>Ga0209160_1003695_pt1 | contig 12398 bp, 7 predicted proteins | sample GraSoiAngelo_153_FD_186167 | JGI IMG/M metagenome (GOLD analysis project Ga0209160, IMG submission 186167) | Grasslands soil microbial communities from the Angelo Coastal Reserve, California, USA - 14_1009_12_40cm (SPAdes) (version 2) | ecosystem: Environmental > Terrestrial > Soil > Grasslands ...
CTTGTGGCCGACCATAATTCTTATCACGTGGCGCAACTCATTATGCTGCGCCGTCTGCTGGGCGCCTGGAAGTAGTCCTCCCGGGAGCGGCGTTGTCTTTGCAACTCGGCGGCCGTAGTTCTCTGAAATCGTTGGTCCGCTCGCCCGAGGATCATCGCCTGCCAAATCATGGGGCGCGGCAGACGAAATTGGCCGCGTCGTTGGTGTCGCCCATACCCTTGTACCTGGCGATCTGTGGATAGGGGCACAGCGGGCGAGTCATTTGCACTCCCTTGGCGATATCGTCGTCGAGGTACTTAGTAGCGATGATGTCGCCGGGCGCGGTACCCTTTTCCACCCATTCTTCGAGCGCATCGTAAACGCCGTAAGCCTTGCCCTTCACGGTAGGATGGCCGGTCTGGCCGAACGAATTCGGACCTGGACCGGGGAAGCAGTGCTGCATTCCGGGGACCATGTAGAGGCGAACGAAGCTGTCCACACTCTCCGCGCCCATCTTGGCAACCACGCTGTCGTAGTAATTGAGTGTGTTCAAGGGTGAGATCGCCGGATCGTTCCAGCCGTGGTAGAGGATGAGCTTGCCGCCGCGGCCCTTGAAGCGGCCCAGGTCGGGGTCGGTGGCGTTGAGAATGGATCCGGTTCTCTCATCGGCCATGGCTTCAGCAATATCGACGTTGGCTGACAGCGGATTCCAGACAGGATCCTCAAAGAGCATGTAGCGGAAATAGTTCTCCGCATAGACCGGACCGGAGGCTTTGCCGGGCCCGGAACCGGTGATCCAAGGCGCCCAGCCATTCGGTCCGTCTTCGGCGCCGGGCATGAAACCGGGGAAAATCTGCTTCCCGTGCGAATCCTGAGCGCCGGCATAGAGTTTCTTCAAGGACGAAAGCTGGGGCGCGGTGAGGCAATCGCGCGAGTCCTTACCTTTGCAAAGCAGCACGGAGGGGTCGAAGTGACACTGTAAAGGATTGCTGATGATCCCGTCTTTTACCCCATCCTGAGCATCGCAAGCCACTAAGGCAGCAGATTGAATGGCGGGAAGTTTCGTGCTGGGGATGTAAGCAGCAGGATCTTTGCCGTACATGCTTTGGACCATTTCCAGGGCGTTCGCCAGCAAATGGGTCCAAAAATTAGCGGGGGCGCCAGCGAGAATTCCGTCAAAATCCTCGGGGAAGCGCTGGGCTTCCATCAACGCTTCTCGCCCGCCATCGGAGCAACTATCGAAATAGGAGTGCCGCGCAGGACTGCTGTAAAAGGCTCGTATAAGGGCTTTGGCGTTTTCCGCGGTTGCATGTAGTCCGCGATAGCCGTAATCAGTGACCTTCTCCGGATGTTTAAAGGCCCAGCTGGCATCTTCGGCATCGCCCTCATGTCCCGTGTCCGTTGCGGCTGTAGCGTAGCCTCGCCTCAAATTGTTGGCCAAAGCGTTGTAGTTTACGGAACCGGCAAAGCCGCCATTGCCGACGCTCAGGAATTTTCCATTCCAGTCAGAAGCAGGCAACCACACCTCGAAGCGAATATCGGAATCGCTACTGGGCCGGATCACTCCGGCCAGCCGGCAGAATGCGGGAAGTTTGTCGATGGGCCTGCCATAGGGAGGCAAGAATCTTCCGGCGGGCACGACCTGGGCGGTTGTAAGGCTCGTATCCGGCAGGCTTGTTTTTATGAGACTTGCGCAGTCGGCGGTGTGTCCGTCAAGGCTGGCTGCTACAATCATGAGGGCCAAGGTGATGAGGATGCGTATTGCAGCCGTTTGCATGAGTCAGCTCCCTCGAATCCGTATCGGGCCAAAGTTCGGGCGATGAACTCAACTCTGTGCGAGCGTAAGGCTGATGGCGGCTGATCGTCAACTTCGAAGCTGCAAAATTTCCGGGGAGGATGCTAAAAACCCCGGGGCCCCGCGCCTTCTTTAATGCTGGCGCTTACGCGCCGGCGCGGGCGCCCTGGGCTACAAGCGAGAATGGCCTGCGGCTCAGCATAGGCAAACGGTGAGGAGAGACGCCCGCTTCGTAAATGCTGTGGGCGCGCGTATAATCTCGTCATCGCGGTGAGGGATATTTTGTGAGGGCGATGAATATGCGGCGGAGTTTCGTTACACTCGCGGCTCTGACTCTGGTGGCATGGACGCTTTTGGCGCAACAGGACGCGGCGCCCATTCTGGCAGGCTTCTCGGGGGATAATGCGCGCGCAGAACGGCAGCGGGAGGAAAAATTCGGCTCCGCGATTTCGACGGACAATATCGGGGACTACGCCAAACTGCTTTCTGCACGGCCGCACCACGTCGGTTCGCCATACGACAAGAAAGATGAGGAGTGGCTGGCATCGAAGTTCAAGGAATGGGGCTGGGATGTTCACGTGGAATCGTTTCAAATCCTATTCCCCACGCCGAAGGAACGTGTTCTCGAAATGGTCGAGCCGGCTCGCTTTGTAGCCGATCTGCAGGAGCCGCCCATTCCCGAAGATCCGACCTCGCACCAGCAGGCCGAGCAGTTACCCTCCTACAACGCGTACTCGATTGACGGCGATGTCACGGCGCCGCTGGTTTACGTCAACTACGGAATCCCCGCCGATTACGACGAGCTCGAGCGGCTGGGCATTTCCGTGAAAGGCGCGATCGTCATTGCCCGCTATGGTGCCTCGTGGCGCGGCATCAAGCCCAAAGTTGCCGTCGAGCACGGCGCTGTGGGTTGCCTGATCTATTCTGATCCTCGCGATGACGGTTACACGGCGGGAGACGTCTACCCGAAGGGGCCGTGGCGTCCTGCGGAGGGCGTGCAGCGCGGAAGCGTGGTGGACATGTCACTTTATCCAGGCGATCCGCTCACTCCGGGAATCGGAGCGACGCCGGATGCCAAGCGCCTGAAACTGGAAGATGTGAAGGTCTTCACGAAGATTCCGGTACAGCCCATTTCTTACGCCGATGCGCAGCCGCTTCTTGCGGCGTTAGCCGGACCCGTAGGGCCGCCAGGCTGGCGCGGCGGGCTCGGGATCACCTATCACGTCGGGCCCGGGCCGGCGAAAGTTCACCTGAGGGTGAAATTCGATTGGGACATGAAGCAGATCAATGATGTGATCGCCCGAATTCCGGGAAGTTCGGAATCCGACGAGTGGGTCATTCGGGGCAATCATTACGATGCGTGGGTCAACGGAGCCCAGGATCCCATCTCCGGCATGTCCGCGGAGATGGAAGAGGCGCGAGCGCTCGGCGAATTATCCAAGTCGGGATGGAAGCCCAAGCGGACGATTATTTATTGCGCCTGGGATGCCGAGGAGCCGGGGCTGATCGGCTCGACCGAATGGGTGGAGACACACGCGGATGAACTGCGGGCACACGCAGTGGCGTATGTCAATACGGATTCGCACAGCCGCGGATATCTGAGTGTTTCGGGTTCACATTCGCTGGAAACTTTTATCAATCAAGTGGCGCGCGACGTTACCGATCCGGAAAAAAATATCTCTGTCTGGCAGCGAAGGCAGTTGAAACGTATTGCCGACGCGAACTCCGGGGAAGACCGCGAACGACTGCGCTCCAGAACGACTTGGCCGATTGAAGCCCTGGGATCGGGTTCCGACTACACAGCGTTCCTGGATTTTGCAGGCGTGGCCTCGGTGAACCTGGACTTCAGCGGCGAAACCGATGGCGGCGTTTATCATTCGGTTTATGACGATTTTTACTGGTTCACTCATTTCAGTGATGTGGGATTCCTATACGGGCGTGCTCTGGCGCAAACCGCCGGAACTTCGGTGCTGCGCCTGGCGGATGCGGACCTGCTGCCATTCAATTTCAGCGATCTATTCTCCACCGTGCGCGGTTACGTAAACGACCTACAACGCCTGGCCGAAAACCAAGGCAATGAAATCCGCGAGCGCAACCGCCAGATCAGCGAAGGCGTATTCAGCGCGACGTCCGACCCCCGGAAGCCGCTGGTGCCGCCCGCTCCCGAAGCCGTGCCGCCGCACCTGAATTTTGCTTCCTTGCAAAACGCGCTGGATGCTTTCAACCAGAGCGCCGATCACTATCAGCGGGTGTATGCACAAGCGGGACAGGAGGGCGGGTCCGCGCTGGGACGAGCCTCCCTGGCGCAAGTGAATCTCCAACTGCTCCAGAGCGAACGCGCTCTGACCGACCCGAACGGTTTGCCCGGCCGTCCGTGGTTCAAGCATCAGCTTTACGCTCCCGGCTTTTATACCGGCTATGGAGTGAAGACGGTGCCGGCGCTGCGAGAAGCGATCGAACAGAAGCAGTGGAGCAGGGCGGAAGAAGCGATCGACACGGTTTCCAAAGTGCTCGGAAACGAGGCTGCCGTGATCGAAAAGGCGGCCGCCAGCCTCGAGCACGCCATCCAGTAGGGCCGTTTTTGTAGGTGAGGTTTGTGTCGCCCCTGACGCCCACCCCAGCATGCGCACAAGCAGCGCATGTTGGGGACCCCGGCTGGCGGGGCTTGGTGCTCTGGCTAACCTGTACCCAGCGCTTCCACCACCCCAGCATGCGCAAAGGCGGCGCACGCTGAGGACCCCGGTTCCGCGCTGGGCTACATTGTGTCGCCCTATCGGGATTAGCCGAGCTTGATTTGCAGGAGCGGGATGGGGGACCCGGATACGCTCGGGATGACAGTCGGCGCGAGGAGAGCGAGACAGATGCCGCCCTGAGGGGCGGCGCTACAAAACCCAATACAAGGACCCACCCTTCAGAATGCGAAGGGTGGGCACCCGAAAAAACAAGGCGCTACGGCAATTTATTGCTCGGAGGATGCAGGCACAATGCTCTTCATGCGCATGTAGGTGACGATATTCCCGTAGTGGTGTTCGTTGTGTCCGTAATTCAGGGCCAGCAAACTCAGCCGGTTAATCCGCCTTTTCCTTCCATTTTCCTGCGTAATTTCGATGATTTCCTGGCCGGAGGCCTCGGTAAGAGAGTTATACACGGAATCACAATAGGCAAAGGCATCGCTGAGGGCCTTGGCGAGGTCGGCTTTGGAGGTTAATTTCTCGAAATCCTTTCCATCAGCCGGGTTTTTCTCGTTTTTCGCTTGCGAGCACCAGAGGTAGTTGAAGTTGGCAAGATGTCCGACGAGCTGGCCAAAGGTCCTGACCTCCATTTGAGGGCCGGGGCGCATCCCGTAGAACTCCTCCGGAAATTTCGCCGCGGAACGCGAAATTTCATTGCGGTTACCCATGTAGAGATTCTTCAGGAATGCGGTAAACGAAGGCTGCGGCTGGTTTTGTGCGGAAGCGGAAGCCGCCAGGATCAAACCGAAAAAGGCAGCGGGGATCAACTTGTTCATAAGATTCCCTCCGATTGCAAATATACACCCCTGGAATGGCTGTGCCATGGAGCCGGCTGGAAGCCGGCGCTAGAAAAAAAACAAACGAGCGTGCCCAGGCAAGAATGCCTGTGCCACAGGCTCACATTCCGCGAACACTCTAATTCAGCGATTCTTCAGGTGCCGGGGAGCCTAGCAGCCCAAACCAAGCGGCTCGTCTGTATAATAGGTTCGCGGCTTCGGTTAAAGACAGGAATGGGCTTGCAGGCCTACTACCGTGGTCACAAGAAGCTCGTAGGGCTGGCCGCCTTGGCGGTGATCGCCATGCTGGCGGCCGGGTGGGCCATTCGTGGCCGCTCCGATGATCCGAACTACCAGACCGCGGAAGTTCAGCGCGGGAGTATCACCTCCGTCGTGGAGGCCACGGGCACGATTAATCCACTCACGACGGTTCCGGTAGGGTCGTACGTCTCCGGGACGGTGCAATACGTTTTCGCCGATTTCAATTCCCGGGTAGAGGCGGGCCAGGTGCTGGCACAGCTCGATCCGGAAGTGTATCAGGCGCAAGTGGTTCAGGCGCGAGGTAACCTCGAGAACGCGATTGCAAACCAGAAGAATCTGGAGGCAACGATCACTGCACAGGAAGCGGCCATCAAGACCAACGAAGCCAACCTAGAGCGGCTGAAGGCCGCCGGCGTTTATAGCCGCGCGAATACGCGGCGCATTCTCGACCTGGCGGACCAAGGCGTTTTCTCGAAAGATCAAGCCGATCAGGCGCAGTCCGGCCTGGATCAATCGCAGGCCCAGGTGCGCGCTGCCGAGGCACAATTGAACCAGTCCATCGCCCAACTCGCCGAGACGCGCGCCCAGGTGGAGCAGGCAAAAGCTCAAGTCAAAACGTCGCAGGGTGCACTCCAGTTGGCGGAGGCAAATCTCCGCTACTGCACGATCCTATCGCCGATTGACGGCACAGTCGTGGCCAATAACATCACGGTGGGCCAGTCCGTGGCGGCATCGCTGCAGGCGCCGATCGTCTTCAGCATCGCCCAAGATCTCACGCGGATGCAGGTGTCGGCGGCAACGGACGAGTCCGATACCGGGAACATCAAAATCGGGACGGAGGCCACTTTTCAGGTGGATGCCTTTCCGAGCGAGACTTTTCGCGGGCGCGTGAGTACCATCCGGCTGAACGCCACCACGATTCAAAACGTGGTCACCTACAGTACGATTATCATCTTTGACAATCCCGACGGAAGGCTCCTCCCGGGCGAGACGGCCTACGCCACGATTCCCACCGGCGACGTCTCCGACACCATCAAAATTCCCAATGCGGCGCTGCGCTTCGCGCCTTCGTTTCCGGTCGCCGTGCTTCGGCAGATGTATGAGCAGAATCACATTCCGCCGGCGGCGACCACCTCGCACGTGGGAGGATGGCGCGTGGTGTGGAAGCCGGAATCGGGCGGAAGCATTCGTCCGCTGGCGGTGCGGACCGGCATTACCGATTACACTTTTACGCAGCTCATTTCCGGCGAGGTCAAGGCCGGCGACCTGCTCGTGACGGGGGAGCAAACGTCCGGCAATTCCACGGGAGCAAATCCGGCCTCTCCGCCGAGATTTGGCGCGCCGCGATAGGCCGATATCACGCACATGGCCGAACAGGTCCTACAATCGCCGGTAGAGCTCCGGGCCGCGCCTGAACCGCGGCTGACCATTGCTGTTGAGAACCTTCACAAGATTTATCAACTCGGGGAGATTCGCGTGCCTGCTCTGCGCGGAATTTCGCTCGAGGTGCGCTCCGGGGAGTTCGTGGCCATCATGGGCGCTTCCGGTTCCGGCAAGTCGACCTTCATGAATTTGATCGGCTGCCTGGACCGGCCCACGCGCGGTGTCTATCGCCTGGATGGGCAGGACGTCTCGCAATTTTCCAAACACGAGCTGGCGCGCATTCGCAACCAGAAAATCGGATTTGTCTTTCAGGGATTCAATCTGCTGGCCCGCACGTCTGCTCACGAAAATGTGGAATTGCCTTTGGTCTATGCGGGCGTGAAGCGCGAGGAGCGCTCCCGGCGGGCTTTCGAGGCGCTTCGCCTGCTGGGCCTGGAAGAACGCGCCGATCACCACCCCGCGCAGCTTTCCGGCGGACAGCAACAGCGCGTGGCCATAGCCCGCGCGCTGATCAACAATCCTTCTATCCTGCTGGCGGATGAGCCCACCGGCAATCTGGACACGCGGACGAGTGTGGAGATTCTGGACACGTTTCAGCGGCTGAACGAGGAGCGCGGGCTGACGATCCTTCTCGTGACACATGAGCCTGACGTCGCGCGCTGTGCCCGCCGCACGGTGTTTTTTCGCGACGGCCAAATTCTGCGCGATGTTCCTGTCCGGGAGCGCGCCAGCGCCGCCGAAATTTTGCCGACATTATCTTCATCTTCGGCTGCTTCCGAAGAGGCCGAAGCATTGGATAAGGAGGGCTGACCCATGGATTTCATGAGCATCTTGCGGTTAGCCATGCGGGCTTTGGCACGCAACAAAATGCGCAGCATCCTGACCATGCTGGGAATCATTATCGGCGTCGGCGCCGTGATTGCGAGCGTGGCCGTAGGCGAAGGCGCTTCCGAACAGATCCAACAGCAGATCAGCAATCTCGGCGACAACATGATTTGGGTCGAAGCCGGGGGCCGCGCCGTCAATGGTGTGCGCACGGGCACGCGAGGAACCAAGACCCTGGTTATCGGGGATATAAAAGCGATGCAACAGCAGGTTCCGCTGGTGTACAACTGCGCGGGCCACGTGGATGGACCGGTGCAGATTGTCTACGGCAACCAGAACTGGTATGCCCAGGCGCGCGGCATTTCGCCGGAATTTCTTTTTGTGCGCCGCTGGGACATTGCGCGGGGATCTTCTTTTTCGCAGGACGACCTCGACCACGCCGCGGATGTGTGCCTGCTGGGTCAGACGATTGTGGAAAACCTGTTTGGCTCCACCGATCCCTTAGGGCAAACAATTCGCATTCAGAATTTACCGGTACGCGTCATCGGCATACTGAGCCCGAAAGGACAATCGCCCACCGGGCAGGACCAGGATGACACGCTGATGATGCCTTTGACGACCATGCAGAAAAAGATCAAGGGAATCGACTGGCTGGACGACATCATGTGCTCGGGCGTTTCTCCGGCGGCAATCAAGCCGGCAGAACAGCAGATTACGTCGTTGCTGCGAGAGCGGCACCATCTGAGAAGCGATGAAGAGGAGGATTTCAACCTGCGGCATCCGGCGGAAATTGCCTCGGCGCGCGCGGAATCCCAGCGCATCATGACGATCCTGCTGGCGAGCATCGCTTCGGTGTCGCTGTTGGTCGGGGGGATAGGGATTATGAACATCATGCTCGTTTCGGTGACCGAGCGCACCCGCGAAATCGGCCTGCGGCTGGCTATTGGCGCGAACGAGGGCGATGTGCGCATGCAGTTCCTGGGCGAGGCCACCTTGCTGAGCCTGCTGGGCGGAGCGGTCGGAGTGATCATCGGCGTAGTTGGTTCCCTGGCTATTTCCAGCACGTTACGATGGCCGACTCGAATTCCAATACAGTCTCTTCTCGTCGCCGTGATTTTCTCTGCCGCCGTGGGGGTCTTCTTCGGCTTCTATCCTGCTTATAAGGCCTCTCATCTGGATCCGATCGAGGCGCTTCGGTATGAGTAGAATTTCAGGGACGCGCACGCGCAGAGCGGGAGAAGGCGGCCTGCGGCTCGTCCTTCTCGTATTTCTCGTACTTGCAACTTTCCTGAGCTGCGGGTCATCCTTGGGTACACAATCGGGGCTGGCAGCGCAAGCCGGCAAGGGGGCCGCCAATACAAGCAGTTCCGAGGAGTTTTTCATTATTTCCTCGGTGGATAGTGAAAAAAGGCAACTGCTTTTGAAGCTGCCCACCGAGATTACCGAACTTCTCCAGGTGAATGACAAGACCCGCTACGCGGATAAAAACGGCAAGGCCATGCAATTCGCCGACTTGCGTGCGGGCGATACGGTCTACATTAGGGCGACCGCTATACGGGCAGGCAAGCTGGCGGTGAGTGTGCGCAAAGGGCCCATGACCCTGGAAGAATTGCATCGGCGTTATTTGAAGTAATGGCCTCAGAAAACGGAGCCTCCTGCCGGGCGTCGGGGAGCTAACCCCGGGAAAATTGATTCGGCCAATCGAAATTCTGAATTGTACAAATTTGGCACGGTAAGGTATTTACTAGCAATGGCTTGTATTGTGGCAACCGCCCTCCGACTTACGGCGCTCGCACCCTCGGCGTAGCGCTTACCACGCAGGTCTAGCCGCTATGCTCGGGTCGCTTTACAAGGCCGGTTTGCCATGGTATTCAGGATGAACACTACAATGGGTAAGTACTATCCATACCTGGGTTTACCCCCTGCTCAGGGGCTCTATGATCCGATGCATGAGCACGATGCCTGCGGCATCGGCTTTGTGGCGGATATGTCCGGGCACAAGTCCCACGATATTGTGCTCAAGGGCGTGCAGATCCTGATCAACCTCACGCACCGGGGAGCGTGCGGGTGCGATCCGCAGACCGGCGACGGGGCGGGAATTCTGATTCAGATTCCGCATGCCTTTTTCCAGCGCGAGTGCTCCCGGATTGGTTTTGAACTTCCCGCGCCGGGCCAGTATGGCGTCGGAATGGCTTTTCTGCCGGTGGACCCGCATGAGCGGATCCTCTGCGAAGGAATACTGGAGCGCGTCGCAGGTGAAGAAGGCCTGACGGTGCTTGGCTGGCGGGATACCCCGCTCAACGGAAACGCGATTGGGCGGCTGGCCCGGGCGACACAGCCCTATATCGAACAGATTTTTGTCCAGCGTGGCCCGGAGATGGATCAAGACGCGCTCGAACGCAAGCTCTACGTGGTGCGCAAGCGCGCGGAAAGCGCCGTGGCGGCGTCGGATTTCAAGGAGAAGGGCTTCTTCTATCTTCCCTCGCTCTCCTCTCGAACGATTATTTATAAAGGCTTGCTGCTGGCGCCGCAGATTACGGATTTCTACAAGGAACTGCTGGATGCGGAAGTGACCAGCGCGTTGTGCCTGGTGCACCAGCGCTTTTCTACAAACACGTTTCCGAGCTGGCAGCTCGCGCATCCCTATCGGTATATCTGCCATAACGGCGAGATCAACACGCTGCGCGGCAATATCAACTGGATGCACGCGCGGCAATCCGTGCTCGCGTCTCCGCTTTTCGGTAACGACATCAAGAAGCTCTTTCCCATCATCACGCCGGGCGGCAGCGACTCCGCGATGATCGACAACGCGGTGGAACTGCTCACGCTCGCGGGCCGCAGCCTGCCGCACGTGATGGCCATGCTCATACCGGAAGCATGGGAACACGATTCGACCATGCCCGAGGATGTGAAGGCTTTTTACGAATACCACGCTTCGCTGATGGAGCCGTGGGATGGGCCGGCGGACGTGGCGTTCACCGATGGGCGCGTGATCGGCGCCAAGCTCGACCGCAACGGCCTGCGCCCCGGGCGGTATCTGGTGACCAATGGCGGGCTGGTGATCATGGCCTCGGAAGCGGGCGTGCTTCCGGTGAAACCGGAAGAAGTGCGCATGAAGGGGAGACTGGCGCCGGGCCGCATGCTGCTGGTGGATACCGAGCAGCACCGCTTGATTTCCGACGAAGAAGTAAAGAAAGAATTGGCGGCGCGGCGCCCCTACCGGCAATGGCTGAAGGAAAATCAGATCACGCTGGACGATCTGCCGAGCCCCAAGCGCGTGCAGCCGACCGATCATGAAACGATCTTGATGCGCCAGCGCGCCTTCGGCTACACGGACGAAGATCTGAGGACCGTGCTTTTGCCCTCTGCGTTGCAGGCGGAGGAACCTGTAGGCTCGATGGGCATTGATACGCCTCTGGCGTGCCTCTCCGATCAGCCACAACTGCTGTTCAGTTACTTCAAGCAGACTTTCGCGCAAGTCACCAATCCGGCGATCGATTCGATCCGCGAAGGTTTGGTGATGTCGCTCAATACCTATATCGGCTCGGAAGGGAACATCCTGGACGAGACGCCCAAGAATTGCCACACGCTCAAGCTGCGGCATCCGATCATTTCCAACTGGCGGCTGGAGAAATTGCGGCGCGTGAGTTGGGGCGATTTTCTGGCTACCACCCTGCCCATGCTCTTTCGCGTGGAGGGCGGCGAAAGGCAGCTGGAGCAAGCCATCGAGACGCTCTGCCGTTCGGCGTCGCTGGCCATAAAGTCCGGCTACACGCTGCTGATTCTTTCGGATCGCGGGGTGGACAAAGACCACGCGCCCATACCCAGCCTGCTGGCGCTCTCCGCCGTTCACAATCATTTGATTCGCGAGAAGACGCGCAATCAGGTGGCGCTGATCGTGGAATCCGGGGAGCCGCGCGAAGTGATGCACTTTGCGCTGCTGCTCGGCTATGGCGCAAGCGCGGTGAATCCATATCTGGCTATCGAGACGCTCGAAGACCTTCACCGCGACGGTGCTTTCCCGCCCGACAGCACCTGGGACAAGGTTTTCAAGAGTTACATGAAGTCGATTGACAAAGGCCTGCTGAAGACTTTCTCGAAGATGGGGATTTCCACCCTGCAGAGCTATCAGGGCGCGCAAATTTTCGAGACCATCGGCCTGCAGAAGTCTCTGGTCGAGCGCTACTTGACCGGTACCGCTTCGCGCATTGAGGGCGTGACCATGGAGGTGCTGGCGCGCGAGGCGCTCCTGAAGCACCAGTTTGCCATGCAGCCGCCCAGCGAGTCCGATACGGAACTGCGCGTCGGAGGCGAATACCAATATCGCGTGCGCGGCGAGCGGCATCTGCTGAATCCGATTACCGTCAGCAAATTGCAGCACGCGGTGCGGCAAGGGAAATTCGAGACCTTCCAGGAGTTTGCCAGCATCATCAACCAGCAGAATCGCGATTTGCAAATGCTGCGCGGCATGTTTGACTTCCAGCCGGCGGGGAAACCCGTGCCGCTCGAGGAAGTGGAGCCGGCGGCGGAAATCGTCAAGCGCTTCGCAACCGGCGCCATGTCCTTCGGCTCGATCAGCAAGGAGGCCCACGAGACCTTGGCGATAGCGATGAATCGCATCGGGGGCAAGTCCAATACCGGCGAAGG
>Ga0209160_1003696_pt1 | contig 12396 bp, 10 predicted proteins | sample GraSoiAngelo_153_FD_186167 | JGI IMG/M metagenome (GOLD analysis project Ga0209160, IMG submission 186167) | Grasslands soil microbial communities from the Angelo Coastal Reserve, California, USA - 14_1009_12_40cm (SPAdes) (version 2) | ecosystem: Environmental > Terrestrial > Soil > Grasslands ...
GCGACGCGGTCGCGATCGGCGGCGCCGTGTCGGTCGGGGAGGGCGCCTCGCTCGAAGGCGACAACGTGAGCCTCGGCGGAACGATCCCGACGATGGTCGGGTCGATGATTCGCGGGGCGGTCGGCAACATGCACTCGATGTTCGGCTTCGCCTCGCGCGCGACCCGCACCGTCCTGCTCTACGTCATCGCGCTCCTGATTGCGGTCGCCTTCCCCGGCGCCTTGATGCGGGTGAGGGAATACCTCGTGAATCGAGCCGGGCTCTCGGCGCTTGCCGGGATCGCCATCCTCCTGGGGTTCGCCCCGCTCCTCTTCATGCTGGCCGTGACGATCATCGGGATCCCGTTGATCCCGGTGGCGGCGATGCTCCTCGTGGCCCTCTTCCTGTTCGGGTTCACGGTCTCGGCGGGATGGCTCGGCGACAGGATGCCGGTCAGTGAGGAGAACAAGACGGCCGTGAAATCGGTGGCACGGGGAGGCGCCATCCTCGTGGTCGTCGGCCTGTTGCCGTGGATCGGCACGGCGGCGCTCGTCGTCGCGGCCGCGGTCTCGGCCGGCGCGGCGCTCCTCTCGCGCTTCGGGCGCAGGGTGGCGATAGCAAGCACGGCTTGAAAGGGTCGAGGCGGGGCGTGTACTCTCTCCGGGCAACCTGTGGGAGGAGGCTCGCCCATGTACGACCTGGTGCTGAAGGGTGGCGTGGTCATCGACCCCGCGCAGGATCTGAGCAGAGCGCTCGACGTGGCGGTGCAGGACGGGAAGATCGCCGCCGTGGCCGCGAACATCCCGGCGTCGGAAGCTCGGCGCGTCATTCACGTGCCCGGCAAGACGGTCACGCCCGGGCTCATCGATCTCCACACCCACGTCTTCGACGGTGTCGCGGCCAACGGCGTCCATCCGGACATCGCGGGGGTGCACGCCGGCGTCACGACGGTCGTTGACGCGGGTAGCTCGGGCTGCGCGACCTTCAGCGCGTTCCCGCGCCACATCCTGCCCAAGTGCGAGACCGAGGTGATTCCGCTCCTGCACATCTGCCAGACCGGGCTCGCGACGAATCCGGACATCATCGCCGAGAGCAGCATCGACCTCGAGAGCACCTTGAAAGTCGCGCGGGAGCACAAGGGCCTCATCAAGGGGATCAAGGCGCGCATGGTCTCGCCCGCGCTCGAGATCTTCGGGATGGAGATGCCGCGCCTGGCCAAGCGCGCGGCGCGCGAGAGCGGCCTGCCGCTGATGGTCCACATCGGCGATACCACCAAGCGCTACGACCCGAACGTCATCCGCGAGCTGCTCCCGCTGCTGGAGCCGGGCGACATCGTCACGCATCTCTTCACCGCCAACCCGGGCGGCGTCCTCGATACCAACGGAAAGCTGGTGCCCGAGGCCAAGGAGCTCGCCGCGCGCGGCGTGTGGCTCGACACGGCGCATGGCCGCATGAACTTCGGCTTCAACGTCGGCCGGCGCGTCCTCGACCAGGGCCTCACCCCGCACTGCATCAGCACGGACCTGACGATTCCGGGCCGGGCCAACACCGTGCACAGCATGGTGGAGATCATGGCGCGCTTCCTCGGCATGGGCTTCACGCTCGAGCAGGTCGTCGCCATGTCCACCGTGAATCCCGCGCGCGCGATCGGCGAGGTGGACCGTCTCGGCAGCCTCGCCGTCGGGCGCCAGGCCGACATCTCGGTGCTCGAGGTCCGTGATGGTCGGTGGGTGGTCTACGACACCTTGCGGGACTCGATGAAGATCGACAAGACCGTCGTGCCGGTGCTGACGGTGAAGCGCGGCCGCGTCTTCGAGCCGGAGTGGGGTCCGCACCCCTGGGGCTGGGAGCCGGAGCGCGTGGGCTGACGATGCGGTTCGGCCTGATCAACCATCTGATCATGAGCGTGCAATGGCCGGGCATGCCGCAAAGCCTCGCGCTGGACGAGCTCCACATGCTGGCCGAAGAAGTGTTTCCCAGGGTGCTACAGGGCTGGCCCGGCCGTGGCGCGCCCTCAAACCAAGGAGACGTGATGCCCAAGAAGGAGATCGTGCAGGTCAATCCGGCGGCGGCCAATCCCAATCTGTCGCCGGCCACGAAGTTCGGCAACCTCGTCTTCGTCTCGGGTCAGACCGGGCGCCATCCGGTCACCGGCGAGGTGGGCAAAGACATCCGCGAGCAGACCCGCAACGTCCTCGAGCGGATCAAGACGATCCTGGCGGCCGCCGGCACGTCGCTCGACAACGTGCTGACCGTGACCACGCACCTGACGAAGCGGGAGGACGTCGCGGCCTACAACGAGGAGTACGCGAAGTACTTCCCGACCAACAAGCCGGCGCGCACGACGGTGTCGGCGGCGCTGAACTCGCCCGAGCTGCTGGTCGAGATCACCGTCACCGCCTGCATCCCGAGCTGACCGATTACATGGGGCGCCTCGACGGGCCCCCCAAGCCCCCCGCGCTCGGGGCGCCCCAGCGTAGCTGGAGCGCCCCTCGAAGTTGCTCGGCGGTTCTCAGGCACGGGGCCGCAGCGCGAGCACCGCCGGCATCACGTCGGCGAGCGCGCGAGCGAGCTGACCCTTCTGGTCCCACGACGCGAATCTCAAGATCGGCGTCGTGCAGCCGGCGTCGACGTACGCGCGGATCTTCTCGACGACGGCCGCCGGCGGCCCGCACGCGAGCCAGCCCTCGATGTACTCGCGGCTCATCGCTGGGCTGTAGTAGGTCTGCAGGAACTTGACCGCTTCCTCCAGCGCCGCCGTCCGATCGTCGTTGATGTTGACCATGAGGTGCAGCGCCGACTCCATCGTCGCGGTCGCGCGCCCGGCCTCCCGCGCGACGCCGCGGATCAGCTCCCAGCGCTCCTTGAATCGCGCGACCGGGGTGTTGTCGGTCATCCAGCCGTCGGCGAGTCGCCCCACGCGGCGAAGCGCGCGGTCCATGACGTGCCGCTGGGTCAGCTCGGGCTTGGGGTTGGTCGCGATCCAGATCGGCGGGCACGGCTTCTGGACTGGCTTCGGCTCGAGGGTGAGGTCGCGGAACTGGTAGAAGCGGCCTTCGTGGCTGACGTGGTCCTCGGTCCACAAGCGCCGGAGGATCGTCATGCCCTCCTCGAGCCGTGGTCCGCGGTCTGCGAGCTTCACCCGGAATGGCGCGAACTCGGCCTCCGCTTTCTCGCGCGGCAGACTGCCGCCCACACACGCTCCAAGGATCATCCGTCCGCTCGAGACATGATCGAGCGCGGCCCATTGGGCGGCGAGGAAGATCGGGTCACGCAGCGGGAATGTCGAGAGGCAGCAGGTCCCGAGCCGCACGCGCCGCGTGCGCGCGGCGATGGCCGAGAGCAGCACGAGCGATTCGAGCCGGGGCTTCGCGAAGAGGCTGTCGCCGACCCAGATCGAGTCGATGACACCCGAGGCGTCGGCCTGCTCGGACACCGCGAGCAACTCGTCGACGCTTGTCGCGCCGAACAGCACGCCCCGGTTGGGGAGGCTGAGCCCGTATCGCGGCGCCCGCGACATACTCAAGCGGGCAGGGGACGGCCCTTCGTCTCGGGCGCGGCGAACGGAGTGACGATGAGCCCCAGGAGATAGCTGAGTCCGATGATCGACGCCGCCGTGCTCACGCCACCCAGGCTCACGATCAGCCATCCGGCCAGCAGCGGCCCGGCTGCCGCGAGATAGCGGGTGATGTCGAACACGAGAGAGATCGCCGAGCCTCGCACGGCCGTCGGAAACAGTTCGGGCAGGTACACCGGCATCCACGCGAACTGGCCGAGCGTGAAGAATCCGTTCACGGCGGCCACGACGAGAAAGACGGAAGGATCCTGCACGGCGCGAAACAGCACGAGGACGAGAACGACTGCGCCTGCGTAGTAGAGCAGCATCGTGGGCTTGCGGCCCCAGAGGTCGGCGAGCACGCCGAAGACGAAATAGCCGAGGATGCCGCCGAGGTTGTAGTAGAGCCCGGCCAGGGCGGCCCAGCGCAGCGCATCGCCGCCGGCCCGAGACGCGAGCTGCCCTGCGTAGAACGGAATCCACGTCGACACCGCCCACCACGCCACGATCGTGGAGAGCGACAGGGCGAGCAGAAGGAGCAGCCGCCGCCGAAGGTCGGGGATCGAGAGGATCTGCTTGACGGTGAATCCTACCAGGAGTCGATCTTCACGACTGGCCAGTTCGCCGCTCGCCAGACGCCGGCGCGCCTGACGCCGGCGCTCGCTCGCGGCGATCCACAGATCGGGATCGCGCACGCTGCGCCGAATCCACAGCACCGAGAGGGCGGGCAGGACGCCGAGGAGGAACATATACCGCCACGCGTCCGGCCCCAGCGGCGCGACGAAGAGCCATACGCCGGACGCAAGCAAGAGTCCAAAGCCGATGGCCGATTGGAGCACGCTGGCGGCGCGGCCCCTCGACCTCGCCGGCCAGGACTCACCCAGGATCGCGGTGCCCGGCCCCCACTCGGCGCCCAGGCCGAGGCCCGTCAGGAAGCGCAGGATCAAGAGGCTCGTGTAGCTCCCGGCGAACGCCGTGAGCCCGGTGAACAGTGCGTACCAGAGAATCGACAGCATCAGCATACGCTTGCGTCCGATGTAGTCCGCGAGGACGCCGGCGATGATTCCGCCGGTCGCCCACCCGACGAGGGTCACGGCCAGGAGACCGCCGATATAGATCGGGATGCTGGCGAGCTGGTCCGGGAGGAGGAGCTGGCGGAGGGCGACGCCGGCCACGAGGATCAGCGCATAGGTCTCGTAGCCGTCGAACATCCAGCCGAGAAAGGACGCGATCAGCGCTCGCCAGCTCGCCGCGGTCAGCGCCTGCGGTTGGGCATGCTCGGGCGCTGCGATTGTCGCCATCATCCCCTCCTCGGAAATCTCGGGGCTAGGGTCGGTGTCGGTCCTCTCGCTGCCAGACCGCGGTGAGCGCGTCGCGGTCGACCTTGCCGTTCGCGTTCTTCGGCACCGTGTCCACGACGACGACGGCCGCGGGCACCTTGAACGCCACGAGCCTGGCGCGGCAGTGCTCGAGGAGCGCCGCCTCAACCGGGTTTCGCCCGGGCCGGGGCGCCACGAATCCCACCGGGACCTCGCCGTAGATCTCGTCGCGCACGCCGAGCGTACCGGCGTCGGCGACGTCCGGATGCTCGAGCAAGCAATTCGTGATCTCGAGCGAGGCGATGTTGACCCCGCCCTTGATGATGATGTCCTTCTTGCGGCCGGTGATGTAGACGTAGCCTTCCTCGTCGCGCCGCGCGAGATCGCCGTTGCGAAACCCATCCTGAGAAATCGGCACGAGCTTGTCCGGGCCCTGCCAGTACGCCGAGGCGAGCTGCCGTCCGCTGACGACCATCTCGCCCTCCTCGCCGGGCGGGAGCTCGCGTCCGGCGTCGTCCAGAATGCGCACGCGCATGTTCAGGGTCGGCCGCCCGATGGAGCCGAGCTTGCGATGCCCGGGATGGTTGCCACACATGAAGCCGGTCTCGGTGCCGCCGGCGAGCTGCACGATCGGGATGCCGTAGGTCTTCTCGAACTCCACGTGCTTGTCGACGGAGAGCGGCGCGGTCGACGAGGTCATGAAGCGAAGCGCTGGCAGATCCGCGTTCGTCACGGCCACCGGCCTGGCGAGGAGCATGTTGATCACGGTCGGGATGCCGACGCAGACCGTGACCCGATCCTCGCGCAGCCAGTCGAAGAAGCGCGCCTGCGAGAACTTGCGGGCGAGCACGAGCGTGGCGCCGGTCAGCATCGTCGGCCCCACCGAGAGGATCTGGGGGGAGGACCAGCTGAAGTGACGGTAGTCGAGGATCGTGTCGGCTTGGCTGATCTCGAGCCGGTCGACAGGGGACTCGCACATGGCGTAGTACGCCTCGTGGGTCCAGATCGCACCCTTCGGCGCATCGGTCGTGCCCGAGGTGTAGTTGATCAAGGACCAGTCCGTCCGCGCCGGGCGTGTGACGACGGGCGCGTCGGACTCCGTGGCGAGCCGCGCGAAGAGATCGTCGGTGGGCTGGAGTGAGGCGTTCCACGCCCCGAACGCGAACCACGGCGCCCCACCCGTGCCAAGCGCGCGCGGATCGCTCGCGAGCTCGCGGCTCCAGAAGACCGCCTTCGGGGCGACGTCGTGCAAGATCTGGCTCACGTGCTTCTCGCGGATCTCGACGTTGATCGGATTCACGATCACGCCGGCGCGGAGCGCGCCCCAGAAGACGACCAGCGGCTCGATCCCGTTGTCGGAGAGCAAGGAGATGCGATCGCCGTGGCGGATGCCCTCGTGGGCGAGGAAGTTGACGAACCGCCGGGTCAGCGCCTCGAACTCGCCGAAACTGATCCGCGATCCCTGATCCGGACTGTGGATGAACACCTTGTCCGGCCGCCGGCGGGCATGCTCCTCGAGCAGGGTGTTGACGTCGACAAACGCGCTCGACCCCTGCGTGCTCATCGCGGCCGATACTGCGCCGCCTACTGCGACTCCGTCAAGCGGCCGGGAGGACCGGCCCGGAAGCCCGATTGCTCAGCGCGCTGGGCGCGGGAGGTACGCGAGATAGTGCGCGAGCGCGTCGAGGTCGGCGTCGGTCAGCTCGTGGAGCTCCACAGCCATGGCTCCGGCATAGCCGATGCGGGCGCCGGACTTGTACTCGCGCATCGCCTTGAGCAGATAGTCCTCGCGCTGGTTCGCCAGGCGCGGCATCTGCTCGCGCCCGGAGAAGTCGGGGTTGTGGCAGACCGTGCAGTGGTTCTGACTCGCCAGCATGCGGCCGCGCGCGGCGCGCGCCGGATCGGCAGGCTCCGACGGGGGCTCGGGCGGCGGCAGCTTTGCGACGTAGTCCGAGAGCGCGCGCAGATCGTCGTTGGCGAGATCCTTCGCGGCCGCGGTCATCGCGGCGTTGTTCCGGCGCCCGTCGCGGAACAGGAACAGCTGGGCGACGGTGAAGAACTGCGGCTGACCGGCGAGGGATGGCGTTTCCGGTACGCGCGACAGGCCGCCGGCGCCGTGACAGGCGAGGCAGACGGTGATGCGCTCTTCGAGCGATGCAGCGAGTGCCGGCGAAGCGGCGAGAGCGGACGACGCAGCGGCGAGCACCGCCAGCACCGTGAGGGCGATGGCGCGGGTCGAGAGCGGCGCGACCGCCCTCGACCCGACTGCCCAGGACTTACAATCGCACTTCCATGTCAACGCGAGTAGCTGATCCGGTAGACCGCTCCGTTGTGATCGTCGGAGACCAACAGGGAGCCATCCTTCATCACCATCACGTCCACGGGACGGCCGAGGTAGCTGTTGTTCTCCACCAGGCCGGTCAGGAAGGGCTCGACCTTCGTGACCTTGCCGTTCCGGTCGAGGTACGCGACCACGACGTCGGCGGCGTACTTCTTGGTCCGGTTCCACGGCCCGTGGCGCGCGATGAAGATCGCTCCCTGATATTTCGATGGGAACATCTTGCCCGTGTAGAAGCGCATCCCGAGCGGTGCGGAGTGCGGGCCCAGGAGCGTGGCGGGCTTGACGAAGTCGTCGCAGGACTTGCCCCATCCGAACTCGGGATCGGCGAAATCGCCCTGATGGCAGTACGGGTAGCCGAAGTGCTGCTGGCCCGGCTTCGTCAGGCGGTTCAGCTCGTCCTGGGGAAGGTCCTCCGAGAGCCAGTCGCGCTGATTGTCGGTGAACCAGAGCTCGCCCGTCTTGGGATGGAAGTCGAAGCCGACGGTGTTGCGCACGCCGCGGGCGACGATCTCCATACCGCTGCCGTCGAGGTTCATGCGGCGGATGTGCGCGTACTTGTTCGAGTCGGGATCACAGATATTGCAGGGCGCGCCGACCGGCACGTAGAGCTTGCCGTCGGGTCCGATCTTGATGAACTTCCAGCCGTGCGGGATCTCGCCCGGGAACTGGTCGTTGATCATCACCGGCGCTGGCAGCTTGTCGAGGTTGTCCTCGATCCTGTCGTAGCGCGTGATCTCCTTGGGTGTGGCGAGATAGAGGGAGCCCTTGTGGAACTCGATGCCGTTGGGGAGGAAGAGCTTCTCGGCGAGCGTCTTCACCTCGCGCTTGCCGCTCGTGTCGACGATCGCGTAGAGCTTGCCGGCGACGAACAACGAGCTCACGAACACGGTGCCCTTGTCGCCCTCACGGAGCCCACGGGCGTCGAGGATCTCCGCCGCGTACACCTCGACCTTGAAGCCTTCCGGCACCTTCATCTTCGCGATCGGCAGCTTGTCGGCCGGCGTCGGGACCGGGAACGCTGGGACCGGGGCCATCTGCGCGCCGGGGCCGCTCTTCGGCCGCCCGATGGCCCAGAAGGGAGGCTCCTCTTCTTTCTGCTGCGCGAGCGCCGGCAGCGCGAGGAGCGTGAGCATCAGGAAGGCGGCGGCCAGCGCACGGTTACACATCGAGGATGGACTCATCGCGAACCCTCCCAGGGCGACACCGGGTCTGAGCATGACGACACCGCACTCTAGCGCGGCCGGCGGCCGCGCGCAAAGATCCGCGCTCCTGTGGATTCGTTGAAGGAGCGCTACGGCGTGCCCTGGGTGATATCTAGCCGGTCGACCTCAGGCGGCGCGAAGTCAGGAGTAGGAGCGCGTTGGCGGAGACCAGGGCACCGCCGACCAGCACCGCAAAGCGCGCGTCGACGGCGGCGGCGAGTGCGCCGGCCAGCAGACCGCCGAGCGGCAGCAGGTTCCAGCAGAGCGAGTAGAGGCTCAGGACGCGGCCGCGAAGGTGGTCCGGCACCGTCTGCTGGATGATCGTGGTGACGTGGGTCAGGTAGAACGTGCTGCAGAAGCCGGTGAGCGCCAGCATCGGGAACGCGAACCCCATGCTGGGCGATCTCGAGAACATCATCAGCGCCAGCCCCATGCATGCCGCCGCGGCCAGCATCAACAGGCCGGGACGCAAGATCCGTTGGGCGGCCGTCGCGATGATGAGCGTGCCGAGCATGGACCCGGCGCCGTGCGCGGCGCTCAGGAGCCCGTAACCCGTCGAGCCCATCCCGAAGTACGTGTCGGCGTAGACGGGCAACAACGTGATGTACGAGAGGCCGAACAGCGCGTTGAAGAGGGCGAGGCTGATCAGGCTCGCGAACACGAAGTTGTGGCCGACGAAGCTCAGGCCCTCGACGAGCTGGGCGAGCACGCGGCGTCCGTCGCCGGCCTTGATTTCCTCGCGCACGTCGAGACGGCTGTAGAGCGCGAGCGCGGTGCACGAGGCGATCGCGGCCAGACCGAAGCCGACCGTTCCGCCGAACGCCGCGATCAAGACCCCGGTGACCGACGGACCGATCATCCGGCCGGCCTGCCACGGGATCGAGCCCAACGCGATCGCGTTCGGCAGTCGCTCGCGGTCGATCAACTGGGGTACGAGCGACATCCGGCTCGGCTCGTCGAATGCGCGGAAGGTACTGCTGAGCGCCGCGAGCACGAGCAGGTGCGGAACGCGGGCGAGCCCCAGCACGATCAGGCCGAAGGCGAGGATCAAGGTCAACGAGGTCAGCGTGGTCGTGACGAGCAACAGCCGACGCCGGCTCGTGCGATCGGCCAGGACCCCGGCGAGCAGCTGGAAGAGGACGAGCGGTGTGCCCTGAGCCAGGCCGAGATAGCCGAGGTGCAGTGGATCGCGCGTGAGCTCCCACGTCATCCAGGCGAAGGTGACGTACTCCGCCCGATGGCCGAGCACGTAGAAGACCAGGCCCGACCAGTAGAGGCAGTAGTTCCGGGTCTTGAGGGCGGCGAAGGTGGACGGTCGGGCCGTCGCCGCCGGGCTCGCCGGGCGAGCCTCTAGTCGGTGAGCGATCTGAAGATCTCCACCTCGGCCTTGCCCTCGGTGAGTCCCTCCTTCTCGCGTCGCTCCCGATACGCGGCCAGGTGTGGCGCCTTGCGGTGGACATCGAACGCGGCGTCGTCCTTGTACTGCTCGTAGAAGACGAAGAGGTCGGGATCTTTCGTCGACCGGTGCGGGCGGTACACGAGGCAACCGGGCTCGGCCTTCATGACCGCGGCGACCTGTTCCTGGAGGAGCGCTGCGAGCGCATCGCCCTTGCCCTTCGCCGCCCGAATCTTCGCAACGACCGTGAGCACGTTAGCCATCAGTCCCTCTCCTGGAATTTAGACAGCGCGTCGCGAACGAGGCTAGGCTAACTCGAGGGGGTCGTCAAGCGGGCGTGAACTGGGCGAGGACCGTCCGGAGATGCTCCGTGTCGACCGGCTTCACCAGGTGCGCGTCGAAGCCGGCGGCTTTCGCGCGCTTGCGATCGAGAGGCTGGCCGTAGCCGCTGATCGCCACCAGCCGGACCTCGGCGCCGTGCGCCATCGCCCGCAGCCGCCGGGCGACCTCGAAGCCATCGATTCCCGGCAAGCCGAGGTCGACCAGGGCGATCGCGAATTCGCGGGACTGCGCGTGGTCGAGCCCGTCCTCGCCGCTGCCCGCGGCCATCACTTCGTGACCGTCGAGCTGCAGCAGCAGGCGCAGGCTCTCGCGCGCGTCGTCGTTGTCCTCCACGATGAGGATCCGCGTCGGACGGAACGCGGACGGCGCGGGCAGATTCGTCGGCGTGACGGGCGCGGCGCTTCCGGGCAAGCGAACGACGAGCTCGCTACCGAGCCCTTCTCCCGCGCTGGTCGCTTCGACGGAGCCGCCGTGCAGCTCGACCAGCCGACGGACAAGCGTCAGGCCGAGGCCCAGGCCGTCGGCGCGTGCGTGGCCGCCTCCGCCGCCCCGAACGAACAGGTCGAAGATCTGGGGCAGCAAGGCGGCCGGAATCCCGCGACCGGTGTCGCTCACCCTCAGCACCGCCTCGACGCCGTCCCGATGCACGCTGACGATGATGCGACCTCCGCGCGCGGTATAGCGGAGGGCGTTGTCCAGGAGGTTCGCGACGACCTGTTCGAGTCTCGATGCGTCCCCGATCACCCAGACTGAATCGGTCTTCAGCACGATCTCGTGCTGCGCCGTCTTGCCCGCCGCCTCGAACGCCTGGAGCGCCCGCCGGGTCACGTCGCCCAGCGCCACCGGTTGGCGCTCGACCACGATCCGGCCGGTGGTCACCCGCGCGACGTCGAGCAGGTCGTCGACGAGACGGGCCAGGTGGTGGGTCTGGCGTCCGATGATCATCCGGATCCGCGCGGTGTCGTCGTCCTGGGCTCCGAGCTTTTCGAGCACCGTGACCGCGTTGCTGATCGCGGCCAGGGGATTTCGAAGCTCGTGGGCCAGCATCGCGAGGAACTCATCCTTGCGGCGATCGCGCTCCTCGATCTCGCGATAGAGGCTCCGGTTGTCGAGCGCGATCGCCGTGCGGCTCGCCAGATCGCGGACGAGATCGATGTCGGCGGTGGTATAGCGGCGGTTGGATTCGAGCATGGCGCACGCCATCGCGCCGAGCGTCGTGCCGCGAGCCGGCAAGGGCGCCACGATCGCCCACGTCCCGCTGCCGTCCTTCGCGGTCAACGTCTCGAGCTTGTGGCTGACGATCACGCGCAAAGCCGCGTCGAGAATCTCGCGGTGCCCCTGGATGCCGGCGGGTGGCGAGCCGAGCCGGCCCTCGGCGTCGACGCGCAGCCACACACCCTCGGCCTCGGACGTTCGGGCGGCGGAGGCGGGGATGACGCCGGCGAGGTCGGCGACGTACGGCAGCACCGCGCGAAGCAGGTCGCCGGCGATCGAGGCGCTCTCGAGCGGCCGGGTCAGCACGCGCGTGGCCTCGGCCAGCACGCCCAGCCGGAGGTTGTTGGCCTCCGCGGCGGCCCGGGCGGCTTGCTCCGCGGCGAGCGCCACCCGCTCTTCCGCGTGACGGCGTGCCTGGGCGTGCATCCGCGCCAGCTCGACGAACACCCTGACCTTGGTGCGGAGGATGTCTGGCAAGAACGGGCTGAAGAGATAGTCGACGGCGCCGAGCGAGTAGCCGCGGGCAGCGTGCAGCTCGTCGGTGTCGGCGGTGAGAAAGATGATCGGCACGTTGCGAGTCCGCGGGCGCTGGCGGACCATCGCGGCGGTCTCGAAGCCGTCCATCTCCGGCATGTTGACGTCGAGCAGGATCACCGCGACGTCGTGGTCGAGGAGAAAGCGCAGCGCCTCCCGACCGGAATCGACGGCGACGATATTCTCTCCGAGCTCGGCCAGCACGGACTCGATCGCCATCCGCTGCGCGGCCGTGTCGTCGACGATCAGGATGTCGACGCGGTCGCGCGACGCCGGGAGAAGCCGCTCCGGATCGGCGCCGGATCCTTCGAACGTGCTCATCGGCCTTGCATGCTCACCGCGGTCATCGTCAGCGGACCAGCCACGCCCGGAGCATGGCGACGAACTCCTCGGGATCGACCGGCTTGGCGAGATAGTCCCAGGCCCCGGCCTCGATGCACTTCTCGCGATCGCCCTTCATGGCCTTGGCGGTGACCGCGATGATCGGCACGTGCCTGAACCGGGGATCCAGC
>Ga0209160_1003699_pt1 | contig 12394 bp, 5 predicted proteins | sample GraSoiAngelo_153_FD_186167 | JGI IMG/M metagenome (GOLD analysis project Ga0209160, IMG submission 186167) | Grasslands soil microbial communities from the Angelo Coastal Reserve, California, USA - 14_1009_12_40cm (SPAdes) (version 2) | ecosystem: Environmental > Terrestrial > Soil > Grasslands ...
GCCACAAAAGACAACACTACTCCCACTCATCTTATGTTCACGCGCTCGGCCGACTGCGGCGTAACCTGGAGCTCTCCGATTCAGATCAACAGCGGAACCACGACCAGCCAGGGCAGTGCCATCGCGGTGAATCCCCTGAACGGGAATGTCTATGTGGCATGGCGTCAATTCGCCTCCACGGGAGTGCCCGACGCCATCATGATCGCGCAATCCACGAATGGCGAAACGAGTTTCGGCGCGCCGGTCCGAATTTCGACTTTTCAACCGTTCGATCAAGGAACCACTGGCACATCGTTTCGCACGAACGCTTATCCCGCGATCACGACCGACTTTTTGGGGCTTGTTTACGTGGCCTTTTCCGCCCGGGGATTGACAGCCAGTGGTGATGCGCGCGTCGTTTTCGCAGGGTCCATCGACGGCGCGCACTGGACACCCGCCATCATGGTCGACAATCCGTCGCTGAACGCCCAAAGCAATCCCTCCGGCCGCGGCCATCAAATCATGCCGGCGATGACCTTTGCCAACGGAAGGCTTACCATCCTCTACTACGACCTGCGCCTCGACCACTACGGCGCCTTTTACACTCCGAACGCTACAAGCCCCACGGGATATGCTCAAACGCTTCTGCCCGAAGGCGAGTTGGCGCCGCCAAGTCCAGTCCCGAGCGAAGTTTTCACCAACTTCATCGATGACAACGGACTAACCTTGCGTCGCCACACCCTGGACTTGCGAGTTCTCGAGCTCGGAATTTTCCCGACGGTGACCTTGGGGCCCTCGGTGCTCGTTTCGCAATACGCCTATGGATGCTGCGTCAACCCCAACGCTCCCGACATCGAACAGTTCAAGTTTAACGTGCCGAACCTGCCGCTCTTCTCGACGGGAGAAGTCCCCTTCCTCGGCGATTACATTGAAGTCGTGCCATCACCACTTTTTGTGCCCAATGGAAGTTCTTGGTCGTATAACTTCACGCCGAGCGTAAATCCGCTTTTCCATGCTTCTTGGACCGACAATCGCGACGTCGTGCCGCCCGCGGACGGTAACTGGCAGAACTACACCCCGGCGGTGCCTATCGGCACAACGAGTGTGTTCCAGTCGGGCAGTTCGGTGGCGAGTTGCAAGCCCGGCCAGGAAGGCATGCGCAATCAAAACATCTACACTTCTCAGATTACCGGCGGCCTCGTCGTTGGCGCCCCGGGAAATGCCAAGCAACTCGGCACCACTACGTTTAACAATATGACGTTTCCGTTCCAGCGCGCCTTTGCCGTGGAAGCGCAAAACGTCACCAACAAACCGCTCAACGTGCGCTTTACGATTGCGAACCAGCCGACGGGCGGATCTGCCTCGTTCCTGCAATTCTCCCCGTTAACCACACTCGACCTGACGATTCCCGCGTTCTCCTCGGTCTCGCGCAGCGTCTTTGTTACTTCCAGCAATCCTCAAGCACGCGTCACCGTGAACGTCGCGCAAATCAACGCCATCGGCGGTTCCGTGGTCACCAACGGTCTGAGCTCTTCAGCGGTTCTCAACCCAGACATTACTAACCCCAACATCACGAACCCGAACATCACCAATCCCAATATCACCAATCCTAATATCACCAATTTTGAAGTCACCAACCCGAACATCACCAATCCCAACATCACGAATCCGAATATCACCAACCCGAACATCACCAATCCCAACATCACGAATCCGAATATCACCAACCCGAACATCACCAACGTTAGTGCAACCAATCCCAACATCACCAATCCCAATATCACCAACCCAGACATCACCAACCCGAACATCACCAATCCCAACATCACCAATCCGGACATAACCAACGGTTCGATTCAGGACGTCATCTACCCGATGAGCAACAACGGCAACACCACCGCCACCTACACCGTGAAGACCGCGACTTTTGCTCCCCCGCCAGGCGGCGTCTTCCTGCAGCTCATCCTCAACAAGCTTTACGAGACGCCCGCCGCCAACAACTGCCAGCTCGCCAATGAAACCCATTGGGTCACCGTAGCCAACATCACCAACCCAAAGCTCTACACCCCAACGGATCCCCAACTCGGAAATCCAAACATTACCAATCCCACCCCGAATGAAGCTTCGGTCACCCTCGCCCCAGGTGAGACGGTATACATCACGCTTCGCGTTGTAAATCCAACGCCAGCAATTACTCCGTTCAATCCGTTGACCTCAATCACTCCAGTGACCATCCCGCAGGCCGTAAACACGCAAACCGTCCTCTCGAATCCCGGCGCGACGATTTTTCCGCCGGTTACCGTGCCGCCTCTCATGATCACAACGGCGACGCTGCTCGATGGCATCCTTGGCAATTCCTATAGCGCGCGTATCGCCGTGCAGGGTGGAAACCCGGGCGCCGACAGGTGGAGCGTTTCTGTGGGAGCGTTGCCTACTGGCCTCAGCTTGAATACCGCGACCGGCGCAATCAGCGGCCCGCTTTCCGCCACTGGAACCTTTACGTTTACGATCCAGGTAAAAGACACTGCCATTGGAACTCAATTTCCGCAGCACACCACGTCGCAGAGCTACACGATTCACGTCGTTCCGCCTCTGTCGCTGGCATCCGCGACGCTTCCCGGCGGAACGCAAGGCACGTTCTACAGCCAGGCAATCGTGCCCGCCGGAGGACTTTCTCCTGTCACTATTTCTCTTATCGGAGGAGCGTTACCAGCCTCGCTCAACTTCAACAACGGCACGATTACGGGGACGCCCACCGGGACGGGCACGTCCAACTTCACCGTCCGGGCCGTCGACAGCTCAAACCCGCAGCAGGTGTTTACGCAGAGCTATAGCATCAACATCGTGATGCCCGTTCAGACCGGCGGAAATATATTCTTCATAACGAGTCCGGTCAACTCGGTAGGCGGTCATGTGCTTAGCAATAGCCCAATCACGGTTCGGGTGACTGACAACCAAGAAGCGGTCGTTCCAGGCGCCCCAGTCACGATTTCTTTCAATGGTACGCCGCCTTGTCCTACTGCCATTCTGAGCGGTACGCTGACGCAAGTGACGGACCAGACGGGTCAGGCAAGCTTTAACGACTTGAAGATCGACCGGGGCCAACAGGCTTACACGCTGAAAGCCACTGTCAGTTCCGCACCGAACGTTTTCGGGACTTCAGTCACGTTCAACGTCGAAGGTTTCTGCGACACGAGCAGTTTGACAGTGGCGCGCGAGTACCATCGGGCAGTCAGCCTGCCCAACGGGAAGGTGTTAGTCGCCGGGGGCGCGTCAAATCTAGATGGCACGGGCGCGCTGATGAGCGCGGAAATCTACGATCCCGCCACTCATACATTCGCCTCGATTGGAAACATGCATGATCCGCGGGTCGACTTCACCGCGACTCTGCTTTCGAATGGGAAAGTATTGATTGCTGGTGGCTTCAACGACACGACCTCTCTAGCGTCCGCGGAAATCTTCGACCCCGCTGACAATTCCTTCACCTTGCTGCCTAGCGCCATGACAAGCCCGCGCTCGGAACATACCGCCACCCTCCTGCAGGATGGCACAGTGCTAATTGCTGGCGGCGACTCCGTCAACAACGCCACGACCTTGACGACCGTTGGGACCGCGGAAATCTTCCATCCAACTACGAATTCTTTTTCCAACACCGAATTGGGCATGAACACACCACGTGCGGATCATCACGCCGATCTGCTTCCCAATGGTCAGGTGTTGATCACCGGCGGCTTTGATGCTCACCTTACGCTGCTCGCTAGTGCGGAACTATACGATCCGGTGACTCTGACGTTTGTACCGACCGGAAGCATGGCTACCGCGCGCTTGTTCCACGCATCAGCTCTGCTGAATACCGGCAAAGTCCTTGTCGCGGGCGGGCAAATCACTAGCGGCGGAGCCACAACCGCAACGGCTGAATTGTACGATCCATCGGCTGGAACATTCAGCTCGACGGGAAGCATGGCTCAGCCACGCGCTCGCTACTTCGACACCGTGCTCCCGAATGGATTGGTGCTCATCGAGGGTGTGGGAGGGGGCACCACTGCGTACGCCGAACTCTACGATCCAGCCACTGGTACTTTTGGTGCCGGCGGAGACCTGACTAGCAACAACGGTGGAGGAAGAGAAGCCCTCCTGCCCGACGGCAGCGTAGTGATCGCGGGCGGGTTTAACGGTCCCAACGTATTGGCAAATGCTGAAATCTTTTATCCACTCTCAAATCTCGGGTTCACACCTAGGACGTTTACAAGTTCGGCCAGTTTCTTTGCTGCTCTTGGTTCGATTCCCTCAACAACGGAGACATATGAAACCCTTGCCAATGGAAGCGTGATTCTGCAAGGGGCGACTGTGGATAGCCTGACTTACTCTAGTTTCCCAGCGGGGGTAGACGGCCTCATCAATGGAAGCTTTGCCAGCATCGGCACGCAGAGTCTGACTGCCCGGCGCGGCGGTTCACCCAGCTTCTTCCTTCAGGGGGATAGTATCACCGTTACTTTCCCTGTTCCGGTCATCGCCTCGGGGATCTTCTTCAATGCCTTTACGAGTGTGCCCGGCTCGTACTGTCTCAGCACGGCCGTGGGGACGGCCTGCAACGGCTCCACCTACGATACTTCGTCGTTCTATTTCGTGGGGTTGATTTCGAGCACGCCGTTTACATCCGTAACTATCAAGGGCACGGGAAGTGGTGCGAGTGGATATAACGTGGACAACCTGACCTACGTTCCGGTGCCGTAGCGCGGCGTTCTCTTCCTGAGAGGCGAAGGCTTGTCTGCCGCCGCCTCTTCAGAATCGGCACAGGAGAAATTGCCTCAGTGCTGGCCAAGGCGCCGTCGGGCGTCCGCGACGAGAGGATCTCCAGCGCCTCTTTCTTTGATGGCGAGGAATGCCTTGTAAGACTCTGCGGCCCCCGGGCTATGCAATCCCTCGCGCGCGCGCCCCTGGTAGTAATACACAGCCGGCAAGATGTGGTAGCTAGGGACGTCGTCGAGAAAAACGGAAGTAGCTTCTCCGCGCCGCTTCAAGCACACGTCGAATTCCGAGGAAGCTTCCGTGTACGCCGAAGCCGCAAGATATGCCAGCCCCATGTCAAAATGCCCCAGCCAGGTGTCTGCCAGCTTCTGCGCTTCCTGAAATGAATTCAGCGCCTCGCGTGCATTGGCACGCTTGAGCCGCGCCTCGCCTGCAATCAATTTCGCATAAACTTGCGGTTCAGTCTCCAGCCGCTGCGAAAGTGGCGCAACCAGTTGCAGCGCCTTCGCTTCTTGTCCCGCAGCCACATAGACTTGCGCCGCTCGATAAATCACGCTCGCTTCTTTGCTTCCCGCAGCAGCCATTCCCGCAGCGGAAACCGCTTCCGATGTTTTCCCGCGCGCAAGCTCCGTCAAGGCAAGCGTGGCCGTGCGATCGGCCGCAGCTTCCTCATCCTTCGCCGCACGATCATCCGCGATGGCCCTCTCGAGAATCGCGGCCGCCTCCGTGAGCCGGCCTTCGTACAATTCCAGGTCCGCTAGTCCCGTTGACGCGATCGAAGCGCCATAGGCGCCCACCCCCTGGAGCTTCTTGTAGTTCTGCCGCGCTTCTTCGTTGTGCCCCCGCCCCAACTCCGCCAGCGCCAGCGTGCGAAGCGCCTGATCAAACTTCGGGTTCTCGTTCAGGATCGACTGTGCTTCCTTCGCCGCTGTGTCAAAATCCTCCGCATACAACGCATACATCGCATAATTCACACGCTGGAGCAGGCTGTGCGGGGTAATCTCCATCGCCCGCTTTTGCTCCTCTAGCGTCTTGCTCATGTTCCTGCCGTAAAAATAGGCCAGTGCCAGATTCGCATGCCCCGCGGTATCCGCCGGATATTGGCTGACCAAGGCCGACAACTCCTCAATCGCCTTCGCCTGATTGTGCATCAGCAAGTAATACCCGCTGCGTGTCCGGTATTTCTCCCGGTCGGTCATCCGGTCGATCCGCTCCAGAGCCAATTGATAATACTTTTCCGCCTCCTGATTCTTCCCGAGATTCGCGTACATTGCCGCCGTCCCGGCGTACGCTCGGCCCAGATCAGGATCCGATTTGGCCGCTTGCCCATAAGCGTTGATCGCGTCAGTCCATTTCCCGGATTGCTGCAGGTCCTGGCCGACCGCGTACTGATGCGCCGCTTCGAGCGAGCCTGCGGTAAATGTTTCTGCCGCGGATTTCTGCGCGGACTCAGGCGTTGTGTCGCCCAGACCCTTGCGAATGCGTTCCGCAAGTTTTCCTGCCGCGGCAAGAACATCCTGTTTATTCGAAGCGTCGCTTTCTTCCTTCAGCAGGGCCCTGCCGGTCGCTGGATCGAGCGTCGTCACGTAAACTTTGTAGCCGCTTCCTTCTTTCTGGATCGAGCCTGCCACCACCGCATTCACTCCCTCGCGAACGGCCACCAACTGCGCCAGCGCCGCCTCCATATGCGACGCCCCTGGCTGTATCCTGGCCGCCACCTTTTTCGCTTGCCCGCGATTGTACGAGGAAATGAACGGCGCGCCCTCCAGCGCAATTCCTAGCATCGGTTCCAGTGTCCCGTCAAAAACCGGATCTCCCGTCTTGTTGTCAAAATCCGCGATCAGCAGCGATACCGGCGCGTGCGGCGCTGCGAGACGTGTCCCCAATTTCGAACGCAGAAAAAATCCCGCGGCAACCAGCGCCACGGCAAGCCCCGTCCCCGCCCATTTGACGTATGCGGGCAGACCGCCGACCCGCTGGACCAACACACGCGTTCCCGCTTTCGGTCCTTGCCACACTTCGATCTGTTGCAATAATTCCGCCGCGCTCGCGAACCGCTTGTGCGGATCGATCTCCAGGCATCGCCGGACGATCTCGCAGAGTGTCGGCGGAATCGTCTTATCTAGTTCTCCCAACGGGCGTGCCAGCTCATTCGTGCGCTTCCAGAGCTTTCCCATTGTGGTGTCGGCAAGGAAGGGGGTTTGCCCGGCGAGCATCTCGTAGAAAATGATGCCCACGCTGAACAAATCCGACCGCGCATCGAGCGTCTGCCCTTTCGCCTGCTCGGGCGACATGTAATCCGGCGTCCCGATCAGCGCCCCGGTCTGCGTCATTCCCGGAGCCAACGTCGATCGCGCAATCCCGAAATCCATCACGTACGCCCGGCCGCGCTTGTCCAGCATGATGTTTTGTGGCTTCAGATCGCGGTGAATCACTCCTTCCGCATGCGCCGCTTCCAACGCCCGGCAAGTCTGCGCGATGATATTGGCCGCTTCCGCCGGCTCCAGCTTCTTCTTGCGGCGAAGCAGGCTCTGCAAATCCTCGCCTTCGATGTAGTCCATGGTGATGAACTTGAACCCGTCGGCCTGCCCCAAATCAAAAATACGGATGACGTTCTTATGCGTGATTTGCCGCGCCAATATCAATTCTTGTTTGAATCGTTTCAGGATTTCCGGATTGGCCGCCAGATCGCTGCGAATCACCTTCAGCGCCACCTGACGTTCCAGTTCGCGATCGTAAGCCTGGTACACCGCGCCCATGCCACCTTGTCCCAACAGCCGAACAATCTCGTAGCGCCCGCCCAAAATCGTGCCGGGATCCAACTGTCCAAAGCCTGATGGGGAAATGACCACGTCCCCCGCAGGGACGGACCAACCCTGGCCTCCGGTAACCAGGGTCTGGTCACTCAACGGCAATGGCGTCGCGCACTTCGCGCAAGTCACCGACCTCTCCAAATTTGCGTAGCTGCACTGTGGGCAAACCATCAAGAAAACGTCCTGTTGCGGGGACGCGCTAATTATGAAATCTTTGCACGGAATTGCAAGCACGCCGCTGGTTTTGTACTTTGCGGTTCCGCAAAGTACACTTGATCCAGTGGCGAGGGCGAGCCCGGCCCTAAAGGCCGCCGAACCAGACCAAGCGGAAAAAAGCTAAATCGATGGCATCCTTCCGCTGAAACAAGGTCCCGCTTTCGAAAGCGCGGCGGGGTTTGGCGGGCGTCACGCGCGACAATCCAGTCGTTGGAGAGCTCTAGCTAGAAATGAAAAAACACGCTTCGCTCCAGATAAGGATGCGCATGAGCAAGAACCGATTTTCGGCACGAGTGACGGTTGCAGCCGGATTCCTATTACTGTGTGCGGCACCAGGACTGACCCGCGCGCAGGGCAGTCCCCCCAGGCCGCCGCAGACTCACAAGGCCTCACCTGCGGCTCGACCGAAGAATGACGCTCAACCAACGGACGATTTCGCCGGGTTGAAGTACACGGATGATCAGAAGGAGAAAATTGACCAGATTCATCAGGATATGAAGTCGCGTATGGATCTGGTGGTCAAAGATGAAAAGTTAAGTCCAGATCAGAAAGAAGCCATGCTCGAGGGGTACCGGCGGCTGGAGCGCGGCCAGGTTTTCAAGCTGCTGACGCCAGAGCAGCAGAGAGAAGTTCGCAAGAAAATAAGTGCCCGGCGCGCGGCAGAGCAAGAGAAGAAGAAGAAGCCGTCCCTGCCGAAGTGAAGGTTGAGAATCAGTTCTGAACAGGTTGAGCCTATACAGCGATCTTTGAGAAGAGATTCAGATACATCTTGAAGGGGAACCGAACATCGGTGAGAGAGTCCTTAAATGGCAGCCCACTGCCAGACCTCCTGACTGTCTTCCTTAACGGCCTCCGCATGTTGCGCAACAATGCTGGCTTCACCCGGGATGACGATCTCGCGGAGGTGTTGTCGGAAGGGATTTGGAGTGCGCCCGGAGCCGGCGGATCATCGAGCGGTCATCCGCGAGCCCGCAACCGCGGTTCTTGCCCTTTCGCTCTCTCTCTCCGAAGCCTTATGTGCCAGGTGGCGGGGTACCGGTCCAGACGTGCTGAACGATTTGCCAACTGCCGTTGGGCTGGCGTTTGAAGATGATTATGTAGCTGCTTTTGGTAGCGATCTTAGCGCCGTTGGCGATGGTGGTTAAGATTTCGTGGAAGTCGCCGCTATCGTAGGCCAGATCGCCGGATGTTTCGAGGTTCTGGCTGTGGAGGGTGAGGTTGCTGTCGAAGGTGGCCATTATGGTTTGGAAGAGGGTGCGCAGGGCGATGGAGCCGGTGATGCGTTCGCCGGTGGGTTGGAGGAAGACGGCGTCTGAGGCGTAGAACTTCAGGATGGCTTCGAGCTGTTTGGCGCGAAGGTCTCGGACCCAGGCTTCGCGGATTTTGGCCAGGGTGACGAGAGTCGAGGCTTGGGGGCGGCGGCGGTGGGGGAAAAAGTCGGTGCGAGGATGGTAGCGAAGGCCAGGAACGCTATGGCGGCGCGGCGCGAGCAGCGATAGAGGGGCGATTTGGCTGGTGATGTGGAAGAGACGTTCATGGCGGCTCCTATTAATTAAATCAGGCCGGCTCAATACCGGGTCTAGTACGCATACGCCTTGAGGAAAGCGAAAACCACCACGCCGGTGATCGAAACGTAAAGCCAAATGGGAAACGTCCAGCGTGCGATTCGGCGATGCATCGCGAACCGACCCGTCAATGCGACGATCGAAAGGATTACGTGACTGGCTAGAATGGAAAGGTACAGCGTGCGCACCGGGCCGTGGCCGGGAAACATGGTGTCGCCGTGCAGTGCGTGGTTCACGATGTAACTGATGAGAAAAACGGAGGAGAACGCGAAGGCTAGCAGCATGCTCGTGCGATGCGCTTCCTTGTTGTGATGTTTGATGAAATACAATCCCACGCAGAGTGCAATTGCGCACAATCCGTTCAGAAGCGCGTTGAGGGCCGGCAGAAACATCCAGCGCCCGGCGAAATCAGCCGAAGCATGATGCCCGTACAGCAGCCATAGCAGAAATGACACTGCGAGGCCGCTCACCGCAACGATCGCTCCAACCACCGGGCGCGGGCTAAATTCAGCCTGTTCCATGCTCACAATTAAATCATAAAAATTCATCCGGAAGTCATTTCGGGTCCGCCGCAAGGACAAGCGCGTCGTGATCCGCCGGCAATCGGCGATAAGCTCGCAACGGAGTTTCGTACTTCCCACCACGAGAGTTCGGGGAGTCTGCGAGATTTCATCCGATTTGAGGCTCTTAAGCGCACGACCGCGGAAGCCCTGTCGGTTTCTCCTCTTGACAATCAGTATGAGGAGCGTATTCTCCCCCTGATTGTCAGGGGAAGCGTTGATGGCGAACAAGCTAGGTGATCTCGTCCCGGGCACGCTAGTCATGCTCATTCTCCAAAACGTTGGCGCTGGAACCCATGCATGGGTAGGGATCGCTCCTCCGAACCGCACAGATGAGCAACGGCGTTTTTCAGGTTAATGCGGGTTCGTTACTAGTAGCCTTTCAGAGCAGCTACAACGAGATGGACTGATCAAAGGCCAATGGAAGGCCACCGAGAATAGCCGGCGAGAAAAGTACTACACAGAACAGGGACGAAAGAATGAGAGAGACAACTTACGGCCATCGCTAGAATCTTCCAGGCATTGTAAGGAGGAGGTTCCATGTCATTACTCGGAAGCGTAGTGACCGGGCTCCGATCACTGTTCCGCAAGGAACGGGTTGATCGGGAATTAGACGAGGAGCTACGCGGCTATCTGGAGATGGCGGCCCATGAAAAGATGAAGCAAGGTATGAGCCACCACGATGCAGTTCGAGCAGTGCGTTTGGAAATGGGGAGTCTCGAAGCCACAAGAGAAGTCGTTCGCGCTGCCAGCTGGGAATCTCTTGTGGAGACGTGGTGGCAGGATTTGCGCTACGCAGTACGCGGATTGAGACGCAACCCCGGCTTCGCAACCGTCGCAATTCTCTCTCTCGCTCTGGGCATCGGAGCGAACAGCGCCATCTTTTCTGTCTTCAATGGCGTGATGCTCAAATCCCTCCCCGTCGAAAAGCCCCAAGAATTGCACCGTATCCGCTTGGAAGCCCGAACCAGAACGGCAGGCCGTTTCTCCTATATAGAATTCCAGCGACTGCGCGACTCTGCACACCTTTCCGGGGGAATGGCAGCGATGAGCCGGGTTGTGGACGTCAACCTGCGCGTCGATGGCGAGCCACAACAGGAATCGGCCAAGATGCAGCTGGTCTCGGGCGAATACTTTCCAGTGCTCGGTGTGTATCCGGCCTTCGGCCGGACGCTGACACCGGACGATAACCGAACGCTGGGTGAACATCCGGTTGCGGTTATCAGCGGTAATTATTGGCAGCGGCGATTTGCTGGCACACCTAATGTCTTAGGACAGGGAATAGTCTTGAATGGCACGCACTTCACGATCGTCGGCGTCGGTCCGCGCAGCTTCGCCGGGGTGTGGATTGAAACGCCTGTGGATGTTTGGATCCCGCTCATGATGCAGGCCGATGTTCGTTACGCCCAGCACTTCAGCGCCAGCAATAGTGATTATGTGAAACCGTGGATTCCCCAAGAAGGGGTCCGCTGGCTGGACGTGATTCTCCGCGTAAAGCGAGGAGCCGAGGCCGCCTCTGTCGCTTCGGTAAATTCGATATTCCAGCAATGGGTAAGGCAAGAAGCTGAGACCATCGGCAATCTCCAGGAGCGAAAGTTGTTCTTGCAACGCGCATTGGTCTTTGATCCGTTCAACCGCGGATTTTCCGACGTGCGCCGGGACTTTGCAGTCCCCTTAACTGTGCTGATGGCGATGGTAGCTTTGGTTTTGCTGGTCGCCTGCGCCAATATTGCGAATCTTCTTCTCGCTCGAGGGGCGGCTCGCCAGCGTGAGATTGCTGTTCGGCTGTCCATGGGTGCTGGCCGATCTCGTCTGATTCGGCAATTGCTGACGGAAAGCGTGTTGCTTGCGAGTATCGGAGCTACATTGGGTTTGTTCGTGGCCCACTGGGGCAGCGCGCTATTGGTGCGCATGGCTGTCGGCGTGAAGTCAGGCCCTGCATCTATAGCGGCCGGCGTGGACACTCATGTGCTGATATTCACAGCAGGCTTGGCCGTGGGCACTGGCATACTCTTCGGATTGGCACCAGCTTTTCGCTTGACTTGCGTGGAGTTAGTGGCCGCTCTCAAGGCAGACTCCTGCAACCTCCAGGGACGCTCGCGAATCAACTTGAACAAGATGCTGGTCAGTTCCCAGGTGGCACTCTCATTACTGCTCATCGTGGGAGCAGGTCTATTTGGCAGAAGCCTGCGGAATCTGTGGCACCTTGACAGTGGCTTCGACCGTCAACACTTGCTGACCGTAGAAATAGATCCGCAAAGTGTGGGCTACGTTCCAGCACAATTAGGTGACATTTTTCGCCGGCTCGTGGAACGCGTGGAAGCCGTTCCTGGAGTTCGTTCCGCAGCCATTGCCGGGTGCGGCTTATCGAACCGTTGTCTCAGCTTTGAAGATGGCCTTCAAATCACGGGGTACCAGGCCCACCCCGGCGAACAGATGCTGGTTCAGGGCAACGTCGTCGGGGTGGGCCTGGTACCCCGTGATTTGAAGGCCATCAAAAAAGCTGAGACAA
>Ga0209160_1003700_pt1 | contig 12391 bp, 7 predicted proteins | sample GraSoiAngelo_153_FD_186167 | JGI IMG/M metagenome (GOLD analysis project Ga0209160, IMG submission 186167) | Grasslands soil microbial communities from the Angelo Coastal Reserve, California, USA - 14_1009_12_40cm (SPAdes) (version 2) | ecosystem: Environmental > Terrestrial > Soil > Grasslands ...
CCCCTGCGTCGCTCGTCATCGCTGCCGCGCGAACATCATGCATCCCCGGCTTGAGGCTGTCCGCAGCCGGCGGCGCGACCGCCACGGTGACACTCTTCGATTCGTCCTCGCGCGCAAACGCGAGACTCTCGGCGGCAGGGATGGGCCAGCCGACGGGGGCAGTGACCGCTGCGCGAGCGGCGATCGAGCCGCGTGCCCGGTTGGTAGTGGTGACTGTGAAGTGCCGCGGCTCCCGGGATCCACCATCGATCGGCCACAGCAGCTCGTCAGGCGTGATCGCGACGTCGAGATCGCGCGTGACGAAAATGGGCCGCCGGATTTCCCCGATCGCCTGGTCACGATAGCGATAGACGACTTCGCGCGTCAGCGTCACCGGCTCGCCGCCGATGAACAGGCGCACGGTCGCAGTCACCGGCGGCGGTTCGAAGGGCAGGCCACGAACCGCAGCGGGCACCGTCGACCAATCGTACAGACCACCGCGATTCGTGAGCGGCCGCCTCAGGAAATAGGGCTGCGTCCGCTCCGCGTCCCGCGCGACCGTGAGGACAAAGCGGCGGGTGACGACAGCGCCCGGCGACACGGCCGGCATCCCGGATTCGAGCCGTTCCAGCGTCCACCCCGCGGGCGCGCCGACGTTGATGCTATCGACGCGCACCGCGCTGTCGCCCGCGTTCCAGATACCGACCTCGATTTGCAAGCGCTCGCCCTGCGTCACGATGCCATCATCCGCCGTGCCATCGATGCTGACCCCGGCGGCAATCGCGAGCGCCCGCTCGAGTACGCTCCGCTGCTCCGGGTCCGCCGAGCCGAGTACGCGCAACGCGCGCACGAGATACGGCAGCGTCGCGGCCGGCCGCCATGGCGTCAGCACAGCACGCGCGGAGTCGATCAGCGCCGCGTAACCGGGCACGCGGACCGCCGTATCCACACCGGCGAACACCGACGGCTCATTCGTCGGGGTCATGCCCGGCTTGGTCGCGACCAGCGCGACGCGCGCGGTGGCGGGTCCGGCGCGTTGCAGCTGACCCATGTCCTGCGAGCGATGCCGGCTGCGACTCGCCATCGCGATCTGGAAGTATGATTGCCCGAGGATCGCATCGAGGACGCCCACCGGCAGCGCGAGTGTGGTCGCCGACGTGTCGCCCCGGGTGGAGCGATAGAACTTGAGCGGACCTCCCGCGGAGTCGCGCATCAGGTCGAACGCCTGCCGCGCCACAATTCCGGAGACCTGATGTTGGCCATGGCCGTCCGCCGGCGTTCCCGAGAAGACGGAGATGATGATTTGCGGGCGGAAGCGGCGGATGATGTCGACGACGTCTTTGAGGATGGAATCGCGCGGCCAGAAGCGGAATGTTTCGTCCGCCGTCTTCGAGTATCCAAAGTCGTAGGCGCGCGTGAAAAACTGCCGCGCGCCGTCCAGCTCACGCGCCGAGAGCAGCTCTTCGGTGCGAATGACGCCGAGCTCCGCCCCGAGCTCCGGTCCGATCAGATTCTGCCCGCCTTCTCCCCGGCTCAACGACAGGTACGCCGCTTGCGCGCCCATGCCGCGGGCGAGCAGGACCAGGAGTTGGGTGTCCTCGTCGTCGGGATGCGCGCCGATCATGAGCACGCGTTTGTTGCTGCCGAGCTGCCGCAGCAGACTCGCCAATGCAACAACGCCGCCGGTGCCGGGTGGAGACAGCTGCCCGCGCGCGACACCGGCGGCGCCGAAGCTCAGGAGGAGCCCGACGACTAATCGTCTCACTATTGGGAAAGGTACACGGCGCCGCCCTTCATAACGAACTTGACCCGTTGCAGTTCCGTGATGTCGCGCGTCGGATCGCCCGCGACCGCAATGATGTCCGCGTAGAGTCCGGGCGCAATCGCGCCGATGTTCTGTTCTTGTCCGAGGAGCGCCGCGGCGACGGACGTGCCGGACTGAATCGCCTGCATCGGCGTCATGCCGTACTGCACGTAATACTCGAATTCCTTCGCCTGATTGATCTCGGTCCACGGAAATCCGCCGACGTCGGTCCCCATCGCGATCTTGACGCCTTTGCGGAGCGCCTTGCCGAACGCACGCCGCTCGAGCGCGACCAGCGCCGGCCACACACCGCCGCGCGGCAGGACGTGCACGCCGACGGTCACGGTGGGCACCCAGTAGACGTTGTTCTTCACCATCACGTCGATGAGCGAGTCGGTGAGTCCATCGCCGTGCTCGATCGAGTTGACGCCGGCGCGCAGCGCGGCCGCGATGCCGTCCGAACCAATCGCGTGCGCCGCCACACCGCGACCCAACCGGTGCGCTTCGTCCACGATCGCCTTCGCTTCGGCGTCGGTGAAGTTCACCCAGCTGTGGAGCACACTGTCGGGGGGGGGCCCGAAGAAGTAGCGGCGGTCGCTGTAGTACTTGATCCAGTCGGCGCCGTGCTGCACCTGCTCGCGCACCGCGAGTCGCGCGTTATCGACGCCGTCCACCGTTTGCACGCCGTGCGGCAGCTCGATCTCCCAGTTCGGCGTCCCGATCGGATACATCCCCGTCGGGGCCATCGCGCGCGTCGACGCGAAGATCCGCGGTCCCGGCACCTCGCCCCGGTTCACGGCCAGTTTCACGTCGACGTCGGCGTACATCGCGCCTTCGGTCTCGACGTCGCGAAGCGCCGTGAAGCCGTGCTCGAGCGATAGCCGCGCGTTGCGAGCCGCGAGAACGGCGCGGTACGGAATGGATTGCTTGAGCAGCTGATCTTCGTATTCCTGTGACGTGATATCGCCCTGGAGCAGGAGATGCGTATGCGCGTCGATGAGCCCGGGGAGGACGGTCATCTGGGAGAGATCGATGATGCGCGCGTTCGGCGCCTGACTCTGGAGCTGAGCGACGGCCCCGACCGCCTTGATGCGCTCACCCTCGACCAGGATGGCGACATTCGTCTGCACCTGCTGCGAGCGGCCATCCACCAGCCGGCCGGCTTTGATGAGCGTCTGCTGAGGCGACGGTGTTTGCGCCACGAGAAACACGGACGTTGTGGCGCTGAACAGGAGGACTAGGGAAAGCGTGCGCACGAGATCTCCACAAGAAAACGGGACGGGAGAACTTACTCCCATCCCGTAACTCCGACTACGTTCCCTGCTGTTTAAAAAAACAGCCAAGTCAGGGGGTGAGGTTTACCGCGACGCCAGCGGCTTGCCGTCCGCGTCGAGGAAGCGAATCTCGCCGAAGTTCAGCTCACGAATCCCGGCTTCGATCTTGGAACGATCCCCCACCACCACCCACACCAGATGATCCGGACGAATCGTTTCGGCGGCCGCGGTGGTCGCGTCGGGAATCGTCAGGCTGCGGATGCGCTGGGCGTAGGTGTCGAAGTACCGATCGTCCAATCCAAAGGTCACGAGCTGCTCGATTGAGCCCGCCACCGCATCCATCGTCTCCCAGTTGCCTGGCAACGTGAGCGTGAGATTCGCCTGCGCTTTCGACAACTCGCCCGCATCGATCGGCCGGGACCCTAGAATCCCACGCAGCTCGCGGTCGACTTCAACCATCGATTCCTTGGTCTTATCGGTCTGCACCGGCGCATAGGCGATGAACGGCCGTTGCCCGCGGGCATCCCAGATGAACGTGAACGCACCGTAGGACCAGTGCTTCGCTTCGCGTAGGTTCATGTTGACCCGCGACGTGAACTGGCCGCCCAGCAGCGATGTCATCGACTCGATCGCGTACTCGTGCGGATTCGCCTTCGGCGCGGCGAGGTCGGCCGCGAGAATCACCGACTGCTCCGCACCGGGCCGGTCGAGGATGTAGACGATCGGCTTGGGTTGATCGAGAACGGTGCCGATGTTCTTCTGCGGCACATCCCCGCTCGGCCACCCGCTGAACAGCCGGGTCAGCTTGGGCTGAATCTCGCGCAGCGAGACGTCGCCCACGATCACGAGTGTCGCGTGATTCGGTTTGAACCAAGTGCGCTGGAAACGCGCCAGGTCATCACGCGTCATCGCGGACACTGACTGTTCCGTCCCCGACCCGGTCAATGGATTGCCGTACGCGTGCCGGGCCCCGTACAACAATCCGGGGAATACGCGCAGCGCCATCGACACCGGCTGGACTTTTTCGCGCTGGATGCGCGCGAGCCGCTGCCGCTGCTGGCGCTGGAAATCGGCCTGCGGGAACGACGGATGGAGAATGACCTCGGCGAAGATGTCGAGCGCCGGATCGAGATTGTCTTTCAGCGTGGACAGGCCGACGCGGGAGATGTCGAGCTGCGAGCTGGTGAAGAGCTGCGCGCCCAGTTGCGCCAGGGTGTCGCTGATCTGCAGCGCGGTGCGTTTGGTGGTGCCCTCATCCAGCATGTCGAGCGCCAGGCTCGCGGTTCCCGGCGCGCCGAACTGATCGGCCGCGTACCCCGCGTCCACCAGCAGCGCGAGATTCACTTGCGGAATCGAGTGCCGCTGCGCGAGCACGATCTTCAGCCCGTTGGGCAGCGTGGCGCGCTCGAGTGCGGGAAACCGCGCATCAGGGGGCGTGCCGGCATCCGGCAGCTTGGAGCGATCGACGTCGCTGGCACTCGCCACGAGCTCGGGGTACGGATGCACCTCCAGCGCGTAGTCGCCGTCGCTGAGCCAGCGGGCCGCCGCGCCGCGCAGATCCGCCGCCGTTGCGGCGGCAACGCGCTGCTCGGTCACCAGATAGTTGTCGGCGTTGCCGGCGTACACCTCGTTGATCGCCAGCACATCCGACTTGCCGCCGAAACCACCGATCCGCTCGACGCCGCGAATGAAGTTGGCGCGGGCTTGCGTCTTCACACGGCGCAGCTCGCTCGGCGTCGGACCACTACCATTGAAGCGCGCCAGCTCCGCGTCGATGGCGCGTTCGACGCGCGTGAGATCACCGCCCGGCTTCACCGTCGCGCGAATGACGAACTGACTGCCGATCTCGCGTGAATCGACGTACGAGACGACGTCGGTCGCGATCTGCTCATCGTATACCAGGCGCCGGTACAGCCGCGACGTTTTTCCCTGCGCCAGCACGGCCGTGACCAGCTGGTCGAGATAATCGTGGTCCTGTGACCCGAATGGCGGGATGTTCCATTCCTTGTAGATGCGCGCCTGCGGCACGCGGTCCTGCATCACTTGCCGATGCGAGCCAGTGCGTTTCGCGATCCAGGTCTCCTGTTTCGCGATCGGCGGCGTCGCGGGAATATTGCCGAAGTACTGCTCGACTTTTTGCCGCGCGGTCTCCGGTGTGATGTCGCCCGCGAGGACGATGACGGCATTGTTCGGTCCGTAATAGGTGCGAAACCACTCCTTCACGTCGTCCACCTTGGCGGCATCGAGGTCTTCCATCGATCCGATCACCGTCCAAGAATAGGGATGTCCCGGCGGATAGGTCGCTTCCGCCATCAGCAGGTCGACTTTCCCGTACGGCTGGTTCTCACCTTGCCGCTTTTCGTTCTGCACGACGCCGCGCTGCTCGTTGACTCGCGCCGTATCGATCACCCCGAGGAGGTGACCCATGCGATCCGACTCCATCCACAGCGCGATGTCGAGCGCGGTGGTCGGCACGTTCTCGAAATAGTTGGTGCGATCCTCGTTGGTCGTGCCGTTCTGATCCGTTGCGCCGATGCGCTCGAACGGCTGGAAGTAGTCGTCGTTGAAGTGCTCGCTGCCGTTGAACATCAGATGCTCGAACAGGTGGGCGAAGCCGGTGCGACCGGGACGCTCGTTCTTCGAGCCGACATGATACCAGATGTTCACGGCGACGATCGGCGCCTTGTGGTCCTCGTGCACCAGCAGCGTCAGACCGTTCTTGAGCACAAACCGTTGATAGGGGATCACGATCGGCGCCGGCTGGCTTGAACGCGCCGTTGCGCGTGCGCTCGCCCGGGCGCGGGGACGGGCACGGGTCGCTCGCTGCGCGGGTGCGGGCAACGCGGCCACGACCCCGAGCGCGAGGGCGAGTAACGCTATGCGGGACATGAAATCTCCTCTATGGTGTTTGCTGACGGCGGGTTGGGACGCGGAGGAACATACCGCCAGGCGCGCCGGAGGGAACCCCGACGCCCCAGCCGCGGTGGGTATTACATTTACGGAGCATGGCAACCAGCCTCGCTGAACCCAAACGCAAGATCAGCGCGGATGAAGCGCGCGAAGTGGCCGAGGCCGCGCGCGAGCAGGAGTGGGCGGCGCCGAGTTTCGTGCGCGACCTCTTCCTCGGCAAGCTGCGGATGGATCTCATCCATCCCTATCCCGAGCAGAATCCCGCCGAAATCGCCCGCGCCAAACCATTCCTCGATAGCCTCGAGCGCTTTCTGCGCGAGCGGGTCGATTCCGACCGCATCGATCGCGAAGGCGAGATTCCGGAAGAGGTCATCGACGGGCTGAGGCAGCTCGGCGCCTTCGGCATCAAGATTCCGCGCGAATACGGCGGGCTCGGCCTCTCGCAGCTCTCGTACATGAAGGCGATCGAGCTCGTCTCATCGATCGATGGATCGCTCACCGCGCTCCTCTCCGCCCATCAGTCGATCGGCGTGCCGCAACCGCTCAAGATGTTCGGCAGCGAAGCGCAAAAACAGAAATACTTCCCGCGCCTCGCGAAGGGCGCGATTTCAGCGTTCGCGCTTACGGAGCATGGCGTCGGGTCCGATCCCGCCGCGATGGAGACGACGGCGATTCCCAGCGCCGACGGCGACGGCTGGATCCTGAACGGCGAGAAACTCTGGTGCACGAACGGCACGAAGGCCGAGCTGCTGGTGGTGATGGCGCGGACGCCGTCGAAGATGGTGGGTGGGAAAGAGAAGAAGCAGATCACCGCTTTCATTGTCGAAACGGAGTGGCCCGGCGTTGAGGTGATTCACCGCTGCCACTTCATGGGACTGAAGGCGCTGTACAACGGGGTGATTCGCTTCTCGAACGTCCGCGTGCCGAAGGAGAACGTGCTCTGGGGCGAAGGTAAAGGCCTGAAGCTCGCCCTCATCACGCTCAACACGGGCCGCCTGACGCTGCCGATTTCCTCGGTCGCCGCGGGCAAGCGCTGTCTGGAGATCGCGCGCCGCTGGGCGGCGGAGCGGGTGCAGTGGGGCCGGCCGATCGGCCAGCACGATGCGATCGCCCAAAAGCTCGGTCGCATGGCCGCGAACACGCTCGCGATGGAAGCGGTGGCCGAGCTGTGCGGCGCGATGGCCGAGCGGGGTGGCTACGACATCCGGCTCGAGGCGGCGATCGCCAAGCTGTACAACTCCGAGGCGGGCTGGCGCATCATCGACGACACGGTGCAGATCCGTGGCGGCCGCGGGTACGAGACCGCGGACTCGCTGCGCGCGCGCGGCGAGGCTCCGGTCCCGGTCGAGCGCATCATGCGCGACTTCCGCATCAATCTGATCTTCGAAGGTTCATCGGAGATCATGCACCTCTTCATCGCGCGCGAAGCCGTTGACAAACATCTCCAAGTCGCGGGTGACGTCGTCCTGCCCGGCAAGACGACCAAGGAGCGCCTCGCGGGTCTCGCGCGCTCGGCGGCGTTCTACGGTTGGTGGTATCCCTCGCGCTGGATCGGCTGGGGATTCTGGCCGCGGTATTCCGAATTCGGACGACTGGCCCGCCACGTTCGCTTCGTCGAGCGCAGCGCCCGCCGGCTCGCGCGCGGTGTGTTTCACTCGATGGTCCGCTTCGGTCCGAAGCTGGAGCTGCGGCAGTCGGTGTTGTTCCGGCTGGTGGACGTCGCGGCGGAGCTGTTCGCGATGGCGGCGACATGCGCGCGGGCGCAGGCGTTGCGAGCGCGCGATCCCGCTGCCGGCGCGCGCGCCGTGCGGCTCGCTGACGTGTTCTGCCGGCAGGCGCGGCGGCGCGTGCGGGCGGAGTTCAGCGGTTTACGACGGAACGAGGATGTGCCGACCTACAAGCTCGCGCAGGAGATTCTCGCGGGCGAGCATCGGTGGTTGGAGCGGGATATCGTAGAACTGTCGGACTGACCGCTACGCCGCTTGGTGGGCGATCATAATACTCTTCAGGCGTTCAGGAGCGTCAGCTCCAGCATCACCATATGGCGACGGATGCCCTTCCGGCTCCATCATCACACTCGGACACACCAACGCATACTGACGGGCCCGGATACGATCCGCGGCGGGTTGTGCCGCGACCGGCGTCGCGATCACGACTTCCTTGGCGCCGATCTGCTCGGCCGCCTTCGCGGCGGCGAGCACCTTCCAGGGATACACGATCTGACCATCCACGATGATCGCCGTGCGGCCCTGGAGACTCTTGACGGGCCGCTGCGTGCGGTAGAGCACCAGGTCCTGTTTGACGCGGGCTCGTGACTCATCGATCGCCGCCTGGAGCTTCTCCAGCAGATTCATCCCGGGCTGAAAGTCGGGATCCATCTCGGCGGGCGCCGATTCGGCCATCGCGCCGACCGGCGCGAGGTTCGTCCCGAGTTTGATGAACGACGCGACGAGCACGTCGAATTGCGCCCCCATCGCTTTCGCCGCATGCGCGGCGATCTCAACGCCTTCGGGCGTAATCCCCAGCAGAATGCAGGACTGGTAACCGCGGGCGGCGAGCTGTTGCCCGAGCAGCGCGCCGGCGCTCGAGCGAGTTGGATAGAGACTCGGCCGTGACGGATTGGATGGGCTCACAGTTCGGCAAGATAAGTTATCTTTTCGCCTCCCGCATCCAGGACCTGGTAGTGCCGAAGGACACACTCACCGTCGTGGATAACCGTACGGGCTCGAGCTACGAGCTCCCGATTCAGGACGGGACGATCCGCGCGGCCGATCTGCGGCAGATCAAGACGTCTCCCGACGACTTCGGACTGATGAGCTACGACCCCGCGTTCATGAATACGGCGGCGTGTCGCAGCGCGATCAGCTACATCGACGGCGACAAGGGGATTCTGCGCTACCGGGGATACCCGATCGAACAGCTCGCCGAGAAGAGCACGTTCCTGGAGACGGCCTACTTGCTGTTGAACGGCGAGCTGCCGTCGGCTCCCGAGCTCGATTCGTGGGTGTACCAGGTCACGCATCACACGATCATTCACGAGAACATCAAGAAGTTCATCGACGGCTTCCACCACGATGCGCATCCGATGGGGATGTTCGTCAGTGCGGTGGCGGCGCTCTCGACCTTTTATCCGGAAGCGAAGCGCATCTCGGAAGAACAGTCGCGCCGCAATCAGATCTTTCGCCTGATCGCGAAGACCCCGACGCTGGCAGCGTTCGCGCACCGCCATTCCGTCGGCATGCCGTACGCCTATCCCGACAACGACCTCAGTTACACGGGCAACTTCTTGAACATGATGTTCAAGACGACCGAGGTGAAATACAGCCCGCACCCGGTGCTCGAGCGCGCCCTGGACGTGCTCTTCATCCTTCACGCCGATCACGAGCAGAACTGCTCGACGAGCGCGATGCGCGGCGTGGGATCCTCACACCCCGATCCCTACTCCTGCATGGCCGCGGCGGCGGCGGCGCTGTACGGGCCGTTGCACGGCGGCGCCAACGAAGAAGTGCTGAAGATGCTGCGCGAGATCGGCTCGATCGACGCCATTCCCGCCTACCTCCTCCGCGTCAAGAAGGGCGAAGTGCGCTTGATGGGCTTTGGTCATCGGGTGTACAAGAACTTTGATCCGCGCGCCAAGATCATCAAGCAAATCGCGGATCAGGTGTTCGACGTCACGGGCAAAAACCCGTTGATCGACATCGCGCTGGAGCTCGAGCGCATCGCACTCCAGGAAGAGTATTTCGTGTCGCGCAAGCTGTATCCCAACGTCGATTTTTATTCGGGGATCATCTACGAAGCCATGAAGTTTCCGATGGACATCTTCCCGGTCCTGTTCGCGATCGGTCGGACGCCTGGTTGGCTGGCGCAATGGCAGGAGATGCTCCTGGACAAGGAGCAGAAGATCGCGCGCCCGCGACAGGTGTACACCGGTCCCGACAAACGGGATTACGTGCCGATCGAGAAGCGAAACTGACGCCTCCGGAGGCGACATGCCGACCTACATCCTGCTGTCGAATCTGACGGACGAAGGTGCCAAGTCGCTGAAGACGAACCCCAAGCGGGTGCAGGAAGTGAACAAGGAGATCGAGAAGTACGGGGCCAAGGTCACGGCGCAGTACGCCGTGCTCGGCCCCTACGACTTCGTCAGCATCGTGGATTGCCCCGACAACGAGACGATCGCGCGGGTGTCGGTGGAGCTGGCATCGCGAGGCTCGATTCGGCTGATGACTCTGGCAGCGACGCCAGTGGCGAATTTCGTGCGCAGCCTCAAACCGGACGGTAAGTGACAGTAAGGGACGGTAAGGGTTCTGCTCTTACCGTCGCTTACCGTCGCTTACCGCCCCTCCGCGGCCTCATCGAGCGCTCCGGTTTCGGCACGTCAACAAGCGCCAGTCGAGGTTGCAGCGGTGGGACTGATGGCTCGAAGCCCGGAATCACTTCGCGCGGGAACGTCTGGCCGATCAAGCGCTCGACGTCCGCCATGAGCAACCATTCGTCCGGCGAGATGAGCGTCAATGCCAAGCCGCGCGCGCCGGCGCGAGCGGTCCGGCCGACGCGGTGCACGTACACTTCAGGATCCGTCGGCACGTCGTAATTCACCACCATCCGAATCCCGTCCACGTCGATTCCCCGAGCGGCAATGTCGGTCGCGACCAGAATCTCCGCCGTGCCTGACCGGAACTGATCGAGCGTGCGCGTGCGATGGCTCTGCGCCTTATCGCCGTGCAGGGCGTTAGCCGTGATCCCTTCGCGGCGCAGGAACGTGACCAGCTTATCCGCGCCGTACTTCGTGCGCGTGAAGATCAGCGTCTGGCCGGCCGGCTTCGCTTTGAGGATCGCGGCGAGGGCGCCACGCTTCTGCAGCTTGTCGACCGCGACGATCACGTGCTCAATCCCGTCCGCGGCTTGCGCCCGCCTGCCGATCTCGACCGAGGCATGGCCGTTCATGGCACGCCGCGCCAGCGCGTCCACTTCGACCGAAATCGTCGCCGAGAACAGCATCGTCTGGCGCTCGTCGGGGAGCGCGTTCAGGATGCGACGCACGTCGGGCGCGAATCCCATGTCCAGCATCCGGTCGGCCTCATCGAGCACCAGCACTTCGACCTTCGAGAAGTCGACATGCCCACGCTCCATGTGATCGAGCAGACGGCCCGGCGTGGCGACCACAATGTCTGCGCCGTGCTTTAGCGCGCGAGTCTGCGGCTCCATCCCGACGCCGCCATAGACCGCTGCGCCCTTGAGATGCGTGTGTCGGCCGTAGGCGCGGATGCTGGTCGCGACTTGCTCAGCCAGCTCGCGCGTCGGCACGAGGACCAGGGCGCGCAACGTGCCGCGGGGTCCCGGGGCCAGCCGCTGGAGAATCGGAAGCACGAACGCGGCGGTCTTGCCGGTGCCCGTCTGCGCCGAGCCGATCAGATCGCGGCCGGCGAGGGCGAGCGGAATCGCCTCCGACTGAATTGGGGTGGGATGTGCGTAGCCCTCATCGGCGACCGCGCGAACGAGTTCGGGCGCTAGGCCCAGTGCTGCAAATGGCATACTTCAACTGCTCCTTCCTAGTCGCCTCGGCGTCTTCGCGTCTCGGCGTCTAGTCGTTACACACGCGCGCCGTGAGATGACCCAATGTCATCCCAACATTCAGCGCTGCTTCAGTTTTGAACCTGAGGGATTGAAAACCGTGCGTGTGTTCAGCGACGGAGTCCCTGAGCGGGACTATCCGGAAGGATGCCAGCTCGCGGTTCTTTGCGCCGTAAAGCTAACTACGAGACGGCCACAAACCAAGAACTAAGAAGTCGCCAAGACGCCAAAGACGCCTAAGTGGTTAACAGCTGACGGCTTGCAAGCTGGTTACCACTCAGGCGTCTTGGCGTCTTAGCGCCTTCTTCGTTCGAGTTGCTAGATACTAAGGGCCCTGACCTGTCGGGGCGCAGGATCCTGCGACCGGAGCACGATCCGCATCGCGTGGGTATCGAGATCGATTTCCCAGGCGGCAATGCGCGGACGGACGAACTCCTCGGCGTCGTCGGGTGTCAGCCCCTCGGGCGTGGCGTCGAGGAATTCCATGAGCTTCATGCGCATCTCGAGATAGCTGCAGCCATCCCGGCTCGCAGCAATGCGGATACCCACATCGTCGTCGAGCTGACGACGGACGAAGCCTTGGGCCACCTCGAGCAGTCGTCCTACGATCACGCGCTCCAGACCGACGCCGTCCTTGCGGCCGAGGCGACGCGCCAGCACGCGCGCGCGGGCGGGATCGGCGCAGAGCGCCAGAAACTGGCGCCGAATCTCCGGATGCGGCCGACGACGACTCTTCGTCTCACCATCCCGCTCCGCCTTGGCGCAGGTGGGGAGGTCGTTACGGTGTAGCTTGAGGAACTTGGTCATCGGGGCGTAGACGTCCATGCGGCCCGGGGCCGGGGGACGCCGC
>Ga0209160_1003702_pt1 | contig 12390 bp, 8 predicted proteins | sample GraSoiAngelo_153_FD_186167 | JGI IMG/M metagenome (GOLD analysis project Ga0209160, IMG submission 186167) | Grasslands soil microbial communities from the Angelo Coastal Reserve, California, USA - 14_1009_12_40cm (SPAdes) (version 2) | ecosystem: Environmental > Terrestrial > Soil > Grasslands ...
TTGGCCGGCGCGGACGCGCATGACGACGTCATTCGCGGCGCCTTTGCTCACGGGGCATGAGGAATCGTTGATGCGGCACTCCGCGAGCGTCAACTTGCAGCCGCAAGTGCAGCTTTCGGCGTTCAGTCGGTGCAGGGCTTCTTTTTTCTGATCCGCAGTGAGTCCGGAGAGATCGACGTCGGGAAGCTCGGAAGCATTGGCGGCATTCTTGAGGAAGATCTGGCCGGTGTCGGCGAAGGTCTCGATGCGGCCATCGAAGGGAAGGCCCGCGAGGGCGCGGACTTCGCGTTCATAGACCTCGTATTCATAGAGCCCGGTATGCCTTTGGACCACGCGGCCCTGCGGATCGATGAGGAACGAAGTGGGCAGGGCGGGCACGCCGCCGTAATTATCGATGAGCTCTTTGGTGGCCATCACCACGGGGTAATTCATCCCGAACCGCTGCACGAACTGCTGCACCTTCTGCGGCCCGTCCTCATCTTCCGAGGCGCCGATCACCAGCAATTTATCCTTGTACTTGGCCTGCAGCTGCACGAGCTCGGGAATCTCTTCGCGGCAGGGAGGGCACCAGGTGGCCCAGAAATTCAGGATGACGACTTTGCCCTTCCAGTCCGCCGTGGAAACGATCTTGCCGTTGATGTCGCGCAGCAAAAATGGCGGGGCCATTTCCGGATCTTTGGCAAAGCGGATGACCTTGGTGTTGGCGGCAGAAGCATCCGCCGCCGACTCCGCGCGGGCGCGTCGCAGGGCGTAGATCGAGCTTCCCAGCGCGAGGACAGCGGCGACGACCAAAGCAATCGCCAGGATAAGCAAAGTTCTGCGGTTATTCATATACGCAGCGACTCGTGACCATCACGCGAATCCATTATCGGTTGTTCGGGAACGCAGCACAAGCCTGCGTCGCATGCGATGAACCAGCTTGGCATAATCGTGTACACCCCAGCTTCGGCTGAGCTTTGCAACCGCGGCCCCGTCAGGGAAAACCGGAGCCCGTAAAATCCGATGCACGCACGACTGATTTGGTGCCGGCAGATGCAGTCTTCTGCAGTAAACACTTTAGTGTGCCTTAGGCGGAGAGATCCCTCGCTCGTGATACTCGCTCGGGATGACCATCCTGGTGGATGGTCACTTTAGTGCCTTAGGGGTGCGATTGCGCTCGGAATGGTCTACAGCTATGCTTTTGCCGCGGACCAGGAGTGCGATGGCAGTTAAAGCGAAGCGGAAGCGCGGCCGGACGAGGAAAGCAAACGCATCCGAGGCGCGCCTTGCCGAGGCTTGCCTGAGTCAGTGGCGCTCGCGCCTCGAGGAACGCTTCTTGCCTCGAATTGTCGATTGCCTGGGGCAGCTTTCGGACGAGGAGATCTGGTGGCGTCCGAATGAGGCCTCCAATAGCATCGGGAATCTCGTGCTGCATGTTTGCGGCAACATGCGGCAGTGGATCATCTCCGGACTGGGCGGCGCGGCGGACATCCGCGAGCGCGACAAAGAATTTTCCGAGCGCGGGCCGATTGCCAGGGGCGAGTTGCGTGAAGAGTTGCAGCAGACGATAAGACAATCCTGCGGCGCGCTGGCGCGCCTGAAGCCGAGCGATTTGACGCGGCGTTATCGCATTCAGCAGTTTGACGTCACGGGCTACGAAGCCGCGGCGCAGGTGATCGAGCACATGGCTTATCACACCGGGCAGATCATTTACGCAACGAAGCTAAAACGCGCGAAAGATTTGGGTTTCACGCGGCTGCCTTCGGCGGCGTCGAAAGCGAGCGAACGCACACTGTAAATTCCACCCCGCACAAACGTCCCCCGCCAGATACTGGCTCAGTTTCCGAGAAGAGAACTTCTCGGGACTTGGCAACAGTCATCGGATGGGATCGTAGGTTGAGCAGTTGACTTGGATACTACCGAAATCGCTGCTGCAAAGTTACAAAGCCGTTCGAGGCGCTATCCTGAAGCTGTGAGCCGCCGCGCCGCTTTAAGCCATTGATGCGCTGCGCATCGGAGTCGCCCAGAGCATCGACGCCGGCGTGGAGATGAAGCAAGAATCTTCGGAGCGGGGAGGCGGACCAGCGCGAAAAAGGAATGGGTGTCCTCATCCAAGTGTACGCCTAGAGTGCCCTATGCGAGGGCTTTAGTACGTGATCTTCATTCCTAGCTCGACCTGGCGGGTTGCCGCAGTGAACAAGCCTGGTGCGTTGAGAAACGTCCCCCCGGCGACGCCGGCGTTCAGGTTGGCATAGCCTTGATTCAAAGCATTCGTGTTGTTTGCACCCGAACCGACCACGGTCAGACTGCCGAAGGTGAAATTCGGATGGTTGAACACGTTAAAGGCTTCGAGGCGAAGTTGCAGGCCGAAGCGCTCAGTGAGTTTATGATTGTTTATTATGGCCATGTTCCAGACGTTGAAGTGGGGAGAGTTGAACGTGTTGCGGCCCACATTGGAGAGCGTGCCTGCGCCCGCCTGAATGTACTTGGCATTCGGATTGGCGGCAACATAGCCAACCGTATTTGCCGTTGCGCAGGCGGCGGTGGTATTCGCGGTGATCGACGTAGCACCGCCCGCGCCGCGGCACACTTTGTTCACGACGCTGCCCACGCCCTCCGTTCCACTGGGATTCAGAATGGCGCGGTCGCCCGCAGCATCCCCGTTGCCGTTGGAATCCACCCCGGACTGAATGGTGACCGGCTGGCCGCCCTGGAACAGATACGAGCCGCTCCACTCCCAGCCATTCAGAGCGCCGCGGATGAACCGGTTATCGGAGTTCACCTTCGGCGTGTCGTACAAGAAGGCCAGGGCCACTTTGTGGCGCACATCGAGCGTCGATCTGGACCACTCGTTGCGCAGGTTGTAGGAGTTCTCCGGACGCCGCGGATTTACTGCGCTGGTGTTCAAATCGTTCGTTGAATTGTCCTCCGCCTTCGAGAACGTATAGTTCGTCTGCACCAGCAATCCGTGCGCGACCCGATGCTGGTAATTGACGGCCATTCGGTTATAGATACTCGCTCCCAGCGGGGCTTCCTCTGTGATGGCGCCTCCGGTAAATTCCTGGGCGGCATACCGGCGCGTTGCCAGGGAGTTGAATAGCGCGAGCGTAGGTGCGCTGGCAGGAACTATTGCCGGAACGTTTGACGCCAGAACATAGGTGGGCAAGGGTAGTGCGCCCAATTCAAAGGGCGTGATGGAGTTAAGTTGGAGCTGTACAGGAAGCTCCAGCGCCCGCGTTCCCAGGTAGCGCAGCTCGATCATGCTGTTCGGCGAGAGTTGCCGCTGCACGTTCAAGGACCAACTGAACACCTTTGGCGCCTTGGCATCAGGCATGATTTGAGCCGTTTGCGCACGCGCTGGCGTCACTGTGCTCGGGGGGACAAAATTCAATTTCATTGCGCCATTTGCCAGGAAGCCGTTGCCAGCGGGTAGACTCGCGCACCAGGCCGGTGGCGGTCCAAAAGTGCCTTTGCAAGCCGGTGGGGGGGTGCCGACATTGTTCAGAATGACCTGGAGCTGGACCGGAAGAGAGTTGGTATAGAAATTCCACGGAACCACGTCAAACGAGACGCCCGCACCGCCTCGGACGACCCATTTCCCGGATCTCGTAGGACTCCACGCAAATCCTAGCCGAGGACCGACATTGTTCCAGTCTTGCTTGGGGACGTTGAACACCAGGGGCGTGCCCGGCAGATTGGCGATGGCGTTCAGGGCATTCAGCTTCGCGCCATTGGGATTGCCGAAGAAGTCGTAGCGGATTCCGAGATTCAGGGTAAGGCGCTCGTTGACTTTAAGGTCATCCTGGAAGAACAGATTGAGGTTCTTGGAATTGCCTTCGAAGAAGCCGTTGCCCAGGCCCTGCAAAGTGAAGTTCGGCTTGCTCGGGAATTGATCGTTGATCAGTTGTGCCAGCAAGGTGTAGCCGTCTTGGCCGCGCTCGTTCTGGAGGAACACTGACGGCGAGATAAACCAGAAATACTGGCCGCCGGATCTGAAGCTATGGCGGCCGATGGTCCACGAAAGAGTGTCGCCGAGGAGATATTCATTGTACACGCGGTGCTGAGGGAGATTTTGACTTGGCCCGATTTGGAGCCCGGCCAGATCGTCCACTGTCAGCGTGGGGTAGCTTTGCGCCACGCCGCTCAGTGGAAAGAATTGACCATAGCGCGCATACGAAGCTCGGAAATCGTTCAATAGGCGCGGGGTCGCCGTCCAGACATGATTGATGATGACCCGGCGGTTGTCGACAGCCGAGAAGGACGAAAATTGAGCCTCTGGAAAGCTGGCCCCGAACTCGGGCGACCGCTTCCGGTCTTTCAAGTACCGGACGTGCAAGCTTTGGCGCGCGAGATTCCAGTCTCCGTTGATGTTGTAATCCATCTGGTGAGTAAAATCCGGGGCGACAGAAGTGACGGTTCCGACCGGTATAGGCACACCGTTTACCGTCACAGTCTGGGTTTGCACTGGGGCGATTGGAAACTGGGCCAGAAGACTTTGCACCTGGGAGTCCACGGCCAAGGCATTCAGCGTCGTCATTCCCGCGGAGGTGGGGGCCAATTCAGTGGGGGCTGTGGCTTGCTTATGCAAATCCAGGAATTGATACGCTCCGTAGATGAAAAACTTATCCTTAATGATGGGGCCGCCGACGTCGCCGCCCAGGCGATTAAAATCGTAGGGGCGCTTGCCCGGCCTGACGCCTTTGATGATGTCCTGCACTTCCTGATTGTCGGCAGCGTCATAAGCTCGATTGACGTTGTAGAACCAGCCGGCACCATGCCAATTGTTTGTGCCTGTCTTCATAATGATGTTGAACTGCCCGCCCCCGCCGCGGCCGTATTCCGCGCTGTAAACGTTTTCATTGACCGTGAACTCCTGCACGGCATCCCCAATCACCTCTTGCGAAGCGACGGTCACCGTTGGGTCCAAGTTATCCACGCCATCGATGCTAAAGCCGTTCTGCCGCCCGCGTAATCCGCCGATGGAGCCGCCATATCCGGAAGTCCCACCCAGTTGAGTGGTTGTGTTGGGCAAGAAAATGGCCAGATTTTGCACGCTCAGGTTGGCGCCGGTGATGACCGGAATCTCCGACGCTGCCCTGGCCTGGAAGGTCCCGCTCAATTGCGAGCTCTCCGTCTGCACGATATTCGATCCTGCCGATTCGACCACGACGTCGGTAGTGAGCCCACCGAGCTCGAGGTTAGCGGTGACGTCGGTCACCTGCGCCGCCAGAACCTGAATGCCGGTGCGCGTGTAACCACGAAAGCCCGAAGCTTCGGCCTTCAATGTATAGGAGCCAACCAGCAGATCCGGAAACGTGTAGACTCCGGTCGTCGATGTCTTCGTGGTGACCGAGACGTTCGTGTTCTCATTCGTCGCTGTTACATTAGCGTTTGGAACAGCCCCGCCCTGTTGGTCGAGAATTACCCCTCGCAATATGCCATTCTGATATTGCGTAAATCCAGGAACGGCGGCGAGGAAAACGAATAGCAGCGCTCGCCAAAAGAAAGAAGTTTTTATCATGTTCCTGGGCACACTCGGTCCTAGTCTTCCGGTATTGGGCATCCCCACGAAACAAGCCAAGGGAAATATGCGCACCCACAGCCCCTTATTTGCTTGCATGGCTCCTGCCTCCGAATCGATTTGATCGCCCATATACGCCACGAATGCGATTCAGAGCATAATACTCAACCCCAAGCAATGCAATGCGATACAAGGGCAGCGAGTGGAGTGGCTACAAGCAAAGCAACATCAGGTCGCTAAGCCCGCGCTAGTAACCTCGCTTTCAACGAATCCGAAGCTAATCCGCGAACGGGTTAGGTAACTGGCCCCGTACGGGGGCCGGGATGATTTGACAGAAATGCGCTGCGGCAATTAGGCTTTTCAGCCGGACTGACGGTCAGCGCGGCGTGTGAACAGCAAGTGCAGCGCCCGACTTCAGTCCGGCGTTTCCGTTGACACGCTTGCACAGACAAAGTCAGGGAGAGAAAAGAGATGATCGTAGAGATGCGCACCACGCTGGTCAAGCCCATGACGCAGAAAAAAGTCGAGGAGCGGTTCGCGCAGGCGCTGCCGGAACGGCAGAAGCTTTCGCCGCTGGGCGGCTTCTTTCACACCGATGTGGGCACGCTCAACCAGATCATCGAGCTTTGGCCCTACGAAAACATGGCCCAGCGCGAAGACGTGCAGGCCCGCGCGGCGAAAATCGGCTGGCCTCCGGATATTCGCGAATTCGCCATCGAGCAGGACGCAAAAATTCTCAAGCCCGCGCCGTTTTCGCCGCCCTTCAAGACCGGAAAATTCGGCAGCGTTTATGAAATCCGGCAGTACATCTATCAATCCGGGACCATTCCGAAAGTGATCGAGGCATGGATTCCGCTGATCGAAGCGCGCATGAAGCTTTCGCCCATGGTGGGCTGCTGGTATACGGATATTGGGCCGCTGCATCAGTGGGTGCACATCTGGCCGTTTCAGGATGCCTCCGAGCGGCAGCGCGTTCGCGCGGAAGCAGTGGAACGAAAGATGTGGCCGCCGGTGACGGCGGAATGGCTGCTGCGGATGCAGAATTGCCTGGCGCTGCCGGCGTCGTTTTCGCCGCTGCGGTGAAATGGCTGAGCTATCCAAAAAGCGGATGCCGTTCGGAGACGTCCCTCACTCGTGTTACTCGCTTGGGACCACAACCCTGGTCGGATCGTCGTTTCTGGTTGCGAGAAGAGTGGGCAATTCGCTATAAACACTTTGGGACGAAGAAATGAGGGCGAGGAGGAGGGCGATGGCGCAGGGTCTGCGGAGATGCGGCCTACGAGTGATAGCGCTGGCGGTGGCGGCACTCCTGATGTTGGCGGGCGGCGAGATGACGGCGGCGGGAGAGGAGAAGCCTGATCCGCGGTCGGAGATCGGCGGCCTGCAGTCCAAATTCGTGGATGTGAACGGCGTCCAGGCGCGCTACTACGAGGCGGGCGCGGGCGAGCCGATGGTGATGATCCACGGCGGGTTCACGGCGGGATCGTCCACGGCGAATGTCTTCTCGCGCAACATTGAGGGACTGGCGAAGCGCTTCCACGTGTTTGCGGTGGACCGGCTGGCGAGCGGCATGAGCGGCAATCCGCTGAAGGATGACGACTACACCTATCAGGGCGACGTGGATTTCATTTACGGGTTCATCCAGACCCTGAATCTTGGGCCGGTGCACCTGGTGGGACATTCGGCGGGCGGGGCGATTGCGCTGTATCTGGCGATCGAGCATCCGGAAGCCGCCAAGACGCTGACCATTCTGGCCATGGGGCCGGAGAATCCGTCGCCGGCTCCGGAGAATAAAACGCGGCTCGATTTGAGCAAGTGCCCGGATCAGTCGCAGTACGAAGGACTGCAATGCCGCGTGGCCATGCTGGCGTGGCTGCCGACCACGTTCGACGAAGAATATTGGAACGCGGACAAGTTCATGGCCACCCTGCCAAAGTCGAAAGAAGCGGGCGCGAAACTGAATGCGGGCGCGGGACGCTCGTTTGATTTTCCCGCGTTCAAGCAGAAGATGCTGGAAAAGGTGCGGGAGGAGGGCGCGTTGCAGATGCCGGTGCTGCTGGTGGCGGGCAAGAACGACGTGCTCGATTGGGGCCTGAACGACGAGAAGGCCAAGCTGCGCGGAGAGATGGGACTCTTTGAAATCATCGCCGCCAAAAATACCAAGGTGCAGATGATCGTCATTACCAATGGCGGGCACTTCATGTATCGCGAGCACCCCGACGAGTTCAATGCCTACCTCACGACGTTCATTGATACCTGGGAGAAATATCCCGCGGCGCCGGCGCAGGGGAATTTCCCCAAGCCGCCCACGAATTCCAGTGCACCGCCGAGGCGCGAGATTCAACCGCAGACGCAGCCGGGCGTTATTCCGGGACGGCCGCAGATCGGGCGGCAGGGGATGTGAATCAGAGTGTCGCGGCTGAACAGTTTGGGGAAAAATTCTGTCGGCCTGTCATTCTGAGGAGCGAGGCGACGAAGAATCCCTCTTTGATTTTGGCCTTTTGACAGAGAGATTCTTCGCTTCGCTCAGAATGACAAGGGAAGGCATACCAGGAGGCCGCGAGCGACGCGAGCAAAGGAGAAAAAAGATGAGGCGATTGGGTTTCGCAGTTTCGGCAACGCTGGCGATGGGCGCGCTTCTGGCGTGCATGGCGTTTGGCCTACGGACGCAAAGCGCGGCCGGGAAGGCGGCGCAGTCCGGGGCGACGGCTGGGCAGGTTCCGGGCGCCGGAAAGGCGGCGGAACTTGCCGCTGCGGTGCAGATCGAACCGGGGGCGCTGGCAAGACTGCTGCAGGCGTCCAAGGGCGAGAAGCCTGTGGTGCTGCACGTGGGCTTCAAGAATTTTTACGACCAGGCGCGCATTCCTGGTTCCGACTACGCGGGGCCAGGATCGAAGCCGGAGGGGCTGGAGTTGTTGCGCAAACGCGTCGCGTCTCTGCAGCACCAACAGCTCATCGTGCTGTATTGCGGTTGCTGTCCGTGGGACAAGTGCCCCAACGCCAAGCCTGCCTATGACGCGCTGCATGCCATGGGGTTTACCAACGTGAAGGTGGTGCACATCGCCACCGATTTCGGCACGAATTGGCTGCATGCCGGCCTGCCAGTCACCAAAGGCGAGTAGGATTTCGGGGAGATTTCTGATGCACGCGCGGATGCGTGTTGCAACGTTGGCTTCGATCTTTGCTCTGACGTTAGCCAGCCAGGTTTCTGCGCAGGCCGTGCCGTGTACCGGAGAGATCTTAGGGCGCGCTCCCAACCAATTACGAACAGTTCTGCAAGCCTTTTGCATCCCGCCCTCTCCCGAATCGCCGTTAAATCTCGACGAAGCTGTTCAGTATGCGGGTTATGACGCTGCTGATGAGTTTGTGCTCGCATACAACGCGGTCGGCGCTTCGGATGCCATCGAACAGCCGCTACGCGTTGTGCGCCTCGACAAGCTGAAACAGACGTGGACGGCTGCCGAATTCGCGGACATCGAAACGGAAATCCTGCCTGGTTCGAAGGGGCAATGTCTTGGCGCGGTCGGCGATCTTCAGAAAGCGGGTTCGCTTTTCTATGTGGGTATTTCGCTATCGCCTTCGGCGGGATGTGTTGCAGTTCTCTCCACAGATCTCAGACTTCAGACGGTGCTTTCCGGCGGGATTGGTGCGAAATTCGCTAACGGCGCCGTAATTTTGGAAGGCAGTAACAGACACTTCGCCCCGACTCATCCGCTGCGTCTCTCGCTATTCAATCCCAGCGACGGCTCTATCAAGAGCATCTATCCGGTCGATAAGGATGCACTGCGAGCCCGGTACATCGAACGCCTACGCACGGAGATCGTACCGGGAGACCGCTGCGAGGGCGACAACTGCGAACTCGATCCCGAGCAGTTTGATAACGACCTGGCCTCGGTTTGTCTTCCGTCAGCGTGCAAACCGGCGATCGCTGTGAACGATGAAATGGGATCGCTTGCCTTCGTTGTACAGTTCAGCCCCATAGGGTTCATTCGGCTCGATAAAGTTAAGGATTCGCCGCAGTGGGGCGAGCGGGTCGTCTTCGTATACCGGCTGGTCGGTGGCGCCGTGGAATATCAGGAGTTCGCAGCTTCGGAAATGCAGGCGCGATTCGGCGTCACATCGGTGGATGCGCTGCTAGGGCCAGAGGTGCTGCAGCGAATCTTTGGGCGGTAGCGTGTACCCGCCGCAGCATTCTTCGCTTCGCTCAGAATGACAATCGCAAAAGCGGGGATTGACGACGGCTGGCGCCGTCGCTAATCTTCGAAGCTATGGGCGTGGCCGCCGCGGAAGCGGTGGGTCACCGCCAGGTTCCACAGAAACTTCATCACGCGCGCGTCGTTGTAGCAATACGCCAAATTATGATTCAGGGTGGAGAAGCAGTGGCGCTGGCAAGTTTCTTTCATGTGCGCGAGCTGCTGGCGATCAAAATGAAAGCTGTCGATATTTCCCCAGTCGTAGGTGGCGGCATACATGGGGAAACAGGGCGCGACGGTGCCGTCAGTGCGGATGATGACGTTATTCTGGCCGGCGCGGCAGCTCCATTCGCTGAAGTGCACGTCGCCATCGGCATCCTGGACGATACCGGGCATGGAGGCGAGCATCCGGGAGGTTTCGCCGTTGGTGCCGGTGCCATCGCCATTCCAGCCGTATTTTCTCAGGTCCAGGCCGGAGGACATGCGCATGAACGCCTTCATCTCCTGAAGGCGGCGCACGGAATTAACCATTTGATAGCCGGCCTTATTGCGGTCGATGAGCCAGTCAATCAGGGCGTCGACTTCGCGCCAATCTTCGGGACGGATGTAGGTGGGATTTTCGGCGAGATGGCGGAAGTGGGCGTCCTGCTCGAGCATGGGCGTTTCGTTGATGTGGTAATCGGTGGCGATGCGATTTTCGTGGGCGAACTCGGTGATCTTGCGCACGTCTTCGAGATTATTGCGGCAGATATTTAGATTGAAGAAAACCATGTAGCCGTAGACGTACTGCTTGCGCAGCAGATATTCGATATTCTTGCGCGCGGGCTCCACAGCTTTGGGAAGGCTGGGCTGCAAATTCCAAGAGTCCAGCGCGAAATTGAAAATGGCGGTGCCGGCGTCAGCCAATCGATCGGCCACCTCGGGGCGCAGCAGGCGGCCATTGGTGCCGATATAAATCCAGAATCCTTTCTTTGCGGCGTAAGAGACCACTTTGTGGGCGAACTGCGGGCGCAGCAGCGGTTCGCCGCCCATGAGCGCGAGCACGCGGCAGCCGTGGTCGTAGAGCCAGTCGATGGAGCGCCGGGCCACGTCTTCGGTCATGCCGTTCACTTTGTTGTTGAAGGCCCAGCAATACCAGCAATCGACATTGCATTTGTATTCGAGGAAAAGATAGGCCGTGATGGGATGGAAATTGCCCGGCAGCACGCGCGAGCGAATGTACGGGAATAGCCAGCCGCGCATCTTGCGATAGATGTCCTGGCGGTTCCAGTGGCGCTGCTCCGGCGGAGTTTCCGGCCCGGGATCGCCAAGCTTTTCCGGATATTGCGGGAAGACGGGTTCGGGAAGCTCCATTCCCTTGACGAGAGCCGGAGCGGGTCCACGGGGATTGGAGTTCATCAGGAGATCGTGAATGGCGACGTCAATTCGGAATTTAGCCGCAGTAGCCAATGCTTTGCCCCTTTCCTAGCGTTTACCCGCAAGTAAGATGGGGAGGCTTCGTTAGAGTATCCAATCGGAGCCGGGAAATCGAGTCTGCGCGTCTTGGTGCGAAAACACTCCCAGCAAATGCCCCTCGCCCCACGGGCCGGTTAGATGGAAGCACCCCCGAAATTGGTTATATGCTGCATCCGCCGCTGCCGTTGTCTGGATGATGGACGATGATGGGAACCATTCGCACGGTTGGCCTCATATCCGATACGCACGGATTGCTTCGCCAGGAGGCGCTGCGGGCGCTCGAGGGCTCGGACATGATTATCCACGCGGGCGACGTGGGCGATCCGAAGATTCTGGAGGAATTACGGCGATTAGCGCCCGTTGTGGCGGTGAGGGGGAATATCGATACCGGCGCGTGGAGCACGGATCTGCCGGAAACCGCGGTGGCGGAGGTGGGACCTGAATTGATTTATGTCCTGCACGATATAGGCAAGCTGGACATTAAGGCTCCGGCCGCGGGGATCGCCATGGTTGTAAGCGGCCACTCACACAAGCCGTCTTGCGCAGAGCGGCAGGGAGTGATTTACGTCAATCCGGGAAGCGCCGGGCCGCGGCGGTTTGACCTGCCGGTCACGGTGGCGCGGGTGGATGTCACGCGGAAGCCCTGGCGAGTAGAGTTCATCAGCCTGGGGAAGGCGTGATCTCGAAAGGGAAGCTCCGCAAGGAGCTTCCCTCGAGTAATGTGGCGAATTGCATCGCTGCTATTGGACTTTGACAGGGATCGTATTCGTCACTACCGTCGAGCCCGAAGTCGCGGTTACGGTAATGTTGGCGACGCCCGTGGGCGTGCCGCCTGATCCTCCGCCCGAACCTGTGGTGCCACCGTTATTACCACCGCCCGTGCATCCCACAAGCACGATCGCAAGCATGAGCACTGCTGCCGCCGTTCCACATGCCAGCCGGCGCCGCGGACCTTTGCCCCAGGCAAAGACTCCGGCGATTCCGGCAAGCGCAGCCGCGATGCTGAAAATCTCCAATAAGCCGGGTCCAGGTATTCCTGGGCGCTCCGCCGTGATGGTATGCGTTGGTGCTTGGGTTGCGAAGATCATTTGCACCTGCGACCCGTTGGGCGGCGGCCCGGGCATAAACGGATTGGGGTTAAATGTGCACGTGGCACCCGCGGGCAAGTTGCTGCAAGCCATGGTGAACGCGAGATTCGATCCCGCAGCCTGGAACATGGTCAATGCAATCGTCACGCTCTGA
>Ga0209160_1003706_pt1 | contig 12389 bp, 6 predicted proteins | sample GraSoiAngelo_153_FD_186167 | JGI IMG/M metagenome (GOLD analysis project Ga0209160, IMG submission 186167) | Grasslands soil microbial communities from the Angelo Coastal Reserve, California, USA - 14_1009_12_40cm (SPAdes) (version 2) | ecosystem: Environmental > Terrestrial > Soil > Grasslands ...
AACATAATTTCGAGCAGGCGCGGCGGTTGCAGCGAAGAATTCTGCCGCTGATGGAGGTGAACTTCATCGAATCGAGTCCGATTCCCGTGAAGGCAGCCATGGCCGCCATGGGCCTGCTCGAGCCGGTGTGGCGGCTTCCTCTGTGCGCTCCCCGGCCCGAAAATGAGGAGAAAATTCGCGGCGTGCTGGAGTGCCTGGGCCTGGTGGGAGAGAGGCATGTTGCAAGAGCAAATTGAATCGCTTTTCGATAAGCCTCCCGAGCGATATAACGACGAACATCTGCGACTCTTCCAGAAATTCAAGGATGGTCTGAACGACGGCAGTATTCGCGCCGCCGAACCGGATACAACTTCGCCGACCGGCTGGCGTGTAAACGGCTGGGTAAAAAAGGGCATTCTGCTCGGCTTCCGCATGGGTGTAGTCGTGGCCATCTCGAATAATGGCGCGGGACAGGCGTTTTTCGACAAGGCTACCTATCCGCTCAAAAGCGTCAGCCTGGCCAACGCAGTGCGCATCGTGCCGGGTGGATCGAGCCTGCGTGACGGCTGCTTTATCGGCAAGGGCGTCACTTGCATGCCTCCCATGTTCATTAACGTGGGCGCCTACGTCGGAGAACAGACCATGATTGATTCGCACGCGCTCGTCGGAAGTTGCGCGCAGATCGGAAAGAACTGCCACATTTCCGCGGCCGCGCAAATCGGCGGAGTTCTCGAACCGGTCGGCGCGATGCCCGTAATCGTCGAAGACGATGTGCTGGTGGGCGGAAATTGCGGCGTTTACGAAGGCACCCTGGTGAAACGCGGAGCCGTCTTGGGCACTGGGACGATCCTGAATCGCTCTACGCCCGTGTACGATCTGGCCAGCGGAAATGTGCTGACCGCACGCGACGATCAGCCCTTGATCATTCCTGAAAAAGCCGTGGTCGTGGCGGGCTCGCGAGCGATTTCTCACGGACGCGGCAAGGACTGGGGACTCTCTCTCTACACGCCGGTGATCGTGAAATACCGCGACGCCAAGACCGACCTGCGCACACAGCTCGAAGAGCTGCTTCGCTGATTTCTTTTCCTGGGATTTTTTCTTAGGAATTTTGGTGATTATGTTTTCTGAGCTGTGAAGCGCGATCTGGCGGCCTCGGTTGTTCGCAGGTCGCCGGATGAAATCCGGGCCCCGCGATTGTCGGCCTTCAGCAAGAGTGCCCGCGCGGGCGTGCCCATGCGCCGAAACTCGGCCACCAGAGCATCGCCGATTTCCGCGGCGCTGTGCCGCGCAATGGCCATCACCGCCGAGCCCGCGCCGCTCAGGAAGACTCCCGCCAGACCGGCGTGCCGAAATGCGAGGCATTCGGCGATTCCCGGAACCAGCGGACTCCGGTAAGGCTGGTGCAGCGCATCGCGGAATAATTCCGGCGAAAGTTCGCCGCCCGAAAAGAAGCGCGCCGCAAGCAAAGCCGTGCGCTGCAGATTGGCCACAACGTCGCGGCGCGAATACTGTGCGGGAAGCACCGCGCGCGCCTTTTCCGTAGGGAGCGGCACTTCCGGAACGACGGCGACAAAATCGAGATTCGCCGAAACGTCCGCCTTGGCGATGAGCACGTTCCCGGACTCTTGCGGAGCGGCAGCTACGACAAAACCGCCGTGCAGCGCGGCAGCCACGTTATCGGGATGACCCTCGATTTCGATGGCCAGCCGAAGAACGTCAGCAGGTGCAAGCTTGCTGCCACAGAACTCGTTTGCCAGGAGAATCCCTGCGACAATCGCCGCGGCGCTTGAACCGAGACCGACGCCAAGCGGAATTTCGTTCTGTACATCGAGCCGCACGGAAGGCAGAGGCGCACCGCTGGCCGCGGCAGCGCGCTCCATGGCTTTGACAAACAGATTGGTTCTGTCGTGCGGGACCTGATCGGCACCCGCGCCGCTATAGCTCAGTTCCCAGCCGGATTCCTTGGGAGCGGCCGAGACTCGCAAATAAAGGCCGAGGGCGATCGCGGCGCTATCGAAAGCGCATCCTACATTGGCGGTCGAAGCTGGAACGACTGCGAAAAAAGCGTCCGTTGGAACCGGAGACATCCGAAGGCACTAAGAGACGGCGGAAACGGCCATGGCCCGTCCCATAAATTTTTCAAAGGCGGCCAGGCGCGGCTCGATGGCGTCCTCCGGAGCATAACGCCCGGCGAGCGCATCGGTGGTTTTCAGGCCGTTGCCGGTGACGCAGAGCACGGTTTCATCATCGGGACGTATGCGGCCTTGTGCGATCAAGGCCTTCGCGCATCCGATCGTCACGCCCGCGGCTGTTTCCCCGAAAATTCCCTCGGTGGTGGCCAGAAGCTCCATGCCAACCACGATCTCTTCGTCGGAAATATCCTCGGCCCAGCCGCCGCTGGTGAGAATGGCGCGGCTGGCGTAAAGGCCGTCGGCGGGATTACCGATGGCCAGCGAGCGCGCGATGGTGGAAGGCTTTTGCGGATCGATTTCGTCCTTGCCCAGCTTTACCGCTCTGGAGATGGGCGAACATCCGGTGGCTTGCGCCCCGAAGAATCGCACGGTTTTCGATTCCACGATTCCGAGGGCGATTAATTCCTGAAAGGCTTTATAGATTTTTGTGATCAGCGAACCGCCGGCCATGGGCACGACGATATTGTCGGGCAGACGCCAGCCGAGTTGCTCGGCGATCTCATATCCTACTGTTTTGGAGCCTTCCGCGTAGTAAGGCCGCAGATTGATATTCACAAAGCCCCAATGGAAGCGCTCTCCAATCTGCGAACACAGCCGGTTTACCTGGTCGTAATTTCCGGCGATGCGCACCAGCCGCGCGCCAAAAACCTGCGTACCGAGAATCTTTGCGGGCTCTAGATCGGCAGGAATAAAAATCCAGGAGTCGAAGCCTTGCCGTGCGGCCTGGGCGGCGACGGCGTTGGCGAGATTTCCGGTGGAAGAGCAACTGACGGTTTGGAATCCGAAAGCCTTCGCCTGCACCAGCGCCACGGCCACAACGCGGTCCTTGAAGGAGAGCGTTGGGAAATTCACCGCGTCATTTTTTATGTAGAGGCGGCGAGAGCCAAGCTGCGCGCCAAGCCTCGCGGCGGAGACCAGGGGCGTCATGCCGACGGGAATTTCTGGCTTGTAACCTGCGGGAATGGGCAGGAGTTCCGCATAGCGCCACAGATTGGCAGGTCGCCGGGCGATATTCTCGGGGGTGAAACTCGTACGCGCGGCATCGAGGTCGTACTTGACGTCGAGCGGGGCCAGACAATCTTCGCAGATGGAGCCGGGGCGATTGCCCCAGTCGCGATTACATTCGCGGCAGCGCAACGTGTAGTGTTCGCTCATACCGATCTCCCGGGCTGCGCCGGGCCCCTGCGCGCCAAAAAAAATGCCTCGTTCCGGGTGTGGGGGAACGAGGCGAAAAGCATTTCTCCGAGCTTCATGTCCCCCGCATACCGGGCGGGAATTGGCACCTGCGACCAGTTGAACTGCGCTAGTCCGGTTGTCGTGGCGTCGTCGGGCCCGAACCCCTCAGCCACTCTGCATGAAGATCGCTCCGCGCGACTGCGGCGCGGATGAACAATGGTATCTGCGCGGCAGAGCATTCGTCAAGTCTTTAAAGCGCCTCAAAAGCGGCTGAAGAGGGAGAGCCGGTGAGGGCCCTGCCCGGTGGGTTCTCACCAGACCGGCAATCAGAACTCCCAACTTAGCTTTCGAGCACGCCCTCGTCCGCGGCGCGGGCTGAATCAGAACAGCAGCTTCAGCGCGAACTGAACTTGCCGCGAGGTGGACGTCGCGGTAATGGCTCCCGCTGAGGAGCTTACGCTGCTTGGGATACCGTTCCCGCCGAGCGAACAATCGAAGCGATCCAGGCCCGTCTTGCAATTGTTGGTCCCGAAAACAATCGAGTTGGGGTACGCGAAATTAGCCCGATTCAGGATGTTGAAGAGCTCGGCCCGAAATTGGAGCGTATATCGCTCGCTGATTTGGAACTTCTTGAAAAATGAAGTGTCCACGTCAACCAAGCCCGGACCACGGAACGATCCGCGCGAAACGTTCCCGAAAGTCCCGGCGAGAGGTATCAGGAACGCGTTGGGGTTGAAATATTGATCCGGTTTCCCCAAAACCACCGGCCCGCTGAAGTTGGGATTCCAGTCGGGGACGTCGACTGGATTGGTGTCGCCGGTTCCGGAAATATTGGAGCCAACCAGAGGCGTCAACGGGAAACCGCCCTGGGCAGTGACGATCCCATTCCATTGCCAGCCGCCGATCAACTGGTTCACCACGCCGTGGGAGTTGCTTGCGAAGTGCTGACCATTACCAAACGGCAATTGATAGCTGAAGTTGCCGTTGAACTGATGGAGGAGGCTATAGGAAGCGGGCCCTCGGTTCAACGGGAGGTTGTAGGGGCTGAAGACGTCCGCCGGCTCATTTTCACCGGCAGGAGCGAGAATAGCGGAATTCAAATCCAACACCTTCGAATAGGTGTAGTTCAGCTTGAAGCTAAGTCCGCGTGTGGCACGCTTTTGTAGCGAGACGCCCAGCGAGTCGTAGCTGGCAGTACCCTCATCGAACCAGGCGATACTGTTGGAGACAAAGGGGTTCGGGCGCGTCGCTGCCACGGGCATGTAGGTTGTTCCCTGAGGCACAGTTTGCCTCAAGGTGGCTGCGATCAGGCCGCCGCTGAGGCATCCTGCCGCGTTCGCGCAGACCTGGGGCTCAGACGAATTGCTATCCAGGGTGATATTGGTGTGATAGGACTCACTGCCCACGTAACCAACCGAAAGCATGAGGTTGCGACTGAGCTGATGTTCCACCGTGAGGCTCCATTCCTGGATGGTGGGAGTGAACATATTCGGATCGAAGCCAGCCGGTTGATAGATCGAGCAGGCGGGCGGCCGCGACGGCGACTGCGCATTGCAAGTGGGCGGCAGGACCGCATTCTTCTGGAACGGAAGTAGAGCAAGTATCCCGCTGCCGCTGGGTATTGTCACCTGCTCGCGAGCATTAAAGGGTGGATTGGGGTAGGCGCGTATGCCGAGGTTATCCACGAGATCGTTGTGGATTCCGAAGCCGGCACGCACCGACCAGGTTCCCTTGCCCGTCGGGTCCCAGGCCAGACCGACGCGAGGCTGCAGCAAGTGCGTGGCGTTGTTCTTCGCCAAGCACGAATTGGCAAAGCCCTGGCCATTCTGGTCAAAGCCGTGCGGATTGGTCTGGATGACGAAGCCGGGATCAAAGAAATAGTTGGTGCACCGGCCAAACGCTTCATTCCAGCCGTCGGTCATCTCATCCCTCAACCCGAGGCGCAAATTGAGATTCCGCCGCAGGGTGATTTCGTCCTGGACATACACCGCTCCTTCCCAGGAACGGTAGCCAACCGGAACGGGATTGCGGACGAGAATAGCCTGACTCGGTTTGTCCAGGAGAAAGTCCGAGACAGTGCGGTAGGCAACGTTTCCTGCTGAACCTTGAGCCGCCCCAGCGAGGTTTTCTTGAACCCGGTGTGCCCAAACGCCCGCACTCCAGGCGTGCGCGCCCCTCGTGAAGTGCACATCATCAGCATAGGTAAAGTGATTTCTTGCACCAAAGTAGGGATTGTTGCCGGACGCCGCCGCAACCGCGGAGGGCTGCGCTGTGATCACTCCACCCCCGATGATGATCGAGCCGGCATTACCGCCGGGGAGAAACGCCAGGTTTGCGGGGATCGACGGCGATGAGTTTACCTGCGCAGCATACGCGCGCGTGAAGCCGAAGGTGGCAACATTCACGACGCGGGGAGAGAAGATGTGAGTTTCCTGCAGGCTGACGACTTGGCTGTGTATATCAGAGAGCTGGATAAAAATGGGGTCCACTTGCGGAACGCTTCTGAAGCCATTGTCAATGTTGTAGTTTGCCGAAAAGGAATCGGCGGCAGAGATCGTGTAGTCAAAGCGCACCAAGCCAAAATCTTCGCGAACCGACTGCGGAGGATTGGTTACGCTATGGGCTGTGCCGTCGATGGGTGAGTCGGCACCAGTGGGCGCCGGCCAGAAAGCATTGGCATAAGCCACCATCGCCGGGTTTACACCGGTGGACGTGCCATTTGGCAAAAGGCCCAGGCGAGCGTTGGTACCGGGGACAATCGCGTCGCTGCTCACGGCCAGCCGCTGGCGAAAACCTTCGTAATTTCCAAAGAGGAACACTTTGTCCTTCTTGATTGGGCCGCCCAGCGATGCGCCAAACTGGTTGCGCTTGAAGGGTGGCGTAGTAGTGGTTGCGTCGAAGAAGTTGCGGGCGTCGAAGGCGCTATTGCGCAAATACTCGAAGAGGTCTCCATGCAGTTGGTTCGTTCCCGAAGAGGTCACGATGCTGATCTGTCCGCCGGCGCGTTTGCCATACTCGGCGCCATAGCTATCCGGCAGGACGTTGTATTCCCGCACGGCGTCGACTCCAAGCAGCATCCCGCTGGCGCCGGACGGGGTAATGAACAGGCCCGAGGCGTTGGCACCGATGTAATCGACTCCATTGATCAGAAATCGATTCGTTTCCGGCCGCTTGCCCGCCACGGAGAAAGCCGTCCAGGCGCTGTTGTTGAGTGTATTCGCGCTGTTGTTAGCCATGCCTACGTTGAGCGTCAGAAGCTGATCGAAGCTGCGCCCGTTCAGCGGCAGCTCCTTGATCTGTTGCTCGCTGATCAATCCGGAAGTCGAGACGGTCGTGGTGTTCACCAGCGGAGCAGCCTCGGTCACCGTGACCTGCTGCACGATGCTTCCCACTTGTAACGTCAAATTCACCACGGCTTCCTGACCCACAACGAGGTTAATTCCGCGCCGCACTTCCCGCTGGAACCCCATTTGTTCCGCGGTCAGCTCATACTCGCCCACCGGGAGCGACGCCATACTGTAATTACCAGTGGCGTCAGCCTCCACCGCGCGCGTCAGCCCGGTCTCCAGGTGTTTGACGGTAACTGCTGCGCCCGGCACCGCGGCTCCGGAAGTGTCCTTAACTGTGCCGGTGATGGTCCCCGCGAAACCTTGGGCAAGAACGGGGCAATTGCCCAAGGCGATCAAGGCAACCAATGCAATGAGACACGCTACCAATCTCGGCAGCGCGAAGGGACTTCTTCCGGTCCTGTTTAACATGGCTCCTCCTTTGTATGACGCAACTGCTTATGCTGGAACCACGGCCGCAGCCGAGGTGCCGGCTGGCCCCCCCGAGAGTGACTACGCAAGTGCATAACCTTTATGAAATCGCCCTCTGGCTCCGCTTACTCCGGTCCAATCTTCGGATCTCGATCAGAACAGGAGCTTCAGTGCAAACTGGATTTGCCGCGAGGGGTTGGCCGTTTGCGTGATGACCCCCGCGGAGGAGCTATAGTTATTCCCCGAAAAAGTCACGGGGTTCGGCGACGCAAAATTTGTGCGATTCAACAGGTTGAAAGCTTCCACCCGGAACTGCAACCTGTACTCTTCGGTGAAACTGAAGTTCTTGAACAGCGACGTGTCAAAATTGTAGAACGCCGGTCCGATGAACGATCCACGCGCCACGTTTCCGAAGGTCCCTGCAAGCGGCAACGAGAAACCGTTGCGATCGAAGTAGCGTCCCGTGGTGCGGAAGCCGTCGGTCCCTAAAACCACCGGCCCGTTAAAGACTGGATTGCGGTTTGGCACGTCGGGATTTTGGGTATCGCCGGTTCCAGAGACATTGGAGCCAACCGTCGGGGTGAAGGGGAATCCGCCCTGAGCGGTGATGCTGCCATTCCACTGCCAGCCGCCGATCACTTTGTCCGCCGGGCCGGCGGCTCCCCCGCCGAAGTGCTGGCCGCGCCCAAACGGCAATTGATAAGTAAAGTTGGCATTGAACTGGTGCTTGAGGTTATAGGACGCTAGTCCCCTATTCATATTCAGGTCAAAAGGATTCAAGACGGTCGGAGGCTCATTCGCGCCGGAGGTGGCCAGGAAAGCGGACTCGATATCCAGAAGTTTCGAGAAGGTGTAATTGGCCTTGAAAGCGAGTCCGCGGGTGGCGCGCTTGGTCAGCGAGACTGATCCCGAATGGTAGCTGCTAGTGGTGTTATAGAACCAGCTCTGCATGGGGCCTACAAAGGGATTCGGACGCTGCGTGAGCTTAGTAGTGCCCGTCGTGACGAAGGTTTTGGGGGGCGTGGCGGGCAGGTACGTCATGCCCTGCGGTACTTTCGGGCATGGCGTAGTGCCGCCGCATAGTGGGATGCCTCCACTCGTTCCTGTTGCATTGATTCCGCCACTGTAGCATCCCGTCGGGTCGGAACAAACCTGCGGCACGGCCATATTCAGGTCCTCCGCGCCCACAACGTGGTAGGCTTGGCTGCCCACATAGCTCAATTCCACCATGAGGTTTTGCGAGATAGACCGTTGTATCGTAAGAGACCATTGCTGGAGGGTGGGAGTGTGCATGAACGGATCCAGACCCCCGGGGGAAAAGATCGAGCAGTTCGTACCGGCATCGGCGAGCGTATGGCAACTGGGCGGAGGCTGCGTTCCAAAGGGGATCGGATTCTGCATGTAAGTAAGCAGTGGTGTTGTGAGCGTCAGGCGCGCGTTGAAAGGCGGATCGGCGTTGAGCCGGTGAGCGAGATTATCCTGGAGGTCGTTGTATATTCCAAAGCCTGCCCGCACCGACCACTTTCCCGAGCCGCTCGGGTCCCAGGCCAAACCAATGCGGGGCTCCCAGAGCATTTTGGCGTTATTTTTAAGGAACGCCGACGAATCGATTCGCGGGTCGGTTTGGACGATTCCGTTCGCATCGTATAGGTAATTGGCAGCGTGTCCGTGGGCCTCATTCCATCCGCTGGTCATTTCCTCGCGCACGCCCAGACGCAAAGTGAAATTCGGTTTGAGCTTGATTTCATCTTGGATATACAAGCCTGTTTCCGTCGAGCGGAAGTAGAGCGGCTGCGGGTTGGAGGCCGCAAGAAACTGCTTTGGGGAATCCTGGAGGAATGCTAGGAGTGTGTCATAGTTGGCGGTTCCTGCCGTGAACTGAGCGTTCCCGATCTGGTTTTGCTGGATTCGCTGAATCCACACGCCTGCGCTCCAAGCGTGATTGCCCCTGGTGAGGTGCAGGTCATCGGCCCCGGTGACGTGATTTCTTGTATCGCGGCTGCGGCTGTTGCCCGTCGGCTGCGCCAAGGCTGCCGCGACGACGGTGGCCGTCCCGCCTCCAATGGTGATCGAACCGGGATTGGTTCCGGGAAGAAAAATCAAGTTCGAGGGAATGGTGTAGCCGGGAGCGGGAACGTTTACTTGAGTTCCCCAGGCGCGCGAGAAACCCAGGGTGGCGACGTTCACGATGGTATTTGAGAAAATATGCGTCTCTTGCAAGCTCGCCAAATAAGCGCGTTGGGTACTGAGCGTGGTGAAAACCGGGTCGGCAGGGGGCGCGCCTCTGCGTCCATCGTCCCCGTTGAAATTGGCCGAGAAGGAATCCTTGCTGGAAATGGTGGTGTCAAAACGCAGCAGGCCAAAATCTTCCCGGACGCTTCGCAACGGATTGCCGATGGCCTGGGCAGTTCCGGTGGGCCTGGTCGAAGGATCGAGCAACTCTGGCCCATTGGGGGCGGGCCAGAAGTAGTTGGCGTAGGGCAGCATCCCGGGCTGCATCGTGCCGGTCTTGTTGGTAGCGACGACATAGGCAGCGGGATTTGGGCACCCGGCCGCAGGACTGACAATGTAGCAAGGCAGATTGCCCAGGCGAGCCTGCGCGTCCGGCACGTTCGCGACGTTGGGCACGTTCCAGCGCTCCCGAAATCCCTCATAGTTCCCGAAGAGGAAGGCCTTGTCCTTCTTCAGCGGACCTCCCAGCTCTCCTCCGAATTGATTGCGCTTGAACGGTCCCTTGGCGGTCTCGAAGAAGTTCCGCGCGTCCAGAGCGCCGTTGCGCAGATACTCGAAGACAGCTCCATGCAGCTGGTTCGTCCCTGAAGAGGAAACCACTACAACCTGCGCGCCGGCCCGTTTTCCGTACTCCGCGCCATAGGTGTGCTGGATAACGTTGTATTCCCGCACCGCGTCCACCCCGAGCAACTGCCCACTGGACCCCGACGGCGTGATGAACTGGCCGGTGGCGTTAGCGCCAATGTAGTCCACTCCGTTCAATATGAATCGGTTGGTTTCCGGCCGCTTGCCCGCCACGGAAAAAGACGTCCAGGCGCCGTTGTTGATATTGGAACGGTTATCAACTGTGCCTACGTTCAGCGTCAAGAGCTGGTCAAAGCTGCGCCCGTTCAGCGGCAGTTCCTTGATCTGTTGCTCGGTGATGACTCCGGACGTCGAGGTCGTCGTCGTGTTCACCAGGGGAGCAGCCTCGGTCACCGTGACCTGCTGCACGATGCTTCCCACTTGTAACGTCAAATTCACCACGGCTTCTTGAGCCACGACGAGGTTAATTCCGCGCCGCACTTCCCGCTGAAATCCCATTTTTTCTGCCGTCAGCTCATACTCGCCCACCGGGAGCGACGCGATACTGTAATTACCGCCCAGGTCAGCCTCTACCGCGCGCGTCAGGCCCGTCTCCAGGTTTTTGATCGAAATCGCGGTCCCAGGCAACACGGCTCCGGATGTGTCCGTAACTGTGCCCGTGACGGTCGCAGTAAAGCCCTGGGCAAGAGCCAGGCAACTCCCCAGTACCGCGCACCCAATCAATGCAATGACAAACGCCGCCAGGTTTGGCGACGCGAAAGGACTTCTTCTTCCTGACCTGTTTACCATGGCTCCTCCTTGTAGGACGTAACTGCTCAAGCCGGCCCGGCCGCAGCCGAGCTACCGGCCGGCACCCCAGCGAATTACTGAGGCAAGTGCCTAAAGTTTATGAACGTTCCCTGTTCTGTGGCCCCGTATCGCCCTTCGGCTCCGCCGGGTCTGGTCTTCCAGGTTGTAAAAAGAGGGGACGTATGAAATGCCTAAGTTTGTCGCAAATCGGCGGGCCGGAAGGAATCCTCATCGCGCACCCCGGTCAGTGATGACACCGGAAAATTTGGAGAGAACCTAGCCCTTCTTGCTGTGTTCGTCTCCGACGGTTGACCGGAGTTCTACGCTCCTTTGCCGAGCTTGTCAAGGGATGATGGTGTCGAAAAACCGTAGTAGGGGTGTCGCGGTCAGGCGTTCGGGACGCGCGGCGGCGTTTTTGCGAAGCGGGCGCGAGGCGCCCGGAGACAACTTAGTTCACTCGCAAGGGGCGCGGGTGTATAACGTGCGGAAGCGAGGTTTCTGCGAATGAGCTATTTTCGAAGTGCAAGGCTTCCTGGTTCGAGCGCGATGCTGTGCTTGTTCACCGCGGCGTTCGGCTTGCTGGCCGCCGGAGCGGCGAGGGCGCAAACGGCGCAGCCGCTCGTTGACGAGAAGACGCTGACGCGGGTTTCCGACCACGTCTACGCGCTGGTGGGATGGCCGAACATCGGGATTGTGGTGGGAAACCGCGCGACGCTGGTGATCGATACAGGGCTTGGCGCGCGCAACGGCGCAACGGTGGTGCGCGTGGTGCAAAGGCTGGCAAAAGGGCCGAATCTCTACCTCACGACCACGCACTATCACTCGGAGCACACCACGGGGGAACAGGCCTTCCCACCGAATACGGTGCTGATTCGGCCCACAGTGCAGCAGCAAGAGCTGAATCAGCGGCTGCCGGCACACATGGCGCGCTTCCGCGAAATGTCCCAGCAAAACAAGGAGTTGCTGCGGGACGTGAAGCTGCGCACGCCGGATATTCTCTTTGATGGGGAGATGAAGCTCGATCTGGGCGGCGTAACGGCGCGGCTATTCTGCCTGGGACCGGCGCACACCCAGGGGGACATGCTGATCTTCGTTGAGGAGGACAGCGTGCTGATTCCCGGAGACATCGTGGAGAGCAAGCTCTTTCCCATCATGCCGGAAGAGGCGACCATGAAAGGATGGCTTGCCGTCCTGGATAAGCTTGAGCCGCTCAAGCCGCGGCTGATTGTGCCGGATCACGGAGAACTCGGAGACGGTTCCCTGATCGCGAAGCAACGTGCGATGCTCCAGGAGCTTCAGGGGCGCGCGCTCGAACTCAAGCGCCAGGGCAAGTCCGCCGAAGAAGCCGGGAAGCTGCTGACGGCGGAACTTCATGCGAAGCATCCGGATTATGCGCAGGTAGAGCGCATCGCCGCCGACGTAAAGCTCGTCTACGCAGAGGCTCAGTAGCAGAGGCAAATCGGGCGCTGGAGTGAGGCCGTGGAGACAGGGGGGAGCAAGGACTGTTTTGAAGTTAGCTCCTACATACGGTCTAGTGCAAGAGTCCCAAGCAATTTAACGGCGATACCGTAATATCTGTTTTCGAGGGGATCCACCCTTTTCACGACCGCAATATAATCCCGGTTGATAGCGCCTGGAGTCGTGGAATACGGAAAAGTGACGAAAAGGCGCATGCCTT
>Ga0209160_1003707_pt1 | contig 12385 bp, 10 predicted proteins | sample GraSoiAngelo_153_FD_186167 | JGI IMG/M metagenome (GOLD analysis project Ga0209160, IMG submission 186167) | Grasslands soil microbial communities from the Angelo Coastal Reserve, California, USA - 14_1009_12_40cm (SPAdes) (version 2) | ecosystem: Environmental > Terrestrial > Soil > Grasslands ...
CATGGCGGTTCGACAGCCGCCGCTGTAATTTTTGCGCCGAATGCCCCCGTTGAGCTGGACGGCGCCAACTCGTCCTGGTATGGGGCGCTGATGGTAAACACATTAAAATTGAATGGCAACGGCGCGTCCATTCATTACGACCGCAGATTGGCGAATACCGTTGCAACTCTGGGTAACTGGACGATTGATACGTTCACCTGGAGCAAGTACTAGATAGGGTCAGCCCGGACTGCCGGCTGCAAGAAATTGGGGCACGCCGTGAAAGGCGTGCCCCAAATTTTTTGGCAAAATCGCCAAAGAGAACTCCAGCCAAAACGGCTTAGCCAAGCAAAAAAAAGGAAGCAGCTTTGGTACGACCGCCGCTGCTTCCCGGGGTGTGTTCTATGAGTAGGCACACTATATCACATTTCGCTGCGAAGTGAATAGGGGAGAAGCTGTATAGCCGAGAGAGGGGGGCTTAAGCGCCGTGCTATACTGCGGCTCGTGCCCGTTCGCAGTTAACTGGTTCTGCCCCTCGGAGATAGAAGACGGCGGCTCAGGAGGCGAGATGTCCTACATTTCCCGGCGCCAATTTACAACCCGGTTCATTTTGGCAGGCGGAATGGCCTTGATCAGCCGAGGCACTCGAGCCGCGGATTTCAAGCTCAGGCAGTTTCATAATCAGCCCGCGGACAGCCCATTGCACAAGCGGCTCGTCGAAATGTGGGCGGCCGTCAAAGCCGAAACCGGCGGACGCGTAGACGTCGCGACGTTTGCCGATAATGACCAGCTTCCCGGGAGCGATCCTGCGGCATTAAAAATGCTGGTTGACGGGGAGTTGGACTTCTTCACCTTGAACGGAGGCTTGATTGGCACAGTTGTGCCAGCGGTAAACGTGCAGGGGCTACCTTTCGCCTTTCGCGATGAAGCTCAGGTCTATCGCGCCATTGACGGTGATCTGGGTGGGTATCTGGCGAAGGAGATGGCCGCCAAGGGCATTTATGCCGTTCCTCGAGCCTGCTTCGAAAATGGGTTCCGGCAAATTACCTGCTCGGTCCGGCCGATCCGCACGGTGGAAGACCTCAAGGGCATCAAGATGCGCACACCTGACACGCCCATTTATGTCGATTGCTGGCGCGCCTTGGGAGCCACTCCCGTGGTGTTCAATTTCAACAAGATTTATGAGGTGCTCAAGACGGGCCAGGCGGATGCGCAGGACAATCCTTTGAACGTTGCTGAATTGCTGAAGCTCTATGAAGTGCAGAAATACATCAGCCTGACGAATCACATATGGTCCGGCTTTAACCTGATCGCCAATCTGAAAATGTGGCAAGGTTTGCCTGCCGATGTGCAACGAATCATCGAGCGCAATGCCGAGAAGTATGTGAAGCTGCAGCGGAATGACACGGACAAAATGAATCATGACCTGCCTCCACGCCTTGAGCAACGCGGCATGATGATCAATAAGGCCGACGCGGCCAGCTTCCGCGCGCGGCTGGGCGATTACTACGCGCACTGGAAGGGCGAAATTGGGTCCAAGACCTGGGCGCTGCTCGAGTCCCACGTCGGCAAGCTTGGCTGATCACTGGAAGCTAAATCAGTCTCAGAGTGGTTCGTAAAACACTAGCTCGAAAGCTTTCCGAATCTCTGCTCCGAATGTGAAGGGCTAATCTTTCCAGATCTCTTCGGCCAGCTTCGGATGGCAACTCACAAAACAAGCGCGAATTTAGGGTCTCGGCGCCGGAGTTTCCTCTTTGGCAGCGCTGCCGACTTGGGGGGCCGGAGGCGCGGCGGCCAGATTGGATTTCTCGACGGCGACGGCCTGCATCCGAACCAGTACATTGTTGGGGTGATATTTCAGCTCTGCAGAGAATTCCGCTCGGGCTTGCTCGCGACGGCCCTGCCGCAATTCCAGCACGCCCAAGCCAAAGTGGTAGCCCTCGCCATCGGGCTTGAGCGCGATGGCCTGGCGCAACTGCGCTTCGGCATCCGCCAGCCGATCCTGCCGTAAAAATGTAAGGCCCAGAGAGCTGTGCGTATCCGGATCCGCGGGATTCAAGGCGATGGCACGGCGCAAAAACGTTTCCGCCTCATCCAAATTTCTCAGGCGATATTGCACGTACCCGAGGTTGTAGTTGGCTAGCCAGAAGTCCGGGCGCTGCTGGATGACGCTTTGCAGAATCGTTCTGGCTTCCTCCAGCCGGCCGCGCGCAGCGAGCTCACTGGCAAGATTGTTGCGAGCCATGGTGTTGCTGCTGTGCTCGGCCGCGGCGGTGTAGAGCGCCAGATTATCCTGCCAGGGAGTGGATTGCACCGCGGTGGACCCGGCCAATGCTGCGATCAACAGAGTCAGCGATACGAAAACCAGCAATCGGCGGCGTGGAGTGTCCCCGGCGCCCCAGACCTTCTGCGTTAGGAATCCGCCAGCGATGGCCAGGCCGATGGCGGGAAAATAGAGGTAGCGGTCGTGCAGGAAATCGTCCCGCTGAAATAATGTGATGTCCAGTACCGGCGCCAACGGCAGGAGAATCCACAAGGCAGCGGCAGGAATCCCAAGCCAATGAATCCGCCGCCAGAGCCAGAAGACGCCGCCGGCAAGAGCTGCAAGCAGCAGGAGCGCCAGCCAGAAGCTCGGCTCGCTAGCGCTGCCGACTACATGAAAATCGTAAAAGAGATGCACCCGGAACGGCCATACTAAATGACCAATGTAAAACAGAAGAACGGACGGAGCGGTCAACAGCACGCTACGGCCCGAGATCCAGGAACTTTCAGCGGGGAAGGAGTGCAGCGCGACCGTGCGCATGATCACGTATGCCCCGGCGAGGCCGGCGTAGGGGAGCCCCTCCCTGACAGCGAAGCGAAGCCGCTTGCGAAGATCAGCAGTGCCGCCGGAAAAGGAGTCAGCCGGAGCGGCGAGGTCCGCCAGCGCGTAGAGAAAAACGATGGCCGGGAAAACCACCGCGGCTTCCTTCGCGGCGAGCCCCGCGGCGCAACACAGCAGCGAGGCTGCCCTTTGCCCGCGGATGCCGGATTTGGGGTTCACATGCGTGGCGGGCGACATAACAAGCCCTTCGCGCTCTGTATCTGTCGCTTTAAGCCAGAGCAGCAAACTGCCCAAAAGGCCGATCGCCGCAAGCGGATCAGTCACTCCGGAGACCCAGGCTACCGACTCGATATGCACGGGATGCACGCCAAAGATAAGGGCGCCCGCGGTGGCCATCCAAGGATTCTCGAAATGCCGTCGAAGGAGATAGAAGACCAAGATAGTCGCCGCGAGATGCAGGGCGATGCTAGTCAGGTGCCACCAGAAGGCGTGATAGCCAAATAGCGCCGCGTTGATGCGCATCCAAAAATAAAACAAGGGGCGGTAGTAGTTGTGGTTGAGCGGTCCGGACTTAAGTGGGCTCCAGACTGAGCTTACAAAATAGGTGTACCGGGATTGCCAATTTCGCGCGGCAACCGCATCGAACACCTGCACATCGTCGTCGTAGACAAAACCGTAGCCCAACGCCGGAACGAATGGCAGCAGGGTCCCCACCGCGATCAGCCCGAGCATGAGCAGCGTGGAGGCTCGCCGGCCGAAGCGCGGACCTTCTCGCAGGTTCCGGCCGTCGCTGACGGGCTGCGTGACCACGCCGTTGGGCGCGCTGGTGGGCGAGCTCATTCATTCGACTCTAGCAACCCGCAACGCGAGAGGGCGAAGTACCTTCGTGGCTTATACCCAAAGCGCTAACTTGGCAGGCCGTACGCAATTGCCTTTGAACAGTTGGAGGAATAGTCCCATGTCGTCGGCGATAGGAATACCATTGATTGCGCGATTTGCGGCTGCGGTTAAGAACCTGGACGCGAGCGCCGCAACGAAGGCGGAACGAAAGGCAATGCCGAAGATCTTCCGCTTGGCCATAGGTCTCGTCCTCCGAATTGCCGATTTAGCGGAATCAATACACGTGCCGGAGAATCAGTGTTGGAGCGTTGGAGCCTGGGAGCTTCGGGCGGGATTCGGGGATGTGAGGGCCAAAGAAGGGATTGACTGAAAATGTGCATTCAGGCTTGAATGGTTCCGTCCTCGTTCGGGGGAGAATGGCTCTGCAAACCCAAGGACAACTCTCCGTTCCCACGCCGCGCCGGCCTTGGCCACGCTGGCTTAACCGCAACGTTTTTGCAATGGGCCTCACGAGCTTTCTTGGCGATGCGGGCTATGAGATGGCGACGGTCTTGCTCCCGGGTTTTTTTGCCGTTCTCGGATTGCCGGCTGCCGCGTTGGGCACAATCGAGGGCGTTGCAGATGCTACTTCCAGTTTTGTGAAACTCGGCGCGGGCTGGCTGTCGGATCGTTTGGGGCACAGAAAGACAATCGCAGTAGCCGGATATTTCTTGAGTGGCACGTCGAAGGCCTTGTTTGCGTTCGCATACAACTGGCCCTTGATCTTGGCCGGCAGAGTCATCGCTTGGTTTGGGCGGGGCATTCGCGGTCCTTTGCGCGACGCCATGCTGGCGGAATCCGTTCCCGCTCAAACGCGGGGAAAGGCGTTCGGTTTTCACCGCGCCGGCGACACCGCTGGTGCGATTATCGGCCCTCTGATCGGTGTCGCCTTGTTGTCTTATTTAGGCCCGCATTCGGTCGATCCCTCACGTCCGTTCCGTATTGCTTTCTTATTGACGCTTATTCCAGGACTTGCATCCGTGGTCACATTCGCCGCTCTGGTTCACGAGACTCGAAAGCCAGGGTCGCGAACGAGTCTCTGGGCTTCGGTAGGAACGCTTCCACGTCCGTTCGGACGATTCCTGCTCGGCGTGGGAATCTTTGGCGCCGGCGACTATTCCCATACCTTAATGATCCTCGCGGCTACGCAACTCCTCGCGCCGCAGCGTGGCGTGACGCGGGCTGCGGCCATCGCGGGATTGCTCTACGTTCTGCACAATGTTCTCTATGCGCTCACTGCATATCCCATTGGCGCTTTATCAGACAAGCGGGGACGCAGAGGATTGCTGTCGGTAGGTTATGCGTTAGGCGCTATCGTGGCACTGGGTTTCGCGGCCGCTTTCTGGTCTAGGCGTGCGGACATCCTTTTCATCGCATTTCTATTTATGCTGGCCGGGGCCTTCGTTGCGATCCAGGACGCGCTAGAAGGAGCGATGACCGCGGATCTTGTCCCTGAAATTAGCAAGCGCGGAGTCGCCTATGGCGTGACGGGCAGCGTGAATGGAGTCGGCGATCTCATCTCGAGTGCGATCGTGGGCATCGTTTGGAGCATTTATTCGCCAATTCTTGCGTTTGCCTACGCTGCCGTGATGATGGCAAGCGGCGCCATTGCCATTCAGTGGGTGCGCTAGCAACCCGAGCCCGGGCGAGAGCCACTGATGCCATTCAGCAGCATTTCCGCTGACGCGTGAGCTCGTCGGCAAGTCACAGCATTCCATTCAGAATTTGGTCCAAGGCCACGAGGTCCACGTGTTTTCGGATCAATGCGGCCAGTGAATCTGGAGACTCGTCCAGCGAGGCGTTTTCCCTTGGCTCGCGAGGTGGCCATCCGCGACGTTTGCGAAGAGCGTTCAGAAAATCCCGCCGAAATGAGGGCGTGTCAAAAACTCCGTGTAAATAGGTGCCCCAGACCAGGCCGTCTTCGGATCTCGCTCCTTCAAATCGTTCGGTAGGACTTCCCATTTCTTCGAGGATTTGGAAGACGGGTCGCGTAGCGCTTGGCCCGTTTGTTCGCCCCATGTGAATCTCATAGCCAGCGAGTTCGCGGCGGTTTTCGATATGGAGAGCGCGGACTCGAACCGTTTTCTTTTCGCGCGCGAAACACGTCTGTAACTGAAGAAGGCCAAGGCCTTCTGCTCTTGGGATTACGGACTCGACGCCTTCCGGGTCCAGCAGCTCTTTGCCTAAAATCTGGTAACCGCCGCATATTCCCACGATGAGGACACGAGCCTGGTGGCACCCTACGATATATCTCTCAAAACCCGACGATCGCATGTATGCGAGGTCTGACATCGTACTTTTTGATCCGGGCAATATCAGAGCATCGGGGAACGGCTCGGAATCGGGGACACGTGTGAGAAATCGCAGGGATACATCCGGCTCCCTTTCCAGACTATCGAAATCGGTCGAGTTGGAAATGTGTGGATAATGAATAACCTGGATTTTGAGCTTGTCAGGCTGAGCGGCCCGTGATGATTTCCATTTCCATTCTGGAATGGAGTCTTCTTCGGCAACTTGAAGATCGTCAACGAAGGGGAGCACCCCTAGAAGCTTCTTTCCTGTTCTGGCCTTAAGGAAGTCGAGCCCTTGATCCAATTGAGAGACATCTCCGCGAAATTTATTGATCAAGAGAGCTTTGACGAAAGATCGTTCTTCTGGGGTCAGAAGCTCCAGGGTACCCAGTAGGGAGGCGAAGACTCCGCCCAAGTTGATATCTCCGACAAGCACGACGGGCGCGGCTGCCATTTTGGCGACAGTCATGTTAGCCATATCGAACGGGCGCAGATTGAGTTCCGCGGGACTGCCGGCGCCTTCGATTACCAAGATCTCGTACTGGCTAGAGAGCTTTTCCAGCGCGTCTCGTATTACACCGAGCAGCTGAGGCCTGGATTCATGATACTGGCGGGGTGTCATGACGCTTACGGATTTTCCAAGTACGACAACTTGAGCGCCCATCTCGCTCGAAGGTTTCAACAGAATCGGATTCATCTCGACAGTAGGCTCTATCCCACACACTTGCGCCTGAAAGGCTTGCGCGCGACCGATCTCTCCGCCAGACGCGGTGACGAAGGAGTTGTTGGACATGTTTTGAGATTTGAACGGAGCGACACGCAAGCCCTGCTGTCGAAAATAACTGCAGAGCGCGGCGACAATGACGCTCTTACCAACGTTCGATGCCGTCCCCTGGATCATGATCTTCCGCGCGGTCATGATTGGAGATCAAAGCGGCATAAAGCGTTCCGAAAGAGTCTGCGATTCGATGGGCTGTATTTCGTCCCATGTGAGCTTCAAGGAGGAGCCAGAGGAGAACAATCCCGAGAAGACTTCTGGATGAATAATCTGGGCCAAAATTTCCAGACCGTTCACAATACGGGGGCCCGGCCGACTAAAGAAGGCCGGGCTATCTACGATGTAAACCTGGCCCGACCGCACCGCGGGAAGCCCGTAAAATCCAGGCTTCGCGGCTAGCCGCTCGACGTCCGCCAGAGACCGCGAAATCTTGTAGCCGCATGGCATGATGACCACAATCTGCGGGGCAAATTCAACCACTTGCTCCCAGTCGATCGCCGTTGACGGCTGGCCATCGTTCCCCAAGCCATCCGTTCCGCCCGCAATGCGAATCATTTCCGGTATCCAGTGCCCGCCCGCCATCACCGGATCCATCCATTCCATGCAGAAAACTCTCGGACGCTCGCGGATGGAAGACGTCGCCGAGGCAATACGTGCAATACGGCTCTCAAGCTGTGCAACCAAGGTGGCCGCCTCTCTCTGGCGGCCTGTCACCTCCGCTACGGCCGAGATGTTTTCCAGAATCTGACGCAGATTGCTGGGTTCGAGCGAAACGACGCGCCGAGGGCCGGCCAAAATCCTTGCCGCCTCACGGACCTGTGCAACCGGGATTGCACAAACCGTGCAGAGCTCTTGTGTGAGAATCACGTCGGGGTTGATTTGCTTCAATAGCTGCTCATCGATTCTATAGAGGCTGTGGCTCGGATGATGATGTTCGCTGAAGGCGGAATGGATTTGCGCGCTCCGCAAGGCGGTTGAGAGGTTGCTTGTGGACACCACCGGCTTCGTTCTGGCTTCCTCCGGGTAGTCGCATTCGTGGGAAACACCGACGAGATCGGCCCCCAGGCCGAGGGCATACACGATTTCGGTTGCACTAGGAAGTAGCGACAGAATCCGCATGGCAGCCTCCCTTTGATTGGAGCCGTGTACTCGAAGGTGGAACGACACCCATTCGCATTCCTCTTACCATTTCCAACTATCCCGCCCGATCCGGAACTTAATTCCGGCGCGAAATGCCAGGGGCAGAGCAGGGAAACCGAACGCAGCCGTGTAGCGCTCGTTAAGAAGATTTTCGATGCTGACAAAGAGCGTCACGGCAGGGTTTATGGTGTATCGGCCGCTCAGATCGATTTTCTGATAGCCCGCGTTCAGATTTCGGTTCGGCAGGAGCAGCGAATTCCCAAAGAATCCATCCGTCAGAAAGGTGCTGCTATCCTGCCGGCTAACAAAATATCCAGCCAGTGCGATCCCGAACCTCCTTCGCGAATAATCAATCAACAGGCTGCCGGAATGGGGAGCTCGGTTGAATGGCCTGCCTCCTTTGAGGGGTGAAAACGCCCCGATTGGAATGTTCGGAAAAGCCGGATTAATCGCGGGTTGAAGAGCGTCGCTTGAAAAGGAGCGAGTGACAATGGCGTCCAAGTAGGAGTACTCGCCCTGCACATGGAAACCCCGCCCTAGATTAGCTTCTAACTGCACCTCTGCACCGAGCGCCCGGAATGAAGAGGAATTGATGCTGGCTCCGAAACCACTAGCTGCGGCAACATCCGGAGGCACGCCCAGCTGAGGTAGGACGCCTGCGTTCACGAATTCGATAAGATCAAAGTAACGTTCGTGAAAGAAGGTGACGCCAATGCGGGCACGATCATTCCATAAGCCTTGTTCCACTCCGAAATCGAAGCTACGGCTCCGCTCGGGGCCGATCGGAGAAACACCGAACTTGGAAATCAACGACGTCCCTTGCCCTTGCGGAAGGTTCGACAGGAGGACAAACAGAGAAGAACCCTCATCGAAGATGCTGGGCTCCTTGATTCCCTTACCAAAGTTGAATTTCAGCTTCGTTTCGCTGAAAAGGGCATTGGAAGAGGGTCGCCGCAAGTAGTATGCCAGAGAAATACGAGGCGTGGCCGCAAAGCCAAAGATCGCATTATCCTCGAATCCGACACCTGCCGTGGCATAGAAGCGGTGAGACAGGCTCCCGTGTCCTTCGGCGAAGTAACTGAAGTTGTTTCGGTTTGCCGGTGAAAGCGATTCCTGAGAGTTCGTGAATCCATTCTCATTCTCGTATCGAAACCCAAAGATGGCTGCGAGATTCGGGCGGAAATCGTAATCCGACTGTGCGTAGAACGAGCGGCGGGCCGTGCTGGAATTAAACGTCTGCGGATAAGCTCCGCCGAAATCCAAAATGGCCTGGCCGGTGACGCTACGCCCGTTTGCTCCGCGGATGGTGACTGTGTCGCCAAGAAAATTTCCGTCGAAAGGCGTTCCACTGGGTGATGGAGTGACGAACTCAAAATTGAGCTGAGTCGAAGCAAAACGCACGAGATTATGCCAAAAGCAAAACGCACGAGATTATGCCAATGTTCCGCCGTTTGATTCTGTAGAGTGACGCCCCAATAGGTATCCTGCTCTTTCTGCGAGGAACTGTCTGGTAGGCCGTAAAAGTCCAGCGCATTGGGATCGCCCAGATCCACCGTGGTGTGGCGGAGCGTAAAGCGGACCTCAGTCGATCCATTCACTGCCCAGCCGAAATTGCCTGCGTAGGTCCCGTTGTGAAACGCGTCATTGGGAAGGCCATTTTGCGTGTCGAATCGAGAGAACTCGGAAAAATAGTCGAATTGATGGAATGCCCCGGCGAGCGATACGCCATTTTGATATGTTCCGAAGTTACCTCCGTCAACGGAGTATGCAATTTCGGGAGTTGCCGTCGTGCCATGACGTGAGATGATGTTGATGACGCTACCCAAGGCGTCGGAACCGTACAGCACACTATTCGGACCGCGCAGAATCTCCAGATGGTCGACACCGGTGCTGGCGAGATCGGCGAATTCGAAGGCCCCGCCCACATCGTTCACTGGGACACCGTCGATAAGCACCTTATTGAAGTTCGCATCCCCACCACGGACAAAAATGGACGTTGTGCCCCCTCGTTGGCCACTCTGTACAACTTGCACTCCAGGTACCGTGCGAAGCACCTCGAGAAGATCCGATTTGTTCGTGCTGTCGAGTTGACTGCGGTCGATCACGCTGACCGACGCCCCAACTTGGGATTCGGGCACTTCGGTCCCCGTATCCGAAACTACAACCTGCTGGCGTAGAGAACTGACCTGAAGTAAGACATCGAATTGAGCGGTCCCGCCCGGGGACAGAAACACGGGTGGGTTATCCTGATTCTCGAAGCCGGTCGCCTTGACACGGACGCTGTATCGTCCGCTACCCAGGTGCGAAAAGACGAATGAGCCTTCCGGGCTCGCATTCGCGTCGCCGAGTTCCTTGTTGTCTTGAAGCAAGGTGACTTCAGCATTGGGAACCGCTGCTCCCAGCGGGTCCAGCACCCGGCCGCGTATAGTCCCTAGGGTCGCCGCACTTGTCGGCCGGAATAAGCTAAGAAGGAAAAGTAACAAAAGACAGCCTCTGATTTGCCACAGCTTAGTTGTATCCATAATGTCCTCTCCCCCCTCGGAAGAGCGCACTTGAGATAGCTGAAGGGACCGGTCTCCTGACTCGCGACGCACATCATCGGTCTGCACCTTCCCACCCGCATGGGCAGTGGCTTATCGCAGACCTTAGCAGCCGCTTACAGTTGCGGGGCAGTGGCGGAATTTCACCGCGCTTCCCGTTCATCCCTTCAGCGAATTGTGAATCCTACTTCTCCTCTCCTGCTAAAACTCGATCCCCTTCTGAGCACTAATGCCGCACTCAAAAGGATGTATTTCCCGGCACCTTGCGTTCTTTATGTTGGTTACAAACGCATCGGCCATGCCCGGGCTGGACAGGAAGTGCAGGTGAATGTAGCTTGCAAGGACGTTCCCGATGCGCCAGCCCTCGGGCTCCTCGCAACCCGTCATGAAATTCCGCGTTCGGTAGACGTGTTCCATCGGTCCTGCATCGATGATCCTTGAGCAATGGAAGCTGTGGCCCCGGGCCTTCCTGCCCGCGGACCCCATCAAGCAGTCCGAGGTAAACGAAACTTCGGTGTAGCCGAAGTTGACGAGCCTGTCGGTCATCTGCACACCCAGTGGCAGCGCGCCCACCATCGGAAAAGCGGCTCCGTCTTTTCTTACGATCTCTTTAGCCAGGTACATCAAACCCCCGCACTCCGCATAAATCGGTAAGCCCCCTTGGGCAGCCCTCTTTATCGAGGCGAGCATCTGGCTGTTCTCAGCTAGTTGGTTCGCAAAAAGCTCCGGATAACCTCCTCCGAAATAGAGCGCATCGAGAGCAGCGGGCAAAGATGAATCCTCTAAAGGACTGAACTCCACGATTTCCGCACCGGCCTCTCGCAAAGCATCGAAGTTATCCTCGTAGTAAAAGCAGAAAGCTTTATCGCGTGCGACGCCGAGGCGTACCGAGTGGACCAACGCACGCGGAGCATCGTGAGCCGTAGCAGCCTTGGGCAGCTCGTGAATGGAGGCAGCGCATTCCAGAAGTTTGTCCAGATCGATACTGTTTTCCCCCAATTCACCCAGCAGCGAAAGCGCTGAATCCGGCAAGGGGTCTTCTCCGGCCGTAAAGAGTCCTAAATAGCGTTCGGGAATCTGGATCCGCTCGTCACGTGGCAAATATCCCAACGGCACAACATTGGTGCTGGTTGTCAGAGCATCTTTCAACAGCCGATAGTGAGCTGGTCCTCCAACCCTGTTGAAGATTACACCAACGAGTTTCAGCGCCGGATCAAAAGTCTGGAATCCATGCACCAAGGCGGCTGCGCTCCGAGCTATCGAGGATGCATCCACAACAAGAATCACCGGCAGCCGCAGCCATTTCGCGATTTCGGCGGTGCTGCCTGCTTCCGATTTGCCATCCACTCCGTCGAAGAGCCCCATCATGCCCTCAACGACGCACACGGCCACTTCCGCGGTAGTCCGACACAAAATCTCGCGGTTCGCGTCGGCGGAAAGCATCCAGCCATCCAGGTTCCGCGAGGTGCGTCCGCAGACTCGTGCATAATGTCCGCCGTCGATGAAGTCGGGCCCGCATTTGAAAGGTTGAATCGTGAGCCCGCGCCTTCGTAGTGCGGCCATGAGGGAAAGCGCGACCGTAGTCTTGCCGACGCCGCTCGCGGGTCCAGCAATGATGAAACCCTTGCTCGGGCCCTGTGCCGGCCAAATGACGCGATCACTTGCCATTCTTTTGTCCCCAATGGTCAAAAAAGATCAAATCCTCCAGCGGGATTCTTGGAAGCCATCCGGCAATTTCCAGTTCCGGACGCGGAAGAAACTCGCGAACATATCCCAGACACAGATAAGCGACCGGAATTACGTGCTCGGGAATTTGCAGCAGCCGCTTGAGCTGAGCTGGTTCGAAGATACTCACCCAGCCAACGCCGATGCCTTCACTACGAGCTGCCAGCCATAAATTCTGTACGGCGCAGCAGGTGCTGTAGACATCTGTTTCCCGAATGGTGTTTCGCCC
>Ga0209160_1003708_pt1 | contig 12385 bp, 10 predicted proteins | sample GraSoiAngelo_153_FD_186167 | JGI IMG/M metagenome (GOLD analysis project Ga0209160, IMG submission 186167) | Grasslands soil microbial communities from the Angelo Coastal Reserve, California, USA - 14_1009_12_40cm (SPAdes) (version 2) | ecosystem: Environmental > Terrestrial > Soil > Grasslands ...
CGCGCAAAGCAATTTTCGCGGTTTGCTTCAATCTGGCGGCAGACTCGGCCAATACCCACAACTCCGATTCACTTTCGACGTTGAACAGCATGATCCCGGCTTTCAGTGCGGCCGTCATCTCCTCTGCCGTCTTCCCTACACCGGAAAAAACAACTTGTTTCGCGGCGTGCCGGTCCACGCGCAATACTCGTTGCAGTTCACCGCCGGAGACGATGTCGAAGCCGCATCCCACCTGAGCCAGCAACCGAAGAATCCCCAGATTGGAATTTGCCTTAACCGAGAAGCAAACGGTGTGGGGAACCTTCCGGAAGGCATGCTCAAAGATGCGCATGCGTTCCCGAATGGCGGTCGCGGAATACACGTATAGGGGAGTGTCAAACCGCTCCGCGAGGTGGGACAAAGGCACGTCTTCACAACAAAGTATTGAGCCAGTTGAGCGGCGAAATAGACCCTTTTTGCTCTCGCGATAGGAAAAAGCGGGTGCACGAGCTCGAAGCGTTCTTCCAGTGCGGGTCACTGCGGTGTTCCAGAAGGGTTCTTCACTTTAATCGCAACCACGGTCTGATCGTCAAAAGTCTCAACTCCGGCCGCATGTTCGGCGACGGCCTTGAACAGTGAGTCCACTACCCAGTCGGCGGAGAACTCACAAGACTTGGCGACGATCTCTTCGACCCTTCGTCGCCCAAACATGTCTCCGGCCTGGTTGCGTGCATCCAGAATGCCGTCGCTGAAGAACACAAACATATCGCCAGGGTTGGCGTGAAAGGTGAACTCGTCGTAGTCGGCATCATCGAACAATCCCAGAGGAAGTCCGGTCGCTTCGATGACCTCGATCTTGCCATCATGGCAATAAAGTGGCCGCGGCAGCCCGGAGTTAGCCACCTGCAGGGTCCGGTTGGAGTCATCCCACAAGGCAAAGATGATCGACACGAATTGTCCCTCAATCCGGCGTTCTCCGAGGGAGAAGTTGACGGCAGAAAGCATTTCCGCTGGGCCCGGCTCGATGGGTGCGTGAGAACGTAGAATGCCGCTTACCAAAGCAGCGTAAATCGCGGCCGGAGCGCCTTTGCCGCTCACATCGCCGATGACCATGGCAAATCGTGACAACGAATAATCTACAAAGTCGTACAGGTCGCCACCGATGGCGCGCGCCGGAGAAAACTTGGCTGCGACTTCCAGATTGGCAAGATGTGGCGGGGCCTGCGGCAGAAGGCGAAATTGCAACTCTCGGGCTAGCGCCAAATCCCGCTCCAGACGTTTTTCCTGCCGCTCGATCTGTTCGTATAGCCGCGCATTTTCGATGGCGATCGCGACTTGTGCCGCCAGCGTAGTGATGGTTCTTTTGTGGTCGTCGGTGAAGAATCCGCGGCGCGTGTGCTCCAGGTCCAGTACCCCGATTACTTTGTCCTTGTAGATCAAGGGCGCCGCTAGTTCCGAGCGTGTTTCCGGGTTCAGCAGAATGTAATGCGAATCTTTAGTCACATCCGAAACCAGCACTACTTCCTTTTGTTGGACGGCATAACCGACAACTCCCTCGCCAATGGGGATGTCGTGCTTGAGGTGGATGTTCTCTTGAAAACGCAGGGAAAATCGATGCTGGAGTTTTTCTCCGGTCGGGTCTACGAGGAGAATGCTGAACATCTGGTAATTAATCAGCCGGCTAAGCAATTCGGCAATGCGTTTGAGCAGTTCATCCAGATTGAGAATGGATGTGAGCTCACGAGCAATCTCGTTAAGCAATAACAGCGTACGTGCTTGACGAGTCGTGCGGGTATACAGCCGCGCATTCTCAATGCCGACCGCCATCCGCGAGGCGATCAGGGTCAGTAACCGCTTGTGCTCCTCGGTAAAGTGATTCGGTTGCGGCGACTCAATATCAATGACGCCGATTACCTTGTTCTTGACAATGAGTGGAACCGCAAGTTCGGAACGCACATCCGGTACGCCTGAAATATATCGTGGGTCCGTCGTAACATCGCCTACTAGCATCGCCTCGCGATGCTGCGCCGCAAGGCCGGTTACGCCTTCTCCCATCTTGATCCGAATCTTGTCCGCGAGTTCGCGCTTGTATCCCACGTTAAAACGAATGCGCAGTTCCTGGGTTTTTTCATTCAGCAGCAAGATCGCAAAGATCTCATAATCAAATACTTTACGCACCAATTCAGCAACCCGGCGCAAGGTCGTGTCCAGGTCGAGCGTGGTGTTGACCACATCGGCCACCTCGAGCAGAAGTGGCTCGATCTTGGATTGAAGATCGGTTTGGACGGCGGCTGATTCCAATGTTCCTTAATGATACCAGCCACTCCGATTCATTCTGATGTGAGAAGGAAAAATCCCGATTGTGGAGGAAAAGAGGTGAGGAAGGAAATAGTTACTAGGCTTGGCGGGGCAGCACACAAATATCGGGCAAATTTCGGTAGCGCTCCGCATAATCCAGGCCGTAACCCACCACAAACTCGTCTGGAATGCGGAATCCTACATAATTTGCTTCCATAGGCTGCTTCCTTCGCGAGGGTTTGTCGAGAAGCGTAGCTACGCGAAGAGCCTTCGGTTGATGTGCCAGCAGTACCTTGGTCAAGTATGTGAGTGTGAGCCCGGTGTCGAGGATGTCCTCGACCAGGATGACATTCTTGTCTCGCATGGATTGATCAACGTCTTTTGTCAAGCGTACTTCACCCGTGGAATCCCAGCCGCTGATGAGTTCCTGAGCCGGTGAGGGGCGGTTACCGTAGCTGGCAACTCCAATGAAGTCGAACGTGGCATCGAGGTCAACATGCCGTGCCAGATCGCTCAGAAAAATAGAGGCGCCTTTCAATACCCCGACAAAAATCACTGACTCGCCGGAAAAGTCACGGGTGATCTCTGCGCCCATCTCGGCGACGCGCTGGGCAATTTGCTCGCGGGAAATTAGAACTTTCAGTTGAGGCACAGCGGCCTATATTAAACATCCAGGGCTGCTAAGGGAAATGGATAGGGTACGTTGCAAGAAGTGGGGAGGCTCCATAGAATTGTGATCTTGAGTGGCCTTCAGCAGTCAGCACTCAGCACTCAGCCCCGACATGCTGTGCGCCCGCTCGGTGGCTTTGACTTTGGAGGGCACGGCTTTAGGGGGTGCCGTCAGATTATTCGGGACGGGCTTTAGCCCTTGGGGGTAGCTGAATTGGCGCAATCGAACAGCAATGCTTACTGGCGCATGGGCGGAATCACCGTTGGCCCCGTCGAAGACTATCTCTACTCTTTGCTCCCTGCCCGTGACGAGGTTCTCACCGAAATAGAAGCGGAAGGTGCGAAAAGAAAAATTCCCATCGTAGGTCCTGCCGTCGGACGCATTCTGCATCAGCTTGCTTTGATCAGTAATGCCAAAAAGATATTCGAGATGGGCTCCGCCATCGGCTACTCGACCATTTGGTGGGCCCGTGCCTTGGGTGAAGGCGGACGCGTGATCTACACCGACGGGGACTCTAAGAATGCCGAGCAGGCCCGTCGCTACTTCGAGCGAGCGGGAGTCGCCGATCGCATCACGATCAGAGTTGGTGATGCGCTGGAGCTTCTTTCCGAGGAGAAAGAGCAATTCGACATCATCTTCAACGACGTCGACAAAGAAGACTATCCTCGCGTCTTCCGGCTTGCGGTGCCCAAGCTCCGTAAGGGTGGGCTTTTCATTACAGATAACGTCTTATGGAGTGGGAAGGTTGCGGAGAAGAATCCTGCTGAGGCCACTACTAAAGCTATTCTGGAATTCAACCGACTGCTTTACAGTTCGCCCGATTTGTTTACCACGATCCTGCCCATTCGTGACGGAGTGGCAGTGGCGATCAAGCGATGAAGCAAAAATCAGATGGACTTCACGGGAATCTGCAATAAATCCTCTACCAATCCGACTTCTTTTTGCAGAAAAGGTTCAGCGTAAGTGACACCGCCCATCATGCCGTAGAAACGGGCCATAGCTTCAGTGCGTGCATGAATATCGGCTTGGGCAGGGAAGAAGTCTTTGCCCGCTTCCTGGTCGGTGAATTGTGATTTATAGGCGATCAGAGACTGAAAGCGATTTTCGAATTGGTCAGTGATGTCCACGACGAAAGTTGGACGAACGCCATAGTACAGCGTGGCGTAGATGATCTTGAATGGACGGTGAGCAGAAAGACCCCCAGCGGCTAAAGCCGCAGCTTCTGGATTCCTCTCGGCACGGCTGAAGCCGTGCCCTTTCACGGTACGGTCCACGCCGGTGCCGACGGTGGCGCTCACGTTGGCGCCTACAGTAGTCCCCACGTCTTCAGTTTTGACTTGGCTGAATGCTGAGTGCTGACTGCTGAGTGTCTGCTCCACCTCCAGCTTCGCCAACCCCGCCAGGAAGCACGCCTCGTATCCCAACTTCGAGGTTGTGCAATGATCCGGATGCCGGCCTTCCCAGTAAGGAAGTATGACCACTCTGGGGCGCTGCTCGCGAATCACGCGCGCGACCTTAAAGCGGTTTTCCCAGGTGTTTTCCACGCGTCCATCTGGAATATCGAGAGCCTGCCGCCAGGAAACGTGCAGGATCTTCGCTGCTTCAGCTGCTTCGCGAGCGCGTTCTTGGGCGGTGCCGCGCGTCCCCATTTCGCCTTGAGTGAGATCGAGAATCCCAGTGCGGTAGCCGCGCTGGGCCATTTTCAATAACGTGCCGCCGCAGGTCTGCTCCACATCGTCGCGATGTGCCGCGATAGCCAGGATATCGAGCGCAGTCGCCATCGCGGTCATTTCTTGCGCTCCACCAGAAACCGGGCCAGCGCCTTCAGCGTATCGGCTGCAGGACCGAAACTGTCAAGGGAAGTGCACGCCGTATCTACCAGGGTGTCAGCTTGCTTCAACGACTTGTCAACGCCAAATAGGGCGGGATACGTCGTCTTTTCCGCGGCAATATCTTTGCCTGCAGTTTTGCCTAATTGCTCGGAAGTCTGGGTGACGTCGAGCACGTCATCCACGATTTGAAATGCAAGCCCAATCGATTGACCAAACGATCGTAGTTTAGCGATAGCCTGGTCGCGAGCCCCTGCATACAATCCGCCACTGACCACGCTGGCGCTGATCAACGCGGCCGTCTTGGAACGATGGATATATTCCAGCATCTTGATATCCGGCTGGCTGTGTTCAGCCTCCAGGTCAACGACTTGGCCGCCGATCATCCCATCTACGGTTCCTGTTCCGCGAGCGATTTCCTCGATGATGCGTACGCGTGATTCAGCAGGACACTTTAACTTGGCGAGAACTTCATAAGCCTGGGTTTGCAGCGCGTCGCCGGTGAGAATCGCGATTGCCTCTCCGAAGACTTTATGACAGGTGGGCCGGCCGCGGCGCAAATCGTCGTTGTCGAGTGCATCTCCAACGCCGCGCCCAGGTCTTCGATTCCTGGGGGAAGTGAACCGGCGATCATATGGCCAGTCTCTATGCAAAGAATGGGGCGCAGCCGTTTTCCTCCGGCAAACACGCTGTGGCGCATGGCTTGATGAATGGAGGATGGATATTGGTTCGCGGCTGGCAGGAGTTGCTCCAGCGCCCGATCGGTTAACAGCCGTCCTTGCTCCAGGGTCTGTGCGAGCATGTCCGGTGAGTATAGCAAGGGGGGAATGTGGTGATCTTCAGCATGGATTTGAAGAACGATGGGACCGCGACAGCAAGAAGCAAAAGTTGTCAGTTGTCAGTGCTCAGTGGTCAGTTGCTGAGCACTGACCACTGATTGCTGGCCACTGTTTTAGGCGGCAACCGATCGCGTGCGGCGTGCATTGTGCAACGCAGCGGTCAAGATGCTGTGGGTATCGTAAGTCGGGCAGATGTCGGAGGCTCCCGCGCTCAACGCGGCCGTCCACATTTCTTCATCCGCCAGACGATGTGTGCAAACCACGCTGAGTCCCGGAAACTCACGCGAAAGGCTTTCGACTTCGACTAGCGAGGCCATCTCGATGTCCAAAATGATAACGCGAGCTCGATGTTTCGAAATACTGGCCCGCAATTCTTCCATTGATCGGACAGCGTGGACCGAGCGAAATGAACTGAGCAACGAAGCGGCTAGAGATTGTGCGATTTCCGGGTTGCCTTGGAGGAGAACAACACTAGACTTCATATTTCCCTCTGAATTTTCACCGTCGGCGGTGTTTCAGGCTGCGTCCGCTTCACACAAATGATAACGGCGCGGACGTTAATTTGCGACGACGCTGGCGCCAGCCGTTTTATTTGCGGCTAGGAGCCTTTTCAGCCAGGGACTCGAATGGTTCGGCCTGGAGCTTACCGTTTTGCTTCAGCAAGATTTCTACTTTGCCTTCTGCCGCTTCCAATTCCTTGCGGCAAGAGGCGGAAAGCTGCATGCCTTCCTCAAATAAAGTCAGGGATTTCTCCAGCGGCACTTCCCCTTTTTCCAGTTCCTGAACAATTTTCTCCAGCCGCTGAAGACAATCTTCAAATTTTGCCAAACCGTCCGCTCCTAAGGACATTCTAACCACTTCGATGGAAGCTGTGTCCAGTGAAAATCGATTCGTAGAAAGATTCGAGAAATCAGGCAGTTGCAGGACGGGAAGAACCCAAAGCCTCCAAAACATCCACCGCCGAGGCGTATCGTCCCATAGGAGCGCTGATCTGGGCGCCCTGCACCATGTGGTGCACTGCTACCAGCATCTCGCGGGCAATGGCGATGCCCTCCTCCCGGGCGGCTTCTGGAGTTTTGGCCTGGGCCATGCGATCCAGGATGGAGTTCGGCACCGAGACGCGAAGCTCGTTCTTCATGAACTCCGCATTGCGCACGCTCACCAGCGGCCAGATTCCAGCGACCACGGGAATGCGGCAATGTTCGATCTGCCGAAGAAAGGTCTCCAGTAAAGACAAATCGAATACGGGTTGAGTGACCGCGTATTCCGCTCCCGCTTCCACTTTGTACTCGAAGCGCCGGATTTCTTCGTCAAGGTTCGGAACGCCGGGATTGGCGCCCACGCCGATCACAAAGCTCGTGCCGACACCTATGGGATTGCCTCCGATGTCCAGTCCGCGGTTTAGATTTTGCACGATGTTCACCAGACCGATGGCATCCACGTCAAAGACCGCCGTCGCGTCAGGATAGTTGCCCATCTTCGGTGGATCACCAGTGATGCAGATTAGGTTGCGAATGCCAGTCGCGGCCGCGCCCAGCAGATCGGATTGGATGCACAACACGTTCCGATCACGGCAGGTATAGTGCAGCACCGCTTCGATACCTATCTGTTGCTGGACCAGCAGTGATAGCGCCTGATTGCTCATCCGCGCCGAAGCCCGGGGACTGTCTGGAATATTGATGCCATCTACGCCGACGGATTTAAGGAAGCGTGCGCCTTCTAGCTCTTTGCGAATGTCCGTTCCCTTGGGTGGAACAATCTCCACCATGGTCAGAAATTCGCCCGCGGCAAGTTTCGCGCCCAGTTGCGAACGTTTTTCCACTGGCAAGGCAGGCGATGGAAGAGGCGTTGCCACTCCGCCCGATGCGCTGGGTGCGACCACCTTCGAGCGTGCCTCACTTGCTCGCAGCGCGGACTTCATGACGCGGATATGTTCGGGTGTAGATCCGCAACAACCACCAACCATGCGCACTCCCGCAGCCACAAATTTGCGCGCATAACTGGCCATGTATTCCGGTGAACATAAATAAATGTTTCGGCCTTCCACGGAGCGAGGTATGCCGGCATTGGGCTGCGCCGCAAGGGGCAGGGAGGTGACCGCACGAACTCGCTCGATTGCTTCCAGCATGGCGACCGGCCCTACGCTGCAGTTGCAACCAATCACATCTACGCCCCATTCTTCGAGCCTGGGTGTGAAAGTCTCCGGAGTAGAACCGTCAAGACAATTTCCGTCTTCATCTATCGTCACTTGAGCGACCAGGGGAATTTTCGGATTTACCTCCCGAGCCGCCAGGATTGCTTGATGCAACTCCTCCAGATATCCAAACGTTTCCAATATGAGCAAATCGACGCCGCCCTCAACCAGCGCCGCGATTTGTTCGCGGAAAGCGGCGCGAGCTTCCTCATAAGAAGTCTTGCCCAGGGGTTCAATGCGAATTCCGAGGGGACCAACCGAGCCCGCAACCCACACGTCGAAACTTTTGGCGGCTTCACGACCCAGTCGTGCTCCAGCAAGATTGATCTCGCGGACCCGGTTCTCCATGCTGTGGCGGGCCAGCCGAAAGGAATTCCCTCCGAAGGTATTGGTTTCGATGATCTCGGCGCCAGCCTGCAGATATTCGTGATGTAACCCACGAATCAGGTCGGGTTGGGAGACGTTCAATTCGTCGTAGCAGCGATTTATGAAAATCCCTTTGGCGTAGAGAAGCGTACCCGTCGCGCCATCGCACAAGACAGGGGATTTTTTTAGACGAGCGAGGAGATCACCGGCCATTATGTTTGAGAATACAAGATGAATGCGAGTTTTGCATCATGGTGAGGCCTAAATTCGTCAGAGAGGCTCTGCTATAATCCGCTTCTTTGCATCTAGATCTTTGTCCCTCTTTCTCTTCGGAGTCCCAGGTTTGAGACGAACCTCGATTGCTATTGCTGTCCTTATTGCTGCCAGTGTGGCCAGTGTTTCCTGCGGAAACTATAACAATTCCACCTCCAGCAGCAGCCAGCAAAGTACGAGCGGATTGAAGTTCCGCGCCTTCGTATCCAACCCTCTGCGTCCGACCGCTAATGGAGGTACTACTCCAGTGATTGAAATCGTGGACGCATTGCAAGACAAGCTTCCTGGTTTTGCCGTCAGTCTCTCGGGTGCAAATCCCGATCCCGGACTTATGGCGGTTTCTCCGAATAAGAAATTCACGCTGGTGTTCAGCGCTTCGAACAATGCCGTGACTGTGATCGATAACGCGCGAGAGAGTGTGGTGCAATCTGGCAGCGGAGCATTGCCTTCTATCGCTCTGGCGGGTTTCACCCAGAGTATGGTCGTCGGCCCAGATAATCTAACTGGCTATGCTGCCGTGCCTGCCACTCCGGTTGTGGGACAGTCGCCAGGTGCTGTTGAAGTATTGAGCTTATCGACGGCAAGCATAGCTGCTACCCTCCCGGTATCTGGAGCACGCACCGTAGCCGGAAGCCACAATGGTAATCGTATCCTCGTATTTGGAGACGCTCCCGACAGGGTCACGGTGATTGCCCCGAGCTTGCTGGGTACAAACACAAATCCGCTTACCACTGTCCAGGATTCTGTTGCTTTCGATCATCCTGTGTGGGGAATTTTCAGCAGTGATGACACCACCGCTTACATCCTCAATTGCGGTCCCGAATGTGGAGGGTCCGCGGCCAGCGTGACTGTTTTCGACCTGAACACGAACACTCCCGGAGTCAGCATTCCAGTGAATGCCGCAACCATTGGTCTTCTAAGTGGAAGTACTCTATACGTAGCGGGAACGCCACCCGGAATCCCCTGCGGTCCCGGTACGGCGGCCACTGTTTGTGGGACGGTCAATGTGGTCGATTTGAACTCCATGACCGTCACAGGGTCCAGCGTTATCACCGATGGCTTCCATCATCGAATGGAACTGGGATCGAACGGACAGATTTTTATTGGCGCGAAGAATTGCACCAATATCAACACTTCCGCTAGCGGCAGTAATGCGGGTGAAGTTCGTGGTTGTCTCTCCATCTTCAACACCAACAACTCCACCGTAGTGATCCCGCCTGAGGCCGGCGACGTAACCGGTCTGCAGCCCATTACCAATCGCAATGTGGTTTACGTGATTCAACAAGGGGAATTGCGCATCTACGACACAACCACGGACAAGCTGCAGGGCCAGCAGGTCGACATCCTGGGTCAGGCCGATGACGTGAAGCTGGTGGATTGATAACAGGTGCTAGCTGATTCCACTAATTCTGAGGCTCTAGCACGAGTTGATGGGCGCGGGCTCTCTCAACTGCGGGGTGGGAGAATGGGAAAGTAAAGGTGTAGCCCTGGTGCCAGGCGTTCCATTGATCCATATAAAAGGGACTGAGGAAATTGCCCGATTGTCCAGTGACCAGGTTTAGCGTGGATTGATCAAAGTTGGAAAGGTCGACGGTCATGCGCTCCGATGGCCCGTGGTCCCGTGTCACGGCCTTCACCGTGAATCCACTGCCCGATTGCTCCTGGACTCCCGGTCCAGCCCAGTGCTTCAACAGCGGAATTCTACCGAGAATCGGATGCTGTATTTCTACCGGATGGAATTCTCCCCACTTCCATGACTTCAGCTCCCGTCCTCCATCTGAATCGCTAAGGGCAGCTTCCACTGCAGCGGTGAGAAGCTCATCGTAATTCGCGCAGCCTTCTGGAAGCCAACGCGCAGGACGCTGCCGAATTACATTCTCCAACCACACGGATTGCATGGGCCAGCTATAGGTCTTCCAGCTTAATGTTGCGTCGAGCTGATGAGGGTCCTTCGGAGCATTGCCCAGCTTGGGTTCCAGCAACAGGCGAGTGAGTTGCGCCCGAGCGAGGGCGGCGATGGTTGGCGCCGATGAATCCGCACTCATGCGTCCATCCCAGCGTCGAAGGATATCCGCCGCCTGCCGGACGCGCGGAGATGGATTTTTGGCATGATCCACGCTGTCCACAAAGCGTACCGCCGAATAGTGTTCCCATTCCGAATAGATATCGGTTTGAAGGGCTAGCATGTCGGCTACGGAAAACTTCTTGCCCGATTCCAGAACACTGTAGATACGCGCTGACCGCCAGGGCGCCTCCCAGCCTGTGCTGATTGAGTAAGGGTATCCATCGGGGGTGATCTGGCTGTTGGCCGTCGCAATAATGCCGGAAGCAAGATTGAAGACACTGGGCAGCTTTTCAAACGGCATGTAGCCAGTCCACTCGTGCAGATTGTCACTGCCGTTCTCCGGCAGGCTGCCATCGCCGGTAGCGCGGATAGGAATTTTTCCGGTGGCTTGATAGCCAATATTTCCATCTGCATCTGCGTACACCACATTTTGGCCGGGTGCGTCGAATTTGGAAAATGCGCGCCGGAATTCATCCCAATTCTGTGCTGAATTCACTTCAAAAAATGGATTTCGAGTGCCTTCGTACAACGTCCAACGAAGCGCCACCTGGCGAGTTTCTCCGGGCACGAGTTTGCTGATGATGGGGCCATGCCGCGTCAAGACAACATCGGTTGTCACATCTGGTTGACCTTTGCGGTGAATCACTTCGCGGCGACGATGAGGTTCCATCCAGCCCTCGGGCGTGAGGTATTGTCCATTCTGGTTGCGAGTCTCCACGTACACGTCTTCCACGGTTGGGCCGACATTGGTAAACCCCCATGCAATACGCTGATTGTGCCCGACGATGACGTACGGCACACCGGGCAAGGTCACGCCTGCTGCATCGAAAGTGCCGCAGTGCAGATGAGCTTCGTACCAAAGATTAGGCATCTGATGTCCGAGATGCATGTCATTCGATAGCAGCGGCTTGCCCGAAACCGTGTGCGCTCCAGAGATTACCCAATTGTTGGAGCCGACCGCCGACGGTTGGCCCATATCCAAACGCGCGATGGATGAAAATTCGAAAATCGCGGATATCGGTTTTTCCCCTGATGACGAATCCGCCGCTTCAGCAGTTATTTTCCCGTCCTCGTTTTTCGGGAGGTGAGGACTGGACATCGTTGGCGGATGATCGCGTACGGAAGAATTCACATACAGGTCTGCGGTCAGTTCCGGGCCTAGCTTGGCCAGAATTTTCTCGCGCGTCAGTGCCTGCCGGTAAGGACCATGATTAAGATCCTTCACCATTTGCGCCGCGATGAGGGTGGAATCCTCCGGAGTCCATAAGCGCGGCGAGTAATGCAGGACGCTAAATTCCAGCGGCAACTTATCACGATGTGATTCGATATAGGCATTCACACCAAGGGCGTACGCCGAGAGTCGGGACCGCTCTGCCTCCGACGTGATTTCAAGCGCTTTTTGTGACGCAATCCTCAAGCCCAGAATCCGTTGTTCCCGGTCATGCTTGAGAAGGTCGTCGCCCAGGATTTCTGCGAGTTCGCCCGCGGCGAAGCGCCGCATGATATCCATTTGCCACAGCCGATCCTGGGCCGTTACATAACCTTGGGCGAAAAATAGATCTTGCAGAGTTGACGATTCAATGGTGGGAACTCCTTGTGCATCTCGCGTGACTCTTACCTGCGTTGATAGTCCACGCACCTGCACTGCGCCATCGAGTTGGGGCAGGGCAGAGTGTGCCAGAAAGTACGCCCAGGCGATCGCACCCAAAGCTGCGAACACCCCGGCAACCAACAAACATGTAATCAGCCGCCACCACGGAAAATGTGAGCGGCGGCGAATTTCACGAATTGCCGGAGTGGCCATGACGGACGTTCGATTCTAGTGTTTGCTGCACGGCAAAACAATCAGCCATCCGCTGAATCTATTCTCAT
>Ga0209160_1003717_pt1 | contig 12365 bp, 11 predicted proteins | sample GraSoiAngelo_153_FD_186167 | JGI IMG/M metagenome (GOLD analysis project Ga0209160, IMG submission 186167) | Grasslands soil microbial communities from the Angelo Coastal Reserve, California, USA - 14_1009_12_40cm (SPAdes) (version 2) | ecosystem: Environmental > Terrestrial > Soil > Grasslands ...
GATGATGCCGACGATTCCGCCACGCGGCAGCGAGAACGAGAGATCGTCGAACAGCACTTTGTCGCCGTAAGCTTTCTTAAGCCCCTTCGCGATCACGACATCATTGCCGAGTCGCGCTGGCGGCGGAATGACGATCTCGTTCTGCATGATTTTCTCGCCTTCCGCCGCGCTCGCCAGCTCCTCGTACTTCTGAATGCGCGCCTTGCTCTTTGTTTGACGCGCCCGCGGCGACATTCTCACCCACTCCAGCTCGCGCTCGAGAGTACGCTGTCGGGCTGATGCCTGCTTCTCCTCCTGAGCGAGCCGCGTCCGCTTCTGATCGAGCCAGGAGCTGTAGTTGCCCTCGTAGGGAATTCCAGCGCCGCGATCCAGCTCCAGAATCCAGCCGGCCACGTTATCGAGAAAGTATCGATCGTGCGTTACGGCCACGACCGTTCCCGGAAACTCGGCGAGATACCGCTCCAGCCAGGCAACCGATTCAGCATCGAGATGGTTGGTGGGCTCGTCGAGCAGCAGCATATCCGGCTCCTCGAGAAGCGTGCGACACAACGCGACTCGCCGTCTTTCTCCGCCCGACAATTTGCCGACGTCTGCATCGGCCGGTGGCAGACGAAGCGCGTCCATCGCGATCTCTATTTTGCGATCGATGTCCCAGGCATTGATCGCATCGATCTTTTCCTGCACTTTCGCTTGGCTGTCGAGCAGCTTCGTCATCTGGTCGTCCGACATCGGCTCGGCGAATTTGTTCGAGATCTCCTCGAATCTCTTGAGCAGATCGCGCACGGGCTTTACGGCGAGATCGACGTTTTCCTTTACGTTCTTCGACGCGTCAAGCTGCGGTTCCTGCGACAGAAAGCCGATGCGCGTGCCCTCATGCGGCCACGCTTCGCCCTGAAAATCGTGATCTACGCCGGCCATGATCTTGAGCAGCGAAGATTTCCCAGCACCGTTGGCGCCGAGCACCCCGATCTTCGCACCGGGGTAAAAGGACAACCAGATCCCACGAAGGATCTCCCGCGACGGCGGGACGACCTTCCGCAGGTCTTTCATTACATAAATAAATTGTGGAGGCATGCGGACAATCTAAAACGGCAGCCAAACAGTTCGCAGTCCGCAGTCTGCAGTCTGCTCACAGTCCGCAGTCAGTTCGTGGTTCGCAATCAGTTCGCAGCTCGAAATGCAGTTGGTCCGCAGTCCGCAGCCCTTATTTAGGGTCGCCGATCATCGCATGATCGTGATCCATATGGTCGTCGTGCCAGATGGATTTGAGATCATTCCCCGCAAAAGTATTGGCGTGTAGCATCCAGCCGAACGCCTGCGGGATGAAGCGGCCATTGGCTGCCTCACACTCTTCCCTCGTCGCAACGCCCAGCGGGCCGAAGATCGGCCGCCCATTCTTCGTCTCGTACCACCGCTCCTTCGGGTGGCGCGCTGGAATGCACCAGTTCACGTGACGATGCCAGCGAGCGATGCTGAGCGGAACCCGTTGATTCAGGTCGTCTTCCGAAGTACGGCGCGACGCCGTGTACATCGCGCCGATCAGATGAAACTGCCCCTGCCCGTCTTTCTTATAGAGAAGCGACGTGGGACGAGCCGGATCGAATCCCCACTGGTTTCGAAACGCGTTCCAGCCCTTCGTGAAATGATACTGCGGCTGATTCTTGATTTGCGGCGCGAACATCTTGAAGCCATCAGCCTCGGCGACCTCTACGTCCTGATACTTGGCGATCGCCTGACGCAGCCCGTTGATCACCAGCGCCGAGCGAAGCGAATCGGCAGCCGTCAACGGGCGTGGACTCGAGTAGGCCATGTGCCTGGCCATCGCCGCCATCCGCCAATCATCGCCACCACTCATATCCATTCCTGCCATGTCGCGGCCGGCAGCTGGCGACGTCGCCGCAGTATCGGAGTGACTATGCGAATGTTGAGCGAGCGCGCGTCCTGAAATCATAGCTGCTGCTGTCACCACAAGCGTTGATCTCAACAAGAGCGTTCGAAGCATTCGGATACCGCCGACAGGGGTGAACAAGTCCGTATTCATACCCATTAGACGATCTCAGCCGTTCGCGGTTAACCCCCGTAGGCCGCCAACAACCTGTCGAGCGCGTCGCGGACCCGCTCGTGTGGCAGCTGATGTATCTGGTCCTCGTTCCAGGCAATGATCTCGCCCGGCGTATTCCACGGCGCATACGGTTTATGCTCCCGCTTGAGCAACACCAGCGATGGCTTTCGGAACGCCGACGCTGCGTGCGAGATGCTCGTGTCCGGCGTGAACACCATGTCTGCCGTTCCCACCAGCGCGAAGGCGTCCCGAAGCAGTGGTGTCTGCACGGGTAGTGCATCCACCTGCGACGCAACTTTGTTCACGCTCTCCCATTCCGCCGGCAAACCGATCACGATCATCGGCATTCGCGGAGCGCGCGAGCGAGCGACCTGCAGCGTCGCGATGAACTTTCCATCGGGCCACCGCCGCTTGGGCTCCGATGCCGATAGATTGACCAATAGGCGTTTTGTCGGGCCGCCGCCGGCGTCATTCTTGGCAACCAGCTCGCCCGCTTCTTTCCACTTCGCTTCGGCACGCTGACGCTCTTCATCCGCCAGGAAAATCTCCGGCTGCCAATCGACCGAAGTCGGATTGACTCCGAATGGAACCGCCAGGTGCTTCGAGCCCTCCATGTAGTGATCGACGCGATTCCACTCCGGTACCCGAACGTTGTAGATGCGCGCGTCGCGGTGCGCTCCAACCCTGAATCGCGCCCCTCCCGCGTACATGAGAAGCGGAGTCGACGTGAAGACCGGCGGATTGTTGATCCTGCCGTCCACCATCACTGTGTAGCGCTCGCGTCTCAGCCGCTTCATGATCTCGCCGTAGCTGCGAAACGATTTTCTCTCCAGCATCAGCACGTTCCCGACGTATGGATTTCCTTCCAGCACCGGCGCCGTGGTCGGCGTTGCCAGCACATCGACCTTTCCACCCGGTATCGCCGCGGCGATGTTGCGGATCAGGGACGTAGCCATGATCATGTCGCCGATACGCTCGTAGCGTATGAACAGCACGCGAAAATCGGAGTTCGTCGCTGGCGGCAGACTTGTCTCCGCTGGACCGGGGAGCATCCAACCGAGCAGCCGCATCCAGATCGCGCGCCACGCTATCTCAAGCTTTCGCAGTTCCACCAGCAAGAGACAGCTCTAGCAGCTTTCGTGAAGGTTGTGGATCACGCGTGTGATAGAGCTGAATTGCGCTTATCACGAACGGCTCCGGCATTCGAGTACTGAGCAGCTCGCGGATCGATTGCGGATCCAGCGACGGGTACAAGCTCAGGGTACAATGTGGGCTAAAAGTGTACCGCGCCCTCGTGAACGGCAGCCCGCTTCTCACTAACCTGTCGTGGAGCACCCTGATCGGGCCGTGCGGGTCGATCGGCAGGACGATGATGTCAGTCTGCATGAACCTTTGCGCCGGCCGGAAGGAAAGCGTGATCGGCGCCGTGTCCGCGGCGATAGGCTCGAGCTTCTCACGCATTTCCTCGACGTCGGTCGACGGTGGAATTGGACCCGCTCCCGACGATCCCGTCAGCGTTATGTGGGGCGGCTTATATCGCGCCAGCTTGAGGTCGTAGCGCTCATTGAGCGCCCGCACTCGCTCGCCGATGTCTCCCGGCAGTTCCGCTAGAATGAAGATGCCATTTAGCTGCAAGCATTACTCGCCATGAGAACTTTTCAAGCGACTAGAACTGTATTGAATACAGCACCGGATTGATTTGAATTCGCGAGCTCTTTCCCTTGATGAGTTTGACGTCGATGCGGTTGTCCGGATGCGAGTGTGTGTACTTGACGACTTTGAGACCGATGATAGTTCCGATCGCCGCGCCCGCCACGACATCGCTCGCCCAGTGCATGTTGTTGTACATCCGTGACGCGCCAACCAGACCTGCACCGCCATAGAAAACGGTCCCAATCCAGAACGCCGCGTGCGGCCACCAGAATTGCGTTTCGCGCGTCAACGTCGACGCAAATGCAAACGCGGTGACTGAATGCCCGGAGGGAAAAGATCGGAACTGATCACCAACGAATCCCCGCCAGAGCTGGAAATTATACGGGTTCTTGATGTCGATGTACGGCCGCTGCCTGCCCGCCATCAACTTTATTCCACCAGCCAGTAGGTCAGCGAGCACAATCGACTCGACGCTGTGCAGGCCAAGCGACTGCACCCGTCGCTGGCCATCGATCCGGCCCACTACATAAATGCCGAGACCAGTCACCGCCGACCCCGGATCACCGAGAAGGCGAAATCCGGTCGCCGCCGTTCGCAAAAACCGGTTCTCCTGCGTGCCAGGATCCTGCAGCCGGTTGGCAATTTTCATGTCGATGGGCGCCACTGCCGCTGTGCCAAGCGCGAAGACGCCAAGGAGCAGTGCATCCTTGCCGACCAGCAAAGGAGTTTTCTTGTTGATCGTGTCCTCTACCTGCGCGCCAACGCTGCTACCGAGGAGGAGCAGCAGGATTCCAGCACGAAATAGCTTCCCAGTCAAGCGACGACCTCCGGTTTGAAGCGCCAGGAATGACGATGTCCCCGCCCCGCGCTCAATCCGAATGCAAGACTCTTACCCCCTTGTAAATCCGTTTATTAACGGCGATATCACTCAAATGCTGAACATTGATCTTAGCGGCAAGCGCGCGCTGGTTGCGGGTGTGGCCGATGACGCCGGATTCGGGTTTGCCATCGCCAAGGCGCTTATCGAGGCGGGAGCAACGGTATCAGTGGGCACATGGCCGCCCGCGCTCAACATCTTCATGAACCTGCTCGAGCGCGGCAAGATGGACACGTCCCGCATGTTATCCAACGGACAGCTGCTCCAGTTCGAGAAGATCTATCCGCTCGACGCATCCTTTGACACGCTCGCCGACGCACCAGAGGACATCCGCACCAACAAGCGCTACAAGGACACCGGCGATTTCAGCATCGACGGAATGGTGCAGCGCATCGAGTCCGACTTCGGAAAGGACTCGCTCGATATCGTCATTCATTCGCTGGCGAACGGTCCTGAAGTGAAGAAGCCTTTGCTCGAGACGAGCCGCGCCGGATATCTCACCGCGATAAGTGTCAGCGCTTACTCACTTACTTCGATGGTGTCGCGGCTCGGGCCCCTGATGCGTAAAGGCGGCTCGTTCCTCTCACTCACCTACATGGCGAGCGAGCGCGTCATTCCTGGTTACGGTGGCGGAATGTCATCGGCGAAAGCGGCACTCGAGAGCGACACACGCGTCCTCGCCTTCGAAGCCGGCCGAAAGTACGGCGTCCGCGTCAACGCTATCTCCGCCGGACCGTTGGCGTCGCGCGCCGCCAGCGCGATCGGCATCATCGAGAAGATGGTTGAATACTGCGCCGAGAATTCCCCGCTTACTGAGCCCCTCCAGGCGGAAGATGTCGGGAATACAGCAGCGTTTTTGTCCAGTCCACTGGCGGCGGGAATCACCGGCACGGTGGTATACGTGGACAAAGGCTACCACTCGATGGGAATGGCCATGCAGGAGTCAGCCGTCACGGCGTAGCCATTGGCCGCCGTCATCGCGCGGGCGCGAGGGCTAACGGTCTTTCTTTACTGAATCCGCTGCAGCAGTTCTCGCCCGCTCTATTCTGCGCCTGATCTCCTCGAGCTCCGCGCGAGTATGATGCCCTGAAAGCCTCATGACTTTTCCGCTCGCGGAATCTCTCCAGGTGAGCGTTGCCGTACCGTCCGGAGTCTGAGCAAATGAAACGGACGCTGCAGGTGGACCTGGCGCTGGCGCCTGTGCAGAACGCTGGGTGTCCTGGGTTGGAGCGAGCTTGGCGGCACGTTTCGCTTCCGGCGCCGCCGCAGCCGTTGCCCCTTGTAGCGACACACCTGCTCCGGTGACGACAACCGACTGAAGCTCCATTTCCACCTGCTCGGCGAGCATTACCGTGTCGCCTGGTGCCACCTCGTACAACGTCAGCTTCTCACCGAGCGCTCTGGGTCTGCCGACCACTCTGACGGGCTGTTCGTCCGCCATCGCATCCAACGAGCTGACAACGGACCCTCGTCCGGTCGCAGCCTCAAATCGACGCGGCGTCTGTTCGGCGACTTGCGAAGCGGCAGCAGCTTTGTTCAGATCCTGACGCGTGCCTGCGTTCCCTCCCATAACTGAGGGCGGTAACGGAGCCGTCACTCGCGTTGGTGAAGTACCCATTGCTGCAGTCTGACTGCGTTTTTGTCCCACGCTTCCCGCTTCCCGCTTCCCGCTTCCCGCATTGGCGCTTTGAGGTGCAGCCGCAGGCTTCTGGTTTGACAATACTGTAACCGGCGGGGCAGAAGCAGACACGGTATCAGGTGATTCGGTCGTCGTGTAGATCTTTTCACCGATGCCGCGTTCTCTGATTACGAGAACACTGCCCAAAGCGACTACCAGCACCGACGCCGCAATTCGCCAGACTATCGGATCGAGTCGTCTCTTCGGCACGGCGGCAGGTATCACTCCGCGCGGCGCGTTGTCCAGCGCCGTCAGAATCCGTGAGGATGCAGCAATGAAACCGCGGGCCTCAGCAACTGCTGCCTGACACTGCGCGCACTCCTTGACGTGCGCCTCCACCCGTGCGGCTTCCTCGGCGTTCAGCGCGCCATCAAGCCACGAGTGAATCGTTCCTTCGTCAAGATGCTGCATTCTTCTCTCTCTCTTCGCGACTCTTCTGCAATGCTTCGTAGCTCTCTACCAGCCGCCGTCTCGCACGAGACAGCGTCGTTCCTACCGAGCCCGGCGAAAGCTCCAGCGCTTCCGCGATCTCGTTGTAATCCAATCCTTCTTCCCGCATGAGCAGGGCGAGCCGGTCACGTTCGGCCAGGGCGTCAACCGCCTTTCTCGCCATTGCCGCTTCCTGAGCCCGTTCGAGCGTCGTCTCCTCCGGCTCGACCGCGCTTTCGCGCTCTTGCTCTGCCAGGAGTGCCAGATGCTTTCGGCGCCTGACATCCTTCCTCGCTTCGTCCCGCACGAGATTGGTCGCCACGGCAAACAGCCACGCTCGCTCGTTCTGTATCGAAGTCTGTCTCAGTGCACGCACAAAAGTCTCCTGCGCCACTTCTTCCGCCCAGTCGCGATCTCCCAAACGCCGCGTCAGATATCTCACCAACGCGGCGTTGTACGTTCGGAAGAGTCGTTCGACGTCGGTCACTCAGTTACCAGCGGTCTCTCAACATCGCCAGATCACGATCTGTCAGACTTTCTACACCAGCCGGAGTCAGCTCGATCGCCATGCTGCGCCCGGCGACGATCACGCGATCTCCGATGGAGAAGGGCTCGCGCAGATCAGGCTGTAGTTCCAACACCTTGAAGTAGGCGTCCGAGAACGGCTTGATGCGCAGCAACTGGCCCGTCCTCTTGTAACGGACATCGGTCCAGACGCTGTCACTCAGAATGAAAGTGACATTGCCTGCACGGCGAACACCCGCGTCGTCACGCATTCCCAATGCGGCGTCCGCAGCGGCCATACTTGTAGCCCCACGCTGCGCCGACGCAGCCTTCGCCGCCTCGAACCGCTGTGGTGCCGGTGCAGCTGACGGGGCGCCAGTCGCCGCGCTCGTTGTCACAACTGATTGTAAAGCCATGTTGCCTGACAACTGACGTTGACGATTCATTCCCGGCTCGACCACCAGGTACGACGAGAACTCGGTCGGAATCCCGAAGCGGTCGCCGAGATCGCGGATCTCGTCGTCGATCTCACGTGATCCCCCGTTCTTGCGCTTCTCCGCACTCAGGTAACCCACCCGCTGCGTCGCCCACAGGCGAGCCACAAATGGATTCTCGCGTGAGCGCTCGGGGAAGTACACGCGGCTTGTCCAGGTCACGGGTCCACTCGTCGTCTGGCCGTCAAAGCGTAACGTTGCATTTCCGCTCCCGTCATACCGCGTGAGCAGCACCAGATCCTCTCCGGCAAATATGTCTACCGCCCCCGACGGGTGCATCTTGAGCAGACGCACTCCGTCAGCGTGAACGCGAACATCGGTGACGAGCGGACTTGTCAGGCGGCTGGCGACGATGCCTACGGCACGCTCGACCGACTCGTCCGGACGTACGAAGCTCGCGGTACCACGACCTTCCAGAGCGAGCTGCTCGATCAGTGACACGTTGAGATCGGCGCCCACACCGAACGTGAACAGTCGGCGGGGTCCACGCTGCTTGGCCACATTCGCCGCGATCACCGAGGCATCGCGCTCTCCAACGGTTGGTTGACCGTCGGTCAGGAACAATATGATCGGCAGTCTTCCCGACTGAACTCGCGCTGACAGCGCCTCGTCGAGCGCGCCGGAGATGTTCGTAGATCCCTGTGCGTCCAGATCATCCAGGTAGCGCTCCGCCGCGCGGATGTTCTCGCGCGTCGCTGTCGAGAAATCATCACGGAACGTTCGTACGTCGCTCGAGAAATCGATCAGACGGAAACGATCCATCGGCGACAGCGTTCTCAGTAGCTGTTTTCCCGCCGACCGGGCCTGCTCGATCTTCTGTCCGCTCATCGAGCCCGAGACGTCGATCACGAACGTCACGTCACGCGGGACGGCCCGTGGACGAACCGCGGGCGGCGACAGCGTGATCAGTGCGAAACCATCGTCATTTCCCGGCGCATTTGCCAGCAAGCTTATCGCCGCGCTGGCTGTACGCCGGATTGGGATGAGGAGCGTGACCTCTCCTCGCGCGTCCCTCACCTCAAACCGGCGCACGGACCCACGATAGCTGGATGCGAAGGAGCGATCCCCTTCGTTGTATCCATCGTCGTACGACTCTGTAGCGTAGCGCTGCTCGAAGATCGAGTGCGTCGGAGAGTAAGCGGTTCCGTACATCGGATCGTTCGGATAAGTAAGCACGAACGACACGCGTCCTTCCGGCTGTTGACCCGTCGCAAATTGATTCGCGCGCATTCCGCGGAAGTAATCGATTCGCAGCGCATCACCCTCGCGCTCGGCGACGGTCTGAAAGCGCACCACGACTTTCTTCTGTTCGCCGGGAGCGATGGGGAAAATTCTGGCGCGCAGGAGTCCGTATCCCATCCATTCCAGCAACGCCGGATCGCGCTGGCGGCGGACGATGTCCTCATAGATCTGTCGCGCACGATCGGCGCTCATCGTCTCGCCGGAGACGAGCTCGCCGTTAATTGAAAGCTTCAGATCCTGGAATGCAGCGCCTTTCGGAAGCGGGAACATGAAATCCGCTTCGCCAACTCTGCTGCCACGATTCACGAACGTTTCCGTAATCTCGTAGCGAAGCACGCGGTCGACGAGGTTGACCCGCACATCGCTGCTCTGTCGAACGACGTCGGTGAACGGAATTCCGCACGACCGCATGATGCACGGCTGACCCGGCCGGCAGGGTGGCGGCACGGGGCACGGAAATGGACGCGTCGGAGCGTCAGCGATTTGTGCTGAAAGGAGCTGCGGAACCCCAAAAGCGATTGCCAGAAGTAATGAGCGCATGTCACACCAGTAGAAGAAGGTTCTACAGTGGGACGTGTGTCAGCTGGGCGCTTGCACACCGGCTGAGCGCTTTGGTGTTTTGCCGGTTATAGGACCTTGCTGGAGGGGGTTAACGCCGGAAAAGGGAACCTACCGAGGCCGCGCTTTCTTGCGCCGTTTCTGCAGGTCGCGGCGCTCATCTACCCTCACCGCCAATAGCTGGTGGTCGGCGCGAACCACAGTGTTTTCGAACGTCTCGCCATTTCTTCTCGCGGCCCACCCCATCGAAAACGGCACCGGCGCTGACGTTGGCGCTGCAGCGCTCAGCCTTGCCACTACGTGCTCGGTTTGATCCTCATCGGAGTCGCACAGCACCACCAGAAACTCGTCGCCGCCCACGCGTACAACCGCTTCCTCGGCGCGCACATGCCGCATGAGGAAGCGCGCCATCTTCACTAATACTGCATCGCCTTCGGCATGACCGTTCTTGTCGTTGTATTGCTTGAAGTGATCGATATCGAGATAGATGCATCCCCACTCGCCCTTCTGCTGCGCCTCGCACTGGCGCGAGACGGTGTTCAGATAGCGGCGGTTGTAACAGCCGGTGAGCGGGTCACGGATGCTCAGTTCGAGGAGTTGTGTCTGTAGCTCCTTGCGATGGGTGATGTCGATGAGGATACCATGGCAGTACTTCTCTCCGCTTTCCGGATCCATCGAAAGGAATGCGCTGTCGACGACGGTTCTCGTCTTTCCGTCCCGTCGCGTGAGCTGGAATTCGACATCACGCACGGAACCTTCGCGCTCGAGTTGCGCCATCTCCCTTGCCCGAACTTCCGGTTTCACGAAATCACTGGTGCGAGATCCCTTCAGATCTTCCAGCGATTCGACGCCGAACATCTCCAGAAATGCCGGATTGGCATCGACGATCTCGCCGTCCAGCGTCGTAATGTAAATTCCCTCTTTCAGGCGCAACGCAAGCTCGCTGAGCGTGCGCGGATCGCTCAGGCTGCGAAAGCGTCTTTTTTTCCTGGGCTTGGTCTTGGTCTTCCTAGCGCTCCGGGTACGACTCACATCAGATGCCTCAGCTAGCGGCATGTCCGTTGCTTTAATGGAAGAGCAGACATTGGAGAAAGTATGCCATCCGAGATGCAAAAAAGAAGCTAACCCGACGGTCCGGCTGTCCGCGCCGACGGAGTCTCTCGCGGAATCAGCACGATGAGTTTCCGGACTGCCGGTATTCATCACGTCACCGGGATCGCCAGCAATCCACAGCGAAACCTCGATTTTTACGCCGGCATCCTCGGACTCCGCCTCGTCAAGCGCACCGTGAACTTCGACGACCCCACCACCTATCACTTCTACTTCGGGAACGAGAACGGAAGTCCGGGCAGTATCCTGACATTCTTTCCCTGGCCCGACGCGCGCCGCGGCCGACAAGGCGGCGGTCAGGTCGCCGTTACATCCTTCTCGATTCTTCCCAGCTCGGTGGGCTTCTGGATAGAGCGGCTCATCAAAAAAAGGGTGGAGTTCGAGCAGCCCGCCGCACGGTATGATGATGAGCGAGTGATCGCATTCAAGGATCACGAAGGATTCATGGGTGAGCTGGTCGCGCATCCTGACGTCAGCATGCAGGGCGGGTGGTCAGCAGCAGGCGTTCCTGCCGAGCACTCCATCCGCGGCCTTTATTCGATAACTCTCTGGCTCGACGCCAACGAGCTGACGGGGCAGCTTCTCACCAACACCTTCGGCTTCGAGCTCGTGCGCGAGCAGGGAAGCATCTTCCGGTACGCCAGCGGGAATGGTAGGCCGGGAACGATCGTCGATCTCCGCTGCGTGCCGGGCATCTGGGCCGGTGTCATGGGAGCGGGAACTGTGCATCACGTGGCGTTCCGCAGCGCCAACGAAGCCGAGCAGCTTAGGGTTCGTTCCGAACTAAGTTCGCTCGGCTACAATGTTACGCCACAGTTGGATCGCGATTATTTCAAGTCGATTTATTTCCGCGAGCCCGGAGGCGTGCTCTTCGAGATCGCGACCGATGGTCCCGGATTCGCAGTCGACGAGCCGGTCGATGCTCTTGGCCAGTCGCTCAAGCTCCCAGACTGGCTGGAGCCGCGTCGATTTGAGATTGAAGCGCTGCTACCCAACATCCGCATCCCGCTCGAGCTACGTGGACCAAATGCATGACTGAAGATCTCGGCTTCATCCACCGCTTCATACCAGCGGAGGATCCCGCTTCAGGCGAGACGCTATTGGTTCTCCACGGCACTGGCGGCGACGAAAATGATCTCGTCGGCATCGGCCAGGCCGTAGCACCAGGAGCCGCGATCTTAAGCCCGCGCGGCAACGTGCTCGAGAACGGCGCTCCGCGATTCTTCAGGCGTCTCGCGGAGGGTGTATTCGACCCGAAGGAAGTTCGCTCACGCGCCGAGGAGCTTGCACGCTTCGTCCGCTCCGCGGTCATTACCTACAGACTCGATCCTGAGCGGATTTTCGCCCTCGGCTACTCGAATGGCGCCAACATCGCGTCAACCGTGATGCTGATACAGCCGGGAATATTGCAAGGAGCGATTCTGTTGCGGCCGATGCTCGTTTACGAGCCCACTGAGCAGAGGGATCTCAGTGGCTCCGCAGTGTTCATTTCCGCCGGACGCATGGATCCGATCGTGCCTACTACGAGTGTCGAGCGGCTTGTAGCCCTTTTCGAGTCCGCGCACGCGGATGTAACCCTCAAGTGGCAGCTCGCCGCTCACAGCCTGGTGCCGAGCGAAGTTCGCGAGGCTGCAGAATGGCTCGCCCTGCAACGCGCACGAGTATGAGCTAGCTTGCAAATGGGAACACCCAAAGAGAAGTCCCGGCGTAGTGAACTGATCACTGGCATCTACGCTGCTGGCACCTCGCACCCCTTCC
>Ga0209160_1003718_pt1 | contig 12363 bp, 8 predicted proteins | sample GraSoiAngelo_153_FD_186167 | JGI IMG/M metagenome (GOLD analysis project Ga0209160, IMG submission 186167) | Grasslands soil microbial communities from the Angelo Coastal Reserve, California, USA - 14_1009_12_40cm (SPAdes) (version 2) | ecosystem: Environmental > Terrestrial > Soil > Grasslands ...
CCGGATGTATCTGTTGTCCGCTATTGACGTTCGGTGAGGCTCCGGCGCGGATGGGTGAGATCATAGGAAAAATGAAAATGGCCAGTACCGCCAAAATCGCTAGCTTCTTTCCATAGAGGCGCAACGGTTGGCAACCATTCATGCCTGTCTTGCCTCTCATTGTTAGACTCCACAGCTTGTGCTAGAGATTCCGCATGAATTCCAGAGAACGAAGCCGCTACCGGGACTTTGATCTGTGGCTGTATAGACTACGCCACCTGTTGAGTCTCCCCAGACATAGTCATAACCTAGGGGTGGTGTGTCGACGGTATGCACGGCCCCAGATGAGTCTACGTAGTCCTGGACACCACCTAACGCATTGCCCCAGGCTCTCCCGATTGCATAGTTACTGTTGCTAGTGTCTATGAAAGTGCGATAGTCCATTTGTTGTATTCTGCTGAAGGTTTGTGAGATTAGTTGGCTGTTGGTAGCTTGATTCTGAATCTCCTTCTGAAGCCATGTCTTGCTGATTCGAACCGTGGGTATGATCTGCGAGTAGAGGGCAGTTGCATTTGCACCGCTGGAAAAGTCGCTGGCAGGCGATGATACGCCTGTATACGCGTAGAACCACATCGTGAACGGATCCCCACTGTAGGTGTTAACGTTGAGCTTGAGGGTAGTGATCACCAATCCCAGCCGGTAAGATACGCCGTTAACGGTGTAGGAGTAGAGTGCGTCGGCTCCGGTTTGAGTCTGCGTTAACACTAGATCAACAAACGAGCTCGCTAGGTCGGGTCTGTCAGAAGACGAGATCAGGGTCGCTTCAGGATGACCTTTTTGCAGATGGTGGAGAAAGAAGGACTTCGCGAAGTCTTGTGCGCTGACGTATGGCCAGATGTAGGCGGAGAATGACGGATACGTGGAGATGGGGGTCCACCATGATCCTTGATTGCACAGTGGGTCTGGTGGAAGTCCCAGGCTTATCAACCCGGAACAGCTGAACGAGGTGGATGGAAGAGGTTCTACAAAGTCTGGGTAGCCGTTATTCTCGAAGAAGACTGAGATCGTGCCCTTGCTATTTGTGGCGTTGAAGTAGAAATCTGCGCCGAAATATGGTCTAGCTACGCCGCTGTTGGGAGAGGCGGACCACCCATCGGGCATCTGTACTGAGAAGGCGCCTTCCTTTGGATCGGTCCAGAGTTTGTCGTAAATCGGACTACTTGTCGGCCGGGGAGGCGGAGTCGTGTTGTCTGGGCAGCTTGAGCGACCCGAACCGGTTGAACTACTTGAGCAGTGAGAACTGTTCGAATTATTCGAGTTGTTCGAATTGTTAGAGTCGTTCGAATTGCTTGGAGTCCGAGGCTGGGTGAAATAGACTAATCCAGCAATTATTCCGCCTGTCACAATAATCACTACAAGGGCAACTGCCAGGGCGAGGAACGCTGGGCTCCCATGTTTGGAGGGAGGAGGTTGAGCCTGCAACTTACATGCCCCCAGTCGGTTGCGCGCCAAAGATCCCAAGCCCGCTGAAGATTACGTGAAGCAATAGTCCTGAGTTGGCCAAGCTCAGAGTTATTCCCAACACTACTCTGTTAGGAATTCTGAAGTCTTTCGATCCTGAACGCCGCCTGCGGGTCCGATTGCGCTTCGTAGCTTCTCTTCCATTCTTATCAGCTCTCGTGTTCATTTCAGACCTATACGACGTAGAGGTGTGAAAAATATCTCTCTCTTTTTCGGCCCTAGGAAATGCAGAATCGGCCGTAGACTTGCGATGCTCCTCAAGTTTAGCCCGTTTCGTAGTGGTCCAAAGTGAAAGTCGACTGGAATGCCGGTTTTAAGAGGGAATCGCGCTAATATCATGAATCAGGCGTTGGTCTGGAGGACTGCGAATATTCATTTGCCCATATTCAGCCCTACAGACTCTCCACTAGAGCCTGCTTCACGAGCGTCCTCACAGGAGGGTTTTCGTAGGCCACACGGATCCTAGTTATTGCACCGCCTCTGCCGCGTTCTTCTGGGAATATTTTTCTCTCCACAAGGTCTCTTTTCTCCAACTCTACAATGACGGCACCGTCGCGTCCGCCGGGGCCGTAGAACGCAGACCTAGGAATACCGAGGTCTCGGACGAGATCCATCAGACTCCGCCAGCCCGCCCTGTCGGCGATGAGTCCCTGCGACAGATAGTCCCTTAGGAATACTGTGGCTAGATGCTGGAATACATCCCTCGCTCTTCCGGTTTCAAACCAGGATTCAGGAGCGGGCGGAATTCGATCAGCCAATACTCTCGGAGCTCTCCGAGAAATCTCCTTAGCAAATTCCTGGACCGCGATCATGACTGGCTCAAGTTGGGCGAGACCCTGTCTCCCTTTGTCGTCAGCAAACACAACCTGAGGTTTCAGCTCAAAGAGCCCTGTCTGACGCGCTGTCATGAATATTTTGAAATTGTGAGTCTTCAATTGGTCCAGTCTCTTACCTCTCAGATCGAGAGAACCTTCATGCAGTGGGTAGGGTGATCGCTCTTTGTCGATCAGAAACTCCGTGGGAGCATAGTCCTTCACGGAGATCAATGTCGCAGGAAGCTTACCCAAGTTTGTCAGTTCAAACTCTACGCAGGTTGCTGAACCAAGGATTGATTTCGGCACTAGAACCTTGACGGTTCCGACAATGTGGGCGGACTCGAGTCTTTCAAGACCCAGCGGTTTGTCTTTCAGGAGTGAAGCGGGAGTCGATCGTTGAAGCGCGATCAGGCTATCTCCCAACATTTGCAGGGGTGACAGGATATTCCGTTCTTCCTTGGCTCTCTGAAAGAGCCGCCTCGCCTCGGTCTCCCTGCCGAGGAAGCCGGCCTTCGCGTAGAGTCTGCTGGCTGACTCGAATTGCTTCTCCGCGAGCCTGTAAAGGGTGCTTTTCTTCTCAGCGTTTCTTTCGGTGGAGGCATCGGAGTAGAAAGCGAGAGCGTCGAAGAACTTCTGTGTTGCTCGGGTCCACGCTGCTGCTCTGTCGAACCCGGCGCCGTCGTAAGCATCGCTCGCGGTTTCAAGAAGCGTCTTGATCTTTGAGTATAGCTGAGCCTTCTTCGAGCGTCGAAAGCGCGTGCCCAATGCTAGGGCCCGGCATATTGATGAGTTAGCAATGGCGAGGGGTCGGAACCTCTGGTCTGGAGCTGTCTTCTCTGCTTCAAGGAAGAGCCGGGATGCGTTATTGTATAGTAGATAGGAACCTCTGATTTCTGCCTCCTTCATTCGTTCGCACGCTTTGCAGAACAACGTCATTGTCTCTAGCTCGCTCTTGCTGGCGGTTCTTGTTCGAGGCCCTAGAAGTTCAGTGAATGATTTGGATGCTAAACGATACTTGACCAGACTCGCTTCGTTCTTCCCCTTCCTGTCGAGAAGCCTAGCCTCCTCCATATCGGCCATCGCGCGAGAATAACGTAATCTCCCGTTTGTGACACTCAGCCAATCACTAAGCTCCCCCTTCTCCCTCTCTTCTAGCGAATTCTCGGCCCGAATCGCCAGCCTAGCCCTGGCGTTCTCGAATGTCTCAGCTGCTCGATGGAAACGGTCGATCGACTCTTCCTGTCTCTCTCTTCGGCTCAGCGCTTCGCCTTCTTCCAAGAGAGAACAGGCTGCGTAATGACCTGCCAGATAGCTCCAGTTTCTTGTCGTCCCGAGTATGCTGCTCGCCTTAGTGTAGTTCTGAGCCGCAATGGAATATCGTTCTTCTCTATGGTGGACCCTCGCGTCTTCAATCCGCGCCCAGGCCTCCATGTAGAAAGCTAGATCCTCGAAGTAGCCCGAGAGTTTCAAGAGTTTCTTCGCTGCCTTTCTGCAGATCTCTGCGGCAACCGTGAATGCAGATGAGGCTCGTTCAAAGTCTCCTGCCGTATCATAAGTCCTGGCGAGCTTCCATTGAACAGAGCTTGACGCTCCAACGAGTCCCGTTTGCGTAAGATGATTCACAGCCGCCCCGTAAACTTGGGCAGCCGCTTCGGCGACAGACCGCTCCTCGACGACTCTGTGGAGCTGTAGTAGGATATCGCCATAGGACTCCTCGGAACGGGCCAGGATGTGGGTTCTGCCCATCATTGGACCCCATTCGCCGCAGAACCTGACGCACTTGTCCATGTCGGCGACAGCGCCCCGAAGGTACTCGATCTGGTTCTCTTTCGGACTGATCTCAGAAAGTTGAGACTTTGTCATTGCTAGGTAGTAGAAGGCGATCCCCAAGTCCCAAGAGTTTGGGTATCGGATCGATCTTCTGCTTACTTCCCGTTCGCTCGATCGTAGGGCGCGAAGTAAAAGATCAGCCTTCTTTTTTGGCTCGGACTCGATTATCGCCGAGAAGTAGAGTGCTTTAGCTAGTGCAAGTTCTGGTCCCGAGAATGGAGCCCCGAAACTCTCGTACTCGATCCCCCTTTCCGCTGTTGCGGCAGCTCTCGCCATTAGATCCTTTTTGGTGTCTACTGCTGTCTCTGCGTTGATCGCCATCATCGTCTGACAGTCGCCGTACCAGTACCAGGTCCAACCGAGAATTGTTCCCTCCCTGGGAATCTCTAGATTCTCGATGGCCGTTTTCACAAGGGCAAGGGATTTCTGGAATAGTTCCCGCTTCTTGTCGATATCCTCCTCCATCATAGCTGCTAACCCAGAGACGAATGAGCCTAGCCCAGCGAGAAACCCGACTAGGAAAGAATCTCTTGTCGTTTGAGCTTCTCTCAGACCTGTTTCAGCATACGATAATCCGGTAATCGGGTCGGACTTGAGGTAGCTTGTAACTATCCCTGTTGCAAGGCACGCAATAGCCAATGCTCGGGGAGTCTTAATCCTTGAAGATACTTCAGTTGCTTTGGAAGCTAGCTCTATTGCTCTGCTCGCATGAATCTTATATCGTTCGGCGTCGGTCGCAGAGTTCAAGACAACTAGAATGAGGATACCAGTCTCCAAGACTTCGAGAAGAAGCATGTCATCCTTCAGTTCTTCGGTTTTCGCCACGGCCTTCTCAACGAGCTCTGCGGCCTGTTCGAACCTAGCTTTTGTCTGTCCTGACTTTGTCGCTAGTCCGAGTGCTTCGAAATAGAAATCTAAGCGCTTTCGGAGAGATTCTGCAAGGTTGTAGTCGTCTCCGTCTTCCTCTAGTTGCTTTGTGGCTGTCTCCGCCAGAGGTAGGATCTGGGCGATGATGCTTGCTCTCCCCGTAGCCTCGTCCGTCAGCCAATAGGTCGAGAAGAGAGCTCTACACTTGAGCAGGTCAGAAACCCCTGATCTGCCAGATTCCGCGTACCGTGCGGAGGCCTCGTCGTACGTTGACTGGGAAAGTTTCATCCGTCGTTTGAACTCTGCCCGGTTCTCGCTCTGAAAAGCTGCTTCGAAATAACAGTCAGCTTCGGCCTTCCGCAACTGAGAAACCTGAACAGGATCTAGGGATTTTCCGTAGAGATCTACGGTCCGATTGTACGCGTCCGCGGCAGACATCCATTCGTATTGTTTTGACTTGTCCACGGCCTCTGTAAGTGCTCTGTTAGCATCAGACAGGGTCAGTACTGACAATAATGAATGGTGACGAGGCGACACCATCTCTTAAAGAGCTTGCCCAAAATCGCTCCGTCATGATCCGTTCCGTTGAAGGAAAAGGAAGTTGACCAACGAATATCCACGGCCATCTTGGAAAACTATACTTTTCTACCTCTAGGCAGATTCAGCCTCTCCGTTTCTGTCATGTGTGTGACACTCCGTTTCGAGGACCCCCTTTTGCTTCGATGGTCCCGTATGGATCTATAGCGGCTTTCTTCTGGACGTTCTCGCAGGTCCAACAGCCACAAGTCTTCTAGGCGTGTCAACAGTCTTGGCACACTGTCTCGGACCCGACTGGTTCGAAGATTGTTTCGCCACAGTTCCGGCAGACTAGCAACCTACCAACAAACTGGAAGTCGGAGCGGTATCGGACCTCGCGATACGTTAGTTCATGGCAGGTTTGACAGAAGACCCGGTAATCTAGGCTCTGCATGGCCCCAAGTGGAGGTTTTCGAAGTAGAAACGTGAGAGAGGGAGAGAAAGTATTGCAAAAAGAGGCCGGACTTCCAACTTTCAAAGGAGGATTTTGTTACCATTCACGGTTACCAAACCCGTTACCAGCCGAGACATACCCGATTGCACTTGATGCTCGCGACGCAGAACTGCCTTTCTAAGGAAAGCTGTGAGGGAGAGGTAGAGTAAGATGTTGACTGAGTCCAACGTAGACAAACCATTACTGAAAGACGTCATTCAGGAGAAATTTGGAATCAATGTAGTCAACTTCACCCTTGTCCCAAAATGGAACGCTGCAAGAGGGTACATAATTGAGAGCTCAAACCACAAGAGCTTCTTCCTCAAGATTTACTGGGATGATAAAATACCTGACTCTGCATTCAGGTTTGCCGACGATCTCTTCGCCGAAGCGGGTATTGTGAATATCGCGCATCCTATTCCAACTAGCCATGGTCAGATGCGGATACACATTCGTGACTTTCAGATTGCGCTCTTTGATTGGACATCTGGAAAAACGGCCCAAGAGCACAAGTTGACTGACACGCAATTGGAAAGACTCGGCGAATTGTTTGCCAAGATCCATCAGTCAAAGACGACAATTGGCGAATACCCGGCGAGAGAGAATTTTGCAATTCCCTTCAAAGATAGATTCCTTTCCATTTTTGATGACATGTCACATATATCTGGAAAGTCGACCAAATACAGGACAAGACTCAAGCTTTTCCTCGAACCCCATAGACAGAAGTTCATGCGAGAGTTAGAAACTCTGGAAAAACTCCAGCATAAGGTAAGAACAATGAACCTCGAATTTGTTAACTGTCATGGCGAGCCATCACCCGGCAACGTATTGTCTTCTAGCAATGGTGAAATTTACCTTCTCGATTGGGATGACCCAATTTTTGGTCCAAAAGAAAAGGATCTCTTGTTCTTCAAGGATAATGTTGAACCGGTTATGAAAGGATACAGTGTCTTCTCCAGGGATACTGTTATCGACCAAGATGTACTGGAATTTTACGGACACCTGTGGAACCTGGGTGAGATCGCCGACTATGGTGGTAAACTACTCTTTGAGAATCACAGTGATGCGCAGAATCAGATATGGTTGGACAATCTGAAAGGCGGTTGGGATTTTACTTTCTGAGTCAACGGACTTTGGTATTTCGCGATTCGACGGCGCTAAGAGGGTTTCTCTGACCAACAGTGCCTATCTGAGCACTCGTTCATCTTGATCATCCTAACTGTTGAGTAAGCAAGTTACCGCGTAGGAACTTCATCGTTTATGTACTTTGGAAAGAAACTGATCATCTGAAGTAAAGTGGACGCCTTTTCTTGCAACCTTGCAGCCTTGGACCAGGAACAGAGAAGACGACATGACATTTTAGCAAAGGGACCTGTTTCCGAAGCATCTTGAGATTCGGGAACTACCCGATGGGTATGGGTTTCGCTTTCCGAACAACCGGTCGCTTTTCACGGCGTTGTCGGAGTGGGCTGCTCTGGAGCAGCTCTGCTGTCCCTTCCTTACCCTAACTCTAGAATTGCAGCATGATCATGGGCCTATCTGGCTTAGGGCAACTGGGAAGGATGGTGTCAAAGATTTTCTTCGGGTAGAACTGGGGATTTAACGAAGATAGGCATCCTTAAGTTACCAAATCATTGAATGAAGTTCTAACATGGGAGCCCAGCCTGTCATTCCGTTGCGAGTGTACGAGGATATAGAAGCCGCCCAGCGGTTCCTCGTGGACGTTTTCGGTTTCAAGGAAGGTCGACTTATTCGTGATGGCAACGGTCGGCCGTTCCACGCTGAGGTCCACACTGGAGACTCCGTAATCTGGATCCACCGCGTCGACCCCGAACACGCCCTAGTCTCGGCCAGATCCCTGCCGGCGCAGCCAGGCGGTCTCGTTGTGTTCGTCGATGATGTGGACGTTCATTATCGTCATGCGAAAAGTTCTGGGGCCACAATCGATTCTCCACCTACAGACCAGCCGTACGGCCAGCGGGAGTATTCAGCTCGGGACCCTGAAGGGAACCTCTGGTACTTCGCGACGCGACGTTAAGAAGGCGAGAAGGATGGCTAAGGAGGGCTCGTTGGCGGGCTTGGGGCTTGGTTCCTTCCCATTATCAGGAAGATGACCGCGATACTCATCAGAGCCATTCCATAAAGTAAGAACTCAAAGAAATGCGCTGTCGCTTCCTGTGCCTCGACCTGAGCGCAGATGTCCTGAGTTGCTCTACATCCCAGTCCTGCTGATTGGTATGGGCTTACCCCAATCATTAGCAAGACAGTTCCCATGGTGATTAGAAGCAGTGCGAGTTTCAGGTTCAGAGGTTTCATTCCGTCATGGAATGCAATTCCCTGTGGCCCATTAGTGTCTCGTAACCGAGCCTGATTGCACTTCCAAAACGCCTTCTCTTTCGTCTCAACGTAGGATTTGAGCTGGGACCCTGAGAAGCAGAGTTTCGGCGTTGTCACTTTAGAATCCGCGATAGAGTTACACGGGTTCTAAACGCGGACCGGCTCCGATTCTGCGAGCATGTTAGAGACAGAGGGAGATTCTGAGGCTGAGGCTTCGGAGGTTGTCGTAAAGCGGAGGGCCATCCTCTGGGACATGGCGGTCGGCGAACAGATACGATACGAGGTGGCGACGATTAGGAAGTGTATGGTTATTCTCGGCAGGCTCAGCTCTTTCTTCGGCGAGGACGACCCGGAGACGGGGAAGCGGCTTGGAGAGTTGGGCGCTCATCTGGCCGATGTTGTGGAGCTGGTTGAGAACACTTGGAAAGGTTCAGCGGCAGAGATCAACAACAAGAACCATAGCTCTATCGTTTAGCGGACCGAGAGTCTCAGCAGAGTCCCCAGGGCAGCACGGGTGCTCGGAATTATCGTCTACCGAGCCTCTAGAGTTTCCAGGCTACGGGATGGAGCCCAGATTGCGTTGAGTCAGATCATGACTGCTTCGGGGACGTCTTTGAAGTGAGGATCTCCGGTCAGAACCTTAGAGGATCTGCTCCTAGCGGTGGCTAGGACAAAGGCGTCTGCTAGACCAAAGTCTTGTTTGCGCTTCTTCTCTTCAGCGTGCAATTCCCCTGCTAGAGTCGCGAGTACAGGAGTAATCGTCTGCAGGGTTGAGTTGCTCTCGACCGCTGTGATGGCAACTTTGGGGTCTCGCTTTGTTCTGAGAGATTTGCTAACAAGTTCCGCTAGTGTGACTGTTGAAGTCAGGATTGTGTTCACTGGATTCTCTATGTGGTCTCTGACTCTGGCTCCTCTGGGGCTGCCGTGCAGGTATTCTATCCAAGCGTAAGCGTCGACCACGTATCTAGTCGTGGTCTTTCATCTCGTCGTCGACGGTGAAGGGCCCGATTCCCCTAGCCGCTCCGAAGAAGCTCTTCCGGGTTTTACGAATCTCCAGGTTCACTATCTCTCCGGCCTTGACTCCCTCTTCCTCGGCAACCTCGCGCGGGATTGTTACTACGAGGCTTCCGCCGACTTTTCTGACTCTCGCCAGGGCCAATAGTATCACACCTAGTGTTATTTTATGTGCTACTCGATATTTCAAGATTCCCGTCCCCGAGCAAGGACCATTTTCGGAAGATTCTGAGCTGCCAGGCGGTTGTTCCATCCCAAGCTGGGGAGCAGCCACGGCGAGACCAGTAGGGTCCTGAGGGTGCCAAGGAAGTCGCCTGGAAAACACCTGAGGGTCCGAGTCAATGATAAAATCCGCATGACGCTTGAGAAGAGGCGAACGGGGTTCTTGCTGGGTCTCTGTTAAAATCCGGCTAGCAATGGGCTAGCTAGAAAAAGAAGGTATGAAGGCCAGTCTCGCGACGCAGAAACCGGATGATTCTATATTCCGTTCTGGGCTAATGTTGTTCCTTTCTGAAGGTTCGGAGCCAGCCGAGCGTCCGTCCGCTCCGGGCAAGCTTCTGCCAGCCATCTTGAAACATTTCTTGCTCGTCCGACCTGGGCACGACCAGCAGATCAGCTCCTACCAATCCCGCGAGAACAGCCATGGGTGCCACGATCTCGAAGGGCGGATGAATCGAGTAGACTAGCGACGCATTCTCATAGATCCAGGTCTGCGGAAACATCATGTCATCAGCAACAGCCCGAACACGACTCGTCATGTGCTTCCGGACCCATGCTTCATCCTTGTCCGTGACCAGAATCTCGGTTAGTGGAAGATGCTTCTTGATCTTTTCAGCGACCTCTATCCGGCTACCTACTCCCAGCTCAACAATCTTCGAAGCCCGAGAATAATTTTCCCGGACATAGTCGACTAGATCATCAAACATCTATGACTAGCAGAACTACTTCGGCCATCGGGGCTGGAGAGCTCCGGAATCACCGTTATTCTGTCGCATCTTTCGCATACCTTCGAGGATGAGTTTCTGCTCGATCCCCGCGACAAGCTGCTTCGTCTCTATGACCTTGTCAGGATTCACACTCATACTAACCGCGCCCTCTCTAACAAGAAACTCGACGACTTCCGGATAGTTCGAAGGCGCCTGGCCACAGATAGAGGTGGTCACACCCGCCTCGCTACAGATCCGGATAACATGACTCATCGCCCGCAACACCGCAAGATTCCGCTCATCGTAAATCTCCTGGATAGACGCATCGTCCCGGTCGATCCCGAGAATCAGCATCGTCAAATCATTCGTCCCGAACGAGATCCCGTCAATACCCTCCAGAACAAACTTGTCAATCAACAAGACAGTAGCGGGAACCTCGCACATTATCCACAGCTTGAAATCCGGACTACGCTTCAAGCCCTCCTCTTCCATAATCTTCTTCGCGTTCCGGAAATCCTCCAAGGTCCGCACAAACGGCAGCATAACATGCACATTCGTCAACTTAAACTCCTCACGCACCTTCCGTATCGCCCGACACTCCAACCGGAACACATCCGGCTCCTTCACATATCGGAACGCGCCTCTGAAACCCAGCAATGGATTGGGTCCGACATGGCCCGCCTCCCTCTCATACTTCTCACCACCCGGCAGTCCGAGAAACTCGTCAGGCTTGAAATCTAGACAACGATAAACGACCGGCTTGGGCGCAAAAGGCGTAGCCACCTTCCGGACACCCTCCGCAAAGGCATCAATCATCTTCTGTCCCCCACCCTCCTCGATCAACAGCCGAGGATGCTTCCCCACGGACAACATCATGTGCTCCGCCCGCAACAACCCCACACCATCAGCGTGCGTCTCCCGCGCAACCTTCTCAGCCAGCTCGGGCAGCGAGATGTTGACGTAGATTCTGGTCGAGGTAACAGGAATTACAGTAGGAATTTGCTGGCCCACAGCAGCGGCGGGTTTGAGAACGTCTTCGACGAGTCCCTGATAGACAACTCCCGCCTTTGCATCAACAGTATACTCTTTGCCGGTCTGCAAGACTTTCGTAGCATTCCTCGCCCCGACAATACAAGGTATCCCCATCTCACGAGAAACAATCGCAGCATGGCAAGTCGTGCCGCCATCTTCTGTAACGATCGCGCCGGCGATCTTCATGTAGGGAACCCAGTCCGGGTTCGTCATTCTAGTAACGAGAATATCCTTGTCTTTCATCATCCTCCCAGCATCCTGCAAGCCTACCACAATCTTGGCCCGTCCCGCGTGAAGACCTGGACTAGCCGCAAGACCCTGAACCACGACAACACGATCAAGCACAGGACTCTTTCCCGACTCAGAGGGCGACTTCATTCTAGCCCAGAAAGTCTCGGGCCGAGTCTGGACCACGTAGACCTTCTGGCCAGACTTTGAACGCTCGACTGCGAACTCGACATCTTGCGGAGTCTGATAATGATCCTCAATATCCCGAGCCAACCGCGCAAGCTCAACAACCTGCTCATCCCCGAGGCTCGCAGCGTTCCGACGCTCCGCCGGAACTTCTCGTTCCATCGTAAGCCCAGTCTCATGATTCGGAACATGCTCAACCATCTTCGGAACGATCTCCTTGTGAACAATCTGAAGCGTTCCCTTGTCGACAATAAACCGGTCCGGCCGGACGACCCCGGCCACAAGCGCCTCGCCTAGGCCCCAGCTTGATTCAATGATAATCTTGGACGGGTCCCCGTTGACTGGGTCGAGAGTGAAGATGACTCCTGAGACTTCTGATTCAACCATCTTCTGGACCCCGACGCTGATGAGCACCTTCTCGTGCGGGAATCCCTTCTCTTCCCGGTAGAATATCGCGCGGGGAGTGTAGAGGCTTGACCAGCATTTCTGGACGTAGTGGACAAGCGCGTCCTCTCCCTTCACGTTAAGATACGTATCCTGTTGTCCAGCAAAGGACGCGTCCGGAAGATCCTCGCTAGTGGCTGAGGATCGTACTGCTACTTTCACCTGAGGACTATTC
>Ga0209160_1003723_pt1 | contig 12358 bp, 9 predicted proteins | sample GraSoiAngelo_153_FD_186167 | JGI IMG/M metagenome (GOLD analysis project Ga0209160, IMG submission 186167) | Grasslands soil microbial communities from the Angelo Coastal Reserve, California, USA - 14_1009_12_40cm (SPAdes) (version 2) | ecosystem: Environmental > Terrestrial > Soil > Grasslands ...
GCAACGCGCCCCTCCAGAGTGGATGACATGCCTATCTCCTGGAAATTTGAAATGAAAAGGATAACAGGGAGAAGGCAGAAGTAAGAAGTCAGAATGCAGAAGTCAGAAGACCTGCTTTTTGATCTTCCTTCGTGTACCTTTAGTGTCCTTCGTGGTTAATTATTGATCATTCGACCGGACTGGCTTCCCGTGCTTCGATCGGAGTCGCAACCGGCCAACTCGCCGCAACAAACGCTACGGCATATACCAGGCCAATGATGCAAAATCCAGCAACCAGATTTAATTGCGCAACTGCTCCCACCAGAAATCCCAGAACAATCTGTAGCCCAGTGCCAGCGAAATAGAAGGTGTTCTGCACGCGGCCCATGAAATGCCGCGGCACCAGTTCCATAAGGCTGGTATTGATCGCGATCCCGCTCACGCCGCGCGCCGATCCCATGATTCCGTAAACCGCCACAGCGATGGCCAGCACAGGAGACAGCGGCGCCAAGCTCATGCAAATGGCGAGTGCGCCCATGGAGATCGCAATCGAACGCCGGGCGCTCACCTGGGCGATCATCTGCGGCGCATATAGCGCACTCAGAAATGCGCCAACGCCCCAACCCGCATTCAGCCAGCCGTATCCAACAGCCCCACGATGAAACACCTGATCGCTCAACGGCGCAGTGACGACAACGGCAGTCAGCATCGCACCCAGGAATAGTGCCCAACTAATTCCCAGCAGGATCAATGGGCGATTGCCGCGCACAAACTGAATGCCTTCGTGCATCTCGCGGAGAAATCGCCCAAAAGCTGTTTCTGCGGCCACAATGTCTGCCCGCAGCTCTGACGGTCGTGGCACCACGTGCCGTCCCTTGCGCACTGCGAAGTAGCAGAGAAACGAGACCACATAGCTGGAAACGTCAATCAACAGCACGCCACCCAGCCCGATATGGTTGTAGACGAATCCGACTATGGAGCCAGCGATCAGCCATCCGCCCTGGATCCCCGCCAGCAGAAACGTATTCGCGTGTACGAACTCTTCATCCGGGGTCAGCTCTTGAATAAGTGCCGTGATCGTCGGCCAGAACATCCAGAAACCGGCCGCCACCAGCGTGTTCATTAAATAGACTTCCCAGAGCTTCACTCTGTTGGTTAAAGCGAGCACGGCAACGGTGAGGATGACGATGGCCCGCACCGCATCGAGCCACATCACCAGCCGGCGGCGATCCTCGCGATCAATCAGGACTCCGGTAAAAGGCAGCATCAACATCGCGGGAAGGGTCTGCAACACCGCGAACAGTCCCAACGCCATTTTCGAGTGAGTGGCCTGCAGGATATACCAGGCCACGGCAGCCGCATTCATGCCGCTGCCCAGCATCGAGATCATATTGGCGGCGAAGATGTAGCGGAGCCCACGCTTCTGCAGAATGGCGCGCATACCTCAATTTAAATGATCGAGAGAAGAGCGCCAACCGGGAGATTACGCGTGCTTGTGAAAAACCGGCCAGCTTAGCTGCACCCGGCGAGCCTCCCAAAAAACATAGACGGCGAGCAAAATCATCTCCGGCTCAATTGGGTGCTTATAACGAGGGAATGGCTGCACCATGTAATACGGAATCGGATATATCAGCAGAAAGCAGGCGAAAAGAAACGCACCCGTCTTACGGTTGCGAATCGTCAGCCACAGCCCAACAAAACCGAATACTGCGGGAATGAGAAATGCGATGTGGCGAGCAATCCTCAGATCGTATCCGCCGATGATGTTGAGTTGTGGCGGCCCGACCCAAAAATATCCCGCGCGTTCGAGACTATAAAGCAAAAATGTTCCAGGATGTTCACGGATAAACTGCCGCACTTCCTGCTGCTTCTCTTCCATGAAACGGATCTCGCCCAGCTCCTGAAATGTGCGCATTGATTCGGGATCGTTGCCCGGATGCTCGGCGCGCGTCCATAGGCCGGCAGAACGCTCGTTATTGGCCATATGCATTTCAAGCGGAAGATTGTCACGAATGAAGACGAACTTACCGAAGATCGAGTGGTTGCGGATTAGCCATGGGCTCATCACAAAAAATGTGGCCAGCACACACATTGCAGCGCCCATGAACTGCGAACGCCACGAAGTTCGATACAGCAGCCAAAGCAAGCAGAAAGGCATCATGGAGATGACTGCCGTATTCGTCACCGCGATCAACCCCCAAAGAAGGCCGAAGAGAATCCATGAACGACGTGGGTGCGGGCGTGCGCCCCGGTGCTGCAAGTCCTCTGCCATGCGCAAGGTGAGCAGGAGCGCCAGACTTAGCAAAAATGCGGTAAGGCTCGTTTCCCACACGACGCGCGTGGGCCAATAGATTGCGTAAGGAAATAATGCCCAAGTCCATGCGGCGGCGCGACCCACCGCGGCGCCGTAGACTGTTTCGCCAATCCGGTACAGCGTTAGACATGTAAGGGCCGAAAACACGCTGTTGAAAATAAGGATCACCCATGCAGAAAGAGCACTGTAAACTCCGAACAGTTTGAAGACTCCGGCCAGCAGATACGGATATAGCGGTGGCGCCCAGGCGCTTGGTCCGCTAGGCACATCGGTGGGAGAACTGAAGCCCTGCCCAATTGCAATCGAGCGCGCGAGCCGGCCCATCTCCCAGCCGTACTGAAAGTGATCCCGGCGCGGGGTGATTTGGTAAGTATGCCCTATCGTGATGACCGCCAGGCGCAACAGAAACGCAATCAGGACAATGAACCAGATGGAATGCCGCCACGAGCTGCGAGTCTGTGTTGGCCGCGGCCGAGGGGAACGCTCTGCCACCGCCGCGAGCGAAGCCCTCTCGTTGCCTTCCTGCATTGGCCCAGACTATAGGAGAAGGCACTTTTCTGCCACGCGCGCGGAACGTGCTCAACGTGGCCAGCGCACTTGCATGCCCTCGCAAACGGAGATACGATTCGCCCACAAAGCGTCGGAGGTGCCCCATGAACCGAAATTACTTTCCACGTTCGCTAATTATCTTTGCTTGTCTGGTGCTTTCTGCGTTCGCCCAACTGGAAAAAATCGTGATCCCGGCGGGCACGCCCGAAGACCAGGGATTACAGGCCATCTCAAAAGAAGAGGATGCCCAGAAGAAAGCGACCATGTATGAAGAGTTCGTGCAGAAGTTTTCGTCGAATCCGGCTGCGGTTGCATATGGAAATTGGCAGCTCTCGCAGTACTACCAGGGCGCAGGCGATTTTCAAAAATCGCTCGATTACGGCGACAAGGCGCTCGCCAGCGCTCCTCATAACCTCGACATCCTCGTATCACAGGTAGGCGTTGCGCAGCAGATGAAGAACAACGCTAAGACAATGGATTATTCGGTACGCGGCGGGGAAGCTTACAACTCGATCAGCAAACAGACCAAACCGGCAGAATTGAGCGATCAGGATTTTGCCAGCCGCATTGAAGAAGAAAAGAATGCCAGCAAGAATTCGTACGAGTTTTTGGAAGCCGCCGCATACAACGTGATCGCCGGCGAAAATGATGCTAAGAGTCGCATGTCGTATATCGAGCGCTTCACTCCGGCTTTTCCCAATTCTCGTTTCGAAGAGCAAGTTACCTCATACGCGATGGTGTCACTCTCTGAACTCAAGGACACGTCCCGACTGATTTCTTTTGGAGAGAAAACTTTGGCCGCCAATCCCAACAGCTTGCCGGCACTGCTGCTTTTGGCTAATACGTATGTGGATGACCCCAAGCCGGGGAGTGTGGGTAAGTCGGTTACGTATTCGCAAAAGGCAATCCTAGTCGCGAAGGCTGATGCCCCCGACGCGGACCGCTCCCGCAAACTTTCAGCAGGCATGGCACACGCGACGCTTGGATACGCTTACATGAAGCAGGACAAGACCACAGGTGCAATTCCCGAATTGAAGACCGCATCCACGCTGCTCAAGGGACAAGACGATCAGCAGTATGCGATTGCAATGTACCGCCTGGGATTCGCGTATGCAAAACTAAATCGTATTAACGAAGCTCGCGATGTGCTCTCAGAAGCGGCGAGAATTTCCGGACCAGTCCAGCAACCATCGCAAGATCTGTTGGCGAAAGTGAACGCAGCAAGAGCAAAGGGGAAGTAGAATCATCACACGTAAAGGCCTGTGTTTGCCAGCCGCTGGGCGGACACCCTCCCTGCCCCTATTTCTGCAGAAGCTCATCAGAAAGCTGCCGTGCCTTGAAAGCAAGGTTGTGCGCGCGTTGCAAGTCGCCAGATGCATCGGCTGTCTTCGCTTGTTCCATATATCTGCGAATCTGATTCAGTGCGTCCTGCTGTGCGGGAGTTAGCTGCCGATTGGAAATCTTCCTCAGGTTCGCATCGGTGCTGGCTAGAAGTTGGCTAGTATTCTGCCGCTGCGCAGAGGCCTGTTGCTGCGTGAGGCCGGGAGAAAACTGGATGGTTGGATCAGTTGTACTGCCACGGCGGACAATTCTTTTTCTGGGCCCCGAACTTGGTGACTTGCATTTTCCTCCAGACGGAGTGCTTTTCGTCGCACCTGAAGATTGTTTCTCCCCCGGCGTGGTAGCTGCGGTAGATTTCTTTTCCGTCGATCCGGCAGCAGGTTCAGCTGGAGGAGGCTGTGGCGGCTCTGACGCTGCGGGCGGACTCTGCGTCTGCTGATCCGGGGCTGGCGGCGTTGACTGCTCGGGTTTGCTTGGTTCCGTTTGTGCCGCCTTTGGAGCTTCCTGCGCCTGGTCCGGCTTAGGACGTGCTTCCTGCGACTGACTCTCTTGAAAGAAAACACGAATAGAGGGCGTATCCAGAAAAACCAACGCACATAGCAGGAAAATATTGGCCAGAGGCATGACAGTTCTTTGATGCCCGGATCACTCTGGGCGGTTTACGCAAATCTCTTTCTCGGCTAAAGCTGATTCTACTCTAGGTGCGAATCGCCGCTTCCTTTAGAGACTCGGCACGTGTCTCCGCCACTGGGAGTCGTAAGCGGAAAATGGCCCCCTGCCCATCCAGCGATTCAAAATCCACCGATCCGTAATGCCATTGCAGAATCTGATACGTCTGTGCCAGCCCTATTCCGCTCCCTCCCTTTTTAGTAGTGAAATAGAGCTCGAAAATCTTGTCCTGAATCTCGTGAGGGATGCCCCCGCCTTGATCACGAATTTCCGTTATGACGACTTCGTCCTCTCGCCGCGCTGAAATTGCCAGTGTTCCGCCCTGCGGCATCGCTTGCACGCCATTGAGTACCACGTTGAGGATTGCCTGCTTCATGAAATCCGTATCGACCTTGACAGATAATGGATCTGGAGGCAACTCACGCGTTAGTGCGACACTATGCTGTGCCGCGTCCGGAGCGGCCAGTGTCGCTACATCTTCAAGCAACTCCCGCAAGTCGGCTTCTTCCAAGTGCAGATCGCGCGGGCGCGTGAAGTCCACCAGAATCTGCACCACGCGATCCAGACGGTGAATCTCGTTGCCAATAATATCCATGTGCCGAAGCGTATCGGGGTCAGTCTGCTGAAGCTTGTTCTGCAGCAGTTGCAAATGCAGCACGATGGCATTAATCGGATTCTTCACTTCGTGCGCAACCCCGCGGGTCAGCCGCCCACTGGCGGAGAGCCGCCGTGACATTTCGATTTCATCTTCAATCTTGCGCACCGACTCGGCATCGCGCATGGTTAGCAGCGCCCCAATTTGCTCTCCTCCTTCTTGCTGAATAAAGTCGAGCGAAACCTGCACACGCTTCCCATTGGGCGATTCAAATTCGCGTTGCATTACCGCCGTCCGCTGCCGGAAACCTTCGAGTACAGCGAGTCCAAATACCGAGTCTGGAGAAAATATCTCTTTCACGGTGCGGCCCAGCAAATCCCCCCGAGGACGTCCAAGGAAGCGCTCGACTGAAGCGCTCACCAGCACCACGCGCGCGTCGCCGGTGAACAGCATCAAGCCATCCTGAAGATTGGCCATGATTTGATCGACGTTATCCTTAAGGGCAGAGAAGATCTCTTTGGCATCGCGCATTTGGCGTCCCAAATGGGCGATCTTCAACGTCACCAGGCCATACTCGTCACTGCTCTTTTCCGGTTCAGCCACAGGTTCGGCATCGCCCGCGGTGACGCTGTCGAGACTCCGGCTGATACGCTCCAGCGGCCCGAGAGCAATATGGGAGAGCCCGGCGGCGAGGACCAGCGAAAAAAGAATGGCGGCCGCGAAGAAAATGACCGCGTGCTGCAAGCGCGGCGTGAGTTCATTTTTCAGGAATACCGTCGAGACTCCCACGCGAATGCTGCCGAAAGGCTCGCCGTTCAGTTGCAGTGGCACGCGGACATCGTAGACTGTGGGAGAGTTATAAAGCAGCTTGAGCTGCTGGCGGAAATTCGCGTCCACCACTTGCTGAAAATCCGGGCGGTTAGGAACCGGCTTCCCGTTCAGGTCAGGATCGGTGTGCAGAATCGCGTTGCCATCAGCATCGACGATCGCCGCGTCGTAAATAATGGGGACACTGCCCACGATCGAATCCATCATTGTGTTCAGATCACGGTCGGTCCCCAGATAATAGATAACAGCTCGGCGTACCGCCTCCGGGTCATTGGTGTCGACGCGTGTGCTGGTCAGGTCCGGAGCTGCGTTCGAGGCCAGATAGGCGAGTTGCGTATCCAGGTAAGCGGCGGTCTCGTGCGCGGTCACGACTCTTTGCCGCAGTAATTGAGAGATATAGATATAAGAAAAAGCGCACACCAGTGTCGCCACCATAAAGGTGATGGCAAGCACGATAGTAGTTCTCCGGCGCATGGTGTAACGATGAAGCGGCTTGCGCTGCGGTACCTGGTCCTCACAGCAAGCCTATGGTGATTGGATCAGTAGCCGGGGCTTTCCTGTTGCCCTGTAGCTCCATCAGCGGTCCCGCTGCCGTACTCCTTAAGCTTATTATGCAGGGTTTTCAGGCTAATTCCGAGTATCTCAGCCGCTCGGGTCTTATTATTATTTGTCGCTTCGAGGGTCTTCAGGATCAACAACTTCTCGGCTTCCTCAACCGTTGTTCCCACGCCCAGGCGCACTGCGTCAGGATCTTCAGCCGAAGTACGAATCGCGGTCTGGCCGAAATTCGGCGGCAGATGCTTGGTTTCCACAACAGGCCCGTCGCAGACGATTACCGCCCGTTCCAGGGTGTTCCGCAATTCGCGAACATTCCCCTGCCATGAATAATTGCGAAATAGATTCAAAACCGCTTCGCTCACACCGGCAACTTTGCGCCCGTGCTTGAGATTCATATCTGCCAAAACCGACTGCACCAGCTCGGGGATGTCTTCCCTGTGTTCGCGCAACAATGGCATGTGAATGTTGAACACGTTCAAACGATAGTAAAGATCGTTGCGAAGTTCGCCGTGAGCGACCGCTTCTTCCGGTACCTTGTTGGTTGCCGCAAGCACGCGAACATCGACCGTGGTCTCGACCTTACTTCCCAAACGCCGTAGCTTGCGGTCCTCCAGGACGCGCAACAGCTTGGCCTGAGTGGCGATCGGCATCTCGCCGATTTCATCGAGCAGCAGGGTTCCGCCTTCAGCCAGCTCGAAGCATCCGATCCGGCGCTCCAGCGCTCCCGTAAAAGCGCCTTTTTCATGACCAAAGACTTCGCTTTCAATCAAGGTCTCCGGGATCGCGGCGCAGTTGATCGGTATGAACGACTTGCCACGACGCGGGCTGAGCTCGTGAACCGTGCGGGCGACAAGCTCTTTGCCGGTACCACTCGCCCCAGTGATCAGCACTGAGGCAGTACTTGGTGCAACCATCTCGATGAGACGGAATATCTCCTGCATCTTTTTGGAGGCTCCCACCAGGCTGCCTAGCGAGCCGGCATCGCGCAGCTTGCGGCGCATGGCTTCGTTTTCGGCTTTAGTTCCCAGCAATGCGGAAGCGTTCTGAAGAATTGTCCGCAGCCGGTTCGTGTCAATCGGCTTCGTGATGTAGTCGTACGCCCCCATCCGCATGGCCTGCACTGCGCTATCGATTGTGCCTTGGGCAGTGACCACGATGACCGCCATGGTTTGCGAGTCTGTGGCCAGCCGTTCGAGCAATTCCAGACCGCCCATGCGCGGCATTTTCAGATCTGTGACGACGATTGAGGGCGCCCAGCTAGTGACCTTGTCTAAACCCTCCGCGCCATCCCTGGCAGTCTCGGCGCGATAGCCCCAAGCGGAAACCAATTCGGCCAGACCGGTTCTCTCATTTTCTTCGTCTTCAACGATCAGTATTTTTTCCTGATTCATAGGAGAAACGTTCATAGAACTGACGACATGTTATTCCATTATTTCGGCTTCTTGTCACGTCTGCAAGTTGACGCGGAGACGGATAACTCGGAGATGCGATCCGGCCAGCCCTGTTACACCTGTTATCTTTCCACTTTGCCACCCCAGCAAAATGCGACCTTTTGATGTAACAACAGCACTTCCCAAATGCTAATCGGCGACAGCCAGAGTTTCGTCCGTGTTCTCGGTCTAAGCCACCGCCAGGCAAAAAGTACACTCCCGTGCCGCAGCAGATGAAATTAAGTCATTGATTCAGATGGGCTTATTGTTGGTACTCCCCTTGCGACTTGTTTCTGTACAGGAATCAGATGGAGGATTGCTCGAATGAAGCCCTACCGACGGATAATTTTCAGCATTGGGTCCATGTTGCTCTTGCTAACGTTAGTTCTGGCAGGCTGCTCGCGACAATCTGGCCCGGCAGCTTCGGACAATTCCGGAACTGAGCAACAAATGCCGTTCGACCGCCCTGCGGATAAGAAAGGTGTGTCGCCGACTGCCTCTCTGCTTCCAGCTTCGATTCCGGCGGGGACTCCGATCGCAATACGTCTGCAGTCCTCAGTTTCCAGTGCCAGCTCTCAATCTGGCGACTCATTTGAAGCGGCGCTCGATGAGCCTGTCGTAATCAATGGACAGGCGGTTGCCCCGCGTGGTGCAACCGTAACTGGCAAGGTGGTTGAGGCCAAGGCTTCGGGCAATCTTCAAGACCCCGGCTACTTGCGCCTGACCCTCACCGCAATTTCAATAGATGCGAAGTTGTTGCCCATACAGACCTCCAGTATTTTTGTGAAGGGCGGCTCGCATGAGAAGCGCAACCTGGAAATGATTGGCGGCGGAGCAGCCGCAGGTGCTCTCATCGGCGGACTAGCAGGCGGCGGCAAAGGCGCTCTGATCGGCACCACCATCGGTGCGGCGGGCGGCACGGGTACCGCCTACGCAACTGGCAAAAAAGATGTGGGATTCGCAGCCGAGCGGCGCCTGACCTTCCGGCTTACTCAGGCTGCATCCATGCTCAACTGATCTTTCCCAACTCCACTTCTCTTCCTTGTCCTTTTGGACGCGAAAACTCGCGTCCATTTTTTCTGCACAGCCGAATCACAGGAAAGTTCTCTCATCACATTTCGTTGTGACATCGGTCCTTAAGAACAAGCCCGCATCGATCCTAAACTTCCCGAAATGGGGAGTGCGGAAAAGCGCGCGGCGGTTGCGAGCTTCCCGATCCGGGAAGCCATCGACCTTTCGACACCTCGTCTGTGCCCGTTCCGGTCTTTCCCAAAACGCCCCTCGCGGCTAATGCTTTCGAGTAGCAAGCAATCCATCGAAAGGATTGGCAGGCCATGAGCGCATTCCCGCAAATTCAGGCTGAGGGATCGCCGGATCCATTGCTGGCCAGCGCCGCCTTTGAAGCCTGCGCTGAGAGTCTGGCGATTGTCGCCAAAGGACGCGTGCTCTACGCCAACCGGGCATTCGCTCGAACGTTCGGGTTTCTAAACGCATTCGAATTGCAGGGAAGACTGTTATGCGATTTTCTTTCTCCCGAGTGCCTGTTTAATGCCGCAGCACCGGCGCCGAAAACTGGCTTCGCTTCCACTTGCGGCGAAGGCACGCATTTAGCGGTTTCCTGCGCCGGCTTTCGAATCGCGGGCACAGACTATTTGATCATCAACGCTCGGGACATCCGTCAGCAAAAGCAAGCTGAGCAGCATGTGCGCGAGTCACAAACGCTTGAGACCATCGGGCGCTTGGTGGGCGGCGTGGCCCACGACTTCAACAATCTTCTCACTGGGATCATGCTTTATTGCGATCTGCTAATTGCCGGTTTGCGCAGCGACCCGCGCTTGAGCCATCACGCGGAAGAGATTCGCTCGGCCAGCAAGCACGGCGCAAACTTGATCCAGCAATTGCTGGCCGTGGCGCGAAACCGCGTTCCGCAGGCGCATTCGCAGTCACTTAATCACGTAATTGCTGGCATGCACGAATTGTTGGCTCGGCTGATCGGGGAAAACATTGAACTAAAGATGGATCTCGCTGAGAGCCTCGGCCGGGTGCAAATCGATCCCGGCCAGGCCCAACAAATCATTCTTAACCTGGTGCTTAACTCGCGCGATGCAATGCTCAACGGCGGGCGAATTACTTTGCAGACGCGGAACGGCGTCGAGTTGCTTCCGGCGCCCTCCAACAACAAGCCGAGACTTGCTCCCTGCATTGAGCTCACGGTCACCGACACGGGCGTGGGCATGGACGAGGATACGCGCTCTCGTGTTTTGGAGCTGTTCTTCACGACAAAACGGCACGGCAATGGATTAGGGCTGAGCACGGTGCACCAAATCGTTGAGCAGCATGGGGGGACCGTAACCCTGCAGAGTGCGCCCGGTCGTGGCACCCGAGTAATCATCCGGCTGCCGCGACTCGAGGATGAGTCCCGCTTAGTTCCAGAGAATTTGATTGCAAAAAGAGGTGATCCGCAATGACGACTGCTATCGCAACCATCCCTAATCTCCCCCAGATCGAAGGCGCGAACCTGCTGAACCTGATGATCGTCGACGATGAACGCGCCATTCGGGAAGTCTGTCGGGATGTGGCCCAAACCTTGGGTTTTCATACTTCCATCGCCGACTCCGCCGAGCACGCTTATCGTGTGCTTGAGAGCAATGCCATCGATGTCGTTCTGCTCGATTTGAAGCTGCCCGGAGCCGGGGGTTTGGAAGCTCTGCACCAGATTCGGGAGCGACGACCCGACGTCGTCATCATTGTCGTCACTGGCTACGGCACAGTTCAATCCGCGGTGCAGGCCATGAAGAATGGCGCTTACGATTACGTCACTAAGCCTTTCAGTATGGAGGAACTCAGGTTGTTGCTGGAGCGGGTTTCGTCTCATCTGAAACTCAAAACCGAAAACCGCATGCTCCGGGAGAAGATCAAGTCTAAGCAAGGTTTCGGCAGCATTGTAGGGCGAGCGCCGGAAATGGAGAAGCTCTACCGGATCATCGCCAAGGCGGCACAAAGCACCCACCCCGTATTGATCCTGGGCGAAAGCGGAACCGGTAAGGAGATGGTGGCGCGGTCCATTCATTTTTCGGGACCCTTCCGAGACAAGCCATTTATTCCGGTGGATTGCGGATCGCTTGTCCCGACGCTGATCGAGAGCGAACTTTTCGGATATGTCAAAGGAGCCTTCACTGGAGCGGTGCAGTCCCGCGATGGCTTGCTGGCGATTGCCGAAGGAGGTACTGTTTTCCTCGACGAAGTGGGTGAGCTACCAGTGGACCTTCAGGCCAAGCTGTTGCGCGCGATTCAGGAGCGGGAAATCCGGCCGGTAGGCAGCACGAGGCGAATTGCCATCAACGTGCGAATTTTGGCGGCGACCAATCGTGATCTCGAACAGGCGGTCGCGCAAGGGACGTTCCGCCGCGATCTCTATTTCCGGCTGAACGTGCTAAGTTTGCGGATTCCGCCTCTGCGTGAGCGGCGTCAGGACATCCCGCTGCTGGCAGCGCATTTCCTGGAGCGACTGTCGCGAGCGTCCGGCCAAGAGCGCTCGGTCAGCGATGAGGCAATGAAGGCGTTGCTCGCCTACGACTGGCCTGGCAACGTGCGCGAACTTGAGAACTGTCTGGAGCGGGCCTGCGCATTTACCACTGGACCGATGATTCAGGTTGCAGATTTGCCGAGCTCCATCCACAGCGCGCCTGGCACCATCCCCATTGGAGTCGAGGGCACGACCACGAAAATATTGCCGATGGCGGAACTTGAGAAGCAGACCATCTTGAATACGATTACCCAATTGAATGGGGACAAACTATTGGCAGCGCGGCTGCTCGGGATAGGCAAGACCACACTGTATCGCAAACTGAAAGAGTACTCTTCCCAAGATCAGCTTTGAGCCGCATCGGTTTCCCGCGATGGAACGGTGCTCACGCATAGGCTGACGTAACCACTGCGTGTTCTGGCATTAACAGCGTGGTTATCCGCGTGCTAGTTAAACTGCCATGATTCTGCTCATAACGCCCTCGGCGCGAGCTCAGGACTGCGCAAAAGCGCTCCACGAAGCGACTGAAGAAACCACTCAGGTTGCCGACACGCTTCGTCAGGCGCTTG
>Ga0209160_1003727_pt1 | contig 12348 bp, 9 predicted proteins | sample GraSoiAngelo_153_FD_186167 | JGI IMG/M metagenome (GOLD analysis project Ga0209160, IMG submission 186167) | Grasslands soil microbial communities from the Angelo Coastal Reserve, California, USA - 14_1009_12_40cm (SPAdes) (version 2) | ecosystem: Environmental > Terrestrial > Soil > Grasslands ...
GTCGGCGGCATTCGCGGCGGCTGCGACGCCGCGTTCCTCGCCCTCCACGGTGCGATGGTGGCCGAGCACGTGGACGACGGCGAGGGCGAGCTCTTGCGGCGGATCCGCGCCGTCGCGCCGCGCCTGCCGATCGCCGTGGGCCTCGACTTCCACACGCAGCTCACATCGACGATGGTCGAGAACGCCACCGTCATCACCGGCTACCGGACCTACCCGCACATCGACATGGCGGAGACGGCGCAGCGCGCCGCGAGGACGCTCGTGCGCACGCTCGACGGCGAAGTGAAGCCGGTCATGGTGTGGGGCATCCGGCCGATGCTCACGAGCACACTCGAGCACACGCCGTCGCGTCAGCCGATGAAGGACGTGATGGACATGGCGATCGACGCCGAGAAGCGCGGCGTCGTCCTCAACGCGTCGGTGCTCGGCGGCTTTCCGCAGTCCGACATCCCGCATCTCTCGTGCTCCGCGATCGTCGTGTGCGACGGACAGACCACGCAGGGCCAGGCCTTGCTCGAGCGGATGCTGGATCTCGCGTGGCAGCGGCGCGCGGACTTCCTCTACAAGGGCGCGCCGCTCGCCTCGCAGATTGCGCACGCGCGGACGCTGACGGAGGGGCCCGTCATCCTCGTCGACCACGGCGACAACACCGCGTCCGGCGGCACGCAGGACGTGATGAGCGTGGTGGCGGAGGGGATGCGCCAGCGTCTCCAGGACGTTCTCGTCGGGCCGATTTGTGATCCCACCGCCATCGCACGCATTGTGTCGGCCGGCACGGTCGCGAGCGTCACGCTGGATCTCGGAGGCCGCATCGACATGCCGCAGCTCAATCTGAAGGGCGCGCCGCTCACCGTGACCGCGAAGGTCGCGCGGATCACGGACGGCGAGTTCACCGTCACGGGCCCGATGGCGACGGGCGTGCGCGTGCGTATGGGCCGAACCGCGGTGCTCGACACCGGCTCGATGCAGATCGTGGTCTCGGAGCGGCGCGCGGAGCCCTCCGATCTCGGTGTGTTCACACACGCGGGCATCGATCCGCGCGGCAAGCGCTACGTGCTGATCAAGTCGCGCCAGCACTTCCGTGCCGGCTTCGAGCCGATCGCACGCCACATCGTGCTGTGCGACGGTGACGGCGTCACGAGCTCCGATCTCGCGCTCTTCGACTACCGCAAGCGCCGCCGCCCCCTCTATCCGTTCGAGCCGCTGTCGTGAGCGATACGTGGCGGTGGCGCACAGCCGCCGCACGTCGAGGCGCGACGATCAGCCCTTGACCCCGCCCATCGTCAGGCCGGCAGACATGCGGCGGCGGAACGCGTAATAGACCGCGACGGGCGGCAGCGCATAGACGATCGCCGTCGCCATCATATAGTTCCATGGCGACTGATCGCTGCTGAGGAACTGTGCGAGCGCCACCGGCACGGTCATGCTCGACTTCGACGACAAGAGCAGGAACTGGTAGAGGTACTCGTTCCACGCGAGTAGCATTGCGTACGTGCCGACCGCGACGAGGGCGGGTGCCATCAGCGGCAGGTAGATCCGCAGATAGACCTGGATCGGAGAGGCCCCATCGATGCGCGCCGACTCGTCGACCTCGATGGGAATGCTCCGACCGTATTCCTGGAAGACGAAGATGGCATACGGCGTGGCGAAGGCCACAAGGGCCGCGATCACCGACCACACGTTGTTCGCCATCCCATAGTTCTGCATGATTCGATAGAACGGGATCGCCAGGAACGACGCCGGGATCACGTAGGTCAACAGGGCGGCGTTGCTCACCAGCCAGCCGTGGCGGATTCGCATCCGGCCGAGGGAGAAGCTGGTCAGTGAGCCGATCACCAGCGTCAAGATGGTCACCATCGCTCCCATGTAGATGCTGTTGGCAAACTGACGCCAGAAATGCTCCAGGTACCAGTGGCCCTGGGTCAGGACGCCCCAGAAGCTCTCGAGCGACGCCACCCTCGGCCAGATGTGGTCAGTGAACACGTCACCTTCCGGCTCCAGAGAGATCAGCACCATGTTGTAGATGGGCAGGATCGTCCACACCACGAGGGCGAGGGACAGCACCGCCGTCCCCGCGGTGGTCAGGTATCGTCGGCGCCGCACAGCGCGGTGCGCCCGCGACTCCGCGCGGGAGGAGGTCAGGGCGGCGTCGACCGCGATGGTGCTCATAGCTGAACCTCGGCTGTGCGGAGCTTGCGCATCAGGACGATCACGAGCGGGATCACCAGCGGCAGCGCCGACATCACCGCCGCGACGCCCAGGCGCGGCTGAGCGATCTCGAAGGCGTTGCGGATGCCGAGCGTTGCGAGCACGTGCGTCGTGTTCGCGGGACCGCCACCGGAGACGAAGTAGACGGCATTGAAGTCGCCGAGCAGGAAGATCGTCGAGAGTAGCGTGCAGATCAGGTAGAGGTTCGCGAGCAGCGGGAAGGTGATGTGAACGAACCCGCGCAGCCCGGTGGCGCCGTCGACCTTTGCTGTGTCGCGGATGTCGAGCGGAATCGCCATCCGGCCCGCGAGCAGGATCAGCGTCCAGAACGGCGTCCATTTCCAGATGTGCGAGACGATGACGGCGGCGAGGGCCGTCCAGCGGTCGTTGAGCCAGTGCGGCCCCTCGACGTGGAAGAGCGTGTAGAGGACGTTGTTGAGGAAGCCCCACTCGCCGTTCAGCATCCAGTGGATCGAGATGAACGTCGAGATCTGCGGCACCGCCCATGGGAGGACGAAGATCAGCAGCAGCGCCTTCATCCACCAGCCCGGGCGCATGAAGAAGCCGGACAGTAAGAGGGCGAGGAACATCTTCACGTTCACGCCGAACGCAAGATAGAGGACGGTGTTCACCACCGTCTTCTCGTAGATCGGGTCGTCGAAAAGCTCCCGGTACAGGCCCGCCTCGCTGCCCATCCACAACCCGTACACGACCGGATACGCGACGAAGGTCAGGAATACTGCGACGTAGGGCACGACGAAGGCGAGCGCCCACGTGTACTCCGTACCCTTGAGATGGCCCCGAAGCGAGCGCCAGACGGTTTCACGCGGGACCGAGGGGCGACCGATCTCGACGACCGAGGTCGTATCCATCATTCGCCTCCCGCTCTCACGCCATCGGGTATTTCGCGAAGATCTCCCCGATCCGCTTGAAGGCCTTTTCGATCGCTGCCTCCGCCTTCACGCCCTCCTTCGCCACGTCGATCATCGCCATGCTCCACACGTGCTGAGAGCGGACTTCCGCCATCGCCAGGTTGAACACGTAGTAATCGGGCCGGGTCGGGCCGAGGAGACCCTGCTGAACGTATCCCTTGAGGTGCGGATCTTTCGGGTTCTGCCAGAACGGACTCTTCGCGAGCGACGGCATGACCGGCAGCCAGCGGCCCAGACCAAGTTCGACGAACTCGCCGATCACCTTGGGCTGGATGAAATATTTTAAGAACTCCTTGGCCACCGTGACGTTCTTGGCGCCTTTCGGGATCAGTCCGTTGGTGTACCCGACGATGCTCGGTATCGGCTTGCCGGCATTGTCGTTGGGATAGCCGGGAGCGCCATGGGTCACGATCTCGTCGTAGTACCACTCCGGATGCTTCTCCTTGATCGCGACTTCGGTCGACAAGGTCCCGTCGACGTCCATCACCATGAGCTTCGCGTGAAACGCGTTGTTGTCGTCGGCGTCGTTCCAGTTGATCGCGCTCGGCGGCACGTACCCGTCCCGGTATGCGCCGCCGAGGTAGGCCGCCGACTTGATCGCCGCCTCCTTGACCTTCGGATCGTCGAGATGAAGCTTGCCGTCCTTGGTGACGATGTCTTGACCGCCGTGGGCGACGAGGAACGCCATGAAGAGGTTGTAGGGGTCGACCCCGTTGGCCGTCACCTGGAAGCCCAGGCCATAGACCTTCCGCTCGCCCTGCTTGCGGAGGTTGTCCTGCACCTTCTTGAAGAAGTCGAAGTAGGCGTCCCAGGTCTTCGGGATGTCCTCGATCTTCATCCCCGCCTTCTTGACCAGCGACTTCCAGATGTGGCAAGGGACGACGGCGGCCCTGAGCGGCACACCGTACGTGGCGCGCTTTTTCGTCACGTTGTTGTAGGCCTGAGCGGCCAGCAGTGCGGTTTCGCTGAACTGGCTCTTCTGGGTCTCCACGACGTCGCTGACGTCGACCCACCTGTCCTGCCACCCGTACAACTGAAGAATTTCCCCCGGGTTGGAATCGACCATATCGGGGACGACGCCGCTGGTGAGCGCCGAGATGATCTTCTGCCGTTCCGGCGCGAAGGGAATGATGCTCAACTCGATCTTGTTGCCGCTCTGCTTCTCGTAGTCGGCGACAGCCTTGCGCAACGCCACGTCCTCGTCCTGGACGAACCCTTGCGCGAACCAGACCGTTGCGGTGGTCGCCGCAGCCCTGGCGACGTACGGAACGCCGACCGTTTTTGCCGCAGCCAGAGCCAGGGATCCGCGGAGCATCGAGCGCCTGGTGAGGTGGACCATGCTGCTCCTCCCTTGTATCCCGCGCGTCGTGTTGTCCCGCGCGTTTGCGCCGTCCGTTCCAGAGGGCTACCGACCGAAGAGTTTCGCTCTTCTACTCTCGCGGCCCCGGACTTGTCAAGTCGACCGACCTGTCAGGTCAGCCGTTCTCGCCGACGGGAACCCTTGACAGGTCTGTTGCCGGCGCTGTATCTGGGGCCCCGCGGCAAGATCCGCCGGCGGCCGCGGACCGGGAGGTGGGCATGAGCGGCGCGCAGCAGGTTCTCGCAGCCGGGCCGTCCGTATCGGTCAAGGGGCGGTGGCAACCACCCGGCCACGGCCGCATGCACGGGCCGGATGTCGCCCTGGCGATCGCCTTCGTCGCGCCCTACGCGGCGCTCTTCTTCGCCTTCGCCGTCTATCCCATCGGCTACGCGCTCTGGATGGGCAGCAAACCCTCGCTCTACGCCGACCTGATCGCGGATCCGCTCTACCTTTCGAGTGTGCTCAACACCATGCTCTTCGTCGGCGTCGGCGTGAACGTGACGATGTTCCTGGCGCTCCTGCTGTCGGGGTTTTTCATGCGTCCCCGCTGGTGGATCAAGGCCCTGCTGGTCGTCTATGTCCTGCCCTGGATGCTCCCGGCGGTTCAAGCCTGCATCTCGTTCCGGTGGATGCTGACCGGCGAGGAAGCGCTGGTCGATCGCGCACTGGCGGTGCTGATCGGCGTCGACGGTCCGATCTGGTTCAATCATTGGTGGCTGGCGCTCGGAGCCAACATCGTCGCCTACGTCTGGAAATGGATGCCGTTCTGGACCGTCATCTTTCTCGCGGGCCGGATGGCCATTCCCCGGGACGTCTCCGACGCGGCCGCCGTCGACGGAGCCGCTGGCTCCCGCCGCTTCGTTCACGTCACGTTTCCGCTGCTGGCGAACCTCTATCTCGTCTGCACATTGCTTTCGACCATGTGGACGATGGGCGAGTTCACCACCGTGTATTTCGTGTCCGGCGGCGCGCCGGTGTGGTCTACGGAAGTGCTCGCGACACTCGCCTTCCACTACGCCTTCGACGCCGCCAAGCCGGCGCTCGGCGTCGCGGCGGTGATGTCGGTCCTCCCGCTGCTGGTCCCGGTCGTCATCGTGCTGATGCGCGCGCTCCAGACGAGGGCCGTGCAGCTGTGAGCGTCGTGATGACGTCCGGCCGGCGCGCGACCCCTCGCGTCCGACTCCGACGGCTTCTCACTGAAGCTGGTGCGGTGATCCTCGGCATCGTCCTGCTGATCTGGACTGTGATCCCTGTCTACAACATGCTGCTGATCGCGCTCGATCCCGAGGAAGGCGAGGTCGAGTTCAGCGGCAACCTCTGGCCCCCGGAGCCGTCGCTCGAGAGCTTCCGCGTGGTCCTGACGCAGGACGCTCGGTATCTCGAACACTTCTGGCGGCAGCTCGGCAACAGCCTCTACATCGGGCTCTCGACCATGGTCCTCACCGTGCTGATCGCCTCGCTGGCGAGCTTCGCCGTGGGCCGCATGCGGCTCGGCCAGGGCTCGCCGCTCACCAGCGCCGCGGTGCTCACCAACGCCTCGCTCATCACCTATGCGATTCCCGCGTCGTTCCTGATCTTCCCGTTCCATCGGATCATGCACGACTACGGCCTCTCCAACGATCCCTGGGCCGCCATCGCGGCGCAGGTGACGTTCGCTACCCCGTTTGCGATCCTGACCCTGCGGCAATACGCGAGGCTGATACCGCTCGAACTCGACGACGCCGCGCGTGTCGACGGCGCCTCCAGCGCCCAGGTGTATCGGCGCGTGTATCTTCCGTTGATGACGCCGGCGCTGGCGGTGGTCGCTACCTATGCGCTGGTGCTCGCCTGGAACGACTACCTCTATCAATTCGTGCTTCTCGCGTCAGAAAAGCACATGACCGCGGCCGTCATGCAGGCGCAGCTGTTCGACGACGCCGACCCGCCCTGGAACGCCATGATGGCCGCCGCCATCATTTATGCGCTGCCGCCCGTCGCGATCTTCTTCGCGCTTCGCCGCGTCATGATGGCGGGCCTGACGAGCTGGTGGCGCTGAGGGCCCGGCTGCCGCGGTCAGCGTCTCAGGACTTGGGCGATGTCGCTATCGCGGCGGCAATCGCATGCTCGAGGTAGGCCGAGTCGACCGGCTTGCTCACGTAGTCCAAGGCGCCCGCCGCGAGTACCCGCTTGGCTTCGTCCTCGTCGCGGTTTCCGGTCACCATGATCACAGGAAGCGATGGCGTCGAGGTGCGCAGGCGGACAAGAACGGTGTCGCCGCCGATACCCGGCATGCGTATGTCCAGGAGGACAACGTGTGGAAGAAACTCGCGCACGGCCCGGAGTGCTTGCGCGGCGTTGCTGGCTGTTGCCGTGCGGTAGCCGAAGGTCTCGACCATGTCGCTCAGCATCGAGGCCACGTTCGGATCGTCGTCAACGACCAGCACACGGTAAACGTCCACCATAGTTCACAAGTGTATCCAGAATCTCCGGCTGACAGAAAGAAATGCACCCACTCGATACGCTGCGCGAGGACGTTCCCGTTGGCGTCGAGCGCCTGCGCGAGCACCCGCACCTGCCCGCGGGCTCACCGTAGGTGTTCACGAGGTAGCCGCGCAGGCGAACCGAGCCGTCGCGCCCCGGCGCCGTCTCCCAGCCCAGCTTGAACCACCGTTCGGCGTCCGGCATGAGCGTCGTCACTGACGCCGACGGTGTCACCTCCGCGGTGCTGCAGCCGGCCAGCACAGTGGCCGCAGGCAGACGCGGCACGGGAGTAGGATGAAGGCGTGCGCAGGGCGATGGTCGTGGCATTCGCGGTGCGACGAGCAGGGAATCTTGAATCGGCCCGCCGATCCCGCCGGGACCTCGAGATAGTACCCCTGGGCGCAGCGTGTCGCAGTTGGCGAAGACGTTAGCGATCTCGCGGTCAACTGCCGCTTGTGTCACCAACCGTGCCACCCACACGTGTCAATTTCGCTCGCGGGATGCCAAAAAGCCCACCGGCGAACGGTCATCATCGTCGCCGAATCAGCGGCTTACACGCACGGCCGAAGGCTTGCTACGCGGTAGGTGCTCTTTCGCCCATGCCGGGCACAAGGAGGGGTGAATGTTCGAGCTGATTCAGCATATTCCAGAACCCTGGCGTCAGCCGGTGGACGTGCTGATGGCGCCGCTGGCGTGGATCCCGCGCATGCAGCACATGCTGTGGGACTTCTTCTTCGCCCCTGGTCCGCTGTGGCTCGTCGTCGCGAAGTACCTCTTCCTCGTCTTCCCGGCTCTGCTCGCCATCGCCGCGGTCTGGTGCACGCAGCTCTCCCTCTACACGTTGCCGTTCCGCTCGGGGCGCGCGCAGTTCATCCCGACGATGATGCTGACGTGGTGGGATGCCGTGCGCGCCGTCTGGCTGTACTGGGTGGGGATGTTCCGGTTCGTCGGGGTGGCGCTCGGATGGGCGGTGGCGTTCAGCACCTTCGTGGCGAAGCTCGTGCTCGAGGTGATCCGCCAGATCGCGCTCATGCCCTTCACGATGACGGGCCGCATGACGCAGACCTACTTCACGCCGGGGGTGCCCTGGATCGCGTTCGTGATGCTCATCTTCTGGTGCGTGCTCGAAGCCGCCATCTTCAGCTACACGCTGATGCCGACCGTGACCGAGCTCCTCGCCGACCTCGTCGGTGGCGAGTCGACGGCACGCTACACGGGCCCCATCCTCTACTTCTTCCTGCTGCTGCTCATCATGGGTAGCTTCGCGTGCATCCAGACCCTGATGGACGCCGTGAAGAAGCGTGAGTGGAAGTTCATCGTCCAGATGGTCGCGGTGGAGCTGTTCGTGATGTTCTTCGAGGTCATGTTCCTTTACCGGGAGCTCATCGACGCGCTGACGCCGTGGATCGCGCAGCAGACAGGCATGAAGATGGGCCTCACGGTCACGCTCGGGCTGTCGGCGTTCGGATGGGTCGGTATCCGCGGCATGACGTGGTTCCTGTTCGGCCAGTACGGAACACCGCCGATGCTCGCCTTCATCTCCCGCAGGCCGCTGGTGGACGAAGCCCACCCGCGCCCCGCCAACGCCACGCCGGAGCCCCCCTGGTGGCGGCAGCCGGTGGCGGAGCTCAAGAAGGAGATCGAGTGGCTCCACGCTCGAAGTGAAGAGCTCGTCGATTACCTGGTGCTGCCGGTCTTGCAGATCGCGGCGGCCGCGCTCAACTTCGGGATGGTCCTGGTGGCCTCCCGCCAGGTCTTCTCGCTACCCTTCAAGGACCGCAGTGAAATCACGCAGACCTGGCACATTTTACAGACCTTGCACATGCAGGCGACGCCGAGGAAGCAGGCGACGCTATGAGTCGCCTGCGCATCTCGCTCGCCGCTCGCCTGGTCGCGGTCGCTGTCATCAGTGCCGCCGTCGTGGTCTCGGCGGCGGCGGAGGACAACAAGCCGCCGCGGTCGACGCTTTTCGTCGGCATCGACACCAGCGGATCCTTCCGATCCGCCTATGACGACGCCCTCACGTTTGTCGCCCATTACCTCTACGGTCACATGCGCGAGTTCGGCGGCCTCTCGAAGCCGCGCGATCTCTTCGTGACGGCCATCGGAGGGAAGGACAACCGCGAGCCGAAGTCCTTCCACCCGATCCACGAGTTCAACAACAAGGACGTCAGGCAGCTCGAGACGGACCTCCGGAAGTGGTTCCCGCCCACCGACACGCTCACTGACTTCAACGTCTTCTTCGAGCAGATCGCGCGCACCGTGAGGGAACGGAATCTCGTCCTGGCGCCGATCACCGTGATGGTGGTCAGCGACGGCGTCCCCGACGTGCACGACGCGAGGATCAAGTCGGGCTCGCCCGCGTCATACCAGCAGATCGATCTCAGCCCCCTCGACTACCTCTCGAAGAACGTCACCGTCCGCCTGGTCTATGCGAGCCCGAAGGTCGGCGACAACTGGCGAAAGCTGGTGAAGCGAGACCGCGTGCGCTTCTGGGCGGTGGAGTACGACGTCATGAAGGGCTGGCGCGCCCAGATGAAGCCGGATACCGATCTCGCCAACCAGGATCGCCTCTGGAAGTGGGTCAGGGACAACGTGGATTACCGCGTGCGGCGCGGCGCCTGATCCACAGCCCTCTCAGCTCGCCGATTGAAGACCGGCGATGTTTGCGCTAGGCTCACGAGCGTGAACTTGATACGGCCCGTCGTGGCGATGGTTCTCATTACCATCGCGCTCCTGCTCACTTCGTTGGCGTATGCGAGCCCGCCTGATCCGACGTGGGTCGGCGGGTTCTGGGATGACGGCGATTTCGATGACGTCGTCATTGCTGTAGGATCGGCCGTCGCCATCCCCACCTGGAAGACGGTCGATCAACCACCGACTCCGATCGTTCTCGCCGTCGTCCGCGAGGAGCCGACGCCCGCGGAGCCATACGACGGTTCGCTCCACCCTGCTCCCCGCTCCCCGCCCGCTCGCTAGACTCGCTCGCCGCACCGTCGCCTGACGATCTCTGGAAATCGGACGGAGCCCCGCGCCGCGCGCGGGCTGGTGGAGCTAGCGATGATCTCGACCGAACTCGATTCTGCCTCGCCCTCGCATGGGAGAGGCCGCTGACGAAGATGCGCAGGGGAGGGGGGAGGCTCATGACCCGCCGGTTCCCGGATTCGGCCGGCGTGGGCGATCAGTCGGCGGTCGGCCCACGGGGGGTCCTCAAACGCGGCATCCAGCGCATCTTCAAGCACTTCGGCTATCAGATCATGCGCTTCCCCGCGCTGCATTCGCACGAACGGCACATTCGCAGACTGCTCTCGACACTCGCCGTGAACTGCGTCCTCGACGTCGGCGCCCACGAAGGCGAGTTCTACCAGCTCTTGCGTCAGACCGGCTACGGCGGCCGCGTCGTGTCGTTCGAGCCCGTGCCGGACTCGTTCGCGCGGTTGCAGCGCGTGGCGGCGGGCGACCCGCACTGGCGCGGGTACAACGTCGCGCTTGGGCGCGAGGCCGGCACGCTGCCGATCAACGTCCCTGACTCGACGATGTTCGCCTCGTTCCTGCGGCCGAACGACTACTGCCAGGAGCGCTTTCCCCATGCGCATTGGGACGGCCGGACGGAGTCGGTCCGGGTCGAGCGGCTGGAGAGCCTGTACACGGAATTCGCCGCCGGGATCGAGCGCCCTCGCGTGTTTCTGAAGATGGATACCCAGGGTTGGGATCGTGACGTCCTCGCGGGAGCAGGCCTGCGGCTCGCGGACGTCGTCGCCTTGCAGTCCGAAGTCTCGATCATCCCGATCTACGACGGGATGTGGAGCATCGCGGAGTCCATCGCGTACTACACCGCGCTCGGTTTCGAGCTCACGAATCTCTTCCCGGTGACCTTCGACGCCGAGGATATGCGCGTCATCGAGTACGACTGCGTCATGCGCCGGATGAGCGTCGTCCCGGTCGGCGATGGACAGGATCGGGAGGCTGACTGAGTCTCGGCGAGCGTGAACGCGCCCGAAAACCCCATAAAAGAGTTGTGATACGCCGCGAGCCTGTGCCACCATCAACCGCCATGACCTTCTGCGCGGAGGTAAGAAGGGCATCGGGTCTCTTCGTGTTCCTGACCGTCACGATATTCGGGACGCCGGCGATGAGTGCGAGCCTGCCGTCCGGGGCAGCCCCGGCTGACCAGGCGACCCAAGCCCGGCTGACCGAAGCGTATCGATCGCTTTCCTTCAGCTTCGAGCCGAACCTTGGGCAGAGCGACGCGCGCGTGAAATTCCTGGCCCGCACGCGCGGACTGACCGTGTTCCTCACCGCGACCGACACCGTGCTCTCGACGGGACGGACCGCGGTTCGCGTGCGGCTCGTCGGCGCGAATTCGGCGGCTCGGATCCAGGGGCTCGACGAGCTGCCCGGGCGAAGCCACTCGTTCATCGGCCGCGATCCCAGGCGCTGGCGCACGAACGTGCCGACGTACGCGCGCGTGGCCTATCGCGACATCTACCCCGGCATCGACCTGGTCTACTACGGCACCCAGGAGCGGCAGCTCGAATACGACTTCGTCGTCGGTCCGGGCGCCGATCCGCGGGCGATCCGGCTGACCTTCGACGGCGTGGACCGGCTCGAGCTGAACGGGACCGGCGATCTCGTGCTGCACGTCGGCGGCACCTCGCTTCGCTTCGGCAAGCCGCTCGTCTACCAGGGCTCGGAGGGCGCCAGGCGCAAGGTGGCCGGCCGGTGGGCGTTCGAGAACCGGACGACGGTCGGATTCCACGTCGGCAGCTACGACGCGCGCCGGCCCCTCGTCATCGACCCCACGATCGCGCTGGCCACGTACGTCGGCGGCGCCGGCACCGACCAGGCGTTCGCGATCGCCGTCGACGCTTCAGCCAACGTCTACCTCACCGGCAACACGACCTCGGTCGACTTCCCGACGACGGTGGGTGCGTTTCGGACAACACCGCTGGGCGGATCCGACGCGTTCGTCGTGAAGCTCAACAGCGCCTTCACCGCGAGGACCTATTCGACGTATCTCGGTGGAACGACCGTCGGTGGAACGACCGGCGATGACGCGGGGAGAGGAATCGCCGTCGACGCGACCGGCAACGCGTACGTCACGGGCTTCACGGCCTCCACCGACTTTCCGACCAGCGCTGGGGCGTTCCAGACCACGTTCGGCGGCGGTGTACTCGACGCCTTCGTCGTGAAGCTGAATCCCGCCGGCTCCGGCCTTGTCTACGGAACATATCTCGGCGGCTCCGGCTCGGACGTCGGTCTCGGAATCACGATCGACATCTTGGGGAACGCGTATGTCACCGGCGGAACGTTCTCGACGAACTTTCCGACCACCGCGGGCGTGTCTCAGACGGCGTCCGGCGGCGTACGCGACGCGTTCGTCACCAA
>Ga0209160_1003731_pt1 | contig 12336 bp, 12 predicted proteins | sample GraSoiAngelo_153_FD_186167 | JGI IMG/M metagenome (GOLD analysis project Ga0209160, IMG submission 186167) | Grasslands soil microbial communities from the Angelo Coastal Reserve, California, USA - 14_1009_12_40cm (SPAdes) (version 2) | ecosystem: Environmental > Terrestrial > Soil > Grasslands ...
AGGGCGGGTCGTCGTGCGCCACCCACATCGCGACCGACGGCCGGTTGCGAAGCAGCTCGACCATCTCCGCCTGCTGCTCTTTCGCGGCGACATCGAAGAAGCGCGCGTCGTCGCCTCGCGAGTGGTAGGCGTAGGCGCCCAACAATGGCAGCTCCTGAAGGAGGAGCATGCCGGCTTCATCGGCTTGCCGGTAAAACTCGACGGGCAGGACATTGGCCAGCAGGCGAAGGGCGTCGATGTTGGCATTCTTGGCGACGCGAAGGTCGGCATCGAAACGCTCCGTTGTCAGCTCGTCGAGGCGATACGACGGCGCATAGCACGCGCCTCGCAAGAACATCGGCCGGCCGTTGATGGCAAAGTTCCAGCGGCGTGGACCGATGTCCCACTTGATCTCTCTGAACCCGAAGGCATCCTCGACGCGCGTCGACTCCGAACCGCCGGCTGCGCGTGCGACCATCTCCACCCGATACATCGGCTGCTCCCCGAAGCGCCACGGCTCCCATCGCTTGGCGCCAGGGAGGGCAAGACGCATGGACACCGTCTGCTCGCCTCCGCCCGCGAGCCTCACCTCGCGGTGGAGTCGCAGGAGTGCGGCCGGCTTGTCGCCGCCGGCGGGGCTGACCACGAGCTCAACCTGGCCGTCCATCTGCCGGCCGTCGAGGTTGCGGAGCCGGGCCTCAACCTCCAGCCGCCCGTCGCCGGCTTCGAACTGCGGATTGAGGCGCATCCAGTCGACAGCGATCGGGCCGATGTACTCGAGGCCGACCGGGCCCCAGATGCCGACCGGAACCTCCCAGCGATAAGGCTCGGGCAGGCTCGAGTAAGCCGACGCCGGGTAGGGCTTCAGCTCGCCGTCGTTGAAGATGCCCATCACGTGCCGTTTCTTCTCGGGCTGTGTCTCAACCGGCGATTCGCAGCAGATGACGAGCAGGTTCTCGGCCTTCAGGTATGGCGTGAGGTCGAAGCCAAAGGTCGCGAAATAGCCATAGTGCGAGCCCAGCAGCTTGCCGTTGAGCCACGCATGCGTGGCGAGAAACGCACCGCCGATGCGCAGCAGCACGCGACCGGCGTGATCCGGTCGCTGGAACTCTGTGCGGTACCACACCGACTGGCTGCCCTCATGCGCCGCGAGCTGCCGCGGCACCTCGATTGGTTTCCAGCCCGCACCGCGTCCGATCGTGAGCCGTTCGGCCTCGCCTTCGCCGAGAGACATCCATACGGCTTCCCAGCCGCTGAGCTCGCGCATGCCCCCTGACCGCTGAGGCAGCGGGAGAAATAGGCAGTCGCTCAATCCTGTGGGGCCCGATGGCGATGGACGAACGCGCCGTCCGCAGTGGCACAGAAGATGACCTCGCGCTTCATCGCAGCGGCGAACGCGACCTCGCGACCGCGTTGGACGAGCGCGAGGATGCTGCCTCCGAAGCCCGCGCCCATGATGCGCGCACCCAGGCAGCCTTCGATGCTCCACGCTCGCTCGACGAGTGTGTCGACCACCTGTGTCGAAACCTCGAAGTCGTCGCGGAGGCTTTTGTGAGATTCCTTGAGGAGCACTCCCAATCTTTCGAATCGGCGTTCCTTGAGCGCATCGACGAACGCGTGAACGCGCGCGATCTCGGAGTCGACATGCCGCCGGCGCTTCGGCATTCCCGCCTCGGCCTCGCGCCTCCGTTCGTTGTATGGCGTATCCACGAGCGACCGATGCTCGCCCGAGTCGATGACCGCGATCGCGAGCTCGTCAGGAAATGGCACCGCCTGATATTCGAGGGTCGAGCAGTCCAGGAGCAAGGCGTGCCCGCGGCGGCCCAACGCGGATGCGAATTGATCCATCACGCCCACATGCACACCCGTGGCCGCCTGCTCGGCACGTTGGCACGCGAGCGCGGCCTCCTTACCGTCCAGCTCTGGGCGAAGCCCCACGGCGATCGCCACCAGCAGGGCGGCCGACGAGCTGAGACCGGACCCTGGAGGGATGTCGGACTCGACCCTCATCACCTGGGGCTGCACGCCGAGCTCGACGCCAATCGCGCGCAGGTACTTGAGCCCGCCACCGATCTCGCTATCGATCGACCACGCCTCGGCTTCGCGCGGCCGGGCGCGCGGCCCTGCCAACCGCGGGGACGCTCGCGCCTAGACTCCACGCAGCTCCGCGGCCTTGTCCTCAGCGCGGGCATCGACGATGAAGGCGCCCGCCCCGAGCTCGGACCCGGCCAGGTACTTGAGCTTGTCGCGGGTCCGGTTGGGTGGATAGAACTCCACGTGGAAGTGATGGTCGCCTCGCGTGCGCCCTGCGGGCGTCTGGTGCATCGCCATCACGTAAGGAAGCGGGCGATCGAAGAGTCGGTCGTACTTCTGCAGCACGGCCTTGAGGATTCGCGCAAACGATTCATCGTCGTCATCGTCGAGATCGAGCAATCCGGCACGATGACGAATCGGCGCGAGATGGACCTCGTAGGGCCAGCGCGCGAACGGCGGCACGAATGCGATCCAGTTTTCGTCGCGAAGGACGGTCCGCTCGCCGCCGCGCTCGCCATGGATCACGTCGCAATAGAGGCAGCGGCCGGTTTCGCGCTTGTGCTTCGACTCGGCGCGGAGCTCCTGCTGCAGGACCGGAGGGATGAATGGATATGCGTAGATCTGGCCGTGTGGATGGCTCAGAGTCACCCCGATCGCCTCGCCGCGGTTCTCGAATATATAGACGTATCGCACGTTGGGCAGACGCCGCAGCTCGCTGGTTCGATCGCGCCATACCTCGATGAGGTCGCGGATGTGCTCGACGCTCTGCTCGCCCAGCGACGAATCGTGATCGGGCGTGTAGCACACCACCTCGCATCGTCCCTGCTCGCCCGTGAACGAGGGGAAGCGGTTCTCGAATACCGCGATGTAGTAATCGGGCTCGGGAATCTCAGTTTCGAGGTGCCCCGGTTTGGTCGGGCAGAGCGGGCAATGGTCCTCGGGTGGGTGATACGTCCGGTCCTGCCGCCACGGGGCGACGGTGACCCATTCTTCGAGTAGGGGATGCCAGCGAAGCTCGCTCATGGTCGACCTCCCCGCCCCGGGGGGAGGTCCGGCCGCGGAACGCGGCCGTGATGGGGCGAAACATCTGCCGAAGACCTTTCGTAGTAGATGAGGTAGCGACCGTCGGCCTTCGCAACTCGGCGCTTTTTGAGCAGCTTCTTTTTCTTGGTGTCGCGAGGCTTGTCAGGGGCCGGTTCGCCGACGATCTGACGAGCGGGGCTACTCAAGCGCGCGCCTGACCGCGTCCGCGGGCGTGTCCACCGACTCGAGACCTTTCACGGACCAGCTGTCCAGGCCGACGACCGGCCGGCCGATGCGCCGCGCCAATGCGATCTCGCTCAGAGTGCCCCAACCCTGACCGATCGCGATCACGCTCTCCGCGGCGGTGACGATCAGGACGTTGCGTGCCTGGCCCATCCCCGTCGGCAGCGAGATGGTGAGGTGGGTGTTGGCGCCGCGGCGATCTTCCTCGGGCAGGATCCCGACCACCGTTCCACCGGCTCCCGCGGCGCCCTCGCTCGCAGCGCCGGAAACTCCACCGAGACCGCCGTTGATGACGACCACCCCCGCTTCCGCCAGCAGCCTCCCCACCTCCCGCGCCGCCTCGATCTGCGAAGCGGTCGCGTTCGAGGCGCCACACACGGCGATGTATCTGCGTGGCATCGAGGGATGAGTCTAGGGGCCCTCTGCGCCCGGCGGCTGGTACACTCCGCTTCGAAGTTCAACGCCCGTGGGGCAAAGGAGGTGAGGCGGAACCTTGGATAAACCGAATCGCGGAGCCAACCGCCTCGTTTGCCAGCCGGGAGCTCGGGAGGACGTGAGCCTCTAAGGGCTTCCAGTTCCGAATCCGGCTCCTGGAGTCGGAGGCGGTAGTTCTGCGAACGTCGACAGAGAGCCGGGCCGTTGCCCGGCTCTCCTTTTGTGGCGGAGATCGCGCCGTTGCCCGGCTCTCCTTTTGTGGCGGAGACCGCGCTTAGCCCGGCTCTTTTTTTCGCCGCTAGGATTCATTCATGGGCCAGGACTTCTCGCAGCAGATGAACGAGCTGCCGGAAGGCTGGCTGCAGGCGATGGGCGTGACCATCACCCTCGCGACTCAAGACGAGGTGCGCGCCGAGCTGACCGTCGGTGCCGAACACCTGCAGGGTTACGGCATCGTCCATGGCGGCGTGCACTGCGGGCTCATCGAGTCTCTGGCCTCCATCGGTGCAGCCCTGTTCGCAATGCCGCGCGGCCAGCATGTGGTCGGCCTCGAAAACAACACGAGCTTCATCCGGGCCGTGCGCGCGGGCGCAAAGCTGAAGGCGGTGTCGACGCCGATCACGCGCGGGCGGCGCACGCAGGTCTGGGAGGCGCGCATCCTCGACGAGAAGGACCAGGTGGTCGCGACTGGGCGAGTCCGGCTGCTCTGTATCGAAAACGACCAGGCTCTGGCCGGGGAGCAGGTCCAGGGGGTCCTCCACCCCGGCACCTAGTGGTCGGCTTCCGAGGTCCGCCGGATATTTCGCGGCATCGGCGGGCGGAGCCTAGGAAAGGGTGGCGCAAGGAGGAGCGCACACCTCTGGGGTCCCCGCGCGAAGCGCGGGAGGATGCGCGGCGACGGGCCCCTTGACGCCGGCTTCAGCGCCCATCTCGGGGTCCCCGTCGAATCGCCAGATTCGGCGGGGTGAGTCGGCGCCCGCCCGTCTAGGCCGCGAAGATCCAAGGAACTCGGGAGCCGAACACTAATGGTTAGTCAGGTAGCCGAAGATGATCTCGTCGATCAGCTGCTCGATGGGCGCCAGGTCGTCCGTGTAGACCTGCCCGTGGTACGGCGACATCCTCAGCTTGCCCTCGTCCAGCGCGCTGGCCGCCGCAGTGACCGCCAGCGGCGCCGACACCAACCGCAAGTTGTGGCTGACGTCGTCGACCGTGATCGCTTCGGTCGACGCATACACCACAGTGTTCGTGTAGTTGGGGTCGTCGAGCAGGAGCACGCTCGGGAACACTGCTGACATCGTGCTGGCGAGCGCGTCCACGAGCCGGTAGTCGGTGGCGGTGCGGCCGACGTTGACCGCGATCACCCCGCCCGGGTTGAGATGCGCTTTCACCTGCTGGAAGAACTCGCGGGTCGTGAGGTGAAACGGGATGTACGGCTGGCGGTAGGCGTCGAGCACCATCACGTCGTAATGCCCGGCTTGCGTGTCGAGCCAGTAGCGCGCATCGGCGACGACCTCATGCGCGCGCGCCTCATCGAGATGGAAATAGCGATGGCCGGCAGCGAGGATGTCGGGGTCGATCTCCACTCCGGTGATGTCGATCTGGTCTCCGAACGCCAGTCGATACTGCCGCGCGCCTGTGCCGGCGGCGAGACCTAGAAAAGCCGCGGAGCGCGGAATCGCGGGCGTCGCCTGCGCGTGACGGAACGCGTCCGCCAGCAGGAGGTAGTCCCAGTAACCGTGCGTGAGGTTGGTGTTGCTGTCGTACACCGAGTGAACCGCCTCACCCTCGTTGAGGATTAGCTCGGTGGTCGTGCCCGCCTGGACCACCTGAATGTAGTTGTAGGCCGACTCTTTTTCATAGATGAGGGTGCCGACTTCAGGCGGCTTGATGCCGGCGGGCAAGAAGATCCAGGCGAGGATCACGGCCACCGCGAAGGACGCGTAGAGGCGGCGTCTCGGCCATAACGCCAGCCCTGAGATGACAACTAGCGCCAGCCCGAAGGCGACTATGGTCGGCCGCGTGCCGTAGGTGGGGATGAACCAAAACACGGGCAGGAAGGTGCCGAGGATGCTGCCCACCGTCGAGAGGGCGTACACGCGACCTGCGGTGTTGCCGCCGGTGGCGACGTCCTTCAAAAGTAAACGGATCGCGAAGGGGCTGACACAGCCAAGCAGCGTTACCGGCACCGCGAAAAGGAGCACGACCGCAAGCAGCGTGCCCGCGACCAGTCCCACGCTCAGCTCGCGAAACCCTTGCTGCGACGCCAGCAGGATCGGGTAGCTCGCGAGCGGGATCACGCCGATCCACAGGCCCGCCCAGGCGGTGATCTGAAAGAGGATGTCGTCGCGCGGATACCGGTCTGCCAGCCGGCCGCCGATCACGTAGCCGGCCGACAGATAGACCAGGATCAGGCCGATCAGCACGCCCCAGACGTACAGGCTTGTTCCGAAGTACGGCGCCAGCAGCCGCGACGCGCCGAACTCGACGCCCAGCGACGCCATCCCCGACACGAAGACGAGTGGAAGCAGCAGTCGTCGCGCCAGGTCTGTCGTCAACGTGAGGGAGAAGACTAGCTAAGGGGTTGTTCCGAGGCCCACTTGCGGGTCCGCTCGTCCATAGGCACGGGGAGCTGGACCTTGACCTCCGCATACATGTCGCCGGGCGGCCCACCTTTCGCATCGGGCATGCCGAGCCCGCGCAACCGGATCTTGGTCCCGTTCTGAGTCTCAGGCGGAACCTTGAACTGGACCTGGCCGCCCTTCAGCGTCGGCGCCGAGACCTCCCCGCCGCCCAGCGCGACGTGGAGCGGAACCGGCACGATTACATGCACGTCCTTGCCCTCACGCCGGAACACAGGGTCCGGCGCCACCTGCACGGTGGCTCGCAGACCTGGCACTCGCAGCACTGTGCCTTCCTTGACCCCGGCCGGGACCCTGACCTCGACACGCCTTCCCCCCGGGAGCTCGACCGTGCGGCTGGTCCCGCGGTAGACCTCGCCGAGGCTGACCGTGATCGGCGCCTCGACGTCCATCGGCACGGGTCGGGTTCGCGTTCGGCCCGCGTTGCCGAAGATCGATCCGAAGATGTCTCCGAACGAGCCGCCCTCGCCGAAGAGATCCTCCATGTCCTCTGGGTTGACGGTGCGGTACTGCACCTCGGGACCACCCTGCTGGCGGAATCCGCCGCCCGGTCTGTGCCCGCTGCCCGGCTCGACGCCGGCCTGCTGCGCGGCCGCCCAGCCCGAGCCGAACTCGTCGTACAGCTTCCGCTTCTTGGCGTCCGACAGCACGTCGTGCGCCTCAGAGAGCTCCTTGAATCGCGCCTCAGCCTGCTTGTCGCCGGCGTTCAGGTCGGGGTGGTGCTTGCGCGCGAGCTTGCGGAAAGCAGACGTGATCTCTTTCTGCGTCGCCGTATGCGGCACGCCGAGCACGTCGTAATAGTCCTTGGTCGTCTTGGCCATTTAGTTAGGTTTGTACCCGCTTCAGGAGGCTGACAAATCCTGGGCGGCGGTCGTACCCGAGCTGCTCGTTGATGTGCAGCATCGGCGCGTTCTCCGAGTCATTGTCTGTCAGCACCGTGGGGACGCCCAGCTCGATCGCCTGGGCAAGCGTCTGGAGCTTGATCGCGCGGGCCAGGCCGCGGCCGCGATGGTCGGGATGGCTGCATGTGTACCCAGTCCACACTTTGCCCCGGACCGGTGGAAAGCGAAGGTACGAAGCCGCCACCGGATCGCCGCCGTACAGAGCCACCCAATAGCGGTCGTGCCGCTTGTCCGGAGCCTCCACGCGTTCGACGAAGTTCTCGAATGTCTCCGGAAGAATGGGATAGGTGCTCGGGATGTCGAGCCTGGTCAGCTCGAAGAGCGCGTGCACCTTGCGAAGCGAGTCTGGATCGGTCCATTGCGCGAGGGTCGTCAGCTCGACCTGCGCTGCATTCGCTTTTGACCGCGCGGCCCGCGCCTCGTCTCGGAGTCGCTTGCCATGCGCGACGAGGTCCAGCTCCCACACCTTTTCGGTGCGGTCGGGCTCGAAGCCAACACGAGCCAGCACCTCCAAGACGTCGCGCTCGTCCTCGACCGCGTATGCCTCGAGCACGCGAGCGCCGTCCGCCTGCGCCTCGCCGGCAACCCATGACCAGAGCGACGCGAGGACATCGGGCTCGAACCTCGCGCGGTCCAGCAGCACCTCGACATGGCAATGGCGCTCGGGCACCTGGTCCCATGGACCGTGGCTCCAGGCCACGAACGCGATCGGCTTTCCTTGCCGCTCGGCGATGAAGCGCGCATCGGACCAGCCGTCACGGGGATGCTCCCAGCGGTACCGGATCAGCACAGGGTCCTCGGGCAGGTCTGGGTAGGCAGCGGTCATGAGGTCGGACGCCAGCGCGGCGTCTTCGAGGCTTGCCGGCCGCAGCGTCGGCTCGTTCACGAACCAGACTCTAGCTGGAGGCCAAATCGACGGTCGCTAGAACGTACCCAGCATCACCGCGTCCGTGCACTGGACGAGCGCGGTCGATGCTCCGCACATCAGTCCGACATCGATCGCGCTCCCGGCTTTGGTGTCGATGATGCTCACCGTGGGCTGGCCGTTGAAATGCCTCACGACGAGGTGTGATGCGTCGACCCAACCCATCGCGACCGCGCTGCCGCCGATGCCGGGAATGGTGTCGAGCTTGGTGCCGTCGTGGAACAGTCCAATGCTGCTCGGGCTCGAGTTGGCGGCCACCGTGCCGTCGATGGACAGGGCCTCACGCGTCGAGAAGTTGGCTTGCGCGGACTTTGCGTACCAGGTGATGTTGCCACTCCAGTCACGCACCCCGACGCCTCCGCCCGCATGTGCGCACGGAGTCCCACGGGCAACGAGCAGCCCGAATGCGCATTGAGACGGAATGGTGTCCAGCACTTGGCCGGTGACAGGATCGACGAGCTGGTATCCGGCGGCGTTGTATGGATTGGGCGTGGGGAACGGATCGAAGCCGGACGGCTGTCCCTCCTGGCTCGCTCCGACCGCCAGCAATAGACCGCCGCGAACCCAGCCCACCGGCCACTCCGCGTTGCTGGCGGAGGTGTAGACCCCCACCTGCTTGCCCCCGCCCACCAGGTCCTCGACTGTGACAGTGACAGTCGGTCCACCCGACGTGTAGTCAAAGATCGCGACCGCAATCCGCGTGTCGTCGGGGTTCACCGCGAAGCTGACGAGCTTTTGCGGTCCCCCCGGGAGTGTGGTCGCGAGACCTTTCGAACCGTCCCGCGAGATGTAGCCGATGGTCGAGTCGCCGTCGAGGTAATAAACGCGATTGCTCGTGATGCTCACCAGCGGCGGCGAGCCGAAGCTTGGCTGCGACTGGTTGATGGACGGCTCTTCTGGTGTGAGCACCTTCATGAGCCTGCCGTCAATTCCCACCAGGGCGAGCTTGTAGTGGGACGAGTCGCCAGCGTTGTATCTATCGACCAGCACGAAGGACATCGCCCCCACGCCGATCGTGCCCGGCGTGGACGCCGCAGATTGAGTGCCTTCGCTTCCAGCCGGCGAAGTCAGGCCCGACGGCGAGTGGCTCGGCGATGCACCGACCGCTGTGCGCTGAGGCTGGCCACAACTGGCTCCCATCAGGAGAGCAACGAGCGCGATACCCAGCACGCGATCCATCGCCGTCAAAACATCTCGAGCGGAATGATCTCTGGGATCATGCCGGAGCGGCTCACCTCCAGAATGCCGACCGAAGCCGCCGCATAGTCACGAATGTGTCGCGCCACTTGAAGCCAGCACCACTCGAACGAATCCGGTTTCTCGGCCAGGCGCCGCGCTGTCGTCGTCGGGTTCCACTGGTGCACAGCCCCAGGATTGAACACCAACGTGCCGTCGATCGTCTCGACGTACGGCCGGTGAATGTGCCCGAAGACGATGGCGTCGCATCCGTCGAAGCGGCGGCGAAGCGAAACCGGCAGACGCTTGTGGGCCTTGTAGGCGCCCAGGGTCAGCGTCCACATCAACGTCTGCGGCTCTTCGACCCAATGGGACCGGTTGCCGTGGACGACAGCGATGCGTCTGCCTTCCACGTTGACCTCACGGCTCAGGGGCCAGCCGCTGGAGGCGAGATCGTGATCGCCTCTCACAACTTCGACCGGAGCGATCGCTTCGAGGGCCGAAATGGTCTCGGCGCCGTTCACGTCGCCCGCATGGATGATCAGGTCGACTCCTCGAAGCACCTCGAACAGCCGGTCTGGCAGCTGGTGCAGGAACTCTGGGCAGTGCGTGTCCGCGACGACTCCGATACGCGTGGTCATGCGGAAACCAGCTTAATTGGCGGGGCTGCCTACTAGTTTTGGCGGTGGACTTGACAAATTGGTAAGTCTTGCTTTCTAATTTGAGCCATGAAGGACTTGCGCCGTGAAATCGTCAACCAGGTGGCCTCGGGAAAGATCACAGCCGAGGAGGGCGCCGCCCGCCTCGAGTCGCTGGAGTCGGTCGAGTCTCGCGCTCCCTCTGAACCGGCGGCGCCCACCGCCACCGCGACAACCGCGCCCCGCCGGGTGAAGGTGGCGAGCGTGATCGGAAGCGCGGAGATCGTCGGCGACCCCGGCATCGCGTACGCGGTTGCCGAGGGCCCTCACCGAGCCCGTCAGGAAGGCGACACCCTGGTCATCGAGCAGGGCCCGCTCGACGAGATCGACAGCTTCAACTTCGGTCGGAGCGACCGCCGCATGGTCGTCAACTCGATGGACCTCGGGCGCCGCAAGTTGAAGGTGCGCATGAATCCCGACCTCGCGCTAACCGTCCAGGTCAACGCCGGCTCGCTACGGGTCGAGGGAGTGCACGGCGGCATCACAGGCGAGGTGCTCGCCGGCGGCTGCAAGATCTCCGACTTCACGTCCCCCCTCGATCTTTCCATTCAGGCCGGCAACTTGTCTGCGAGCGGGCGGCTCGACGGCGGCGCATCGAAGGTGCGCTGCGAGATGGGCAATGTCACCATCAACCTCGAGAGGGGATCCAGCGTCAAGGTCACGGCGCGTACCACCATGGGAAGGGTCTCCGTCGAGAGTGGCGGCGCCGAGCCTGTGATCCTCGGCCAGTCGGCGAAGCAGGTCATGGTCGGTTCGGGTGAGGGCAGTCTCGACATCGACTGCACGATGGGCAACGTGCGGGTGTCCGCGTGACGGTTTCCACTGATCGCAGCCGCCGGCCTCCGCTCAACTGCCCGGTGTGCGACCAGCGGCTCACGTTGACGCGGCTCACCTGCCCGGCGTGCGACACCGAGCTCTCGGGCGGTTTCGCGTCTTGCGAGTTCTGCGTGCTGACCAACGAAGACCGCGAGGTGCTGCGTGTCTTCCTTGCATCGCGCGGAAACATGAAGGAGCTGGAGCGCCATCTCGGCGTCAGCTACCCCACGGCCAGGGCGCGCTTCGACGCGCTGCTCGGCAAGATCGGCATCGACCGTCCCGCGGCCGCGCCATCGCCAACACGCGTCGAGCTCATGGAGCAGGTCGCGCGCGGTGAGATCGACGTCGACGAGGCGCTGCGGCGCCTGGAAACAAGCTGAAGGAGGATCTCACGATGAACCCGATCGATCCCTCGAACTTCATGCCGGATGATTTCGCGCGCCACATCGAGCAGCATCGCCAAGAGCTGCGCCAGCTGTACGGCCCGTACCGAAAGTCACACTCGCGCTCGGGCCGGCTGGCGCGTTTCCTGCAGCGGCTTGCCGACAGGGTCGACCCGACGGGCGAAGCCCGCCTGCGGATCTAGCGCGGCCTTCTGAGGCCGGCGGCCGCCGCCCCCGCGTTGTGCGCCTGCGCCGGGTTGGCCCCAGCGTCCAGCGCGTGCACTGCGGCGGTCGCGAAGACGTGAGCACGCGCGGTTTCGAGCTGCATGTCGATGTTGGCGATAGAGAACCAGGCGCAGTAGGTCTGGCGGCCGTTGTCGACAGCGACAGGCGGGCTCGACATCGCGGCTGTTGCCCACTTCACGGCGGTGGCGATGTCATGACCGCTGGCCAGAGCGCGAAAAGCGCCTTGTGCGGCCGAGTGGCAGGCGGGCGCTTTCGCGCCGCCCCGCTTCGCCCACGCAAACCATTCCGCATACGCCTTGTCGTCAGCGGAGGGTATCGGCCGCGTGATGTTGATCTCGAAACGCTTCTGGTCGACCACCTGCCACGGCGCGGTGCCTGCCTGCTGCTGGCCCGGTGAGGTCGGCGCTCCCGGCGCGGCGGGAGCCGCCGGGGTCGCAGGCGCCGCCCGTTGCGCCGGCGTCGCGGGAGTCGGGGCGGCGGCGGTCGCCGGGGTCGGGGCCGATGCCGGCTGGGCGGGAGCCGCTGGCGTCGCCGTCGGACCGATGTGGATCTGTGGCGCCCAGGCCGGTACGGGTACGGCGCCCGGCCAATCGGTGTCGAACGGCGACTGGGCGCCTGTCGACGAGGACGATGGCGCTGCGGGCGGTGCAGGTGCAGCTGATGCCGGAGTGACTGGCGCAGGAGCGGCCGGAGCGGGAGAGGAGAACGCTGGCGGGGCTGCGGGTTGCGCTGGTGGCGCCATCGCTGTCGGTTGGGCGGGCGGGACCGGGGGCGCCGGAGGGGCCGGCGGGGCTGGCGCCATGGGTAAGGTGCTGGCGGCAGATGGAGGCGGGGTGG
>Ga0209160_1003740_pt1 | contig 12327 bp, 10 predicted proteins | sample GraSoiAngelo_153_FD_186167 | JGI IMG/M metagenome (GOLD analysis project Ga0209160, IMG submission 186167) | Grasslands soil microbial communities from the Angelo Coastal Reserve, California, USA - 14_1009_12_40cm (SPAdes) (version 2) | ecosystem: Environmental > Terrestrial > Soil > Grasslands ...
AGCACGGCGTGTAGATCGCGCCGATCCGCACGATCGCGAGCGTCGCGATGGCCGCCTCGGGCGACATCGGCAGGAACACGCCGACGCGGTCGCCTTCGCCGACTCCGAGCCGCTTCAGCGCGTTGGCGAGCTGGTTCACCTCGCGCGCCAGCTCGTGGTAGGTCAGCGTGCGCGTCCGGCCGTCGTCCCCTTCCCAGATGACCGCCGGCTGCTCGCCGCGCCCCGCGTCGACGTGCCGGTCGACGCAGTTGTCGGCGAAGTTCATCAGGCCGCCCTCGAACCAGCGCGGCCACGGGACGCCGCGCGAGACGTCGCGCACGCGCGTGTACGGCCGGCTGAAGCGCAGGCCGAGATCCTTCACGACCGCGTCCCAGTACCAGTCCGGCTCCGCGATACTCCGCCGCTGCAGCTCCTCGAGAGAGCTGACACCGAGAGCGCGCAGGAAGCGGGCGAGGCGCGTGCGCTCGGCGTACTCGCGGGTGGGTCGCCAGACGATCTCGCCGCTACCCGTCTCGGTCATCCCTTCCTCCCGAGAGGGCAGTGTACTCGGAGGCGGGCTACTGGGCCAACGTGGCGGCGAGTGCCAGGACCAGCGCGGCGTAGGAGAGCGCGATCAGCTGGCGATGCCGCGGCGGGAGCGAATCGTAGCCGGGGACAGGATTCCGCCAGCGCTGGATCAGCGAGTAGAGGCCGACCACCAGGACGATCAGAAGCAGCGGCGATTGCGTGACCAGCAGCGCGACGATGCCGACGGCGTAGCCGATCGCCCAGTACGTCCGCGTGAAGGCGGTCACGATACGGCCGCCGTCGAGCGGCGGCACCGGGACGAGGTTGAAGAGATTGATCAGCACTGCGGTGTGGCCGAGTGTCAGCAGGAGCGGAAGCGCGAGCGCATGCCCGGCCCAGAGCGTCGCCCACGCGGCGAGCGAGCCGGCCACCGGCCCGGCCATCGCCACTCGCGCCTCGACGGCGGCGTTGCGGGGCTGGCTCTGCATCGCGATGAAGGCGCCGACGAACGGAATGAAGACCGGCGCGCCCGCCGGAATGCCCTCGAGGCGCATGGCGACGGCGTGGCCCATCTCATGAACGAATATCAGCAGCACGAATCCGGCCGCGAACAGCCAGCCCCACTCGATCGCGTAGGCGCCGATCGAGAGCAGCATGGTCGCGAGGGTCTTGAACTTCACGACGCCGGCAAGGAGACCGAAGAACTTCGCCTTGCCCAGGACGAAGAGCAGCGCGGCCCCGGCGGCGCCCGCCGCCGCCTTGGCTCCGTGCGAGCCCCGGCGCTCGCTCTGAGCCTTCGACGGCTGCAGGCTCCGGAACACCGCCCGCAAGTTCTCGGTCTCGCGTGAGCGGCGCTCGGCCGCGCTGGGCTCGGTCACGGCGCCGCGAGCTTGATCGGACGCGGGATGAACCAGGCCTCGTAGACGATGATCCCGAGGAAGACGAGCTTCATGATCCCGAAGTTCGCCGCGATGACACGATAGAAGACGTTGATCGACGGCGGCGGAAAGCCCACGCGCCACGCCTCGCCGCGCTGGGCGAGCGCCTCGTTGAAGAAGGTCATGTTGACGAGATAGACAGCCACGAGAAACGACAGCGCGCCGACCGCGACTGCCAGCACCTGCAGCCCGAGGCTCCTCTTACCGCCGGCGAAGCGGAGCGTGCCGTGACCGACGAGCAGGCCGATGACCACCGCCACCAGGCCGAAGCCGATCTTGGTGAGCACGGTGAGACCCCACCAGGCGAGCGCGCCGACGACGCCGCCCAGGATGGCGCCGATCGCCGCGATCGGATAGTTGATGTCCTGCGACATCGCCGCGACGCCGGTCCGGACCTGAAGCTTGAGGATGTCGTAGCAGGTACGGCAGAAGACGCGGTCGCCCGCGGTAACCTGCTCGCGTTCGGTCAGGGCCGCCTGGCAGCGCCCGCACCTCGTGGCGGTTGGTGTCGTCGTGGACTCGTTCACATCGGCCATGATGGCGCCTCCCTCGTCCACCATAGGTTCTGGGTCGACGCAGGGTCAAATATTGTGCGTCCACTTTCCCTCGGGTCTGACGATCCCTCGTATGCGGTCTGTAGTATCGGCAGGCTACACTCAGCGGCATGACGCGGTTCACGACGACACGCCGCCCCAGAGATCGCACGGCCGTGGCGCCCGATGGCTCTGACGTTCGCGTCCTCCTGGGGCTGGCCGGCGGCGGCATGGCCGAGTTCGAGCTCGGCGCCGGCAAGGTGTCAGCGGCGGTGACCCACCGCACGATCGACGGAGATCTGGTATGTCCTCGAAGGCCGCGGCGGGTACTCGGCGTCACGATGCCCCCTGGCCCGGCGAAGGCGAAGCCATCGTCGTAGCCGGGCCCTGGACGCCGACCTAGCCCTTCAGAGCGCTGACTCTGACGCCCTCGACGATGCGGCGATTGGCCACCAGGAACACGATCAGGAGCGGCAGCGCGCTCAGCACCGCCCCGGCCATGATGGGCCCGTACGACTCCGCGGCGTAGGCGCCGCGCAAGAGCGCCAGCGCCACCGGCAGCGGAAACATGTCGGGCTTGTTGACGGCGATCAGGGGCCACAGGAAGTCGTTCCAGGCGGAACGAAACGCGAAGATCGCGAGCGCGCCGAGCACCGGCTGGGAGAGCGGCAGCACGATGCGCGTGAAGATCTGCCACGGATCGGCGCCGTCGATGCGCGCCGCGTCCTCGAGCTCGGACGGGATCGTCAGGAAGAACTGGCGGAGCAGGAACACGCCGAACGCGAACGTCATCGCCGCCTCGGGGACGATCAAGCCCTGATAGGTACTGAGCCAGCCGAGCCGCTGCACGAGCACGTACTGCGGCACGAGGATCACCGCGTTCGGGATCATGAGGCTCCCGACGATCAGGCCGAAGACGAGGTGGCGCCCGCGGAAGCGCATCCGCGCCAGCGGATAGGCCGCCATCGCGCTCGTCAGCACGACGAGCGCCACGGAGCCGAGCGAGACCACGGTGCTGTTGAAGAACGCCCGGCCGATGCGCGCCGTGCGCGAGCTGCTGAAGAGCACCTCGCCGTAGTGCTCGATCGTCGCCGGCCACGGGATCCACTCCGGCGGGACGCGCACGATGTTCTCGGTCAGCTTCAACGAGGTCACGAGCACCCACACCGCCGGGAGCAGCCAGAGGACCGCGAGCAGCACCATGAGCGTGGTGAGCAGCGTGTGCCAGGCCCTGGTCGGTCGGTTCATGCCCGGCTCAGTACTGCGTGTGGCCGCGCAGCAGCCGGAACTGGAGGAGCGAGAACGCGAGGATCACCACGAACAGCACCCACGCCATCGCCGAGGCGGAGCCGAAGTGGAAGAAGTTCTGGAAGGCGGTCTCGTAGAGGTGCTGGACCACGGTACGGGTCGCGTCGCCCGGGCCGCCGTTGGTGAGGACGAACACCTGGCCGAAGATCTGGAACGAGCCGATGACGTGGGTCACCAGCACGAACAGGAACACCGGTCGGAGCAGCGGCAGCGTGATCGACCAGAAGCTTCGCCAGCCGCCGGCGCCGTCGATCGCCGCCGCCTCGTAGAGCTCGCGGGGAATGTCCTGAAGCCCTGCCAGATAGATGACCAGGTAGTAGCCGGTCACCCACCACACCGTCGTCAGGATGATCGCCCACATCGCAGTGCTGGGATCGGCGAGCCATGACCGGACCGGCACGCCGGCCGCACGCAGATAGTACGTCGAGGGGCCGATCACCGGATCGAGCAGCCAGAGCCACGTGAGGCCGACCGTGACGACCGACAGCGTGAACGGAAAGAAGAACGCGCCGCGCAGGAAGGTCCTGAGCGCGACGCCGCGGTTGAGCGCGACCGCGAGCACCAGCGGAACCGCGAGGATCGGTATGGTGCTGGCGACCGTGTAGTACGCGGTGTTGACAAGGCTCACGTGGAACCGCGTGTCGTCGAGGAGCCGCACGTAGTTCGCGGTCCCGACGAACGCGTGCTGAGCGCGGCCGAGCCGCGCGTTGGTGAACGAGAGCCAGAGGCCCTCGAGCAAGGGATAGACGCGGAAGACCGCGAACAGGGCCAGGCCGGGCGCCAGGAACAGGTACGGCGTGAAGGCGCCTCGGCGGCGCGCGCGGCGCGGCTTCACCCGGGCTCGCGGCTAGTCGGGCAGCGCGTTGATCTGGCGCGTCAGGTCGCCCATGGCCGGCGCGGCCGGCTTCTGGCCGATGTAGACGTTCTCGATCACCGGGCGCGTGATGTTCTCGGCGGCGACCCACTTCGGCGTGGCCTGCCCCGACTGCCATTGCCCGGCCTGTCCGAGCAGGGTGCGGAGCACGGGATCGGCGGTGATGCGCGGGTCCCCGTGCGGCTTGCGGAGCGCCGAGACCTGCCCGGCCTTCAAGGTCCACTCCGCGACGTGGTCGCTCATCCAGCGCACGTGTGCCCATGCAGCCTCACGCTTCGCCGCGTCGACGGCCTTCTTCTTCGGGAACGTGAACTGATGCGGCATCGTCCACACGACCGCCTGCTTGAACAGACGCGGCACCGGCGCCGCGACGAAGTCCACCTTGGCCTCGCGCAGCCCCGTGAAGTTCCAGGAGCCGGCGATCCAGAGGCCGAGCTTGCCGGCGATGAAGGCGTCGCGGCAGTTGGCGTTCGCCGGCGGCGCGATCTTGTGCTGGTTCTGGATCGCGCCCCAGAACTCGGCGACCTCGAGGGCCGCGGGCTCCCCGAGGCCGGAGCGCTTGAGGTCCGGCGAGTAGACGTTCGCGCCGTTCTGCCAGAGGAGGTTGTGGAATCCCCAGGTATAGCGGCCGGGATTGGTGGTGCCGATCGCGAAGCCGAAGGTATCGCCCTTCGTGAGCTGCTTGGCCATCGCCAGCACGTCATCGCGCGTCGTGGGAATCTTCGGCTTACCGTCCGGCCCGGCGAGGCCCGTGTCGCGCATCACCTTGACATTCACGTAGAGCAGATGCTGAGGCACGTCCAGCGGCACCGCGTAGCGCTTGCCCTGATACAGGCCTCCCTGCCACGTCGACGGAAGATAGTCCTCTGCCTTGAATCCCTTCGCGCTCGTCGCGGCGTCGGCCATCGGCTCGAGAATGCCGTCGCTCGCGAAGTGGGGAATCTCGACGGTGTGGATCAGCGCCAGATCCGGTCCCTCGTCGGCCGGCACCGCGACCTGCAGCTTGGCATACAGATCCGCCCAGACGATCCGCTGCTGCTCCATCCGGATGCCGGTGTCGCGCGTGAAGTGGTCGATGAGCTCGTCCATGATCTTGCCGTCGGCGCCGGTGAGCCCGTTCCAGTAGGTGACGGTCGGCTTCGCCTGGGCCGACGCGCGGCGCGGGCTCACGGTGAGCGCGGTGGCGCCGAGCGCGGCGCCTTCGAGGAAGCGACGGCGACTGAGAGGCGGCTTCGGCTCTGGCATGAAGGTCCTCCTGTGGCCGAGCGGGAGTATAACAGGGCGGCGGGAGGCACCGGGACCCTCGCGGGAGGACTCAATGGCGCGGATCGGCATCGACCTGAACCGGCGGATCGGCGACGTGGACCGCCGCATCTTCGGAAACTTCATCGAGCACCTCGGCCGCTGCATCTACGGCGGCATCTTCGAGGAGGGCTCGCCGCTGAGCGACGCCGCGGGCTTCCGCCGCGACGTGCTCGACGCGGTCCGTCCGCTCCGCGTCCCGGTGCTCCGGTGGCCCGGCGGCAACTTCGTGAGCGGGTACCACTGGCTGGACGGCGTCGGCCCCGTCGCCGACCGGCCGCGGCGATCGGAGCTGGCCTGGCACGCCGAGGAGTCCAATCATTTCGGCACCAACGAGTTCATCCAGTACTGCCGGGCGATCGGCACCGAGCCCTACATCTGCGTGAACATGGGCTCGGGCACGATGGACGAGGCGCAGGCCTGGGTCGAGTACTGCAACGGCACGGGCAACACGCACTGGGCGAACCTGCGTCGGAAGCACGGCCACCCCGAGCCGCACCGCGTTCGCTACTGGGGCCTCGGCAACGAGATGTACGGCGGCTGGCAGATCGGCAGCCTGAGCGCCGAGGACTACGTGAAGAAGGCCAGGAGTTTCGCGTTCGTGATGAAGCGGACCGATCCGTCCATCGAGCTCATCGGCTGCGGTCACAACGGCGTCAGCGACTGGGACGTGACGGTGCTCGACGGCCTGGCGCAGGTCGTCGACTATCACAGCATTCACCTCTACACCGGTCATCGCGACCACTACGCGACCGTCTTCCAGTCACACCAGGCCGAGCGCGCCGTGCGGATCTGCGCCGCGTTGATCGAGCGGGTGCGCCACGTGCAGCGGATCGAGCACCCGATCGCGATCGCCTTCGACGAGTGGAACGTGTGGTACCGCACACGAAGCCTCGAGGACCGCATCGGCGGCGTCGAGGAGCGCTACAACCTCTCCGATGCCCTGGCCATCGCGACCTACCTGAACGGCTTCATCCGCAACTGCCGTACGGTCCGGATCGCGAATCTGGCCCAGCTCGTGAACGCGATCGCCCCGATCTTCACCCGGCGTGACGGCCTGTTCTTGCAGACGATCTATCACCCGCTCCGCCTCTACGCCGAGCACACGCGGGACATCGCGCTCGACGTCGCCGTGGACAGTCCGACCCGAGAGCTCGCGCCCGGCCTGGAGGAGAGCGGCGTCGGCCGCGTTCACCACGTCGGCGATCTCGGCCCGTTCGCGCTGCTCGACGCCAGCGCCACCTGCGACGCGGCGGGCACACGACTCACGCTCACGGTGGTCAACCGAGATCGCGATCGCGCTCACGGTGCGGCGATCGAGCTGGGTGAGGCCATGGTCAAGGACGACGTGACCCTGTCGGAGGTCAACGGCGCCGACGTCGATGCGACCAATTCCTTCGAGAACCCCCGGGCGGTCGACGTGCGCGAGACGCGCCTCTCGGCACGAGGGCACCGGTTCGAGCATGAATTCCCAGCGCACTCGATCAGCGTCCTGAGGGTGCCGCTCGGCTGAGCCCGCAATTGGCGGTGTTAGAATCCGCTCCAGCGGAGCGTGCTCGGGCCTAGTTCGCGCTGCAGGCCGTCGCGGGGCTGGGGTCCCCGTCGGCCGAGGCGCGATTCTGAATCGAGGAGGACATGGCGGACGCAGAGGTGCGCTTCGACATACCGGATAGCTGGGGACTCAAAGACAAGGTCGCGATCGTCACCGGCGGCGGCGCCGCCGGCGACGGCATCGGCAACGGTCGCGCCGCCGCGATCCTGCTCGCGCGAGCCGGCACGCGCGTAATCGTGGTCGATCGCGACCTCGCGCTGGCCAAGCGTACGGTCGAGATGATCGAGGCGAGCGGCGGTCAGGGGCTCGCCTTCCAGGCCGACATGACGCGCGCGTCCGACTGCGCGGCGGTGGTCGAAGCCGCGATGGACCGCTACGGCCGGCTCGACTACCTCGACAACAACGTCGGCATCGGTAGCCGCGGCTCCGTGGTCGACGAGACCGAGGAAAGCTGGCGCCGGCTGATGAACGTCAACGTCGACACGATGTTTCTCGCCGCGAAGCACGCCATTCCCGCGATGCGGCGCACCGGCGGCGGTGCGATCGTCAACGTGTCGTCGATCTCGGCGCTCCGTCCTCGCGGTCTCACCGCCTACACCGTCTCGAAGGGCGCGGTCATCGCGCTGACGAAGGCGATGGCGGTCGATCACGGCCCCGAAGGAATCCGCGTGAACTGCGTCGCGCCCGGGCCCGTCTACACGCCCATGGTCTACCAGCGCGGCATGAGCGCCGCTTCACGCGATCGCCGGCGCACGGCGTCGGCGCTCAAGGTCGAGGGCACCGGCTGGGACATCGGGCACGCCGTACGGTTCCTGCTGTCGGACTTCGCGCGCTACATCACCGGTCACGTGCTCGTGGTAGACGGGGGCACGACGCTCTCGGGGCCTGAACGCGACACCGGGGGCCCCGGAGGCTAGCTCGGCGACGAAGCGGCTCACGAAGTCGATGGGGCCGGCGAAGGGCGTCGGGGCCTCGCGTTCCCGCCGGTGACCACGGCCCTGGATCACGATCGCCGCCACCATGGCCGCGAGGGCGATTCCCACCAAGCCGCCCGAGCCCACCGCGACACCGACGATCAAGGCGATCGTGGCGATCTGGAACAGAGGAACCGCGAGCTCCCGTGGTACGTGAGCTATCGCGTCCGCGTAGGGGTCAGGTGAATGCCGTCCGTCTTCTCGCACGCGATCGCGGCCGTCGCGATCGGCGGCGTGACGATCGGCGGTCGATCCCGGGCGACCCTGTGGGCACTCGGCGCGATCTGCGCGATAGTGCCCGACCTCGACGTCGTCTCGTTCTTTTTCGGACTTCCCTACGGTCACATGCTCGGCCACCGCGGGCTCTCGCACTCGCTGTTCTTCGCTGCCGTGCTGGCCTGGGTCGTCACCGCAATTGTACGTCGGAAGTTGCCCGCGAGCCCGAGCGCGATGAGGCTCTGGGTGTTCTTCTTCCTGGCCACGGCTTCCCACGGGTTTCTCGACTCTATGACCAATGGCGGCCTGGGCGTGGCCTTCTTCGCGCCGTTCTCCAATATTCGCTATTTCCTCCGATGGCGCCCGATCGTGGTCTCGCCGATCTCGGTCTACGGGTTCGTCGGTCGGCGCGGTCTGATCGTGATGTGGAGCGAGCTCGGTTGGGTCTGGCTGCCGGCGGCGTTGATCTTCCTGGCCGGCCTGGCGCTCCGGCGTAGCACTCCCCGGGAGGCTGTCGAAACGAACGGGGGTCGCTCGTCATAAGCTTACTTCGCGAAGACTTCCTTCATGAGAGACGTCACGCGCGCGCCCGGGTCGGACCTGATCTTGCGCTCCTCGTCGCCGACGACGCGGAAGAGGCCGTCGAGGGCCTTGCCGACCACGTAGCGATCGAGGTCGTAGTTCTCGGTGTTCAAGAAGGGGATGGCCTTCGCCTGGCCGAGCAGCTCGTTGTACTGCTTGACCGTCCCGACCTCGTCCATCGCGCGATCGACGATCGGCCTGAACGCCAACGTGAGCGACGCCGAGGTCTTGTCCTTGAAGTAATCGGTCGCGGCGGTCGGGGTGCCGTTCAGAATTCGCTGGGCGTCGTCGATCGTCATCTTCCCGATCGCGTCCCAGAAGATCTTCTTCGCCTCCGGGGCCGCGCGCTCGGCCGCGCGATTCATGCTGAGCACGAGCTTGTCGACCTCGGGACCGTAGCCCGCCGTGCGCAGACCTTTCTCGACCGTGCGCAGTCGCTCGGGCATCAGGATCTTGATCGCCTTGTTCCCGAAGTAGCCGTCGGTCTGCCCCGTGAGCTTCACGGCGTTCTCGGTGCCGACCTGCAGCGCCTGCTTGAGCGCGGCGCCGATCTTCACCTCGCCCGAGGGTCCAGCGCCGGAGCGCGCGTAGGTGTCCATCTCCTTGAGGATCTGATCGAGCTGGCCCGCGGCCGGTATCGCGGACAGGAGCACGAGAGCCGAGAGCATCAGGACGACTCTACGCATCTCGGGCCTCCTCGAGCTGACGCGCCAGCGCCGCGCGATCGGTGACGGGCAGCTCGCAGGCGTAGTTCCGGCAGACGTAGGCCGTCGCCTTGCCGCCAACCGCTTCCCTGCCCTCGAGCAGCGGGATGCCGGCAGCCCCGGCTTTGTCCCCGCTGATCAGGCCGGTCACGACGCGGTTGGGAAGGTATCGGCCGAAGACCTCGGTGACGAGGGCACCGAGCCCGTCGCCCGCGGTGGGCGCGACCAGCGCGACCTCGACCACGGGTCCGAGGTTGAAATCGAGCGCGCAGAGGAAACGGCCGAAGCCGCTCGCGTGCCGGGCCATCAGGTCGGCCATCGGTCGGAGCGCCTTCAGCGCCGTCGCCTCGTAGCGCGCGTCGCCCGTCAGCACCGCCAGCCGGAGAAGCGTCTCGACGGCGACCGACGTCCCGCACGGCACGGCATTGTCGAAGAGATTGCGCGGCCGCACGATGAGCTGCTCGCCGTCGCTCCCGGTGTCGTAGAAGCCGTCCAGCTGCTCGTCCCAGAAGAGCCTGATCATCTCGTCCGAGAGGGTGCGCGCTTCGTCGAGCCAGCGCCGCTCGAACGTGGCCTCGTAGACGTCGAGCAGCGCCACCGCGACCATCGCGTAGTCTTCCAGGTAGCCCTTCAGCTTGGCGCGACCGCTCTTCCACGTCCTGAGCAGCCGGCCATCGGCTCGCATCGCCTTCAGGACGAACTCGGCGTTCTTGACGGCCGCGGCGATGTAGTCCGGGCGGCCGAGCGCGCGGCCCGCCTCGGCGAACGCGCGACAAGCCAGGCCGTTCCACGACGCGAGGACCTTGTCGTCCCGGCCCGGATGGATCCGGCGCTCGCGCGCCGCGTAGAGCTTCGTCTTGATCGCGGCGATGCGCTCGGCGCCCGGCTCGCCCGCCACGTAGAGGATGCTCTGGCCCTCGAAGTTCGGACCGCGATCCACCCCCCAGTAGTGGCCGGCGAGCTCGGCGTCGGCGTCGCCCAGCACCTCGCGCAGCTCGTCCGGCGTCCACACGAAGAACTTACCTTCGTGACCCTCGGAGTCGGCGTCCTGCGAGGAATAGAAGCCGCCGGCCGGGTCGGTCATCTCGCGCAGGATGTAGTCGAGCGTTTCCTCGCAGACTCGCCGGCACTCCGGGTCGCCGAAGGCGAGCCAGCCGTGCAGGTAGAGCGAGGCGAGCTGGCCGTTGTCGTAGAGCATCTTCTCGAAGTGCGGGACCAGCCAGTGCGCGTCCACCGAGTAGCGGTGGAAGCCGCCGCCGACCTGGTCGTACATCCCGCCGCGCGCCATCATCGCCAGGGTCGTGTGCGTCATCTGGCGAGCCCGCGCGTTCTGCGTGCGCTTCCAGTAGCGCAGGACGAACTCCCAGATCATCGGCTGAGGGAACTTCGGCGCCCCGCCCAGGCCTCCGTCGGCGTCGTCGAACTGCGCCGAGATGAACTGGAACGCCTCGCCGAGGATCGCCGGGGTCAGGAGCTCGGTCGCGGCGCGCAGGCGCTCGGACTGGCCGAGCGCCTCGCTGATCTTGCGCGACGACTCGACGACCTCGCCGCGACGCGTCGCCCACGCGTCCGCGATCGCAGCGAGGAGGCGCGGGAACCCGGGCAGGCCGTGGCGATCCACCGGCGGGAAATAGGTGCCGCCGTAGAACGGCGCGCCGTCGGGCGTCAGGAAGACGGTCATCGGCCAGCCGCCGTGGCCGGTCAGGGACTGGACGGCCTGCATGTAGATCTGGTCGACGTCCGGGCGCTCCTCGCGGTCGACCTTCACGTTCACGAAGTGGCGGTTCATCACGCCCGCGATCTCGGCGTTCTCGAACGACTCGTGCTCCATCACGTGGCACCAGTGGCACGCGGAATAGCCGACCGAGAGGAGCAGCGGCTTGTCCTCGGCGCGGGCCCTGGCGAAGGCCTCGTCGCCCCATGGATACCAGTCGACCGGATTGTGGGCGTGCTGGAGCAGGTAGGGGCTGGTCTCGCGCGCGAGCCGATTTTCCGCCACGCGCTCGCCTCTCAGCGCGCGAACGGCAGCGCGCTGACCGTCGCCGCCACCGTGGTTCCGCCGAAGCGAACCGCGACCCGGGTGCCGGGCTCGGCATGCTGGCGACGCACGAAGGCGAGCGCGATCGGGCGCGCGAGACCGAACGATCGGACCGCGCTCGTGACTTTGCCGATCGTCGTGTCATCGAGCACGACCTCGGCGCCCTGCGGCGGCACCTGGTCGCCGTCGAGCACCAGGCCGCGAAGCATCCGATTCACGTGCCCGCGGTCGCGAATCCGCACCACGACCTCCTGGCCGGGGTAGCAGCCCTTCGTGTGGGAGAGCAGATTGTCGAACGGAATCTCCGACAGCAGCACGGATTCGTCGACGTCGTGACCGAAGAGCGGCGTGCCCGCCTCGATCCTCAGCGACTCGAAGGCCTCGGGGCCGATCGACCGTACGTCAGCCCCGGCCAGCGCGTCGCGCACCTTCGCCGCATCGGTGAGCGCGCACATGATCCACACCTCGGCCTCGCCGGTCTCGCCGCCCCCGCTCACGAGCCGCACCGGCGTCTCGCCGAGCTTGCCCATCAGCCGATCGCTCGTCTCGCGAGCCTGCGGGCCCGCCAGGACGAAGAGCGTCTTCTCGCGCGAGACGTCCTCGATCGCCACTTTCTCCGAGAAGAGGTAGTGATCGAGCGCCTCGGCGGTCTTCGCGGCCATCGCCGGCGGCGTGACGACGAAGATCCGGTCGTCGGCGACCCAGACGAAGAGGACGACCTGCACCTTGCCGTGGATGTCGAGCAACGTCGCGGCGCACCCCTGCCCCGGTCCGAGCGCTTTGACCTCGTTGCTCAAGA
>Ga0209160_1003751_pt1 | contig 12308 bp, 9 predicted proteins | sample GraSoiAngelo_153_FD_186167 | JGI IMG/M metagenome (GOLD analysis project Ga0209160, IMG submission 186167) | Grasslands soil microbial communities from the Angelo Coastal Reserve, California, USA - 14_1009_12_40cm (SPAdes) (version 2) | ecosystem: Environmental > Terrestrial > Soil > Grasslands ...
CCCATCAGGGTCAGCACGTCGGCGATCTCCGTGAACGCTTCGATCACCGGTCGTTCCGAGAGGCCCGTCGGGCGATAGGTCTCGATGTCCTCCAGGCCGAATTTCGAAAGGCCGCGCGTGTGGAACCAGACCCGGTCTTCGGCGCGACCTTCGACTTGCTCGATCCGCAGGTGGTCGTCAAGCCGGAAAGTCCGCAAAGGGCGGTCCGTCCAATCCGAGGGGTTCAGGTAGGTGTCGGTCGCCGTATCGTAGGCGGTGCCGCCGGTCAGGAGCGTCAGGCCGCGTGCCAGCCTCGTCACGTGCAGGACGGCGTCCCGGCAGTCACGACCGGTCATCCGGAGCTGCAGGACCTGAGCTGCATGGGGATGGCCCCATTGCAAGCGCTCGCGCCAAGCCTCGGCCATGGCAAGGGGCAGGCTGGTCTCCACCAGGGCGCTCCAGGGGCCGTGCCGGGCTTCAAACCTCGTCTTTTGGGGGTCGCGCGGGAGTTGGATGGTGAGCGGGCCGCCGTATTCCTGGTCAAACCAGGCGGCGAGGAACCCGGGCGGGGGCGGCTCGGGCGCCGCGTATCCGATGACGAACAGCGGGACCTTCAGCTCTTTCCCCGCCGCCTTCCGCTTGATCTTTTTCAAGAGTGCCTGGCTAACGGGACAGCGAGTCCTCGATGTCGGGCGGGGTGGCCGCGATGCGCGTGCCAAGAGCGGGGTAGCGGGTCAGGACCGCCCGCTGCATGAGCCAGGCGATCGTGCGATAGGAGAAGTGCCCCTTCACGCCCGAACGCAGCCGGGCCATGTACTCCGCTTCCGCGTAATCCATCTTGAACAGGCAGCGGGTGCGGAACCCGAACGGCGTCAGGTAAGTCGCGGCGTCAGAGTGTGAGAGCGCCAGGCCCTCGACCTGCTCCTTGACCTCATCCATGACAGCCCGATACTCGGCCGCGATGCCAGCCTCCTTGAGAAGGGCGGGCGTCTCGTAGCCGTGGATCGTCGTGAACTCCTGCCGGATCTGCTGGCAGCGGCGGTGCCGGTGCAAGTCGCGCCATCCGCCGAGGTCCATGAGGATGTCGAAGATGAAGCTGTAGCCGCACCGGAACTCCTGCAGGAGTTCGTCGTGAGGACCGCGCCGCCGCAGCGCGATTTCGATCAGGTCCGCTTTCTCCTTCTCGGTCCACTCCCGGACCACTGCCAGAATCTGCCGGTAGGGGTAGACGGTCACGCGATACAGGAGCGTCGCGGCCAGTTCGTCCAGCGGCGCGTGCGGTTCGATCAACTCAACCGGCTCACTCGCCTCCACCGCACCCAGCCGCAGGCGCTCGGCGGCAGCCTGCTTCAGGTCGGGATATGTCTTGATGAGGTAGTCGCTTGGCCTCGCATGGCGGGCCAGCGTGGGAGCGAGCGGCTCGTTGGGAGCCGCAGATGGTCCGTTCAACTCGCCCCACACGTTGAGAGGCGGGTTGGCGCAGGCGCGTTTCAAGTCCTCGCCAATGGCGCGCAGCTCGGCCACCTGCAACGAGAGCAAACGGCCGATCTGTTTTTCCAATGTCCGGATGCTGACCACTTGGCCCACGTTCGTGGTCGTGGCAAGCGGCAAGAGGTAGCGCGTGACGTCGAAGGTCCGCGCGTTCATCGTCCTGTCGTAGGCCTGTGGCTTCATGTCTTCGGGCCTCGGAGTCGTGCGGGTCAGATGGTCCTTGATGGGCGTGTGCAGGGTGGTATAGGCCTGGTGCAGGCGCGCGGCGATGCCCCGGAAGGTGGCCTCGATCGGCGTACCTTGGACGTGCTCCGTTACGAAGACGCCACCCGGCCCGAAGTCCTGGTAGCGGGAAGACTTCGCCTGGCCATCCCAGAGCGCCTCGTCCTCGATGTGGATGGCAGCGAACTCCGAGATGCCTTCGAAGCAGATGATGACGTGCCCCAGGTCGGCGATCGAGGCATGCCCGTAGTCGAAGTAGAACTGCTCCCAGAACTTCTCCGACGAGTGGCCGTGGACCCAGCGCAGGCTGTCTTCGATGGAGTCGGGCGAGCGGCTGTAGCGCGCGAGCGCGTAGGCCGATTTCTCCGGCGGCATGGGCGCCAGCGCGATCACGCGGCGGGTCGGCGAGGTCATGCGGCCCATCATAGGGAGGCGTCGGGAGGCCGTCAAGAGCGCGGAGCGCCACGCGCCAGTTGATCCTCTCCCGAAAGGAATGCTAGGGTGCGGCCATGAACAAAGAGAGGGCGGCGGCCGAGCCTGTTCTCTTCACGCCGGACGAGCTGACTCTCCTGGGCGACACGCAGTTCTTCCGCGCGAAAGCGCGCATCATGACGAAGATGAAGGCCGTCCTGGAAGGGGTCTACGAGGGCCTGCAGCGCGAGCTCGCGGGCGTGACCCTCCTCGCACCGGCTGGATTCAATCCGGCGGCCCACCAGTTCGTCAAGGGCGAGCACCTCGAAGACTTTCCCTATCAGTACTTGGATTATTTCAAGCACTTCCAAGGCGAGGAGAAATTCACCTTCCGCACGCTTCTCTGGTGGGGGCACCACATCGTGTTTGCTCTGATCCTGCAAGGCGGCTACCTCACGCAGTACAAGAAGAACCTCATGAACCGGTACGGGGGTGTGGCGGACCAGGGCCTCGCGCTCTGCCTGGGCAGCACGCCTTGGGAGTGGAAGCGCGGCGAGGGCTACACGATGGAGCTCACCTGGGAGCGCAAGAACGAGTTACAGGCGCTGCTCGACCGCCGGTCTTTCGTCAAGCTGGCGCGCTTCGTGCCCTTCGACCATCAGGTGGTGCGGGAAGGCCGGGTGCCCGAACTGGGGCGCGCGACGCTCCGCCAGTTTCTGCCGATCCTCACACCGTAGGGGCGAGTCAACTCTTTCTCTTCCGCATTCCCGTCATTGCGAGGAGCTTTTCTTGCGACGAAGCAATCTCGAAGCTTGCTCATTATATCCCCTCTCCCCTGGAGGGAGAGGGGAGGGTGAGGGGGAGCCGAATCCCACCTTGTCAGTCGGGATCGGAAAAGTGGGGTCAGAGTCCCTTTCATAGTAGTTTTCTGCAGTCCCAACAAAGAAGTGGACTCTGACCCCACTTTTCCGCTCCTTCTTGTTGTTACATCCAATCACATCTGTCGGCGCCCGCAATTCTCAAATGGCAGTGCGCCCTCCGTCGACGGCGAGTTTTGCGCCGTGAATGAAACTGGCACGATCCGTCGCCAAAAAGACAATGGCCTCAGCAATCTCGTCCGCTGTAGCCGGACGGCCCGCCGGCGCCTGGGCGGCCAGTTCCTCGAGCCCCTCCCCCATTGCGTCCGTGCCTTCCGTGCGCGTAGGTCCCGGGCTCACTGCATTGACGCGGATACCGCTCGGGCCATATTCAGCCGCCCAGGCTTTGGTCAGCAGATTGATGGCCGCCTTGCTCGAGCCATAGAGGCTCATGCCGGCCGCCCCATAATCGGCAACCATCGTCGATACATTGACGATTGCCCCTTTGCCTCTCTTTGCCATCAGCGGAGCAAGTGCCGCGACGAGGAAGTACGGCGCCTTGACGTTGAGCGAATACACGCTCTCAAATACTTCTTCCGTCGTTTCATGCGTCGGCCCGAACGGGAAGATCCCCGCATTGTTGATCAGAATATCGACATGGCCGTTTCCGAGTTCGACCGCTCTTCTCGCCACTTCGCGTGCGCTCGACGCGTCTCGAAGGTCAGACGATATAAAATCCGCTTCGCCTCCTGCTGCGCGGATTTCCGCAACCGTCTTCTCGCCGCGTTCCGCATTGCGGCCTACGACTATGACATGGATGCCAAGCTGGGCCAGTTTATTGGCTGCCGCCCGGCCAATACCGCTCGTTCCCCCTGTAATAAGTGCTGTCAACGAATTGGTAGTCATTTGCAATTTCCCCTAATAAGCTGTTGCTTCATTCTGTTCCAGATGCCTGACTATTGAGTATGCTGATCGTCATATCTCGATCCTGGAAGTCAGACACAAGTGGAGCCATTCTCCCCGTGAGTCGAGGACTTGTCAACGCCATCCACAGCGCAGGGCTGGCGCGCTATACCGATCGGCAAAGTTCCATAATAGCTGCGAGGCGTTGAGCCCCTGTGTCAGCGCATCCAGTCCTTATGTTAAATTCGCCCCTCACCCGTACCCTCTCCCCAAGATAGGGCGAGGGAATCTTAACGGACTCAATTTATAGAACGAGATTGCTTCGCGTCGCTCGCAACGACAGCGGTTGGCTAGCGCCCGTGGCTCTTCAGGATTTCCCGGACGCGCGTGAGATCGAGCGCCTCGGCCTTGTTGCCATCACGGCCGATGACCGTCGTCGCCATCGTGAGCGCGTTGAGGATGGCTTCCTGCGTGGCCTCGACCGTCGCGGTAAACAACGGGTTGAGGTGCGTGTCCGCGAAGACAGTCATCGGGTAGGTGCGTTCTTGAGGGTAGTGGGGGATGACGTTGCCGGTGGAGAAGGCCAGGATGAAATCGCCGCTGCCGTGCCGGCCGGTGGAGCCGGTGCGCGCCAGGCCGAGCGCCGCGCGCTTGGCCAGGCGTTTCAGTTGCCGGGCATCGAGCGGCGCGTCAGTCGCGATGATAATGATGATCGACCCGTCGGGTCCCGGCGCGGAGGCCGTGCCCTCTCCGTACAGCTTTCCGACGGGGATGCCTCCCATCACCAATTCCTCGCGCCGGCCGAAGTTCGCGTTGACGAGCACGCCGACCGTGAAGCCCCCCGCCGCCGAGACGATCCGGGAGGCGGTCCCGATGCCGCCCTTGAAACCGAAGGCGACCATGCCGGTCCCGGCGCCGACCGTTCCTTCCGACACCGGCCCGTCGCCCGCGCTGTCCAGGGCCTTGGTGACGTCGGCCTCCGAGACGTGGCGTCCCTGGATGTCGTTGAGCCGGCTGTCGTCGCACTCGGCGATGACCGGCGTGAGGGTGTCGTCCCGGATGCCGATTCCGGGATACCGGCTGATCATCCAGCTCATGACACCGTTGGCGACGCGGGGCAGGTTGAGCGTGTTGGTGAGGGCGATCGGATATTCGAGAAAGCCGGACTCTTCCACCCAGGCGAGCCCCGTCATCTCGCCGGTTCCGTTCAGCACGAAGGCTCCCGCCGGGACCTTCTTGTGCCAGACATCCTCGCGGGGGATGACCACGGTGACGCCCGTGCGGACCGGGCCTTGACCCGGCACGAGCTTGCCGTCTCCTCTGATCAGGGTCGTGTGGCCGACGCGAACGCCGGGCACGTCGGTGATGGCGTTGAGTTTGCCGGTGGGATAGATGCCGAGGTCCACCCCGAGGCTCCGCGCACGCACGCGCGGCTCGTCCCCGGGCGGTGATGGAGCGCTCTGGGCCTCTGCCGCGACAGGAGCCCAGAGCGCGAGCAGGAGCAGCAGGAGTGGCCGGATCAACGGCGCCCGCCGGCGAGCGGATAGCCGGCTTGCAGCCAGGCGTTCACGCTGCCGCGGATGTTGTAGACGTTCTTGTAGCCCAGTTCGGTCAAGGTGTCGGCGGCGATGTTGCCCCGCTTCCCGGACTGGCAGTACACGACGATGTGATCGTCGAAGCTGGCGCCGATCTCCTTGTGACGCTTGGCGATCTCCCTGAACTCAATATTCACGTCGGTGCCGGGAATCGCCCCGGTGTCGTGCTCTTCGACGGTCCGCACGTCTACCAGGAAGAAGCCCTTCTCGCGCAAACTGGACGCTTTGTCCAGCGCGACCTTCACTTCCTGCACGCTGAGCTGCCGGACGTGCGAAGCCGACGCCGGTCCACTCGCCACACCGGCCGCCGCAATGACCAGCACACCGAGGAACGAGAGCCAACGGAACGTCATGATGCACCGCCTTTTCAGAGGTTTTTGCAGAACAGCGCGACGCTGGCCGTGTAGCCGTGGAGGAAGTTGTTCCCGCCCACAGGGCCGATTTCGCCCATGGCGAAAAAGCCGCCGACCGGGATCCCGCCCATCTTTTCACGCACGGCGGTGACGTCGTGGTGGGGAGTACGGAAGAACCGCTGGCCACGCCCGTTGCAGCTGAACAGGAGCGCGCCGATGGGATCGCCCGCGTGTGTGTCTTCGCGTTCGCCGGTCAGCAGCGCGCGCAGGTCTTCGCTGGCGGAGGCACCGTCCCGGATCTGGAACTGCACGGTCTGCCCGACCCGGACGTAGTCGGCCACCGCCAAGCTGCCGGTCTTCTGGTCGACCCCGATCAGGTTGCGGATCAGGAAGTCCCCGCGCTCGAACTGGCCCTTGTGCTCGTCGATGACGACCCCCAGGTGCAGCGCGCGCTCGGCCTGGCGCTGCTCGGCGGGGGAAAGCAAGGAGAAGACTTCGCGCAGGCATTCCAGGGCCGGTTTCCCGCTGAGTTCGTGGATGACGTTCTGGTCGGCTTGCGTGATCATGAAACGGTCGCCGATCGGCCGGCAGCCCTGGGACACGACGGTTCGGATGCACACGGCCCCGGTCACGGCCACGCCGACAACACCGGTGTCCACGACTGTCTCGTTGAAGAGAAGGCGGTTCGCGCCGGGCTCCTGCGCGCCGCTGGCCATGCCGCCGATGGCCGAAGCCCCGGGAAAGCGTTCGGCTATATCTCCGAGAAGGGCCTCAGCCGGCGTGGTGAAGGGCTCGGCGATGACCAGAAAGGACGGATTTTGGTCCAGGGTCGGCATGTCCTTGGGCCAGCCGGACGCGGTGAACTGCTCGCCGGCCTGCACAAATTCGAGATGGAACGGAGTGAGGGTGGTCCCGGGCAGATGCCCGGCCCAGAGGCACAGGGCGGACTGGCCCTCCACCTCCTGAGTGTCCCCGATCACGCTTTCGGCCGAGCACCCCAGGAGAACCTTTGGCCGGAGCCGTTCGCGGACAGTTGAAACAATGAGATCGGCGGATTCGGCGTGGTCGGGGGAGAAAAACGCGAACGCCAGGTCCACCGGTCGTCCACCCAAGTGGGTCGTGGCCTCGCGGCACACCTCGTCGAGGGCGTCCGCGGTCCCGTTAGCTTTCGATAAAGCCGAATGCACTTGCATGGTGGCAGTGTATCACACGGGAATGTTGACTTGTCCAGCCGCCTTGAGGGGAAACCGCCTGCCTCTTAAATTTCGTAGGTGCTGGCTTCCAGCGTGCCGTTGCACACGGGGCAGCGTTGGGGCGGGGTGGCTGGCGAGGCCTGAGGCGCGGCGATCAATTGGGAGCGCTTAATAGCGGCGACGCCGGAATCGCAGGGGGTCCACAGCGAGCTGCAAACAGGACAGAGGTACCACTGGGTGTATCCAGGCCATTCCCGGTCACGCTGAGCCACGACTGATCTACCTCGTGGAATGTTTTACCACAGAACTGGCGACCGTGCAATTGCGCGTTCCCACTCTTTCTCTCGCTCCGGGGTCGTGATATGCTAGCTCATTATGATTCCTGATCTCGTCCTCTACCATGCCGACTGCACCGACGGGTTCGGTGCTGCCTGGGCCATCTGGAAGCGGTATCCTTCGGCCGAGTTCATTCCTGCCGACCACGGGCTCCCGCCTCCTGTCAGCTGCGCGGGGCGTCGGGTGGTGCTCGTGGACTTCGCTTATCCTCGGCCGATCTTGGAAGAGATGGCGGAGGAAGCCTCGGAACTCCAAGTCTTGGACCACCATATCACGGCCAAAGAGGCGCTTAAAGGACTGCCGTATGTCCGTTTTGATCTGGAAAAGAGCGGCGCCGTGCTCGCCTGGGAGTGGGCTCACGGCACCACGCCCCCCTGGCTCCTGCAATACGTGCAGGACAAGGACCTGTGGGCATGGAAGCTTCCCAACAGCCGCGAGATCAGCGCGGGATTGAACTCCTACCCCTATGACTTCAAGGTTTGGGACTCGTTGGAGAAGGAAAGGCTTGAACAAGAAGGGCGCGCCATCCTCCGCTATGAACACGAGTTGGTCAAGAAGATCATCCGTAATGTGGTATGGGTCCAATTCGAGGGAGAAACGGTCCCCTGTGTGCAAAGCGCGATCCTGACCAGCCAGATCGGCGAGCAGCTTTCGCCCGGCCGTCCGTTCTGCCTGATCTGGCATGACCGTCACGGTCTGCGTCACTTCAGCCTGCGCTCGGAGCAGGGTGGAACCGATGTGGCGAAGATCGCCGTGAAGTACGGCGGCGGTGGGCATACCCACGCTGCCGGGTTCTCGGTTCACCTGGGTAAGGCCGGCCCTCCGCCAGCCGATGGCTCGACGCCCAATGTGTTCATCCTGCCAGTTTCCCGTTAGCCCTTCTCCGCGCCTTGACGCTTCTCGCGTGATGTCCGTATAATTTCGTTTCTTCTGCGATCGGGGCGGGAATAGCTCAGTGGTAGAGCATCGCCTTGCCAAGGCGAGGGTCGCGGGTTCAAATCCCGTTTCCCGCTCCATTCCGATGGGCTCAGGGACCCCGCTGTTCCCTTCTTCCACTTCCGCTAGTCTGGCCGTCTAGCACCTCGCGAACTTTGCGCGCCAGGGCTTCAGGGGTGAAGGGCTTCTGCAGGAACGCCATATGCGCAGCCAGGACCCCGTGACGAACGACGGCATCGTCCGTGTAGCCCGACATGTACAGCACCTTTGTCTCCGGATGTTCAGACGTCAGTTGCTCGGCGATCTCGCGCCCGCTCATCTGGGGCATCACGACATCGGTGATCAGAAGGTGGATCGGTCCCGCATGGTGGATACTCAGGACCTGGGCTTCGATCCCGTGGCGCGCCTCCAGGACGGTATAACCCAGATGCCGAAGCATGTCCCGCACGAGCCACCGCACCTCTGGTTCGTCCTCCACCAGCAGCACGGTCTCCATTCCCTGTGGGAGTGCGGACCAGTGAGTGACCGGCGGGACTGAATCCGCTGGGTCAACGACTCTGGGCAGGTAGATCTTGAACGTCGTGCCCTGCCCGCGTTCACTGTAGACCCAGATGTAGCCGCCGCTCTGCTTCACGATCCCGTACACCGTGGAGAGGCCCAACCCCGTGCCCTTGCCCTGTTCCTTGGTGGTGAAGAAGGGCTCGAAAATCCTGGACTGCGTCGCTGCATCCATCCCGCAGCCGGTGTCGCTCACGGCCAGGCGCACATACGAGCCGGGTTGCATGGGGAGATGCCGGCGGGCATACGCCTCGTCGAGCTCAGCGTTGTCGGTCTCGAGCAGGAGTTTGCCCCCCTGGGACATCGCGTCGCGGGAGTTGATGGCCAAGTTCATGATGACCTGCTCGATCTGTCCGGGATCAGCTTTCACCTGTCCCAGTCCGGGCTTCAGCTCGATGACGAGCTCGATGTTCTCGCCGATCAATCGCTGGAGCATCGGCTCCAGATTGGTCACCACGGCGTTCAGGTCTAAGACCTTTGGTTGCAGCATCTGCCGGCGGCTGAAGGCGAGCAGTTGGCGGGTCAGAGAGTGGGCCCGGTCCCCGGCCTTCTTGATCTGCTCGAGTTCGCGCCGCATGGGGTCTTCAGGACCGATTCGACTGAGCAGCATGTCGCTGTATCCCGTGATGATCGTCACGAGGTTGTTGAAGTCGTGGGCAACGCCTCCGGCCAGCTTGCCGATCGCCTCCATCTTCTGCGCCTGGCGGAGCTGTTGCTCGAGCTGGCGGCGCTCCGTGATGTCCACCGCCATGCCGCCGAGTAAGCGTCGTCCGGCGTGATCCTTCACGGGAAACTTGAAGACCAGCCAGTGATGAAGGGTCCCGTCTGGACCCGGGAACGTTTCGAAAATTTCGGCTGGCCTGCCCTCGGCCAGTATCGTCTGGTCGTTCTCGCGCAACTGGCGCGCCGTCTCCTCGGGCCAGAGATCGAAACCCGTCTTTCCCAACCACTGGAGGCGCGTCAGCTTGAAGAAGCGTTCGAACACTTGGTTGACGTAGACGAATCGACCGTCCTCATCTTTCACGAACGCCACAGCTGGGCTGTTGTCCATGAAGGCATGAAAGCGGTCTTCGCTTTCCCGGAGCGCCCGACGCTCTTGGGCCCGCTCCAGCACCGTCTTTACCGACACCGACAGGCGGCCCCAAATTTTGCAGTGCCGGGGCGCTTTGATGACGTAGTCGTCGAGTCCGGCCTTCATGGCCTCCACGGCGATTTCTTCGCTGCCGGTCCCCGTGACCATGATCACCGGACAGTCGGGGTACCGGCTTTTGACGGTGTGCAGGATGGCCAGGCCATTCGTCCAGGGAAGCTGGTAGTCTGTCAGGACGAGGTCGTAGGCCTCGTCTTTTTCCAGGGCGCGGTCGAAATCAGTCGCGTTGAGGATCGAGGTCATCCGGAGATCGGCATGCTCGCGCTTTAGTTCGTGCTGGATCAAGGCGCGGTCGTCTGGATTGTCTTCGATGATCAAGACGCGGAGCGGGCGGCTCATGGCATCTCTATCCGGCTTTCCGATGCGGTTACGAGAACCTTTTTCGATTTCCGAACGGGGCGGTATGATTCGCCTTGAAGATAAATGCAGATATCGTGCCCGAAGGACGCCAGCCTGGCGTTTAGCCGGTGGGCGCTGGCCTTGGGACGCATAGTGGCGGAGGCCAATCGACTGCACAATCTAAGGGTTCGATACGGTCCATTTCTGTACACCGTCCGATTTTTGACTTAGGGGCGGCTGTCCCATAAGATGCGGTTCTGATGTCGGGAAAAGCCCGGAGAAGAAGGTGGTGCGCCCGGCAGGACTTGAACCTGCGACCTGCGGGTTCGAAGCCCGACGCTCTATCCAACTGAGCTACGGGCGCACGGGAGTTGTAGCGTAGTCGCATCTGTGCACGCTGTCAATTGATGAAGGAGTGATCGTCCATGTCAGTCGAGGGTGAGCGGGTCGGGTTCGCAGGCCTGCGTGTGGCCGCCTTTGAAAGCCGGATGGCTGAGCAGATGATACAGCTCATCGAGCGGCACGGCGGTCGCCCGCTGGTCGCGCCGTCCATGCGCGAAGTGCCCTTGGAAGAGAACGCTGACGTGCTGCGCTTCGGCGAGCGTCTGCTTGCGGGCGAGTTCGATCTAGTGATCCTCCTCACCGGCGTGGGCACCCGCTTCATGCTGAAGGTCCTGGATTCCCGCTGGCCCCGGGTGCAGATACTGGCCGCCCTCGGCAAGACCATCACAGTCGTACGCGGGCCCAAGCCCTTGGCGGTGCTCCGCGAGAATAACCTGCAGCCCACGCTCGCCGTGCCGGAACCGAACACGTGGCGGGATCTGATCAAGGCGCTGGATGACCTCGGACGGTCGCTGACAGGGATGAGCGTAGCTGTGCAGGAGTATGGAGTGCCGAACGTCGAACTGCTGAAAGCTATCGAGGCGCGCGGGGCGATTGTCATGCGGGTTCCGGTGTACCAGTGGAGGCTGCCCGAAGACACCGGCCCGCTCACCGACGCGGTTCGCGCAATCCTGCGCGGGGAGGTGGACGTCGTCTTGTTCACCAACGCGGTGCAGGTGGATCATGTCATGCAGATGGCCGAGCGGTTGGGCGGCGCCGATCAGCTGCGTCAGGTGCTGGAGAAGGTGGTGGTCTCAGCCGTCGGTCCCATCGTGGCCGAGCGCTTGCGCAGCTACGAGTTGCCGGTGGATTTCGAGCCTTCCCACCCCAAGATGGGCATTCATGTGAAAGAGACCAGCGAGCGAGCCGCGGAGTTGCTGCTCCGCAAAGGCGCCGCCCCTCGACACTGATCGAGGGGCCAACGGTTTTTCATAATCTTTTCAGCACAGTACAAGTCAGCAAAGCGGTATCCACCCCTCCTGGCCCCCCAGTTCACGAGAGCTCCTTTCCTGGACGGTGAAATGTAACTTTTCTGATTCGGGCGTGTCATACCCAGAGTAAAGGCAGGCCAAGGACAACGACTTGGGATGTTCTCGACTCATACAGGGAGGGCAAGATGTCTAGGACAACAAGGGCAATTAGTTCTCAAATTTCGGTCATTCTCGCTATCGGTGCTTTGCTAGCTTGGGGTGTCTGCATTCCTACCGAGGTCCGAGCCGATGACCCAAGCCAGAGGATGATGAGGGGCGGGCATCCCGAGCATGGCAGGGCCATGCACGACTTTGTCGACCATTCACTCCAAAGGTTACTCCGGCATGGAAAGGACCTGGGCTTGTCACAGGAGCAACGTGCCAAGATCAAGGCTATCGCGACTGACTATACGAAGACTCGTATCCGAGAGGAAGCCGACTTGAAACTGGCTGAGGTGGATGTCCGGACACTCATCCACGATGAGAAGGCCGACCTAGCTGCGATCGAGACAGCTCTGAAGAAATCCGAGAACACTCATACGGCCCTGCGTCTGGATGGGGTGAAGGCTCTGCGTGCGGCGGCCGCTGTTCTGACGCCGGAGCAGCGCGAGAAATGGCGTGCCATCAGAATGG
>Ga0209160_1003752_pt1 | contig 12304 bp, 7 predicted proteins | sample GraSoiAngelo_153_FD_186167 | JGI IMG/M metagenome (GOLD analysis project Ga0209160, IMG submission 186167) | Grasslands soil microbial communities from the Angelo Coastal Reserve, California, USA - 14_1009_12_40cm (SPAdes) (version 2) | ecosystem: Environmental > Terrestrial > Soil > Grasslands ...
GAAGAATCGAAGGGGATTGCCGGACCTCGATCGCCTCTTCCCGCACCCCGTGTCCTCGCTCCGCAACGGTCCGGTTCCCCGCCCAGAACTCGAAGGGACCCTTGGGAGTCGGCACGAGAATCTTTGTGTTCTGGAGATCGTCGGCGGAGGCGAGCGAGCTCCCGAAGGCGCGCATGAGGTCGGCCGCCCGCACAAGGATGCCCGTCGTCCCGAGGACGGTGTCGAGGAGGCGGCGGTAGATTCCCCCGCCTTCCGGCGGCGTCGAGGTATCCATCGCGGCGTCGTAGATGTGTTCCAGACGGTTCGTGTCTCTCGCATTCACGAGGCCGAAGGCCCTCCCGATCCACGTCCCGTTCGCTTCCTCGCGAATCTGAGTCTGGAGGTCGGCGAGGCCCTTGGCATCGAGGGACCAGAAGTCCGGATCGAAGGCCGCCTGGCCCTCAAGATGCACCACGAGCCGGTTCCTCGCGAGATCCGTCTCAATGGCCCTTGAGGCGAGGGTGTCGTAGTTCGCCTCGACGAAGTCCATGACGCCGCGCACCGCGTCCGCCTGCGCCCTCCAGAGGTTCGTGACCAGCGAGCCGAGGTAGGACGGGTCGTCCCGCAGGCGGCGAGTCGCCTCATCGATCGCCGTCGTGAGTGATTCCCGGACGAATTCGAGGATGGACCGGGAGTCTTTCGGGTCCATCCCACCACGCAGGCTCGGATTCAGGATCGCCCCGATGAGGTTGAGGTTGTTCGCGACAGTCGTCGCGAGGTCAATGAAAAATTCCCGCGCGGAGGCGTGGACCGTCCGGAGATCGTCGGCGTACAGGGTGTTGAAGTACGATCGCCAGAGCGGGTCTCGTCCCTCGAGGAAGCGGACGGAATCGAACTCGATCGGCGCGTCGTGGGCGGGAATCGTGAGATCAAGGATGGTCCCGTCCGCATTCGTGACGGTGAACGTCCGATCCGGCATGGGCAATTTGTACGGTCCGAGGAGCGTCATCGGTTCCCCCGCCATCGCGAAGAGTTCTCGGACGAACCCCCGGACGAGCTCCGCTTCGCGTCCTTCCCCCGCGACCCACGAGAGGAAGTCGTCGATGCTCTTCGCGAGCATCTCCACTCCGCGAATCCCGAGGTCGACGGAGGTCTCCGCTCCGAAGTATTCGAACACGCGCAGGACGTGTTGGTCGATGACGGCGGAGAGGGCCTGCGCCAGGACCCGGTTCAAGCGCACGGGGTCCGCGTCGAACGCATTGTACAATGCGAACAGGTCCGCAGGGTCCGCGGTCCCGCCGTTTCCGTACGTGTCGAGGAGGCGGGTCATCGTTCGCCCATTCGCGTCCGGGACGCGGGGGTCGCCGAGGTACCGCCCGGCGAGGTCCGTGAAGAACGCCCCATCGACGGCCCGCGCAGACGCTCGATCGAAGCTCCGGAACCTCCGCATCTGCTCGAGAAGAAGCGCGAGATTCACCGCGACCTCGACGTCCCGAGGACTCAACACATCCACGGTCGACGTACTGGGCTCCCCGAACCGGCCGGCCGCATACCCTTGGAGGGCACGGAACTGAGCCGCGGTCGTGAGGATGTACCGGACGATCCTCGCGAGCTCGGACTCGGAACCATCCGCCGCACCGCGGAACTCCCTCGCGGCGGCTTGGAGGAGCGGGAACGGCGAGTTGATCGCTGTCCGAAGCGGGAGCACGGTCCGGAGGGTGAAGTCCTCCCGCCGGACCGTGTAGTCCACGGATCCGACCATCGTGAAGTACGGGGTCCTGGAGGTCTCCCCGAGGACCGCCGGGCGATCGGGCGAGAGGGTCTCCGACGTCCAATTCGCACGGTCTTCTGCGACCGGCGGTGCGGGCAGGAGGTCTGTGGTTTGCAGGCGCTGAAGGAAGAGGGAAGCGGAGATGCGGCCAAGCTCGATCGTGAAGCCCCGAACGGACCTCGGGAAGCTCGGCTCTAACCTCTCTCGGAGAAGGCGAGCGAATTCCCGGTTCGTTCGGTCCGGCGTGGCGGGGCCTTGGGAAGCGAGTCGGATGGCCTCGAGGGCGAGAGCATGGGCCTCGAGCTCCACGCCATGATGGACCCCGATCGCGACGGAACTCAGAGAGCGGAGCTGTTCCTCCCGCATCGCGGCCTGGGTCGCGTCGCGGCTCGTCATCGCGACGTAGGCGGAACTTACGCCCGCAAGGAGGAGGGCGATCACCGCGATGAGCGAGAACGGAACGCGTCCCCCGTGGTCGCTCCGGATCCCCGTGAGCACCCCTCGGGACGGAGCTTCCTCGACCGTACATTATGGTTTCCCGCGGATGTAGTGGGCACCCGCCAAACTTCATCTATCGTGCCCGAGTTCGCGCGAGGTAATGCACTTCACGGTCGTGAGGAAGTACATCGCTGTCATCGTCGTCGCGGCGGTCGTGACTCTTGCAATCGTCGCGGTCCTTTCGCTGCCCCGGTCCTACATCCTGATGGCGACCACGACGAGTACGCGGGACACCGGACTCCTCCCTTACCTTCTCCCACAGTTCACGGCGGACACGGGAATCGACGTCCGGTACACGGCCGTCGGCACGGGCCAGGCCCTGGATGCCGGCCGCCGGGGGGACGTGGATGTCGTAATGGTCCATGCGCCGTCCCTCGAGGCCGCGTTCATGGCGTCCAGCGACGGTCTCTGCCGGAACATGATCATGTACAATCGCTTCGTCATCGTCGGGCCCGCCAACGATCCCGCGGGGACCGGGAACGCGACCTCGGCTGCCAACGCGTTCCTTCGCATCTACCAGAACCGGTCGCAATTTGAATCCCGCGCGGACAACTCCGGCACGTACAACAAGGAACTCGAGCTGTGGACGGCGGCCGGACAGAACGTCTCGACGTTTGGCGGCTGGTACGAGAAGACAAGCCAGGGAATGGGGGCGACCCTCACGATCGCGAACAATCGCGAGTATGCTCCGGGGAAGCCTGGGGCGTACACCCTCTCGGACGACGGCACGTGGTACGCCCTCGAGTCGAATCTTCGGTTCCTCCGACTCCTCTACCACACGGGCGAGGCGGTCTTGAGAAACCAGTACTCCGTGATCCCCGTGAACCCCGCCACGCATCCCGGAGTCCTATCCGGCAAGGCGGTCGAGTTCGCCAAGTGGCTCGTCGGGTCGCGAGGCCAGAGCTTCATCGGCAACTTCACAGTGAACGGGCACGCGATCTTCACGCCGGACTTCGTTCCCGGCGATCCCCAGGAGTGCCGCTGACGTGGCGGGCGACATCGCCGGAATTACGCTCCTCTCCCTCCTCATCTCCGGGACGTCCACTCTCGTCGCGACCCTCATCGCGGTCCCCCTCGGGACCTTCTTGGGCTTGCGGGAGATCGGGAGCGCCCGTCTTCTCCGGACGATCCTGTTCACCCTGTACGGCCTCCCGCCCGTCCTCGCGGGCCTCCTCGTGTACCTTCTACTTTCTCGCCCCGGCCCCCTCGGCTTCCTCGGCTTGATCTACACCCCTCTAGGCATGGTCTTCGCACAGACCCTGGTCGTCACGCCGATCATCCTCGGAATCACGACCTCCGTCGTCGCATCTGTCGAGCGACGGGTCAAGGAGACCGCGTTCGTCCTCGGGGCGGACGCTCGACAGCTCCAGGTGACCGTGATCAAGGAGGCGGCCGCGGGCGTCCTCACGGCGGTGATGGTTGGCTTCGGCCGCGCGATCTCCGAGGTCGGTGCGGTGTACATCGTCGGCGGGGCCATCCCGGGGAAGACCCAAGTCCTGACCACGACGATCATCACGGACATCCAGCAGGCGCAGAACGAACATGCGGTCGCGCTCGGCGTGATCCTGCTGGTCCTCGGAGGCCTCGTGTACTACCTGTTGTACCGCCTCCAGGAGAAGACCCTCCCATGACGATGTCCCTCGAGGTCGGCGGGCTCATGAAAACCTTTGGCGGGCGCGAGGTCCTCCGGGGGATCGACGTCCGGCTTTCACCCGGGGAGATCTTTTCCATCGTCGGTCCGAGCGGCGCGGGGAAGACGACGTTCCTGCGGTGTGTGGGCTTCCTCACGACTCCGGATTGCGGGTCTGTGCGGTACGACGGGGCTGCGGCGCCCGCGGACCCGACCGCCCTCCTCAACCTACGACGGCGAATCGGGATGGTCGCGCAGAACCCTTTCTTGTTCCGGGGCACCGTCGCGTTCAACGTCTCCTATGGATTGTGCGTCCGGGATGTCGAAGGACCCGCCCTCAAGGAGGGGACCGCCAAGGGACTCGAGTCCGTCGGCCTTCAAGGCCTTGCGGAGGCGAAGGCGTCCGGCGTGTCCGCGGGGGAAGCGCAGCGGGTCGCGTTCGCACGGGCGATCGTCGTGCGTCCCGACCTCCTCCTTCTCGACGAGTTCACCGCGAATCTCGACCCGACGAACGTGAACATCCTCGAGGCCGCGGTGCGGGAGTACAACCGGCAGACGGGGGCGACGATCGTCCTCGTCACCCACAACATGTTCCAGGCGAAGCGCCTCGCCCACCGAGTGGCGCTCCTCCTCGATGGTCGCATCGTGGAGGTCGGTCCCGTGAAGGAATTCTTCGAGAGCCCACAGGACCCCCGCACGCTCGCGTTCGTCCGAGGCGAGTTCGCGTACTAGAGCAGGGTGACCTCGGTCGTCTCCACGCCGCCCACGCCGGGGAGCGCTGCAAGGGAGGACTCCACCTTCTCCATCTCCCCGCTCGCATCGTCCAGGACCGCGATCACCTCGATCGCCTTCAGCCCGAACGCGACGGGGGTCACGTCCAGCTTCTTGAGCCGCCCGCCGAGGGACTTGCGGACCGCCGCTTGGAGGCGGTCGAGGTCGATCTCCACATCCTCCGGCATAATCCGGAACGAGACGGCGACCTTGCCCATCCCACGCACCCCTACGGTCCCTTGAACCCGCACTCCGGACACTTGTATGGGACGGACTGGTCGCGACACCGCGCGCATCGCCCCATCGTGGACTTGGCGCAGCTCGGGCAGAGGAACGTCGTCGTCCCGGTCCCGTGAAGGACGATCCCGCAGGAGTTGCACCGGCGCTCGACACGAAGCATGGAAGGGCCTCGAAACCGCGATTTCTATATCAATGTATGGCGGTCCGTCGGGAGGCTCGCGGCTTCCTCAGCACCGCGCCGGGACGGACGGCTCGAACCGCCCTCGAGTCTCCGGTTCTCCGCCTGATACGACAAAGTTTAACTAGACCGTCGCAATAGAGCGCAAGTCGCATGGACCGCCCCACTCCCCGCGGGCCCGTAGCTCAGCTAGGTTGGACGGCGGCGGAACATCGCCTACGTTCCTAGAAAGAGCATCCGGCTTTTAACCCTCCTGCGATCGGGCGTGCCCGGGCGCCGGTGGGTGAAGAAACCGGATGGTCCGGGGTTCGAAAGCGCCTTGTTGCTCCGCGACAGGGCCCGAAAATCCCCGCGGGCCCGTCCGGGGAACCATGCGCAAAGAAGGGAGAAGGCTAAGCTGGCCAGGGAGGCGACTCCAGGATGAAATTCAACGTGCTCCAGCATAGGCTCGTGCCCGAGCATCGGCTCCTCGCGGACGACGAGGCGGACCGCGTCCTGAAGGCCCTGCGAATCACCAGGGACCAGCTCCCGAAGATCAAGAAGAACGACCCCGTCATCCAGGTCCTGGAGCGGGTCCACGGCCCCATCGCGGAGGGCCGGATCATCAAGGTCACGCGGATCTCCGAAACCGCTGGCATCTCGGAAGCATATCGTCTCGTGATCGGGAGGTAGAAGATGAGAGAACTGGTCGAAGCGTTCTTCCGGGAACGCTCTATCGTAAATCACCACATCGCGTCGTTCAATGACTTCCTGCCGACGATCGACAATCCGAACTCTCGGATGCAGCGGATCGTCGACAGCATGCGGTCCTCTCCGGAGGACGACCGTCGCGGGATCTTCAAGCTCGACGAGGACCGCACGGAGGGGGACATCATCGAGATCCGGATCGGGAGGCGCCGGGACGATCGCGGCCGCGCGGACCTCGACGCGAAGCCCACGATCTCCGTCGGCACGCCGATCGTCAAGGAGGCGAACGGGGCGACCCACGCCCTCACCCCGATGGAGGCGCGTCTCCGGAACCTGAACTACACGGCCCCGATCTACCTCGACTTCACGGTCGTCGAGAACGGGATCGAGCGGGAGCCCGAACGGGTGCACGTCGGGAACCTGCCGGTCATGGTGAAGTCGAAGAAGTGCTCCCTCCACAAGGAGAACCTGGAGATCGAGGGGGAGCTCACGGAGTCCGAGTACCGCCAGAAGCTCATCGAGATGGGCGAGGACCCGTTCGACTCCGGCGGCTACTTCATCATCGGCGGCACGGAGCGGGCCCTCATCTCGCTCGAGGACCTCGCACCGAACCGAGTGCTCGTGGAGTACAACGAGCGGTACGGACGCCGCGTCCCTGTCGCGAAGGTGTTCTCCCAGAGAGAGGGGTACCGCGCCCTCACTCTCGTGGAGATGAAGAAGGACGGGATGCTCATCGTCACGGTCCCGACGGCGTCGGGCCAGATCCCATTGATCATCCTGATGAAGGCCCTCGGGATGGAGAAGGACGAGGAGATCTACAACGCGATCGTCTCCGTCCAAGAGATGGCGAACATCGTCTACGCGAACATCGAGGAGTGCCAGAACAAGAAGTTGTACCCGCCGAACGGGATCTTCAGCCGCGACGACGCGGTGAACTACCTCGAGCGGAAGTTCGCGACGGGCCAGGCGAAGGAGTACCGGACGAAGAAGGTCGAGTCGATCCTGGACCGGTCCCTGCTCCCCCACCTCGGGGACACCCGCGAGGACCGGATCAAGAAGGCCGTGTTCCTCGGGAGGGTCGCCCGCTCCGTCCTCGAGCTCCACCTCGGGAAACGGCGGGAGGACGACAAGGACCACTACGCGAACAAGCGCCTGAAGTTGGCGGGGGACCTGATGGAGGACCTGTTCCGGGTGGCGTTCGCGAACCTCGTGAAGGACCTCAAGTACCAGCTCGAGCGGTCGTACGCCCGCCGGAAGGAAATCAAGATCAGCTCCGCGATACGGCCCGACCTCCTGAGCCAGCGGCTCCTCCACGCCCTCGCGACGGGGAACTGGGTGGGCGGGCGCGCGGGAGTGAGCCAGCTCCTCGACCGCACCTCGAACATGTCCGCCCTCAGCCACCTGCGGCGGGTGACGAGCCCGCTCACGCGGTCCCAGCCCCACTTCGAGGCCCGGGACCTCCATCCGACCCAGTGGGGCCGCCTCTGCCCGAACGAGACCCCGGAGGGGCAGAACTGCGGCCTCGTGAAGAACTGCGCCCTCGTGATCGATGTCTCCGAGGGGTTCGCGGAGGAGGAGGTCAAGCTCCTCCTCGCGGACCTCGGCACCCGACAGGTGAAGGGGCAGACGACGGCGACCCGTGTGTACGTGAACGGGGACCTCGTCGGGCTCCACGAGGACCCGGCGTCCCTGATCTCCGAGATCCGGGAGCGGCGGCGGACGGGCCTCCTGTCCCCGGAGGTGAACGTCCACTTCGACGAGAACATGAGCGAGGTCCTCTTGAACTGCGACGAGGGCCGCATCCGGCGTCCCCTCCTGGTCGTGAAGAACGGCCGCCTCGTCCTCACGCGGAAGCATCTCGACGACCTGAAGATCGGCAAGTGGCGCTTCAGCGACCTGAGCCGGAACGGCGTCGTCGAATGGATCGACGCAGAGGAAGAGGAGGACACGTACATCGCCCTCTATCCGTACGAGGTCCCCGCCCGGTGCAAGGAATGTAAGGAGCCGATCAGCCGGAGCGACGTCGAATGGGCGAACCTCGGGGCCGCAAGCGATTCTGTGGACCTCCTGTGCAAGCGATGCGGGAAGACGTTCCCGGTGAAGGGGTCCCTCACGACGGACCACACCCACTGCGAGGTGGACCCCCTCGTCATCCTCGGGGTCGCGAGCGGGCTCGTACCGTACCCGGAACACAACTCGTCCCCGCGCGTTACGATGGGGGCGGGGATGGCGAAGCAGTCCCTAGGGCTCGCTGCGAGCAACTACCGCACCCGGCCGGACACCCGGAGCCACCTCCTCCACTACCCGCAGCAGCCCACGGTCCAGACGGAGTCGATGAAGTACCTCTCGTTCAACGAGCGGCCCGCCGGCCAGAACTTCGTCGTGGCGGTGATGTCGTACAACGGGTACAACATGGAGGACGCGATCGTGATGAACAAGGCGTCCATCGACCGCGGCCTCGGCCGGTCCACGTTCATGCGGACGTACCGCGCGGAAGAGCGGCGGTACCCGGGAGGCCAGGAGGACCACTTTGAGATCCCCTCCCCCGACGTCCGCGGCGCGAGGGCGGACCTGAGCTACGCGAACCTCACCCCGGACGACGGGCTGATCTCCCCGGAGGTCCTCGTCCTTGGCGGCGAAGTGCTCATCGGGAAGACGAGCCCGCCCCGGTTCCTCGAGGAGGAGACCGACTTCCTCACGCCCCAGAAGCGGCGGGAGACGTCGATCACGGTCCGCCACGGAGAGAGCGGCTGGGTGGACTCCGTGATGCTCACGGAGAGCGAGAACGGCTCGAAGCTCGCGAAGGTGAAGGTGCGCGACCTCCGGGTCCCCGAGCTCGGGGACAAGTTCGCGTCCCGCCACGGGCAGAAGGGCGTCATCGGGCTGATCGCCCAGAACGAGGACCTGCCGTTCACGCCGGACGGGATCATCCCGGACCTGATCATCAACCCCCATGCGATCCCATCCCGGATGACGGTCGCCCACGTCCTCGAGCAGATCGGGGGCAAGGTCGGGGCGATGGAGGGTCGCTTCATCGACGGGACGCCGTTCAGCGGGGAGCGCGAGGAGAGCCTCCGCGCGGCGCTCGAGGCGAACGGGTTCAAGTCGAACGGGAAGGAGACCCTGTACGACGGGACGACGGGGCGGATGATCCCCGCGGAAATCTTCGTCGGCGTGATCTACTACCAGAAGCTCCACCACATGGTCTCCGGGAAGCTCCACGTCCGCTCCCGCGGACCCGTACAGATCCTCACCCGCCAGCCCACGGAGGGACGTTCCCGCCAGGGCGGGCTGCGGTTCGGGGAGATGGAGCGGGACTGCCTGATCGGCCATGGGGCCGCGATGGTGATCAAGGACCGCCTCCTCGACGAGTCCGACGGCACGATCCAGTACGTGTGCGGGAACCCGGAGTGCGGCCACTTCGCGATCAAAGACCGCAAGGGGATGCTCCGCTGCCCCGTGTGCGAGAACAACTCGAACATCTATCCCGTCCAGACGTCGTACGCGTTCAAGCTCCTCCTCGACGAGATGCTCTCCCTTGGCGTGGCGATGCGGCTCCAGCTGGAGGACCTCAAATGATGGCCGCACGCGGGGTCACGAAGAGGATCAAGGCGATCCGGTTCGCCCTCCTGAGCCCGGACGAGATCCGGCGGATGTCCGCGACGAAGATCATCACGGCGGACACGTACGACGACGACGGCTTCCCGATCGACATGGGCCTGATGGACTCCCACCTTGGGGTGATCGAGCCCGGCCTCCGGTGCAAGACCTGCGGCGGGAAGGTCGACGACTGCCCCGGCCACTTCGGCCACATCGACCTTGCGATGCCCGTGATCCACGTGGGGTACGTGAAGGAGCTCAAGAAGCTGGTCCAGGCGACGTGCCGGCGGTGCGGCCGCCTCCTCCTGACGAAGCAGCAGGCGGAGGAGTTCCGCGCAGAAATGGAGCAGATGGAGGAGCTCGGCGGGGAGCAGGACATCCAGTACGTCACGAAGGAGACCGCCCGGGAGGCGACGAAGCGGCAGCGGTGCCCGCACTGCGGGGAGGAGCAACAGAAGATCACGCTCGACAAGCCCACGACGTTCCGGGAGAACGGCCACAAACTCACGCCGAAGGAAGTGCGGGAGCGGCTCGAGCGGATCCCGAACGGGGACCTCCAGGTCCTCGGGATCAATCCGGACGTCGCGCGGCCGGAGTGGATGATCCTCACGGCCCTCCTCGTGCCCCCGGTCACGGTCCGGCCGTCGATCACCCTCGAGAGCGGGGACCGGTCCGAGGACGACCTGACCCACAAGCTCGTGGACGTCCTCCGGATCAACCAGCGCCTCCGGGAGAACCGGGACGCGGGCGCCCCACAGCTGATCGTGGAGGACCTGTGGGAGCTCCTCCAGTACCACGTCACGACGTACTTCGACAACCAGACGAGCGGAATCCCTCCCGCCCGCCACCGGTCCGGCCGGCCCCTGAAGACCCTCGTCCAGCGACTGAAGGGCAAGGAAGGGCGCTTCCGCTCGAACCTGAGCGGCAAGCGGGTGAACTTCAGCGCCCGCACCGTGATCAGCCCGGACCCCGTCCTGTCGATCAACGAGGTCGGCGTCCCCGTGGAGGCGGCCCGCGAGCTCACGGTGCCGATCCACGTCCAGTCGTACAACATCGAGATCGTGAAGGAGTGGGTGAAGCGGGGGACCGTCCCCGTCGCGCCCGTGGGGGAGTTCTACATCCCCGGCGTGAACTACGTGATCCGTTCCGACGGACGCCGCATCCGGGTGACGGACAAGAACGCGGAGGCGGTCGCGGAGACCGTCGAGATCGGCTACATCGTCGAGCGGCAGCTCGTGGACGGCGACATCGTCCTGTTCAACCGGCAGCCCTCCCTCCACCGGATGTCGATGATGGCCCACGAGGTCCGCGTGATGCCCCACAAGACGTTCCGGTTCAACCTCGCGGTCTGCCCGCCGTACAACGCGGATTTCGACGGGGACGAGATGAACCTCCACGTCCTGCAGAGCGAGGAGGCCCGGGCGGAGGCGCGCGTCCTCATGCGGGTCCAGGAGCACATCCTGAGCCCGAGATTCGGCGGGCCCGTGATCGGCGGGATCCACGACCACATCACGGGGGCGTTCCTCCTCACGTACAAGGACGCGAAGTTCACGAAGGAGGAGACCGCGTTCATCCTGAGCAAGATCGGGATCCGGGACCTCCCGCCGCCGGGGGTGAAGAAGGGGGGCCAAGAGTACTGGACCGGGAAGCAGATCTTCTCGATGGTCCTCCCGAAGGACCTCAGCCTCACGTTCAAATCGTCGATTGCGCCGAAGGGGCTCACCTCCCTCCGGGAACTGAAGGACGAGGACGCGCTCGTCGTGATCAAGAACGGCGACGTCTCGAGCGGGACGATCGACGAGAACGCGGTCGGCGCGTTCAAGGGGAAGATCCTGGACAAGATCGCCCGCGACTACGGCCCCGATGCCGCGCGCGTGTTCATCGACAAGGCGACGAAGCTTGCAATCGGGGCGATCATGGTCCGCGGGTTCACCACGGGGATCGACGATGAGGACATCCCCGAGGAGGCGAAGAAGCAAATCGCGGACGTCCTTCGAAAGGCGGTCGCGGACGTCGAGACGCTCGTCGACCGGTACAAGCGCGGGGAGCTCGAACAGATGCCGGGACGGTCCGTCGAGGAGACCCTGGAGGTCGAGGCGATGAAGACCCTCGGCCGGGCCCGGGACCAGGCGGGGCAGATTGCGTCGAAGCATCTCGGGATGGAGAACTCCGCGGTGATCATGGCGCGGTCCGGCGCTCGGGGCTCGATGCTGAACCTGTCCCAGATGGCCGGGTCGATCGGACAGCAGGCGGTCCGGGGCGAGAGGCTGAGCCGCGGGTACTGGAACCGGACCCTCCCGCACTTCCGGAAGGGGGACCTCGGGGCGGAGGCGAAGGGCTTCGTCCGTTCCTCGTATAAGTCCGGCCTCCACCCCACGGAATACTTCTTCCACGCGATGGGCGGGCGGGAGGGACTCGTCGACACGGCCGTCCGGACATCGAGGTCGGGATACATGCAGCGCCGGCTGATCAACGCCCTCGAGGACCTGAAGGTGAAGGAGGACGGCACGGTCCGCAACACGGGGGACACGATCATCCAGTTCCGGTTCGGCGAGGACGGGATCGACCCGTCCCGCTCGATCCAGGGGAAGCCCGTGGACGTCGATGACATCCTCCAGGAGGTCCTGGGCGAGGAGCCCTCCTGGCAGGAGCGCCTGAAGGAACAGGAGATGGCCTCCTACGGCCTCACGGAGAAGGACATGAACCCGGAGGTCTCTGACGAAGAGGTCGAGGTCGAAGAGGAAGAGCCGAGCACGGAGGAGTGACGATGAGCCGGGCGGCGACGGTGGAGGCGCTCCGGAAACGGGGCGTCGCGAAGCGGACCGCGGAGATCCTCGCGGACGCGGGATTCACGTTGGACAAGCTCGCGGGCTCCCGACCGGATCGGCTGAAGAAGTTCATCGCGGAGAAGGACGCGATCCGCCTGCTCCAGAAGATCGGGGCGATGCCC
>Ga0209160_1003755_pt1 | contig 12295 bp, 10 predicted proteins | sample GraSoiAngelo_153_FD_186167 | JGI IMG/M metagenome (GOLD analysis project Ga0209160, IMG submission 186167) | Grasslands soil microbial communities from the Angelo Coastal Reserve, California, USA - 14_1009_12_40cm (SPAdes) (version 2) | ecosystem: Environmental > Terrestrial > Soil > Grasslands ...
GCCAACGGCTGCACCGGAAACTCGACCCCGCAGACGGGAAGCACGGGCAGCGTCGGCAGCGCAGGCAGCGCCAACGGCAGCACCGGCAACTCGACTCCACAGACGGGAAGCACGGGCAGCGTCGGCAGCGCAGGCAGCGCCAACGGCAGCACCGGCAACTCGACTCCGCAGACCAGCACCGGCAGCACCACCAGCAACGGCACCAGCACGGGCAGCTCGCCGAGCACCGGCAGCACGTCCGCCGGCGGGACCACTGGTGGCAACACGGGCGGCACCTCGGGTGCGACAGCCACCGGCGGCGTCTCTGCAAGCGGCATCGGACTGGCAGGCACCGGCCTGCCCGTGATCGGTGGAATCATCGGCGCGGCACTGGTCGCGCTGGGGGCCATCGGTCTTCGGGTCAAGCGCAACTAGCGCAAGACGACAAGAGCCGGGCTCGCCACGTGGCGGGCCCGGTTTTTTTTGTCACAAGGGAACCAGGGAGCTCCCGGCGTATTCGCCCACGTCAATGGGAAAGTATCGGGTTCGAACCGAACGTTTTTTAGATGTGACCGCCTTGCGAGAGGCGGTCACGCCAAATATCCGAGGAGGTGTCCATGGAGCTCTCGCCTGGCGGCATCATCGCGTGGATCATCGTGGGACTCATCGCCGGCTGGGCAGCGTCGTCGGTCAGCCGCGGTCACGGCTACGGGATCATCGGGGACATCATCGTGGGCCTGATCGGCGCCCTCATCGGCGGCTTTCTGGCCGGTTTCTTCATCCACGGGAGCGTGGGGCTGATCGGCAGCGTCATCATCGCCTTCATCGGCGCCCTGGTCCTGCTGGCAGTCTTGCGCATGTTCGGGCGGAGCCGGGTCGGGGCTTAACCGGGCGCTCGACGAGTTCCGGGGCCCGCGGAAGCGGGTCCCGGGACGCTTCTACCTCACTTGTACGGCGACGTACCCCTCCCCAGAGCGTTTTGATTTAGGCCGACAGAGACTCTCAGGAGGGGCGACGTGGAGGTAGCCACCCTGCCGGCCGGTCGCCGGCCTGCGGGTGCGTCGGGAACGGCGGAGCCGGGGCGCTTGCGCGCCAACGGCCAGCTTCGGCCGCGCCAGCGGGCGCGTGCGGCGCAGCGACTCGAGAAAGCTCAGGCGGCAGCCTCGATTGCGCTCGGCGCCGTTTCCTCCTACCTCGAGGCCGAGATGGAACTGCCCGCCTTCTTCAGCCATCTCGCCGAAACGGTCGCCGGCCTGGTCGGCGCCCGTCGCGTGGCCTTCCTGCGGCTCTCGTCCGCAGGAAACCTGGTGCTTCAGCGCGAGCCGTACGGCTTTCCGGCTCAGTCGCCAATCCGAGGCCTTCGCATCGAGGCCAAGCCCGGCGACGACGGCATCGCCACGCGCCTGGTTTACCGGGACGAGCTCGATATCCGCGGTGGCACCTCTGCCGCTCTCGACGCTCTGTGGCAGGAGCACGGGCTACAGGGCATTCGCAACTCGATCGCGGTCTCGTGGCCGGCCGGCGATCGGCGGATCGGCGCCCTCGCTGCGTACGACTCCAAGCGTGGATTCACCAACGACGACGCCTGGATCCTGCGGGTCGCGGCGATGGCCACCGGCCTGGTCTGGCAGTACCGGGAGGCCGAAGAAGAGCTCGATGTCGCCGTCGAGCGGCTGGAGGAGGCGATGGCGGCCCGCCGCCAGCTTCTTGCCAACGTGGCTTCCGGCGGCGACGAGGCCAGGCGCCGGTTCGCCAGCGCGCTTCATGACGATTCCCTGCAGCTGCTGACCGCGGCCGAGCTCCAGCTCGAGCGCATCCGCAGCGACAGCGACTCGAAGCGTCAATCCGCCCAGCTCGACCAGCTGGCGTTGACTATCAGGAAGGTCGAGGACTCGCTCCGGCGGCTGCTGTCCACGGTGAGCCCTGAAGCTCTCGACCTGACAGTGGGCCTGAAAGAGGCCATCCGTGACCGGCTCGAAACGCTGCGGGTGCAGACAGGGATCGAAACCGACATCGATCTCCGGTTTCCGGACGAGCCTACAGGCGAGGTCGAGTCGATGGTTTTCAAGAACGTGGCCGAAGCCCTCACCAACGTGCAGAAGCATTCGCACGCCACGCGCGTCCGGGTCGCAGCGGCCGCGCTTGACGGCGGGGTCGTGGTCGAAGTCAGCGACGACGGCACCGGCTTTGTCGTTGACGAATGCCTGTATGTGCCGGGCCATCTGGGCCTGCTCGCCATGAAAGAGCGCGCCCAGCTCGCCGGCGGCTGGTGCCGCATCGTGAGCGAACCTGGGGCCGGCGCCAAGGTCGAGTTCTGGGTACCCATCACGTAAGCGCCAAGGACGACATCGAGAGAAAGGAAAGGAAAGGAGAGGACGTACAAATAAATGGCCACCAAAGCGCCGGCCGCAGATAAGACCGACAACCGGGCGATGTTGCGGGTACTGACCGCCGTCAAGAGGGGCGATTTCAGCGTACGAATGCCCGTCACATCCACGGGACCGGCGGGCCAGGTCGCGATCGCGGTCAACGACATCATCGAATCCAACCAGCGTCTCGAGCGCGAGCTCCGGCGGCTGAGCAAGCATGTAGGCAAAGAGGGCCAGTTCAAGCACGCGTCCATCGGTGACGCCGGCGGGGGCTGGGCGGCGACGCTCGATTCGATCAACGATCTGATCGAAGACGTGGTCCGCCCGAACACGGAGATGGCACGCGTCATCAGCGCCGTGGCCAAGGGCGACCTCTCGCAAACGATGCCGACCGACATCGACGGTAGGCGCCTGCAGGGACAGTTCCTGGAGACCGCGCGGATCGTCAACACGATGGTCAACCAGCTCCGGTCGTTCAGCTCCGAGGTGACCCGAGTCGCGCGCGAGGTGGGCACGGAAGGCAAGCTCGGCGGCCAGGCTCAGGTCCCGGGCGTGGCCGGTGTCTGGAAGGACCTGACCGACAACGTCAACTTCATGGCAGGCAACTTGACCAACCAGGTGCGCAACATCGCCGAGGTGACGACCGCGGTCGCCAACGGCGACCTCTCGCGCAAGATCACGGTCGAAGGCCAGGGTGAGATCCTCGAGCTGAAGAACACCGTCAACACGATGGTGGACCAGCTCAACGCTTTCGCCTCTGAGGTGACACGTGTCGCGCGCGAGGTGGGCACCGAGGGCAAGCTCGGCGGCCAGGCCGACGTGAAGGGCGTCGGCGGCACGTGGAAAGACCTCACCGACAACGTCAACCTGATGGCCGGTCAGCTGACCAACCAGATCCGTAACATCGCCGACGTCACCACCGCGGTCGCCAACGGCGACCTCTCGAGGAAGATCACCGTCGACGTCCAGGGCGAGATCCTCGAGCTCAAGAACACCATCAACACGATGGTCGACCAGCTCAACGCCTTCGCCAACGAGGTGACCCGTGTCGCCCGCGAGGTCGGCACCGAAGGCAAGCTCGGCGGCCAGGCCGAGGTGACAGGCGTGGGCGGCACGTGGAAGGACCTCACCGACAAGGTCAACTCGATGGCCGGCAACCTCACCAGCCAGGTCCGCAACATCGCCGAGGTGACCACCGCGGTCGCCAACGGCGACCTCTCCAAGAAGATCACCGTCGACGTCCAGGGTGAGATCCTCGAGCTCAAGAACACCATCAACACGATGGTCGACCAGCTCAACGCCTTCGCCAACGAGGTGACGCGCGTCGCCCGAGAGGTGGGCACCGACGGCAAGCTCGGCGGCCAGGCCGAGGTCAAGGGCGTCGGCGGCACGTGGAAGGACCTCACCGACAACGTGAACATCATGGCCAGCAACCTCACCGACCAGGTGCGAGGCATCGCTCGCGTGGTGACGGCGGTGGCCAACGGCGACTTGCAGGGCAAGCTCTCGCTCGAGGCGAAGGGCGAGATCGCCGCCCTGGCGGAAACCATCAACAGCATGACCGAGACGCTGGCGATCTTCGCCGAGCAGGTCACCAGCGTCGCGCGCGAGGTCGGCGTCGAAGGCCGCCTCGGAGGCCAGGCTCGGGTGCCCGGCGCCGCCGGCACATGGCGGAACCTCACCGACAATGTGAACCAGCTCTCCGCGACGCTGACCACTCAGGTGCGTGCGATCGCGGACGTCGCGACCGCAGTGACCAAGGGCGACCTCACGAGGTCGATCGGCGTCGAGGCCAGCGGAGAGGTTGCAGTCCTCAAGGACAACATCAACGAGATGATCCGCAACCTCAAGGAGACGACCGAGAAGAACACCGAGCAGGACTGGCTGAAGACCAACCTGGCTCGGTTTGCACGAATGCTGCAGGGCCAGCGCGATCCGATGACGGTGTCGAAGATGATCCTGTCCGAGCTGGCTCCGCTGGTGAATGCGGAGCATGGGGTCTTCTACGGGATGATCGGCCCCAACGGCACCGAGCCGCACCTGACCTTCCAGGCCGGCTACGCGTACAGGCGCCGCAAGGATGTCCCGACGCAGTTCCGGATCGGCGAGGGTCTGGTCGGACAATGCGCATTCGAGAAGAAGAAGATCCTGATCACCGACGTACCGGGCGACTACTTGAAGATCACCTCTGGCCTGGGCGAAGCCAAGCCGCTGAACATCCTCGTGCTGCCGGTTCTGTTCGAAGGCGACGTGCGCGCGGTCATCGAGCTCGCCTCCTTCCAGCGCTTCAGCCAGACCCACCAGGACTTCCTGGACCAGCTCATGGAAAGCATCGGAATCGTCCTCAACAACATCGAGGCCAACAGCCGCACCGAAGAGTTGCTGAAGCAATCCCAGTCGCTGGCCAATGAGCTGCAGAGCCAGCAGGACCAGCTGCAGCGCACCAACGAGGAGCTCGCCGAGAAGGCGCGTCAGCTGGCCCAGCAGAATGCCGAGATCGAGCAGAAGCGCAACGAGGTCGAGGTCGCCAAGAGCCTGGTCGAGGAGAAGGCCGAGCAGCTCGAGATCACATCACGCTACAAGTCCGAGTTCCTCGCCAACATGTCGCATGAGCTCCGCACCCCGCTCAACAGCCTCTTGATCCTGGCGCAGGAGCTGGCCGACAACCCCGAGGGAAACCTGCTTCCGAAGCAGACCGAGTACGCAACGATCATCCGCTCGTCGGGCACCGACCTGCTGAGGTTGATCAACGACATCCTCGACCTCTCGAAGATCGAATCTGGAACTGTCGCCCTGGAGATCACCGATTGGCCGCTCTCCGAGCTCCCGCCGCTGCTTGAGAGGACGTTCCGCCACGTGGCCGAGGCAACCAAGCTGGACTTCTCCATCGATCTCCGGCCAGGCCTGCCCACCTCGATTCCCACCGACCCGCAGCGCCTCCAGCAGGTGCTCAACAACCTTCTGAGCAATGCCTTCAAGTTCACTGAAAAGGGCCGAGTCGAGTTTCACGCTGAGCTGGCGACGTCGGGCTGGAGTCCGTCCCACGAAGCGCTCAACCGCGCCGAGTCTGTAATCGCCATGTCCGTCACCGACACCGGAATCGGAATTGCGCGCCAGCAGCAGCAAACCATCTTCGAGGCATTCGCCCAAGGCGATGGCACCACCAGCCGCAAGTACGGCGGCACCGGCCTGGGCCTCTCCATCTGCCGCGAGCTGACGCGATTGCTCGCCGGGGAGATCACGCTCGAAAGCCACCAAGGCTTCGTCTGGCAACGGAAGCGCTGACAACGGCTCCGGTGGCCCGGCCAACAGGACCGAGCCTGTGTCACTCGACGGAGCGCGGAAGCGGATCGCGGTCCTCGAGCGGGCGCCTACTGAGGCTTTGGGCACCAGGCACGTTCTCGTGGTCGAGGACGAACCCGTGCAGCGGGATCACATCGTCAAGCTCATCGAGCCGCTGGCGGCCGAGACGACAGCCGTGGCGACGGGCGAAGAGGCGGTGGCGGCGCTCGAGAGCGAGCCCTTCGACTGCATCGTCGTCGACCTCGGGCTGCCGGGCATGAGCGGCTGGCAGGTGATCGACCATGTTCGCGCCAAGAAGAGCCTGCGCTCGACGCCGGTACTGGTTTACACGGCCAAAGAGCTGACCCGTAAGGAGGAGCTGAAGCTCGGCAGAGCGACCAAGACGATCGTCGTGAAGGAAGTGCGGTCTCCTGAGCGTTTACGTGATGAGGTCGCAGCAATCTTGAGCTCGGGAGCACAGGACGATGTGGCGGAACAGGGTGCCGTCGAGATCGAGAGCTCGCTGGCGGGCAAGAAGGTTCTGGTCGTCGACGACGACGTGCGGAACATCTTCGCGCTGACCGCGCTGCTCGAAAGGCAGGGCATGGACGTCACTGCGTCGGATAACGGGATCGACGCTTTGACAGCGCTTGGAGAGAACAAGGAGATAGACATCGCCCTGGTCGACGTGATGATGCCGGAGATGGATGGCTACGCCACGATGTCGAAGATGCGCAGCCTGCCGTTCTTCCAGACCCGGCCGATCATCGCGCTGACCGCGAAGGCGATGAAGGGGGATCGAGAGAAGTGCATAGAAGCCGGTGCTTCGGACTACATAGCCAAACCTGTCGACAGCGCGCACCTCGTGGGCATGCTGCGTTCCTGGCTGAGTCACTGAGACCGGCGAGCATCCGGCGAGCTCGGGCAGAAGACCAGTAGTGCTGGAGGCCAGGTCAGCACCATTGGACATCCAGAGCCTCGAGGACATCGAGGTGAAGCTTCTGCTGGAGGCTGTTTCCCTCCGCTATGGCTACGACTTCCGCGAGTACACGGCGGCACCGCTGCGGCGAAGCATCCTGACAGGCATGGCCGGCGAAGGGGTGAGCACGATCTCGGCTTACCAGGATCGGCTGCTCCACGACACGAGTTGCCTGCAGAGGTTCCTGAGCACCGTAGGCGTGAGCGTCAGCAGCATGTTCCGGGAGCCGGACACGTGGCGATGCCTGCGGGACGACGTCGTACCGCACCTCCGCACGTATCCCTCGATTCGGGTCTGGAGCGTCGGCTGCGCCACCGGCGAGGAGGTGTACTCGCTGGCCATAGCGCTCCAGGAGGAGGGGCTGCTTCACAAGACCAGCATCTACGCCACCGACATGAACGAGGATGCGCTGGCGGTCGCCAAGGCGGGCTCCTGCTCAGTCGAGCGCTTGCGGTCGTACGAAAGCGATTACCTGCGCTCCGGTGGCCACTCGAGCCTCTCGACGTTCTTCACCTCGAGCGGTCGCGTGGCGAGGTTGAAGCGCGACCTGCTGCATAACGTCACGTTTGCCCAGCACAACCTGGTCACCGACACGTCGTTCAACGATTTCCACCTGATCATCTGCACCAACGTCCTCATCTACTTCCGGCCCACGCTCCAGCAGCGAGCCCACCGGCTCTTCTATGACAGCATCATCAGGTCAGGCTTTCTCGCTCTCGGGCAGCGAGAATCGCTGGTCTTCGCGCCCGAAAGCAGCCGGTATCACCAGGTAAGCGACGGCGTCAGCGTCTTCAGGAAAGTGCGGTGATGGCGCAGCGCGCGACTGCCACGAGAATGGCGCCGGTGGAAACGAAGGTCGACATCCTGCTCGTCGACGACGATGCGACCAAGCGGTTTGCGCTGAAGGCCGTCCTGGCCCCTCTGGGCCAGAACGTGGTCGAGGCCGCTTCCGGGTCGGACGCATTGCGGCAGCTGCTGAGGCAGGACTTCGCGGTGATCCTGCTCGACGTCCGCATGCCGGCCATGGACGGTTTCGAGACCGCCCAGCTGATCCGCCAGCGTCCGCGCTCGGAGCTGACACCGATCATCTTCGTCACCGCGCTCGACCGCGCGGAGACCGACATGGGTCGCGGCTACGACCTCGGGGCGGTGGACTTCGTCTTTGCGCCCGTGGTCCCAGCCATCATGCGTGCCAAGGTGAGCGTGTTCGTCGAGCTGTACAAAGCGCAGCAGGAGCTTCGCCGCTACCGTACCCAGCTCGAGCGGCTCGTCCAGGAAAGGACGACCGCGCTGACCGCAATCAACCGCGAGCTGGAGGCGTTCAGCTATTCCGTCTCGCACGACCTGCGGGCGCCGTTGCTTTCATTCAACGGTCTCAACCAGTCGCTGCTCGAGGACTACGGCAACGCACTAGACCCACGCGCCAAGGACTACCTCCAACGGATGAGGCTGGCGAGCGACCGCATAACGTCGGTGTTCGACGGCCTGCAAACGCTGTTCAGGCTCACTAGCGGTGAGATCCACCGAGAGCATGTCGACGTCGGGGCCATGGCAGCAGAGGTGGTCGAAGAGATGCGCGCCGCCAACCCCGAGCGCCGGGTGGACATCGGGATCTCGGAGGACATGATCGCCTCGGCCGATCCGCGCCTGGCGCGGATTCTCCTGACCAATCTCATCAGCAACGCGTTCAAGTTCACAGCCAAGGAGCCAGCTGCACGGATCGAGATCGGCAGCGAGATGGTGGATGGAGACAAGCGGATGTTCGTTCGCGACAACGGTGTGGGCTTCGACATGATCTATGCCCACAAGCTGTTCGGGGCCTTTCAGCGCCTGCACAGCCAGAGCGAGTTTCCGGGGGTGGGCATCGGCCTGGCCACCGTGCGTCGCATCGTCAACCGCCACGGCGGCAGGGCCTGGGCCGAGGGCGCTGTTGGAGAGGGAGCGACCTTCTACTTCGTTTTCTAAAGCCCGGTAGCCCCCGTCTTTAGAACGTTTTACCGATGAGATGGCTGGGCTTGCCCCGCAAATTCAGAGCACGCGGCGTGAATTTGCAGGGGCTCCTGATCGCCCACGGCGGAAACGCCCGCCTAAGCTGCGCATCCTTGCCCTCGTCTGCGTGTTCGCAGGGCTCGACATGCTCGCCGTCTACGCGGGCGGGATGTGGCAGGGGGTGCAGGAGCAGCAGCACCTGATCCAGGTCTGGAACGGCGATTCGTCGCACGCCAAGCATTACGGGCCGCCGGCCATCGATGCCAGCCTGCAGCACCCGGTGAACGGGGTCGATTTCGTGATCCGAGTACCGCGGCTCAAATACACTGCCGCGGTCAAGGAAGGGATCTCGAGCACGGTCCTGTACGACAGCCCGGGCCATTACCCGCAGACGCCCTGGCCTGGCGACCCGGGCATGGTCGGCATCGCCGCCCACAACGTCTACTGGATCAACTTCCCCCAACTCCAGAAAGGCGATGAGATCGACGTGGAGACCCGATACGGAACCTTCAAATACCGCATCACCTACGAGCTGATCGTCAACCCCGATAACCGGACCGTGCTGGTGCCCGACGCGCCCGGCTATCACCTAACGCTGACGACCTGCTGGCCACTGTGGGCGGGAGCGTTTGCAACCCAGCGCTATGTGATCTTCAGCGACCAGTTCTCGCCCCGTATGGAGGCAAACGGCACCACGTAGCGGTAGGTCAGGCGATCAGCCGGCTCAGCAGGGTACGAGTGTTGGCATCGAGGTTCCGCGCGAGCCGGTAGTACATCCAGATCCCGCGCTTCTCCGAATCGACCAGGTCGGCCTCCTTCAGCTTGCGCATGTGGTGCGAAAGCGTCGGCTGGCTGAGGGCGAGGCCGGCGGTGAAGTCGCAGATGCAGATCGGCGCGTCGGCCTTCCACAACGAGGCGACCATGGTGAGCCGGGTGGGGTCGGCGAGCGCTTTCATCAGGATCGAGGTCCGCTCAGCCCATGCCTCATCGACATCGGGCAGCCCGCTAGAGACGCCGCGCTGGCGGACGACGGGTAGCTCTTTGAGGGCCATGGGGTGATTCTAGACCAACCATCGACATATTTCGATGGATTGTGCTAGGCTGCACCCATCGACATTTATCTATTGGAGGGGTCCTTCAGATGAGCGAGATCCGAGAAGCGGTGCGGTCCAGGTATGCAAGCGTCGCCAGGCAGCTCTCGGTGATCCCCCTCCAGGGCACCGAACCGAGCACAGGCTGCTGTCAGGCCGACGGGCCCGACTGCGGTTGCTCGGGCTCTTATTCGGCAGACGAGCTGAAAGAGATCGGCCTGTCGGAGTCGGTGAGCCTCGGCTGTGGCAATCCGACGATGCTCGCGCAGCTCGAGCCTGGCCAGGTCGTCCTCGACCTTGGGTCCGGCGCAGGCCTCGACGTCCTGCTGTCGGCCAGGCGCGTCGCGCCCGGCGGCCACGCGTACGGGGTCGACATGACGGACGAGATGCTGGCTCTCGCCAACGCCAACCGCGACCGGGCCGGCGTGGCCAACGCCACGTTCCTCTTGGGCTCGATCGAAAGCATCCCCCTGCCGGATGCATCTGTCGACGTCGTGATCTCGAACTGCGTCATCAACCTGGCCGAGGACAAGGGCGCCGTCATCGAGGAGGCTTTCCGCGTTCTGCGCCCGGGCGGGCTGTTCGCCGTCGCCGACATGGTCGAGCTCGAGCCGCTCGACCCGACCATCAAAGCGCGCCTCGACACATGGGCAGGGTGCCTCTCCGGCACGATCACGATCGACCAATACCGCGCCGCGCTTCTGGACGCCGGCTTCGAGGACCCGGACTTCGACGTGCACGCGACGGAGTCGATGCCCGACGTCGACGGCAAGATCGGCAGCGCCTACATCCGAGCCCGCAAGCCGGCTAACGCCTAGCGCCCCAGACCGCCCAGCTTCTAAGCTGCGAGCACATGAGGACGCTGATCACCACCAACGGGCGCAGCCTGGCGACCGATGATGCTCACATTGCGCGCTCCTTTGCCGTCTGCGCGACCGAGGGCCTGTGGCTGGACATCGAAGCGCCCGACGACGACGATTACCGGCTCCTGGAACAGACCTTCAAGTTCCACCAGCTGACGATCGAGGATATCCGCCACCAGAACCAGAGGCCGAAGGTCGATGAATATCCCGACTACAACTTCGTCGTCATCTTCGCCGCCGAGTGGCAGGACGACCAGGTTGCCCCACGGGAGCACCACCTCTATGTGGGCCCGAGCTATTTGATCACCGTCCATCTGGAGCCGGCGCCCATGCTCAGAGAGCTCGACGAGCGCATCGCAAAGAGCCCGGAGCTGACCAAAGGACAGCCCGCGTTCCTGACCTACCTCGTGATCGACTCCCTGGTCGACGCGACCTTCCCGGTCCTCGAGCGGCTCGACGAAATAGTCGACCAGCTGGAGGACGACATCACTTTGAAGGCCAGCGAAGAGTCGCTCAACCGCATCTATCACCTCAAGCACGAGGTGACCGAGCTCCGACGCTTCCTGGGCGCGCAGCGCGACGTGTTCCAACGGCTCATAACGCACGGAATCCATCTACAGCAAGCGGACGTGACCCTCTATTACCGCGACGTGTACGACCACATCGTGCGGCAGTACGAGACGGTCGACTCCTTGCGGGACTTGCTGACCAGCGCAATGGACGTCTACCTGTCAACGGTGTCGAACCGGCTCAATGCGACTATGAAAACGCTGACCGTGATCGCCAGCCTCTTCCTTCCCCTGAGCTTCCTCACCGGCTTTTTCGGCATGAACTTCGCCTACCTGACCGGGCCTCTCGAGGTGCCCTACATCTCGTTCTTCATTGGCGTCGCGATCATGGTCGCCGTAACTCTGATGCAGCTCTACCTGTTTCGAAGGCGTGGGTGGATCTGAACGCTTCGTTGGTTTGACGGCCCGAACCTAAGGCCTCAGAGCGTCGGCTGCAGGCCGAAAGCCGCAAACAGCCCCGGACCGAAAGTGGTGATCTCGGCGATGCGATCATCCCTCACCCGCAGGACATCGAACTTGAAGGCGCGGAACTCGGTGTCGCCCGGGCGGCGCAGATAGCTCGCGGCTGTCGGCAGCCGATTGGCCCGCGTGGGGAGCAGGCGCCACTCGCCCTCCCGCAACGCCCGCTCGAGCAGTGGGGCGATCACGTCGAGCCCGTCATAGAGGTAGGGGAACGGCGGCATGGTGATCCTGAGGTCCTGGGCCGAGATCGCAACTGCCGCCGCGGCATCGCAGCGTTGGTGGGCGTCGATAAACTGCTCGAGCAGCTCCCGCTCCCTCGCGCTGGGTTCCGCGGCCGACCATTCCGAGCGCCGGGCCGGCAGGTGCTCTCTCATCGTCGCGCGAGCGCGCTGGACGGCGCTGTTCGCCGCAGCCACGGTTGTGTCCAGCAGCGAAGCGGTTTTGCTCGCCGGCCAGCCGAGCACATCGCGGACGATGAAGGCCGCCCGCTGGGAGGGAGGCAGAAGCTGCATCGCCGCCAGGAATGCGAGCTCGATTGTCTCCCGCTCGACGGCGACAGAGTCCGGCTCCTCGTCGCTAGGAGCGATCTCGTCGAGCAGGCGGTCCGGGTACGGCTGGAGCCATGGCACCTCCGCAAAGGAGTGCATCGCCGGCAGCCGGCGTGCGCTCCGGCGGAGGGTATCGAGGCACACGTTCGTGGCGATGCGGTAGA
>Ga0209160_1003756_pt1 | contig 12295 bp, 13 predicted proteins | sample GraSoiAngelo_153_FD_186167 | JGI IMG/M metagenome (GOLD analysis project Ga0209160, IMG submission 186167) | Grasslands soil microbial communities from the Angelo Coastal Reserve, California, USA - 14_1009_12_40cm (SPAdes) (version 2) | ecosystem: Environmental > Terrestrial > Soil > Grasslands ...
CCTAGCTAACTCGGCGCTTCTCCTGGTAGAGGGTGGCGTCGGCCGCCGCCAGGATCTCCTCGGCGGTGCGGCCATCGCGGGGGAAGGTCGCGACGCCCAGGCTTACGCCCGGAATCTGCAGCAGTTCGCGCCCCGCCATGAAGCGGTGCCGCGCGATGCCTTCGGAGATTCGTTGCGCCACGCTCGTCGCGGCCGGCGCGGACGTGGACGGCAGGAGCACGACGAACTCGTCACCTCCGTAGCGCGCGACCACGTCCTCGCCGCGGACTGCGTCCATCAGCGCGTTCGAGACCTCGCGGAGCAACGCATCGCCGGCAAGGTGACCGTAGGTGTCGTTGATCCGCTTGAGCTCATCGACGTCGAGAAAGACGATGGAGAAGCTCTCGCCACCTGCGGTCGCGCGCGCGACCTCCTGATCGAGCCGCTCGAGGAACAAGCGCCGATTGTTGAGCCGGGTGAGCGGGTCGTGACTCGCCTCGCGCTTGAGATTGTCATGGAGCTGCGCCACCTCGAGGCAGGAGGCGAGTTGCGAGCCCACCGCCGACATCAGTGCGACATCCGCCTCGGAGAACGCGTCCGCCTGCTGGCTTTCGGCGTTTAGCACGCCCACCACCCGGCCTCGACTGATGAGCGGGAATGCCAGTTCGGCGCGGACCTGATCGTCCAGCCCAATGTAGCGCTGGTCGGCCTTGACATCGGGGATGATCTGCGGGACTCCATGGGTGAAGACCCAGCCAGTGATCCCGCGACCGATCGGGATCGTCATTCCGGTGATGTCGACGGCATAACCGCTGTGGGCGCCCACCCGCAGCTCGCTCGATTTCTCTGCCGGCAACAGGATCGACACCATGTAGTAGCCCATCACATCGCGGATGATGGTGACGATCCGCTTGAGTAGGGTGCCGAGGTCGAGGACCGCGGTTGTCTCCTGCGCGATCCGGTAGATGATGCGCAGCTCGCGCGAGTCGGCCACCCCCAGGATGTCCTTGGGGCCGGCGGCCGGGGTGGCCGCGGTCGATGCCATCATCGCCTCGAGCATCTCCACGTACCAGGGCGCCTGAGCCAAGGCCCCCTCGCGGCACATGACCACGAAGGCGTCGGTGAGCGCCGGGTCGAGGTTGATGCCCGAAAAGTTGGTGAGCTCCGCCAGCCCTTCCGGCACCGTGGCCTGGGTCTTGAATGGGAGGTCGAACGTGACGGTGAAGAAGGCGTTGACGATAGAGATGATCCGGGTTTCGAGGGGGATCGCCTCGCCTTTTAGCCCATTGGGATAGCCTTCGCCGTTGAACCACTCATGGTGCGATCGCACCAGTGGCGCCAGGTCGGCGAGCGGGGTGAATCGGCCCACCAGGTCAGCGGCGACGACCGGGTGGGTCATCATCAACGCCCGCTCTTCGGCGTCGAGCCGGCCCCGCTTGCTGAGGAGGCCGTCCGGCAGGCTGAGCTTCCCCAGGTCCTGGAGAAGGGCGGCATAACGCACCCGCCGGCGCCGCGCCGGTTCGAACCCGAGATGCCCGGCAAACTGTTCGGCGAGCGCCGCGTGTTCGCGGGCCCGGCTGTGCAAGGCTTCCCGGAGCTCGATTGCGCCCGCCAGCGTCAACACCGTCGCCTCCTCCATCCGCCGGGACTCCTCGAGCAGGCGGGCGGTTTCCAGGGCCGCGGCGGTCTGGTTCGCAAACGCCATCACGGCGGGCAGATCAGCCTCCCGCAGCCCCGCACCCAGGACGGTGATGGCGCCGATCGCCCGGCCGGCGGCAGCCAGCGGCGCGGAGATCACGGTGTTGAGATGGAGCACCTCGCTCAGCCGACGCGCGTTCGCCGCCACGTTCGGCCGTAGCGCCATTGCCACCCGGCCAACCAGCTCGTCGTGGTCGCCGATGTAGTGGGGCCGCAGCGTGGTGCAGACCCGGTGAAGCATCGGAATGCGGTCGAATGGGATGAAGGTGCCAACCTGCTGCCCGCCGGCGAGCGTGTCCACCTCCGTCGCGGCGTCGACCGTGTGCCAGAAGGCGATGGTCAGCCCCTTCTCGCCCGGCGCCATCAGGAAGAAATAGGTCGAGAGCCCGGCCTCCGCGAGGCGGCCCGCCACCGCGTTGAAGATGGCGTCGCGGTCAGGGTGCTGGAGGGCCTCGAGGCCGGCATCGCTGAGCGCTCGAAGCAGCCCCTCGGTGCCGGGACCAACCGTGGGCAGGTGGGTTGCGGCCTCACTGGCCATGCGAGGCAGGAACTGGCTGAAGCCGGCCTCGGCGAGACGCTCTGGCCGGAAGAACCAGACCCGGCCGATCTTCTCCGCCGGCAGGCGGCCGTCGCGCGCCTGCCGCCGCACCACCTCCGGATGCCGGTGGATCGCCGCCGCCACCTCCTCCACGGAGAGGAGGTTGGGCAGTTTGAGGGCGAGCGGCACGGACGGTTGTGTGACGCGACGCTTCACTGCTCCCTGCAACGAAGGAAGGTCCCGGTTCCTACGTCGTACCTGCCGTGGACCCGCTGCCGTCCGGACCCATGCCCGAACGCCGGACCATCCTGGTGACGGACGACAGCAGCGCCAATCGCGATCTCCTCTGCGGCCAGCTCTCCACGCTCGGTTTTTGGACCGAGGCGGCGACCAACGGTGAGGAGGCGATCCATTCCGCCAAACGCTTGAAGCCGGATCTGATCCTGATGGACGTCGAGATGCCGGTGATGAACGGACACGAGGCCTGCAAGCGCCTGAAATCAGATCCGGCCACCGCCGAGATCCCGGTGCTGATGATGACCGGGTTCGACCCGCGGCCAGAGCGAATGAAGATGGTCGAGTCAGGGGCCGATGACTTGATCGTCAAGCCGGTCCCGATGCGCGATCTGCAGGTGCGGGTGCGCGCGTTGCTTCGCTTGAAAGAGTTGCGTCGCGACCTCCAGAGCACCCAGGAAAGCCTCCGTGAGTTGGTCAAGAAGGAGAACCCGACCGAGTCGAAGGCGCCCTTCGACGACCGGGTGGCGCTGACCGCCCAGGCGCTCGCCCGGCTGATCGGGCTCGACGCCGAGGACCAGGAGGTGGCCTTCCATGCCGGCCTCTTGCACGACATCGGGCAGATCGGCCTGCCCGAGGACCTGCTCAACAAGCAGGGCAGCTACACGCCGGAGGAATTCGAACAGATCAAGAAGCACACCATCCTCGGCGCCGAGATCGCCGGTCCCTTCCGTCCGGCGTCCGTGCTGGCGCCTGCCATCCGCCATCACCACGAGCGCTGGGACGGCAGCGGCTATCCCGACAAGTTGCAGGGCCCGGCCATCCCGATGATGGCGCGCATTGTCGCGGTGGCGGACGCCTTCCACGCGATGATCACCGACCGTCCTTACCGGCCCCGCTATACCGTGGCCAGGGCGCTTGAGATCCTGGCCGCCGGCTCCGGCACCCAGTGGGACCCTCGCCTGACCGCCGCCTTCGCCACCTCGTCCCTGCCGCAACGCATCGCGGGAACGCAGGGCGAGGAAGCCAAGATCGCCTAATAGGGCGTCGCCCCGGGCGTGCTAGAAACAGATCGGCCGGCCCGAAGGCCGGCCGATCACTGTTTGAGAAGCCCTATCGATTATGGGTTGTACTGGCAACCGGCCGGGGAGGCGGTCAGGTACGCGTGGATGGTGCCGTTGCTGTAGTTCGCCGGCACGCCGAACGGACCGTAGGCGAACGACTCCGTCGCGGGGGGCGCCTGGTGCAGATACCCGCTGCTCAGCAGCTCCCCGATGTTGACGGTGTCGACCGGGGCCACGGAGGCCGGGCTGGCCTTGTCGCCGCCGGTGACCGGGTAGACGTTGTTGTGGTTGACGTAGTAGATGTCGGCGGCGCCCTGGACGGTCCCGCCGTCGGTCTTCATCGCGTTGCAGGCCGCGTTGGCGTTGACGCCGGAGATGTTGAAGAGCACGATCGCCGCGAGGATGCCCAGGATCGCGATGACCACGAGCAGCTCGACAAGGGTGAAACCACCCTGGCTGCGATGCGAGCGGTTGCGCGCATCCTTGAGTAGTGCGAGAAGCATGGTTGTCGTATACCTCCTTAGTCTCTGTCGAGCGTAGGGTGCTTTTCTTGCGAGATTCGTGAAAGTTCGCTCAACGCAGTACCAGTTGCGTGACGGCGATCGTCACAACGCCGACCGCCAGCACGGTCGCGACCAGCACGGCCAGCGGCCGAACGCGGCTCGGGTTGCGGGGCGGCGCGAAGTCGACGGCGATGTTGGGTGCGCGATCAGGCCGCGACACGTTGGTCACCTCCCTGTGACGGACTCAGACGGTTGTGCCAACGTCCCTGCCGGATCAAGCCAATGCCCGCGAAATGCGCCTGCCAGGGGAAATCTGCCGGCGCTTCGAAGGCCGTCAGGGGAAGGACGACGTTGAACTCGAAGCGCTGGCGAGCTCGCTGCAGGCCGTCGTCGAGGAAGGCAAAGCGGCCGCCAAGCGCGAGCGACGTCGCCGGACCGATTGGGACGTCCGAGGTCGCCCCGCGCATGAACTTGACGAGCGCATTGAGGGAGAGGGCCAGCTCGTCGAGCTGAGCCTCGGCGTCGTCTGACGGTGCATCGAGCGCGAACGTCCGAAAGAATCGTGGGCGCCCGCGGACCATCAGCACCAGGGTGGCCTCAGTCGCGCCCCACTCGAGCAGCAGGCCGTCGGATACCGCCATGCCGCGCGCCAACGCCAGGGGCTTGAGGTCCATCCGCTCGACCTGGAGACCGGCCGCGCTAATGGCCGCGATCACCGCGTCGATCATGGCTCGCCGCGCCGCGACCAGGTACACGCCGTACCCCTTCGAGTCGCGGCTCGCGTGCCAGGCGAAGTAGACATCGGCCGCCTCCATCGGGACCAGGCGGCGACCCTCGAAGGCGACGGCGCGGCTGAGCTCGCTGCCGCCGAGCCGCGGCAGGCGGAAGTCGCGAAACGCGGTCCCGGTCTCGGCGATCGCCACCCGAGCGCGCCTGGCGCTGAAGCCTCCGGCGTCCAGGGCGCTGCGAACGGTTGCGGTAAGCAGGCCCGTCGGCATCCCATCCACCATGGCCCCCTCGGGGAGCAACACCTCGGCGTGATGGGTCAGGCGCCGGCCGTCAGCTTGAAGCAGCCGCAGCTCGCCGGCCCCAAGATCGATTCCGAGCCGGGCGGTCACTGGTAGGCTTCCCAGTCGATCGCCCAGGTTGCCTTTTTCCCGGCGTTGGAGGACGAGATCTGGGCATTCAACTGGCGGCCGGCTCCGGCTGACACCGTGACGTTGTAGCTTGGCTTACCGGGCTTGCAGCCGGTGACCGGCGTGATCGTCACGATGACCGTGATGGTGGCCGAACCGTAGTTGAGGGGGAAATTCGCCGGCGGCGTCAGCCCGCACCCGGCACCCTTGGCCGCCGAGTCGTTGGTCTCGACCGCGTAGGCCAGTCCGGCGAGTCCCGTTGAGGTTGAGGAAGGCGGCGCTGGCCAGCGTCAGTGCCGCCCAGACGACGAGTAAGAAGGCGGCGACAAACGCCAGGATCAGCAGCAGTCCCTGGCCGCGCTGCGCTGACAACCGGCGAGGCATCACCAGCACCCTCCCGGGCGGTTGCTGACGTTGAACGTCGCGCCGGTCGCCCCGGTCGCCGAGGGCTGGATGGTGACCGTGGCATAACAGCCGGCCGAGCTGATGGCGACGCTGGTGATGCCCCGGGCCGCGGTGGTGGCGACGCCGTTGATCGTCCGGACCAGGTCACGGTTGTTGTCGACCCTGTACTGGATGATGACCGGTGGCGATCCGTAGGTCAGCGTCAGCGTATTGAGGATGTTGATCGTCACGGGTAGCGCGGGCAGCGCGGCCGCGCTGTTCAGGTCGCGAGTGAGCCAGACACTGGCTCCGCTCACCGCCTCGTCCGCGGCGATCACCCGCGCCTCGTTGGACACCGCGCGATTGGCAACCAGAAACGTCCCGGCCATGGCGACCGCGACCACGCTGAGGATCGCCATGCCCACCATCATTTCGACCAGGGTGAAGCCTCGCTGGCGCGCAGAACGCCTCATGGCTGTACCTTCAGAAAATCAAGCGTCTCGGTGGTGTTGTTCGGCCCGGTGACGGTGAGCACCAATTCCTGCAGGCCGTTGTCGCTGTAGGCGGCCGAAAACTGGGGCGCGGGTGACACCTGGGTCGGGTCGTAATAGAGCGCCTGGTAGGAGAAGCTGTATCCGCCGACCGCGATGTTGGTGTAGGGGGTCGGGGATGCGGAGTAAACCTGGCTCTTGATGAATTCGGCGTCCTGTCGCGTCACCAGGTCGAGCGTGGTCTCTTGCTGGTGCCGGCGAGCGGCGAGCGTGATCGCCGAGAAGGCGCTGAGAATGGTGACGACGATCACCGCCAGCAAGGCCACGGCCACCGTGGTTTCGATCAGGGTGAACCCCCGCTGGCGCGTCATCGGATTGCCCCCACCAGCCCGTACATCGCGGAGATCAGGGACACGGCGATGAACCCCACCACCAATCCCACCGCCACCGTCATCACCGGCTCGATGAGCGAGGTCATGGTGCGGATGCGATAGTCCAGCTCTTCCTCGTAGAAATTCGCCGCCTGCTCCAGGTAGGTGTCCAGCGTTCCCGTTTCTTCGCCGACCCGGACCATCTGGGTAAGCATCGGCGGGAACAGCCGGGTCCGGATCAGCGGCCCGGCGAACCCTTCGCCACCCGTCATCTGGTCGCGAACGGTGGTCAGTCCACGCTGATACACGGTATTGCCGGTGCTCGCGATCACCGCGTCGAAGGTCTGGCCCAAGGGCACGCCGGCTTTGAGCACCATGGCCAGGGTTCGCGCAAAACGGTTCAGCACCGCCGAGAGGATGATCGGCCCCAGGATCGGAGCCTTGATCGACAGCCGATCTTTCAGGTACACGCCGCGTTCGGTCCGCAACCCGATCACGATCCCGCCGGCTACGGCGACGATGACCCCCGCGATGGCGAGCGCCCAGATGCGAATGAAGTCCACGATGCCGATCAGGATCCGGGTTGGCAGTGGTAGCTCGACCTTGAACTCGGCGAAGATTTTGGTAAAGGCCGGCAGGGCGAAGAAGACCAGGATGAGGACCACGCCGGTCGCCACCACCAGGATGACGCCGGGATAGATCATGGCGGTGCGCACCCGGCGCACCGTGTTCAAGTCGCGCCGCAGGTAGCCGGCGAGCTCGGTGAGAGTGGATTCCAGGTTACCCGTGAGCTCCGCCACCCGCACCAGGTCGATATAGAGAGTGGGGAAGACCTTCGGGTGCTTGACCAGCGCCTCGGACAGGTTCTGTCCACGCTCGAGGTCTTCGAGCACCGCCAGGATGACGCGCTTGAATAGTGGTGACGCCGTCTCTTCGGCAATCACGCCCAGCGCCCGGCTCATGGGGACACCGGCGCCGACGAAGGTGGCCAGCTGACGGGTGAAGAGAATGATGTCGGCGCGTGAGATCTGGTAGAGGCTGGGGAAGTAGTCCGCCATCGTCTTCTTGGGCGGCGCCGGCTTGATGTCGACGATCTTGAGCCCCTCCAGCCAGAGCGCCTGCTCGGCCGCGGAGGTGCCGGCGGCATCGATCCGGCCATCGCGACGCTGGCCGCTCTCGTTGTAGGCGCGATAGGCGTAGCTAGGCATCCACGTCCTCGCTGACATGCACCGAGCGCATCACCTCGGCGATGGTGGTGAGGCCCTCATCGATCTTGGCCAGTCCTGCCGATCGGAGCGTGCTCATGCCTTCGGTGATGGCGCGTTGCCGCAAGGCCTCCGGTGCGGCATCCCGGACCAGCAGGCGTTTGATCGCGTCGCTCATCCGCAAAACCTCGAACACCCCGATCCGCCCGCGGAACCCGGTATGGGCGCAGGCGGCGCAGCCGGTGCCACGCTGGAAGGTCATGCCATGGCCACCGACCGAGTGATAGAAGTCGAGCTCTTCTGGCGGTGGCTCGTAGGCGCTGGCACACTCTGGGCAGATCCGGCGGACGAGTCGCTGCGCCAGGACGCCGCTCACCGCGGACGTCACCATGAACGATTCGATGCCCATCTCGAGGAAGCGGTAGATGGCACCCACGGTATCGGTGGCATGGAGCGAGGAGAGAACGAAGTGGCCGGTCAACGCCGACTGCACCGAGATCTCGGCCGTCTCCTTGTCGCGGATCTCGCCCACCAGGATGGCGTCCGGGTCCTGCCGCAGGATGGCGCGCAGCCCGTTGGCAAACGTGATCCCGGCCAGCCGATTGATCTGGATCTGGTTGACGCCCTCGAAGGTGTACTCGACCGGGTCCTCGATCGTCATGATGTTCTGCGCCACGCTGTTGAGCTCGTTGAGCGCGGCGTAGAGCGTGGTGGTCTTCCCGCTTCCAGTCGGGCCGGTCACCAGGATCATGCCGTATGGCGATTTGATCAGTCCGCGGAAGGTGACCAGCGCGCTGGGTGAAAAGCCCAGCGTGTCGAGCCGCAGGATGGAGCGCGATCGCTCCAGCAACCGCAGCACCACCTTTTCGCCCCAGATGGTTTCGATAGTGCCCACCCGGATGTCGAGTGGTCGCCCATCCACCGTCGTCTGGATCTGCCCATCCTGGCTGTGGCGGCGATCGACGATGTCGAGGTTGGCGAGGAGCTTGACGCGGGATGAAATGGGTGCGGCCAGGGTGGCGGGCAGCCTGGTCGCGTCGTGCAGCACCCCGTCGATCCGGAAACGGACCCGAAGGTGATCCTGCTGCGGCTCGATGTGGATATCCGAGGCGCGTTCCTCGGCGCCCTGGGCGATGATCAGGTCGACGATCTGGACCACCGGCGCGTCCTGCCTTACCTCGGCCAGCCGTCGCGTTGCGGCAGCCGGCTGAAAGGTCTCTTCGAAGGAGCGAACATGGCGGTCGACGCCGGTCCGCAGCTTGTAGGCCTGGGTGATCGCCTGTTCGATCAGGGAGCGCACGCCGAGCACCGGCTTGATCCGCTTGCGGGTCAGCACCTTCAGCTCGGCGAACAGCGCCAGGTCGCCGGGGTCAACCGTGGCCACTTCGAGCTCGTCGCGGTCCAGGCGGATGGGGAGAATGGTGTGCTCGCGCGCGTACGACTCGGGAATCAGCGCCAGCGCATCCTTTTCGACCCGAGTCCGGGCAAAGTCGACCTGGGGAACATTGAAGTGGACGCTGAGCACGCCGGCCAGCGCTTTTTCATCCACCAGTCCCTGGCTGAGCAGGACCTGCCCCAGCGGCCGGCGTTGCCGCTTCTGCTCGGCGAGCGCCAGGTCCAGTTGCTCAGCGGTCAGCAGGCCGTTTTCGAGCAGGAGCTCGCCCAGCCGTTTGTCCTGGCGAATCCCGAAGCGGCCGACCGGCTGAGGCTCGACCGCGCTCACGCGACCTCCCTGGCCGGAGCTTCCAGCCGGCGCCGGACCTCTTGCAACGCCTCCGGGGTGAAGCGCAAGTGGCGGCCGGGGGTTCGAAAGGCGGGCTGGATATCGCCCCGGTTCACCGCGCGGATCAGGGTCGACTTACTGATGCCGAGCCAGCGCGCCGCCTCGCTCGTCGAAAGCGCCGGCTTCATATATAGCTTCCAAGTGGTGCAAACGCGTCAAGCGGGGCAAACCTGCTTACGCCGCCAGCCGGCGCAGCTCGTCCGGATGCTGGGCCCGGGCGGCAGCGGCGCCAAAGTCGACCAACCCGGCCTTGATCAGCTCGCCGAGGCTGCGCTCCATCGTGTTCATGCCGTCTTTGATGCCGGTCTCGAGCACGTTGCGCAGTTGCCGCGTCTTCCCTTCCTTGATCAGGTTCTGGACGGCGATGGTATTGAGCAGAACCTCGAACGCCGCCACCCGGCCCGGTCCGTCGCGGCGCGGCAACAGCTGCTGATAGATCACCGCCGCGAGCGTATTGGACAGCTGCACCCGAACCTGTTGCTGCTGCTCGGCCGGGAAGACGTCCACGATCCGATCGACCGCCTGGGTGGTGTCGTTCGTATGTAGCGTGGCCAGCACCAGGTGACCGGTTTCCGCGATCGTGATCGCCGCCGAAATGGTCTCGAGGTCACGCATCTCGCCGACCAGGAGGACGTCCGGCGTCTGGCGCAGCGCGGCCCGCAGCGCATCGGCGAAGGAGGCGACGTCGGCGCCGACCTCCCGTTGCTCGACGATACTGCGCTGGTGGCGGTAGACATATTCGATCGGATCTTCGATGGTGATCACGTGACAGGGCCGGGTGGCCACGATGTCGTTCACCATCGCGGCCAGGGTGGAGGACTTGCCGGAGCCGGTCGGGCCGGTCACCAGAATCAAGCCCTGGCCGAGGCGGCTCAGCCCCCGAACCACGAGCGGCACACCGAGTTGATCGAAATTTGGGATCTGGTACGGGATCAGGCGCAACGCCAGGCCGACCGAGCCCCGCTGCTTGAAGGCGTTGATCCGGAATCGGGCGTGGCCTTTCCAGTTGAAAGAGAAGTCGAGGTCCCCTGCCGATTGGAAGCGGGCCCAGCGCTCTGCGGAGAGCACCTCCCGTGCCATCTCCTCGATCTGGTCCGGGCGCAAGGGGTCCGGCCCAATCGGTACCAGGGCGCCGTCCTTGCGCATGGTCGGCGGGGCCCCCGCGGTAAGGATCAGGTCAGACGCTGCCTGCTCCAGTAGGATCTGAAGGTAGGCGTCGATGATCATGGGGTGTTGATCGGCGAGCGGGCCGGGAGGCGGCACTGATTGCTTGACATCCTGTGCAACCTGCTGGGCGCAGCCTTCTTGCTTCCACTCGGGATGGCGCTGGGCAGCTTTTTCGAGGTCGTTCTCGATCGTGTGCCCCGGGGCGAATCGCTGCTCTGGCCGCCCTCGCACTGTCGGACCTGCGGCCATCGGCTGACGGCTGACGAGTTGATCCCGGTGGTCAGCTACCTGGCCCAACGCGGCCGATGCCGCGCCTGCGATACGCCGATCGGGCGAGGCGTGCCGATTCGCGAGGCGGTCAGCGGTCTGGCGCTCGCGGCACCCTGGGCGGTGACTGGCTGCGCCGATCCGGTGCCGGCGTTGAGCCTGGGAATCGGGCTGCTGGTCGCCATCTGGATCGGCTACGGAGTCATCCGAGCTCGGGCTTCGTCGACCGCCCGTAAAGGCAATTAAGGTCACGACCTCGCGTTGCCTAGGTAGCAAATTCCGTTCGATGGGTCTGGATGAACCACTAAAACCTTGAGACTGGCTGGCCCGCTTCTGCGAGAAGCGCTCGGCGTTCGCCGGGTGATCGGCCTGGCGTTGCTTTTGGCGGCGGTGGCGGCCCTCGCCTACCTGGAGCGATACCTCGGTGGCAGTCTCGACCTGCGGCTGCTGTACTTTCTGATCGTTCTCTGCGGGGCCATCCTGCTGCCGCGGCTGTTGGCGCTCGCGATCGCCTCCGCGGTGTCGATCGTCAGCGTGGGCGTCAGTGGCGTCGAGGGTGTCACGCTCGTCATCAACGGATTGACCCACCTCTTGATGTACGGCTACGCGGCGTTGCTGACGAATAACTGGGAGCAGGAGCGGCGCCGGTTGCTGCGGATGAGCCGGGTCGACGAGTTGACCGGGTTGCACAACCTGCGCTCGCTGAAGGAGCAGCTGCCCACCTGGCTGGGGCCCGCGGCGCGGACCGGCCGGCGGATGGCGGTGATGATGATGGACATCGACGGGTTCAAATCCGTCAACGACCGGCTCGGCCACGGAGTTGGCAACGAGCTACTCAAAGAAGTGGCCAACCTGCTTCGCTTCGCCGTCCGGGTCGGCGATGAGCCCTTTCGCTTCGGCGGCGACGAATTCGTCCTCCTGCTATCGGACGCGGACGGTGCCGGGGCGCTGGTGGTGGCCCAGCGGATCCAGGACATCTACCAGACCATGGGTCAGACGCTGCGCGGCACCGACGTCGCGGTGTCCTTCAGCATCGGCATTGCGGTCTTCCCGGAGGATGGTGCCACGCCCGAGGCGCTCATGGAGCGCGCGGACGGGGCGCTGCTCGATGCAAAGCGCACCGGGCCGGCCAAAATCCTGCGTTATCAGTCGCGAGCTGCGGCCTAAGCCCGGCAACCCAGTGTTTGCGCCGCGACCGAATAGCTCGGGCTGGTAAAGACCAACTGTTCAGTACCGTTGGTGCTCGGTGCCAGGCTGGTGGTGAAGCCGTAGGAGGACACGCCAGCGGACACGGCGATCGAGCCTGACACAGTACCACCATCGGCGAGCAGCGTGCCGTTGCTGTCGAAATGCCTCCACTGGTAGCTGACCGTTCCGGCGACGCCGTTGGTCGTAAAGGTTCCGTTCCCCGTCACGGTGCCGTTCTTACACTTGTCGGACGGGTTCCCGGAGAACGTAATCAACTCTGATCCTGT
>Ga0209160_1003758_pt1 | contig 12286 bp, 9 predicted proteins | sample GraSoiAngelo_153_FD_186167 | JGI IMG/M metagenome (GOLD analysis project Ga0209160, IMG submission 186167) | Grasslands soil microbial communities from the Angelo Coastal Reserve, California, USA - 14_1009_12_40cm (SPAdes) (version 2) | ecosystem: Environmental > Terrestrial > Soil > Grasslands ...
GGCGCCGTACCCATCCCCTCGACGAGCAGCACCGGCCCGCCCTGGCCAAGCATGATCTTGTCGCCAAGCCGGATAGGCATCGGCTTGCTGATGCGTTCGCCGTTCAGGTACGTGCCGTTCTTGCTCTCGGCATCTCGCACGACTAGGCCACCGGTCGCGCCGACCGTCAGCTCGGCATGAATCCGCGACACGATGGTGTCGTTGGCTGCGACCGGTTGGACTTCGCACTCTCGTCCCCGCCCGAGTCGGATGCGGGTGCCGCGCGCGTCGTACCGCTTGCCGGTCGCGGTCGCCAGCAAGGTGACGCCATAGGCGCGGACCTCCGCCGGCCCGCCCCGGCCCCCCCAGCCCCCCCGGCCCCCCCGGCCTTCCTGGATTCCGGGATGCTCGGGAAGCGTCGCGTCGAGCGAACCAGTGATCGCGGCCACACGGTACTCGGGGCCGGACTCACCGAGACGAATCACATCGCCCTGGCCGACCGGCGTGGGCCCCGTAACGCGCTTGCCGTTGAGAAAAGTGCCGTTGCGACTTTCCAGGTCGGCGAGCAGCCAGGCGTTGCCTTCAACGCGCAGCTCGGCGTGGCGGGCCGAGACGACTTTCGCGGCATCACCATGCACGCTGACCGTTGCATCCGCCTCGCGGCCAAAACGCACCGGCGAGCCGCGGGATTCCGCGACCGTCTCACCCGAGGCCCGATCGACCAGCCTCAGAACTTCAGCCCCGAGCCACGACGGTCCTTCAACTGGCGACGTGGCGTCGGGGAGCGACGCTCGACGCGACTGCGCCGTTCTGTCAGTCCACGGCGCTCGACCAATACGACATTGGCGCGCAGCCGGCGCTCGGCGATGCGCCGATCCAGTCCGGTCCGGCGATCGGGCCGTACGCGGCGCTCCAGGCGATGGCGCTTATTGAAGGGCTGCCGGTCATTCATGCGACCCAATTTGGGACTCGCGTGTGATTCGTGCCAGCCAAACGCACTCGCTACATTTCCCGCCCGTGACGTCGACGAGCCCACCAACCGATCTACTCGACGAGGCGCGACGCGCGCTCGAGCCTGCTTTCCGGCTCGACAACCTGGTCGCGTTGTCCGCCGAGCGCGCGCTCTATCATGCGTGGGACCGCGTGTTGAAGCGTCCGCTGGCGGTCCGCGTGCATCTGGGCGCCGCCGGCAACCCCGGGCGCGCATGGTTTCTGCGCGAGACGGAGACGCTTGCGGCGCTCGATCATCCCACGATCCGACACGTGTATGCGGCCGGTGAGATGGGGACCTTCGCCTATCGCACGGCCAACTGGGTCGAGGGGGAAAGTCTCGCGGACGCGCTGCGGCGCGGCCCGCGTCCGATTCCGCAGTCCATGTCATTGATTCGCGACTTGTTGTCCGCGTTAGAGCACGCGCACGCGCGCGGCATCATCATGCGCCGCATCGTGCCGTCAACGCTGATGATCAACACGGGCGGGCAGGGCGTCATCACCGATCTGCGCTATTCGAATTGGTGCCTGCCGTACCTCGAGCCCCCAGCGACCGGCGATCCGACAACGGCGTTCATGGCGCCGGAGGTACGAGCGGCCGAACCGGGCGACCCATCGAGCGACGTCTACGCCGCGAGCGCGAACATCTACGTGGCCCTCACGGGCATGCCTCCCGATCTCGATCCGGGGCGCATCAAGCCACCGCGCCAGCTGCGCGCGGCGATACCGGCAGCCGTCGAACGGGTGATCGTGCGGGGACTCTCCGCGACTCCCAGGGAGCGCTACTACACGGCGACTGAAATGCTCGAGGATTTCGTCAGCGACGCCGGGACGTTCCAGGTGCCCGCCGCCGCGCCGACCGTGACCGAATCGGGATTCGAGCGCCGGCTGCGCCGGGCGCTCGGCGACGACTACGAATTGCTCGAGGAGATCGGCACCGGCGGGTTTGGACGCGTGTATCGCGCCCGGGATCTCGCGCTCGAGCGCGACGTCGCGATCAAGGTCCTGCATCCTTCACTCACCGCCGACCCCGGCGTCCTGGAACGGTTCCGGCGCGAAGCGCAGCTTGCCGCGCGGCTCCGCCATCCGAACATCGTCAGCATTTACGACATTATGGGCCGGGCGGGACTCACCTGGTACTCGATGGAATACGTCCCCGGGTCGAACCTCGGGCAGGTTGTGCAGCGGCACGGCACCCTCTCGCTCGAGCAAACCGAGCGCTTGCTCAAAGAAGGCCTCTCCGCGCTCGAACATGCACATGGTGTCGGGCTGATCCACCGCGATCTGAAGCCGGAGAACATGTTGATCGAGCCGGATGGGCGGCTGCGCATCACCGATTTCGGACTCGCATTGGCGCTCCGGGGGGGAGCGCGCTTCGGCGGCGCGACGTCACGGAGCGGGACGCCGCAGTTCGCCGCACCGGAACAGCTGCTCGGCGAGCGCGTCGATCAGCGCGCCGACCTGTATTCGCTCGCGGCCACGATCTACTTCGCACTGCTCGGCCGTCCGCCGTTCAGCGGCAAGACACCGGAGCAGATTCTCGCTCGCCAAACGACGGACGACGTGCCTCCGCTCAACACCGCGCGACGTGACGTTCCGCGTGAGCTCGAGGACGTGCTGCGACGCGCGTTGCGCAGCGATCCGAACGAGCGGTTCCATTCGGCGGGGGCGTTCAACGCCGCGGTGAGGGGCGCGTTAGGCGGCTTCCTGCGGCGGCTGGCCGCGCTGTTCCGGCCGGAGAGTTAAGCCTCACCCCCCGGCCCAGGGGGTGAGGCCTAGCGCCAGCGGAAGATCCGCAGTGCGATGACAAAGCTGACGGCGCCCCACGCGATCACGATTGCCAGTGGGGCGCCGAGCGTTGCGAGCGCCGCGCCGTCGATCATTACCGCGCGCAACGCGTCGTTCAACGCGGTCAGCGGCAGTGCTTTGACGAACGGAATCATGGCGTCGGGGAAGCGGGAATAGGAGAAGAAAGTCCCCGACAAGATCCACATCGGGAGCATCACGAGGTTCATCAGTCCCGACACGCCCTCGATCGTCCGCGCCCGGCTCGCGACGAGCAGTCCAAGTCCGGCGAATGCGAACGCGCCCAGGATCGCGACGCCTCCCAGAGTCGCCAGCGAGCCGCGGACCGCGACCCCGAACATCAGCCATCCGAATCCCACCAGAAAGCCGATCTCGACAATCAGAAACACGAGCCGTGAAAGGATGAAGCTCAGGAGGTAATCGCTGCGTTTCATCGGCGTCGCCATGTACCGCTTGAGCAACTTTTTCTGACGCGCCTGCACGACCGAGAACCCGACGCCCCAGATGCCGCTGCCCAGCAGATTCATGCCGAGCAGCCCGGGAATCAGGAAATCGATATAGCGTGACCCCGGCGCGACGACACGATCGTCTCGAACCGCCGCGACGTCTTTGCGGCCGCGCGCTCGCTGCACGACCTCATCCACTTGCAGGCGCGCGAGCCCGCTCTCCGTGCGGGTCGTATCGTATCGATAGACAAGCGGATCGCCCGGCACCACCAGCAAGGCGATACGGCCGGTCCGCAGCCGAGTGCGTGCGGTCGCGCTGTCGAGCACCGTGGCGATGAGTCGCGGCGACGAATCGAGCACGGCCACGAGCGCGCTGTCCCCCGGCCCCGCGGCGACGCCGACCTGCAGCTTGCCGGGGCCGGTGTTTCGAAAGGCGAGACCGAGCGCAAACGCCAGCACAATCGGAAACCCGAAGACCCAGAACACCGCCTCGGGCTCGCGATAGAACTCGCGCATGCGCGCGAGCGCCAACTGGAACAACGGGTGCTCACGTATCACGGAGCTGCCGTCCCGTGAGCGCGACGAAGACGTCGTCGAGCGTCGCGTGATGCGTCGTGAGCGATGAGAGCTCCAGATCGCGCCGCTGAAGCAACGTCAACAACGCCGGAAGCGTCCGATGCAGCTCGGTCACGGTCAACGAAAGAACGCCGGCGCCGGGCCTTACCGCAGTGACGCCGCCCAGGCCGCGCAGCGCATCCGTCACGTCGTCCGGCGTTCCATCGATGAGGGCGAACTCGACGACGTGCTCGGCACCGAGCGACGCGATCAGCTCGCGGGGCGTCCCCAGCGCGATCACTTTGCCGTGGTCCATGATTGCCACGCGATCGCACAGCCGCTCCGCCTCTTCCATGTAATGGGTCGTGAGCAGCACCGTGCCGCCGGCGGCGCGGAAGCTCCGAATGATCTCCCAGAGCTGGCGCCGCGAGTGCGGATCGAGACCGGTGGTCGGCTCATCGAGAAACAGCAGCTCGGGCTTGCTCACCAACGCGCAGGCGACCGCCAGGCGCTGCTTTTGCCCGCCCGACAACGTCGCGACGCGCGCCCGCCGCTTTTCTTCCAGCTCGACGAGCGCCAGGACTTCGTTCACCGTGTGCGCTTCACGATAGAATGAGCGGAACACGGCAAGTGTCTCTTCGACAGTGAGCTTATCGGCGAGCTGCGTTTCCTGCAGCTGAATCCCCAGGCGCTCGCGCAACGCGCGTCCTGCGGCTCCTTCATGCCACGGCGTGCCCAGAATCTCGACGTCGCCGCTGTCCTGCGGCGTCAGGCCCTCGAGGATTTCGATGGTCGTGGTCTTGCCCGCCCCGTTCGGACCGAGCAGGCCGAAGCACTCGCCGCTCGCCACGGTCAAGTCGACGCCGGCGACCGCGACGACCTCGCCGAAGCGCTTGGAGAGCGCGCGACAGCTGATGGCTAGGATGGCTCTTTCTCTGCGGGCTTTTCTGGTTTGGCCTCGTGCGCCATCTTGAGCGATTGATCGAGCTGCATCGTCAGGCTGTTCATCCCGTCCGCCAGCGCGCGAATCTTCATGTTGATTCCCGTCCCGGCGCGGCCGACGACGATGGCCAGGCTGCCGGCGATGTCCGGCAACGTCCCCAGGTTGCTCGTGAGCGCGCGCTGCCGCATGTGCGACAGCTCGCGCGCGATGTTCCCGCAGATGCCATCGATGATCTTCGGTTTGGCCGCGCGATTGGATTCGAGCTCGGCGACCAGCTTCTTCACATGATCCACCGTCCGGACGTAGCCCTGCAGCTCTTCGATGCGGCGGATCTGGTTCGGGGATTGCTTCTCTACCACGCCTAATCTCTGGGCGCGAGCGCATCGGTGCGAGCACGGCCGTCGATGAGCGACAGCGGTGTCACGCCGAGCAGTACGCCGAGCGTCGGCGCGATGTCGACCGTGTTCATGCGTCCCGCGTAGGTCCCGCGATTGATGCCGCGCCCCCAGAAAATAATCGGCACGTGCGCGTCGTCTTCGGACGGCTGGCCGTGCATCGCGATGAGCGAGCTGCCCGGGTCCCAGATCGAGCCCGGCTGTAGCGTCACGGTGAGCACAACGCCCGCGTCCGGCGAAAGCTGATGCAGCCAGCGGCGCGCGGTCGGGTCGGAGGCGGTATCAGCCCGTGCCAGGTCCGCCGGCTTGATGATGCGCGCCACACCCTGAACGCGCAGGATACGCAACGCGAGGGCATCGAGCACGCTGTCCGTTTTCACCCCGACCGCGGCGAAACGCCCGTTGTCTTGAAGAAACAGCATGCCGGTATCGAACCCGAGCCACTCCCGCGACGTCCCCGCCGCACCCGTCAACCGATCGAGATCGTGGTTCACCGCGCTGAGGAGCGTATCGAGCTGGACGCGATACGCCGGCGCGCCCGTCTTGGCGCGCGTTCGCTCGGGCAGCGATGTCACGCCGTGATCGGCCGTCAGCACGACCACCACGTTGTCGCGACCGACCCGGTCGGTCACTCGCTTCAGGAACCACGCGAGATAGCGGTCGAGCCGCAACACCTGATCGTGAATTTCCCGCGAGTCCGGACCGAACGCATGGCCGATCGCGTCGGTGGTAGAAAGACTGACCGCCAGGATGTCGGTGCCTTTCCGACCAAGTCGCAATGCCTCGAACCCTTCGAGCACAAACAGTAGTGTGAGCGAGTCCATGGCCGGAACGCCCGTGATCGCCGCGGCTGCGCGCACGCTATCGGCGGGGAGACGGTGCGGAAACACGACGTCGCGCCCGGCGTTCTCCCACGGCTCATTGTCTTCCTCTTTATAGGCGCTGTCCGGCAACAGCAGCGTCCAGGTCGTGTTCGCCGCCTTGAACGGCAGATGCCGAGCATTGAAGCTCTGCACCCACGCCGGGAGCGTGTCGGAGTAGTACCTGCTCGTCGTGAAGATGCCCGACTGATACCAGTAGACCTGCTCCTTCGCCTGGCCGATCGGGAGAATGGCGCCGCGGTCCTTGCGACTCACCGACAAGACGCGGGCGTTCGGATCCGATGCCTTCAGCCAATCAACGAGCGTGGTGCCGCGAAACCGGCGCGGCGAGGCGCCGGGCCCACTCGTGCCGATCAGCGGCGCGGTCGAATCCTGCACGCCCTGTGAGTTCCTCATAATGCCCGTGTGCGCCGGCCACAGCCCCGAAAGAATCGTCGAGTGGCCGGGCGCCGTTTCCGTAATGGCGTGGTCCTGGTATCCGTCGGTGAAGACTGCGCCTTCGGTCATGAGCTGCCCCAACCCGCCCGTGAGCTGGGTTTTCCAACGATTCAGATAGTCCGGACGCAGCTGATCCACCGTGATCACCACGACCAACTTCGGCCGGGAGGGTGCGGGAGTTATAGAACCGGTGAATGCAGCAAGGGCGACACCGGCAGGGAGGATCATGGCCAGAAAGTAGCCGCCCTCAGGCCGTTGCCGCCACCGGCTGGTCGGGTCGTTCACGGAATGCCATCCGGCCGGCTATCGCGACGACCACAGCGGCAATGAGGAACGGCACGCCGTGTCCCAGCTGGTCGAACACCAGCGTGGCGCCGACGGGACCCACGATGCTCGCGATTCCCCGCAGCGTCTGCTGCGCTCCCATCACCAACCCCAATTCGTGGCGGGGCACGCGCTGACTGACGAGCGACGTCGAGGCCGGAAAGAGCAGCGCGGTGCCCACCGGAACCAGCGTCAGAAACAGAATGAATACGACGATCGCGGGCCCCGGCGGCAGGATCGTCGCGGGAAGCGGCATCAAGGCCAGCCCCAGAAAGAGCGAGATCGTACCCATCTGCATGGTGCGGATTTCGCCGAAGCGGTGGTTAAACCAGCCCACCAATCCAAAGCGCATGAGGACCCCGACGACGCCGAAGATGGTGAAGAAATAGCCGATGGTCTCCTCCGTCACGCCGTAGACGTCCTTGAAATACAGTGCCATCACCCCGATGACGACGTTGAGCGCCAGCATGCCGACGACATAGATCCAGATGACGCGATGCGCGGGCGCCGACGGACGCTCGACGATCTCCAGGAGAGTCTGCTTGATCGTGCGCCCCGGCGGCAGCTGCTGCCCGCTCGCCGTGTGCGTGTGGTGGATGCGCGATTCGGGTAGCCAGCGCCACGCGAACACGACGCAGAGCAGCATGAGCCCCGCCGCCACCAGCCCGGGCACTTCGGTCCCGAAGCTGCGCGCGACCGAGCCGATGACGGGGCCGATCAGCACGCCGGCGCTCGTCGCCGCGGAGATCCAGCCCAACGCCTTCGCCCGCTCGGCTGGAGCCATCGTGTCGGCGACGTACGCCTGCGCCACGCCGGTGGTACCGCCGCCCAGGCCCTGGACGATACGTGACGCGAACAACATCCAAAGACTGCTCGCGAACCCGAAAACCACGTAGGCGAGAGCCGATGCCGAAAGCCCGATGAGCATCGCAGGTCGCCGGCCATAGCGGTCCGAGAACTTCCCCCACACCGGTGAGGAGATGAGCTGCGCCACGGCGAACGAAGAGATCAGCCATCCGACCATCCACTCCGGCGCATGCATGCGCGTGGCGTAGAACGGCATGAGCGGCGCGACCAGCATGAGGCCGAGCATGTCCACGAAACAGACCGCCATCAGCACCGAGAGCCGTTTCATCGCCTCGCTCCAATGCCTAGCACGAGCGCGCTGGCGACCATCACCACGACGCCGAACGCCGCGGCGACGCCGACCTCGTCGAGCCGCAAACTCGAGAGAATTTCAATCGAGATGGGACGCGTTTCGTACGTGTAGAGGACGATCGACGCGACGAGATCCCCGAGCGCCGCGACGAACGCGAGACTCGCGCCGGCCATGAGGCCGGGCGAGAGCTGTGGCAGCGTAACGCGGGCCAACGTGCGCCAGCGGCCCGCGCCGAGACTCGCGGCCGCTTCCTCGAGCGACGGGTCGAGCTGGCGATACGACGCGAGCAGTGCGCGGCCCGTGAGCGGTAACGCGCGCACGAGGTAGGCGAGCGGCAGAATGAGCGCCGTACCGACCAACACGAATCGCAGCTCGAGCGGCGCATGCACGCTGAACGTGATCGCCAGCGCGATCGCAAAGACCGTCCCCGGAAGCGCCCACGGCAGCGCGAGCAGTCCCTCGATCACGCGACGCAGCACGACCCGACGCCTGACCACGAGCCAGCCGGCTGCGAGCGCCAGCACAACGGCGAGCGCGGTACTCGCCGCCGCCATCCACAATGAATTGAGCAGCGGCCGGAGACGCTCGGCCTCGGAGAACAGGCGCCGGTAGTTGTCGAAATTGATTACCGGCGGGAGCATCTGCGTTGTCCACGCGCCGTAGGGCACGAGCGACACCAGGCCCAGCGTCAGATGCGGAAGCAGCAACACGACCGCGAATCCCCACCCCGCGCCCGTCGCGAGCATCCGCGCGCCCCTGCGACGGATCGGCCGGCGCTGCGGTGCGATGCCCTTCCCCAGCGCCACGAGCACGTCGTCGCCTTCCGTGCGTCGCAGAATCGCCAGGCCAACCACCGCGACGACGGCCAGCGCCACCGTCTCGACCATGGCGAGCGGCAGGTCGCCGTTCAGCTTGGTCGCCACGATCTGCGTCGTCATCACGCGAAAGCCGCCACCGAAGATGTACGGCGCGCTGAACGAGCCGAGTGCGGTCATGAACGTGAGGATCGCGGCACCGACCAGCGATGGTCGCAGCAGCGGGACGATCACGCGCCACAACGTGGCGCGCCGGCCGGCGCCGAGCGCCTGCGCAGCTTCCAGCATCGACACGTCCAGCTTGGCCAACCCGGCGCGCGTGAACAGATAGAAGTAGACGTACATCGAATACGCGTGGACGAGGAGAATGGCGAGCGGCCCCTGCAACCGCCACGGCGCTTGCTCGAGCCCGAGCAGCGTTTGCAGCGCACGTGTGACGAATCCCGACTCTCCATACAGAAAGAGGAAGGCAATCACGCCGACGAGTGGCGGCAACACCACCGGCAGTGCAATCAACGCGCCCAGCGTCCTGCGGCCGGGGAAATCGAACCACTCGAAGAGAAAGGCGAGGGGAATCCCAATCGCTGCCGCGAGTGCGACGCTCGCAAGAGAGATCCACACACTCGCCCACAGCGCGGCCCATTCGCCGGCGCGTGTGAAGAACTCGCTCCAGGCGCCCGGACCGTTCGCAGCTTCGAGCACGACGATCAGAATCGGGTACACGACCAGCCAGGCGAGCAACAGCGTCATCACCAGCCCTGCCGCATTCACGTTGCGAACGCGATTCATCGCCGACCCGCCTCGTCTGGAAGGGCGATCACGCGAGTCGCGTCCACATAGACGCGCGCCCCCACCTGGGCGCCATCTGGCTCGGCGAGTACCTCGAATCGCTGGCCGTCGTCGCCCTCGATTTGGAAGAACGCTGCGGCTCCGGTGTAGCGACGCTCCCGCACCACGCCCGGCAGACCGGCGTCGCCGAATCGCAGGCGCTCCGGCCGGACGACGAGCACGTAATCAGGGCGCGTCAAGCCGAGTGCACGCGCCGCTGCCCCACGAAACACGTTCGCGCGTCCGACGAACGACGCGACAAAGAGACTGGACGGGTGCTCATACAGCTCTTCCGGTGAGCCCGTCTGCTCGAGATGACCGGCGTTGAGCACCGCGACGCGATCGCCCAAGTCGAACGCTTCTTCCTGCTCGTGCGTGACGAACACCGTGGTGATCCCCACGCGCTTGATGAGCTGCCGCAGCTCGCGGCGCGTGCGCTCGCGCAGCGTCGGATCGAGGTTCGACAGCGGCTCATCGAGCAGCAACACGCGCGGCTCCGGCGCGAGCGCGCGCGCGAGCGCCACCCGTTGCTGTTGTCCCCCGGAGAGTTCGTGAACTTTGCGGCGTTCGAAGCCGGAGAGATCCACGAGGTTCAACACAGCGGTGACCTTCGCATCACGCGCATTCGATCCCGGGAGACCGAAGCCTACGTTCTGGCCGACGTCGAGGTGCGGAAACAGCGCGTAATGCTGGAACACCATCCCGCAGCGGCGGCGGGCCGGAGGAACGTTCGTCACATCCTCGGTCGCGACGGCGATTCGTCCGCCGTCCGCCGTCTCGAATCCGGCAAGCAGCCGCAACATCGTCGTCTTGCCGCTGCCCGAAGGACCGAGGAGGGCAAGGATTTCGCCGCGGGCGATGTCGAGCGTGATCGGGCCGACCGTCACGCCGTGTCCCCATCGCTTTTCGATCGCCTGGATTTCGAGAAAGCCGCTCAATGACGGCTGCCCTCCCGGTGTCCCGTCCCGCGCACGTGCTGGTCCCACCAGCGCATCCATTCCGGCCCGTGCTCGGCCAGGAGATTCCAGTTCACGTCCGCGACCACCATGCGGCGGCGGACGTCGCGCACCCAGTCGGGGAGCGAGTCCGCGGGCAGATCGAGCCGGGCCGGCAACCGATACACCTCGCGGGCCGCGGCAAGCTGCATCTCGGGACTGCCGACGAAATCGACGAAGCCCCGAGCGGCCGCGAGATGCTTCGCGCCACGGACGACCGCGATCCCATCCTCGATCGCGACGGTTCCGCTCTTCGGGAAGACGTACCCTATGGGCATGCCGCGCCGGCGACTGATCAGCACGTCGGGCAGATCCCAAACCGTCAGCAGCCCCTCCTGGCGTGCGATTCTCTCGCTCACGAGCGCGGGGTTTTGCTCGTACGCCTTCGTCTGGCCATCGAGTCGCCGCAGCCAGGCGAAACCGGCGGCGGTGTCGCCCGTCTGGTTGAGACCGCGCTCAATGATGAACCCGAAAACGGCACGCATCGTCCCGCTCGCGAGCGGGTCGCGGATGATGATCTTCCCGGTCCACTTGGGATCGAGCAGGTCGTCCCAGTCCTGCGGCGCGTCTTCGGCACGCACGACTTTCTCGGGATACAGAAAGACGACCGGCGTTTCGTACGCGGCGAAGTAGCAGTCGCCGGCCCCCCGCGCGCGCGCCGGAATCGCGCCGGCCCACGCGGGACGAGCGCAGTCGAGCAACGAGTCGTGCGCGGCGGGCGCGAGAATCAGCGATGGACCGCCGAACCAGACGTCCGCCTGCGGATTGGCGCGCTCCGAACGAACACGGTCGTAGACATCCTGCGAGCCCATATCGAGCCAGCGCACGTCGATATCGGGATGCAGCGCCTCGAAGCGGTGCTCGAAGAGCGACAGCAAGTCGCGGCCGTGAGGGCTGTAGATCACCAACGGAGTGCGGTGGTCCCGGGAGCATGCGGTGAGTGTGAGGAGTAGTGCCGCGAGAATCAATGCGGAATTTGGAATGCGGAATGCGAAATTCACCTGTAAGCGTTCATTTCGCATTCCGAATTCCGCATTTCGCACTTGATTACGGAACATTCCGCCGCTTGAGACCCAGCAAGTTCACAAACAGCCGATATGCGCCGGGGACGCCAGCCGGCAGTTGCCGGAAGAAGCTCAAGCCCGTGTACACGTAAGTGCCGCGGCCAACGGGAGCCACGAGCAGCCCACCCTTCAGCTCCTGCGGGGGATTCGGCGGCGGATCGTGCATCTCGAGCACCGGCACGTAGGTCGTGTCCCAGTCGTGCGCGAAGTAGAGGCCACGCTCCTGAACCCAACCGCGCCAGTCGTCCGGACCGATCTCGTTGGGATAATGAAATACCGGATGGGCGGGATCGAGCGCGGTCACCGCGGCGTTTTCGTCGGTCACCCGATCGTGCGGCCGAGCAATGTGCAGCGGGTAGGGCGCAAAGCCGCCGTCCACGAACGGGTACTGCTGGTACTGCACGATCAACAGCCCGCCGTTCTTCCCGTACTCGAGCACTCGTCCGTTGTTGGCGACGAGCGCCGGGTCGGTTTCGTACGCGCGACTGCCGATGACGATCGCGTCGTAGCGCGACAGATCGCCGCGGGCGAGAGAATCGGGACCGATCAGCTCGACCGGCACGCCGACCGCGAGCAGCGCTTCGGGAACGCGGTCGGCCGCTCCGCGCACGTAGCCGACGCGCGAGAGCGCGGGAAGCACAAGACGCGCGACCCGAACTTGCGCCACC
>Ga0209160_1003759_pt1 | contig 12285 bp, 16 predicted proteins | sample GraSoiAngelo_153_FD_186167 | JGI IMG/M metagenome (GOLD analysis project Ga0209160, IMG submission 186167) | Grasslands soil microbial communities from the Angelo Coastal Reserve, California, USA - 14_1009_12_40cm (SPAdes) (version 2) | ecosystem: Environmental > Terrestrial > Soil > Grasslands ...
GCCCTGGACGCGTTCTCATCGGAGGACCGAGCGTTCCTGGAAGAGCTCGCGGGCGAGCTGGCGAAGGTCCTGTAGGACCGTGCGGAGAGGTCTAGAGGCGGAACTCGCCCCACACCCGGACGAACGCGTCGATCTGGTCGGCCCCCGCGAGCTCGTAGGTGACCATCAGGCGCGCGACCTCCTTCCCGTCCGCGATTCGGAACCGCATGTCCGGGTCCCTCGCGACGATCCCCGCGACAAGCAGCTTCTTCATGTGGTGCGTGAGAGTCGATGCAGAGATGTGCACGTGGGCGAGGATCTCCCCATGGAGGGCGCCCTCCCGTTCCATGAGGAACGAAATCGCCTGGAGGGGTACGGTCTTCCGGAGGAACCCCAGGGTGACCTTCTGACGGTCCGTCAGAGCCGGCCGGGCCCCCGCGTCCCCCAGGGCGTATCTCGGGTAGAACCGTTTGTACTCCCCGTCCATCGCGGACGAGACGAGCTCGTGTCGTTCGAGGAACCGCAGGTGGTAGTCCGCGAGGGTGATCGAGAGATTCGTCGAGCGGGCGATCTCCCGGAGATGATACCCTGGACTCGCACGAACGAACTCGTACAGCGCCCGCCTCGCTCGGACCGCGAGGACCTCGTCTCCCGTCATTGCCACGCGACCCGCTCAACGCCGGAGGGTGAACACGTAGAATAGCGCGAGGATCAGGACGTCGAACCCTCCGACGACAAGGAACAGGGTCGTGAGGTCCCTCACCCCCAGGAACAGGTACGCGCTGAGGGCGAGACCCTTCACGAAGAACACCGCAAAGGCGGCCGTGAGCACGAGGAGGGAGCGCTCCCGCATCCGTCGATACGCAAGCGCGCCGATCACGGTGAGCGCGAGGGCGAGGACGCTGACGCCGGCGATGATGATATTCTCAACGACCATCGAGAGCCACCGGGGCCGCCAGACGTCCCCGCTCCGTTAAAGGTTCGCCCGCTACTCCGTGCGGCGACGCCGCCGGAGGAACACAGTGACTCCAACTAGGCCCGCCGCAACGGCGATGCCGAGGACGTAGATCGTCGCATCGAACGCGGGGGCCGTCGTCGTGGGGCGGGACCAGATCGACCAGAACGCGTTCGAGACGGCGCCGATCTTCGGGTCGTGCACGATGACGTTCCCCCGCCCGTACACGAAGCTCATCCCGACCCCGTCAGGGCTCGGTTCCAGGGGCGTCGTGTCGACGGGGGTCGGCACGCCGTCCACGGTCGCCATCCGGTCCCAGGCGAAGAAGAGGGAGTCCTGAAGGGACGATACCTTCACGGACGATTCGTTCATGGCCCACCCGGCCGTCTCGTCGTCGCTGGTTTCGTCGACACGGGGCACCCCCGTGCCGTTGATTTCGACTTGAAGCGCGAGTTGGGAATTGGCCCTCGTGTAGTTCCATCCGCGGATCAGGACGTCGACCGTGACTTCCATCGGGGAGAGCAACCGATTGCCGCCGACCCGGGCGAACCGATTTGTGGACCCGACGGTGACCGTGACGGTCCGGGACGCCGAGGTGACCGAGTACAACACCTCGGTCTCTCCGTCCGTCGTGCGGACCTCCGACTGCCGCGCACTCGCGTAGTTCCAGGAGAGCTCGGTTCGATTCTCCTCCTTCCACTCCCCGTTCTCCAGATAGACCTCCAGGATCCTCCGGAACGCGAGCTGGTACGATACGGTCGCTTGTCCGGAAGAGATGGGGAAATACTGCACCGTGAAGTTGCCGTCTGAGAACGCGATCGCGAAGGCATCCTCGGGGGAGGCGCCGATCGAGCGGGAGCGGATCACAAACCCCGAGGAGGAGCCCTGAACGAACACGTTCCGGGCCGTGGCCGCCTCGAGATCGTCCGGGATCCCGTCCCCGTCGGAGTCGCCGGACGCCATCGCGAGCATCGGGGACACGAGGAGCGTGGCGGCCGCGAGGAGCGCGAACCGTCGCATCGCGAGGAGGGAGGACACCTCGTCTGGCCTCCCCATTCCATCGGGAGGAGCTTATAAAGAGCTTATTCTACGGCCCTCGAACCCCCGTGGGAAGGTCGCGGGAGCTTGCGGTCAAAGGGCGAACGTGCTCTAGGGCGCCTCTTGGCTCACTCGTGGACGACCTCGCCGAACGCGACGCGGCGAAGGACCTTCGTCACCTTGAACTTCACTTGGTCTCCGACCTTCGTGCCGGGGATGAACACGACGAAGTTCGCGACCCGGCACAGACCGTCTCCCTCGCGGCCCATGTCCTCGATCTTCGCTTCGTAGACCTTCCCCTCCTCGACGGGGGCGGCCGGAGGCCGGAAGCCTGACCCGAACTGCGACATCTCCTCCTTCCCCGGACCCTATTGGGCCCGCAATCCCGTCGTATCCTTAGGACGCTATTTAACGCTATGGGGATGGACGCATCTCTCCCCTAGGAAACCGGACGAAACTGTCCGCCGAGTGGCTCACGATTTGCGTGGGATTCCGACGTCGTACTCTTCGTCGCCGGCGGTGGACCCGAGCCGCATCGAGAGGATCAAGAGGACGATTCCGACGATCAGAATCACGAGTCCAACCGCGGCGACGAGCCGGTTCAACCAACCGAACGACTCGTATGCCAAGCCGCCGAGGGGGATGTGCAGGATGTCGTGGAGCCACGAGCCGACGGCGATGCCAGGCCCGCCCGCGAGGACGAGAAGGACGCCGGTATAGAACAACATCCGCTCGCGGCCGCCCGTGGCCCGCGGCTTTTCTTTCTCGTCGACTTGGAGCACCGAGGCTTCGAATATCTCCCCGCATTTCGGGCACTCCGTCGCGTCCTTGTCGACAGAGGCCCCGCAGCTGGGGCACTCGTACACTTCGACGGCCATCGGGGACCCCGCGGTCCGATGAAGCGCTTGGGCTATAATCATTTCGGGAGAGGAATCGCACGGGAGAAAACCGGGCGCGCCATCGCGGAACAGAGCCGAGTCCTACCGCACTCGGGTCACGCGAACGCGGGTCGGGGACGGGGCGCCCACGGGACCGCAATCGGGCCGGAGACGTCTCTCCACTCCGCGGGCATCGGCCGGCCCGCGTCGTCCCTCCGGTAGTAGTCGACGACCTTCTCGAACGTCAGCTCCGTCCCGGAGATCTCCACGACGATCGCGTTGCGGACACTCGCCGCGGCGTGGGCCGCGATCTCGTCATCGAAGACCGCAGCATACGGCACTTGGGCCTGCCACCACAAGACTAGGTACCGAGTCGGGGCACGCGTACGTGCGCGCCGCTTCTTCATGGCGTGCTATTCATTCCCTCGCCCGCTTAAGGTAGTTGGCCCGTAGTTATCGGAATGGATACCTGTGGACCGGGGGGCGCTAATCCTCCTGGCAAACGATGCGGTCGGGTCGCTCTCACTTCCTCGCGTTCAAAAGCAATGGTTCAAGAACCCCTGTCGTTTTCCCTCAACCGGTGTCCCTATGACCGTCCGGCAAGTGGACTACGAACCGAAGCCAATCGATCCTGACTTCCTCCAGAAGCCGGACGAGTACCCGGTGACGGGGGAGCACTTCGGGCACAAGGTCTTAGCGGAAGGAATCGCGCGGTACGACCTGAACGGGAAGCCATACCCCACGAAGCTCGGGATCCATGGGACCCACGTGGCGACCGATTTCGAGGCGTGCGTCGCGGACGGCGTCTGCATGGACGTCTGCCCGGTGGACGTCTTCGAGTGGCAACTGAACCCGGGTCACAAGGGCACGGGGACGGACCACATCGTCGACAAGGGAGGTCCGGAGTGGGACCAGTGGCGGACGGACAAGTCCGATCCGATCCGGGAGAGCGACTGCATCGACTGCATGGCGTGCGAGTCCGCCTGCCCGACGAAGGCGATCAAGATCACTCCGGGCGCGTGAGGCCGTCGAACATCTTCCCGCCCGCATGGCGGGGACTTCCGGGTCAAGAGCGAAGTCTATAAACCGCTGCCTGCACTCTGCGACCCAGGCGGGAATCCCATGCCGGCGGCGCGAGCAATCTGGAGCGGCAGCATCTCGTTCGGCCTCGTGAACATCCCCGTGAAGTTGTACACGGCGACGGACACGAAGGACATCTCGTTCACGACCCTCCATGCCACGTGCCGTTCGCCCCTGAAGCGGCCGTACGTGTGCCCCGTGGACAACATCCCCGTGGACTCGAAGGAGATGGTGAAGGGCTATCCGGTGGGGAAGACGCAGTACGTGATCCTGACGGACGACGAGATCGAGAGCGTCCGGGTGGAGTCGAGCCAGCACATCAACGTGAACGGGTTCGTCGAGACAGGGGACATCGGCCCCTTGTTCTACGAGTCCACGTACTTCCTCGGCCCCCTAGAGACGAGCGTGAAGCCCTTCGAGCTGTTCCGGCAAGCCCTCCTGCGAACGGGGAAGGTAGCCCTCGCGCAGGCGACCCTGTGGCGAAAGGAGCATCTCGTCGCCCTCCGCCCCGTGGACGGGGCGCTCGTCCTCACGACCCTCTACTACGCGGACGAAGTGAAGTCCCCGCCGGAGCCGCCCGCGACGAAGGCGATCACGATCACGGAGGCGGAAATGGAGCTCGCGATGAACCTCGTCCAGGCCCTCGTCACGGACTTCGATCCCTCCCGATACAAGGACCGGTACCGGGAGGCCCTCCTCCAGATGATCGAGGCGAAAATCGAGGGGAAGACGATCGAGGTCCCCGCGACGACGGAGGCGCCGACGACGCAGGACCTGATGGCGGCCCTCCGCGCGAGCGTCGCGGCGGCGAAGAAGTAGGCCCCCATGGCGGACCTCTTCGACGTGAAGATCCACCCGATGCTCGCGACCCTCCAGCCGGAGCCGTTCGACTCCGAGGACCACATCTTCGAGCTGAAGTGGGACGGCACGCGGGCCCTCGGCTTCGTCTCGCCGGAAGGGGCCGTGAAGTTCCAGAACCGCCGTCTGTACGACATCACGTACCGCTACCCGGAGGTCCACCCGGACATCGGGGGGCGGAAGGCGATCCTCGACGGCGAGATCGTCGTGATGCGGGAGGGCCGGCCGAGCTTCACGGGCCTCCAGGACCGGGAGCACGCGTCCTCGCCGTTCACAATTCGTCTGCGCTCGAAGGAGTCCCCCGCCACGTACGTCGTCTTCGACATCCTGTACCTGGACGGGGACGAACTCCTCTCGCTCCCGCTGATGGAGCGGAAGGAGATCCTGCGGACCGTCGTCCGCACCTCCGAGCGGGTCACCCTCTCCGACTACATCGAGCGGGACGGGCGCGCATACTACGGGGCCATCATCGAACGGGGACTAGAGGGGGTCATCGCGAAGCGGAAGGGGAGCCGGTATCTGCTCGGTCGACGCACCCGGGACTGGTTGAAGGTGAAGAAGCGGGAAACGATCGACGCAGTCGTGTGCGGGCTCACGGAGGGCGAGGGCGTGCGGGAGGACACGTTCGGCTCCCTGATCCTGGGGGTCTACGACGGCCCCGCGATGCGGTACATCGGCCGCGTGGGGACCGGATTCTCCGACGATCTTCGGCGGGGCCTCCTCGCACGATGCGAGGCCCTCCGCGGCGACCGGATGTTCTCGAAGGAGCCGGACATGACGGAACCCGTGAAGTTCTGGACCCGCCCCGGGCTCGTCGTGGAGGCGCGCTTCCTGGAGATGACGCCGGACGGGATGCTGCGCGCCCCGTCGTTCGGCCGGATCCGGGACGACAAGCGTCCGGAGGAATGCGTGTTTCCCCGCGAACACGACGATACCGACGACAGTTCGCAAAGCTCTTAAGCCGGGGGCAACTCCCGGCGCCGGAAGGGTTCGCCATGCGACGGGTCCTCCTTGTTCTCGGCCTCGCGATCGCCTTCATCATCCCCGTCACGACGACCGCGGCGGCGGACTGGTCCATGGCGGGCGGGGACGCGGCCCGCACGGGGTCCACGAATGCGGAGCCGTCCGCGTATCCAGGGTTCCTCTGGGGGACGCCCGTCCCCGGCCCCGTCCTCACCGCTCCCATTGTGTCCCGGAACCCGGGGGCCGTTTGGAACGCGACCACGTACGTAGTCACCGGCGGGACGGCGACCCTGAACGCGCTGAACGCGAGCGACGGTCGGCCCCTCTGGTCGAGTCCGGTCGCCTCCTACGTCCGGGCGCCCTGGGTCTTCCGGACGCAGGGCGGGCTCGCCTCCGATCCCGATCACGTGTACATCCTCCTCACGGAGCAGAACGGGGTCCTCCCCGAGTGGCGTGAGGTCCTCTCCGTCCGGATGCGCACGACCGGCGCGGAGTCTTGGAACTTCACGGGAGCGGTGTATTCGAGCGCCGGCACCCCTGCGATCCTGTCCGCGCCCCTCCTCGTTCGGGACATGGTCGTCTTTGGTTCCGGGGATGGCCACGTTCGCGCCCTCTCCGCGTCCGCGGGGGCGGTCGTCTGGGACTCCGCGTTCGCGAACCCAATCCCGCTGCCCGTGACGTTCCTCCAGACGGGGGACGCGCTCGTCGGCGACTTCATCCTCGCGGAGGACGACGGCGGCCGTCTCCACGGACTCGACGTGAACGGGAGCGCGAACGGGGACCAGGGGATCCCGGACCCGCCAGGATCGACGGGCGACCTCGTGTGGACGGCGAATCTGGGGACGACCGCGAACGGCGCGGCCCTCGCGACCCCCACCGCTGCGTTCGTGGCCGCGGGTACGTCGGTCCTCGCTCTCCACCCCGCCTTCGGGAGCACGATCTGGTCGCAGACCCTCCCCGCTCGACCCACCGGCAACTTCGCCCTCGCGGGCGGGGCCGTCGTGTTCGGTGCGGACGACGGTCGGCTCCGCGCGCTGAACGCGACGAACGGTGCGTTTCTCTGGGTCCGCTCCCTCGGGAGCCTGGAGCCGTGGCTCGTCGCGACCCCCACGAAGGTCTTCGCGGGATCCGGGACGTCGATGGTCGCCCTCGCCTCCGGCACGGGTGACGTGACGTGGAGCGGCACGTACGCAACCCCGATCACGCGAGCGTCCGTCTCGGAGAACGCCACGGGGAAGGGCGTGATCTACGCGGGCACGTCGTCGCCGGACCGGGTCGTCGCGTTCGCGGGGTCCTCGGACCTCCGGGCCGTGGACATTACCCTCACGCCGATCACGAACCCGGACGTCTTCCAGGCCACGGTCGATGCGTCGATCAAGAACGCGGGGGACGAGAACGTGTCCCGCAGCTTCTCGGTCTGGGTGAACGACACCGTTGCGGGCGTGCCGAGGATCCTAAGCAACACGACCGTCCCGTACCTCAAAGCGGGGGACGGCTTCACGGTCCACATCGAATCCTGGAACTTCACGGCGGGCACGCACACGATCTCCATCGCCGCGGAACGGGTGCCCGGAGACCGGAACCCGCAGAACAACGCGATCTCGTTCAAGTTCTTCGCCTCTGTGGGCCCGCCACGGATCGTGACGATGTGGTCTCCCGCCTTCTGGATCGGACTCGTCGTCATCGGGGTGGCGGGGATTGGCGCGGGCTGGCTCGTCGCGATCGCGAACCGTCGACGCGAACGGGAGGCGGCGGAGATGATCCAAGCCCGGCAGGAGCCCCGCGGGTAACCGCTGCCGACGGACGCTCCGACCCGGGACGACCCGGCGGCCTCTCCCTTAGAGGACGTCCGCGAATCCTTTATGTGGGCCCGCCCCCTTGCGAGCCCCTCCCATGGCGAAGGTCCTCGTCGCGGTCGCGTGGCCATACGCGTCCGGCCCGCGGCACATCGGCCACGCGGTCTCCACGTTCATCCCCGCGGACATCTTCGCCCGATTCCACCGGATGAAACGGGACGAGGTCTTGATGGTCGGCGGGTCCGACATGCACGGGACCCCGACGACGGTCCGGGCGGACGAGGAAGGCGTGCCCCCGGAGGTGATCGCGAACCGGTACCATGCGCTTCACTCGAAGAACATCGAGCAACTCGGCGTCCGATACGACCTCTACTGGAACACCGCGGACCCGAACCACAAGAGGGACTGCCAGGAGATTTTCACCGCCCTCCGGAAGAAGGGCTACATCGACGAGCGGGTCATGACGTCTCCGTACTGCGCGGCGGGGAACCATTTCCTCCCAGACCGCTACGTGGAGGGGGAGTGCCCCCATTGCCATTTCAAGAACGCACGTGGGGACCAGTGCGAGAACTGCGGGCGTCTCCTGGACCCGTTCGAGTTGATCAACCCCCGGTGCCGCGTGCACCACACCCCGCCGTCCCCGAAGGAGACGAAGCATGCCTTCTTCCAACTCAGCGCGTTCCAGGACCGTCTGAAGCGGTGGATCGCGGGGAAGAGCCACTGGCGCCTCCCCGTCCTCACGTTCACCCGGGCGTGGCTCGACGAGGGCCTCCAGGACCGACCCGTCACCCGGGACATCGACTGGGGGATCGAGGTCCCGCTCCCGGGCCCCGAGTGGAAATCGAAGCGGATCTACGTGTGGTTCGAGGCCGTGATGGGGTACCTCACGGCAAGCCGGGAGTGCTGGAGGCGGCGGGGCCAGCCGGACCGGTGGAAGGAGTGGTGGTACGACCCCGCCGCGAAGCACTACTACTTCGTGGGAAAGGACAACATCGTGTTCCACACTCTGTTCTGGCCCGCGATCCTGATGGGGTACGACGAGGCGCTCGTGCTCCCACACGACGTTCCCGCGACGCAGTTCATGAACATCTCCGGGGAGAGGATGAGCGCGGGCCGCGGTCGGGGCGTCTGGCTCTCGGACCTCCTCGAGCGGTTCTCCCCGGACCAGATCCGGTACTATGCGACCGCGAACATGCCGGAGCTCAAGGATTCCGAGTTCGACTGGAAGGACTTCGCGCAGCGGAACAATTCCGAGCTCCTCGCGGTGTACGGGAACTTCGTGCACCGGGCTCTCACGTTCACGGCGAAGAACTTCGCGAACGCGGTCCCTCCCGCAGGATTCCTCGACGCCGCGGACAAGGCGATGCTCCGTGGGATCGAGGAGCAGTGGAAGAAGGTCGGGCAGAATCTCGAGTTCTGCCACTTCCGGGACGCGCTCCGGGAGGCGATCCAGCTCGCGCGCCTCGGGAACCAGTACTTCGACCAGAAGGCGCCGTGGGACCTCGTCCGGAAGGACCGCGCCGCGTGCGGCACGGCCCTCCACGTCGCGCTCCGCGTGAGCCGGTCCCTCGCGGTGATCATGGCGCCGTTTACTCCGTTCAGCTCCGCGTCCTTGTGGAACGCCCTCGGGTACGACTCCGATGTCCACGCGCAGTCCTGGGACGCCGCGCTTGAGGACCTCCCCGCGGGCCAGACCCTCCGAGTGGGCGCTCCCCTGTTCTCGAAGATCGAGCTCGAGGCCCCGGGAGAGGGGGATCGGCTTGACGTGCGGGTGGGCCGCATCATCGACGTGCAGGACCACCCGAACGCGGACAAGCTGTACGTGATCAAGGTGGACCTCGGGGACGAGGTGCGGACCCTCGTCGCGGGAATGAAAGCGAACTACACGAAGGAGCAGATGCTCGGGAAGCGGGTTGCCGTGCTTTGCAACCTCGAGCCCGCAAAACTCCGTGGCGTCCTTTCGAACGGCATGGTCCTCGCAGCGGAGGATGAGCGGGACGTGGGATTGCTGCTTCCCCCGGAGGACGCCGCCCCGGGCACGCAGATCCTCGGCACGCGAGATGCTCCCCGCTTGACGTTCTCGGAGTTCCAGAAGTTCAAGATCCGGGTCGCGGTTGAAAACCGCGTCGTGGTCGCGATCGAGGGCAAGGACGCGATCCCGTTGAAAGTCGGATCGAAGTTCGTCCTCGTGGACAAGGGCTTCGCGCCCGGGACTCCCGTCCACTAGCGCGGGCTCAGGATTAGCTTGAGCTCCTCGGACGCCCGGCCGATGTGGAGCAGGACGAGGCCGAGGTTCGCCTCGGGTCGCAGAATCACGGTGAGGACGTGCTCCTCGCCCACCTTCCGGACGACGATGTCCCCCTCGAGGGTCGCGACGATCGTGTGGCTCGTCTCCCGCCGTCCGATCTCCTCCGCGGCCATGTCGGACGTCCCGACGAGCCCCGCGGAGATCGATGCGACCCGCCGCGGGTCTGACGTCCGGGCCAGGAGTTGAGAGACCATCACGCCGTCCCGCCGTGCAAGGGCGGCGCCTTCGACGCCGGGGAGTCGCTTCAGGGTCCCGAGGACCTCGCTGATCCGATGCAGGGTCGCGGACGGGACCGCAAGAAGGGACGGCGCCTCGGGCATCCCGTGTATCACGAACGCCAGACCCCATAGACTTTTCCCTGTGAGTCCGGCGAAACGAAGCCGTTTTCACCCGCCACGGTGAGCTGGGCGGGCGTGCGTCTCGACATCCATCATCGGCGCGTTGATCCGCGATTCAGAGGAGCTCTTCGACCCGCCGCGACATCCTCTCGAGGGAACTCTTCACGGACGCGATATCGACGTCCTTCCCCGTTCGCAGCACGAAGATCGCCTTCGGTCCATCGGTGATGACGACAATCCGGCTCTGCTCGAGGTTCAGCACGACCGTGTCGATCCGGTCTTTCAACTCCGAGGTCGCGGTCTCCGCCGCCCCCAAAAGGATCGCGAACATCGCGACGAACGTGTCCTGAAAGACGCCCTCCGGGACGGAACCCGCGATGTACATCCCACTCCGCGAGACGAGGACGGCTTCGTGCACACCGTCGAGGTTCTTCACCTCTTTCAGGAGGGATTCAAGTGCAGCGACGTCCGCCATCGAGGATCGGATCCCCCTTGTGATGCCCCGCTGAGCCCGATTTGGAGGCCTATTCAGAGACTTTCGGATAAAGGTTCCTACCCATTCAAGGAGGGCGGCTCACGCCCTCCGTCCACGGATCGGACGCTTCGCGCGGGCCATCGTGACGGCCGCGTCCACGGCGCGGGCCGCGTTCCCAATCCTCCGCATCGCGACCGCGTGCGACATCCCGGGTCCCGTGATCCCGAGCCCGATCGGCTTGCCCGTCCGGATCTGCAGGTCCAGGAGGGCCTTCGCGACGGAGTGGCCGAGGAGGTCGTCGTGGTCCGTCTGCCCCTGGATCAGGGCCCCCAGCGCGACCCCCGCATCGATGTCCTTCCGGGAGAGGAGTCGGCGCAGGGCCAGGGGGATCTCGAACGTCCCGGGCACGCGAACGACCTCGACGGCGGCGCCGAGCTCCTTCGCGCGCGTGACCGCCCGCGTCACCATCCGGTCCGTGATCTCCGCGTTGAAACTCGCCGCGACGATCGCGAGGCGCACGGTCACTTCACCCGCACCGGACCCGCGTCCGCGAACCCCTCTCGCTGCCCGGTGCCCGCGCGCTTGCGGAGCGCCTCCGGGCGGAACAGGAGGTCGTAGCAGTTGATCGCGTGCTCCCGTTCGTCCGTCGCCTCGTCCTCGTGGACCATCACTCCTAGCACGTGTTTCCCCGCCTGGACCTGGGCCATCTGGAGCCCGTAGTCCGCGACGAGGGCGCAGTCCTTGTCCACGGGTTGACGGCCGACCATCCCGAGGGCGATCACGATGTCGCACCTCTCCAGGTCGAACAGGATCGTGCACGCCGCGGGCAGGTCCTTGATCCCTGGGACGGTGTATCGCACGACCGTGAACCCGCCGCCCTGCTTCTTCAGCTCGTCGACCGCGGCGGCCGCCATGTCATACCGGGCGAACGTGGTGTCCGCGATCCCGATCCGCTTCACTCCGAGCGCCCCCTAGAGTTTCTGCTTCGGGAGCGGCTTCTCGACCTGCGCGAGCTTCTCGTTCAGGGCGAGCCAATCCGCGACCCGCTGGACGATCTTCCGCGTGCCATCGAGGTCCCCCTCGAACTTCGGGAGGCGCACGACCTTCGTCCGGGAGAGCCCTCGTTTCTTGCACTCCTCTAGGATCTTGTCCTCGTTGTGGACCTGATCGTACCCGAGGGCGATCACGTCCGGTCGGAGGTCGTCGAGGATCTCGTAGATGTCTCCCTCGTTCCCGAGGACCGCGCGGTCCACGGGCTTCAAGGCGGCGACCATCTCGAGTCTCTGGGACTCCGAGGTGATCGGCGTGTGCTTGAACCGTTTCGCGGTGGAATCCCTCGCCACGACGACGACGAGCTCGTCCCCGAGACCCTTCGCCTCCCGGAGGAAGGCGACGTGCCCGGGGTGGAGAAGGTCGAACACCCCCGTTGCCATTACCCGGACCATGCCCGCCATGCTTCGACGACGTCCTGCCCTTGGAGGAAGACGAGATTTCTCGCCTCCGCATATGCCTTTGCGTCTTCCTTCGACAGGGCGCGGCCGTCATCCCCCATCATCTCGCAGATCGTCGCGGACGGGATGAGGCCCGCCATCGTCACGAGCGCGGTCGACAGCTCCG
>Ga0209160_1003760_pt1 | contig 12285 bp, 10 predicted proteins | sample GraSoiAngelo_153_FD_186167 | JGI IMG/M metagenome (GOLD analysis project Ga0209160, IMG submission 186167) | Grasslands soil microbial communities from the Angelo Coastal Reserve, California, USA - 14_1009_12_40cm (SPAdes) (version 2) | ecosystem: Environmental > Terrestrial > Soil > Grasslands ...
GCTCGAGCGCCGGTGCGGCGGCATGCGCGTGGTGCACGTCGCGCCCGACCGCGACGCGGCCCTGCGCGCGACCGAGCCGCCCTTCATGAGCTACCAGCGCAAGATGGCGGTCCTCCGCTCCGACGCCGCGGGCGGCAACGTGCCCAACTCCTTCGATCGCTCGCTGCTGCGCCTGCGCACCTTCCACGAATACCTGGCCGACGGCTGGGCGCTGATCGGCGCGCCGGGCGAGGTGAGAGACGGGCTGCAGCAGTATCTCGAGGCGACCGGGTACCAGCGCGTGCTGCTGTTGATGGCGCTGCCGGGGATCGAGACGAAGCTGGCCCTGCGCTCGATGCGGATGTTCGCCGAAGAAGTCGCGCCGGCCATGGCGGCGCCGGCGGCGGCGACGAGGACGGCGGAGTAAATTCCTCCCAGGAGGACCGGCATGCCGGACAAGAGCGACCTGTTCGAGATCATGCAGACGACGCGCGCCATGCGACGGCTGAAGCCCGATCCCGTCCCCGACGCGCTCATCCGCAAGATCATCCAGGCCGGTGTGTGCGCGCCGAACGGCGGTAACTCGCAACGGTGGCGGTTCCTGATCGTCAAGGACGCGCGGATCAAGCGGCAGGTGCAGGTCTACTACAAGCGCGCGTTCGACGAGGTGATCGGCCCGCGCTACCTCAAGAGCGCACCGCCCCCCGGCGTCACGCGGGAGGCGTACGTGCGGCAACACGCGGCCGTGGAGTACCTTACGGACCACTTCCACGAAGCGCCGGTATGGATCGTCGCCTGCATCGAGGAAGCCATGGCGCCCACGCGCTGGTCGGGCGCATCCATCTATCCGGCCGTCCAGAACATGCTGCTGGCGGCGCGCGCTCTCGGGCTGGGAGCGACCCTGACGACGCGGCACCTCCTCTTCGAGAAGGAGACCGAGGCCGCGCTGGGCCTGCCGCCCGGCGTGCACTCGTACGCCATCCTTCCGATCGGCTACCCGATGGGCCGCTTCGGTCCCGTCGGCCGCGGGCCGCTGAAGGAGGTCGTGTACGAGGACCAGTGGGGACGCCCGTATCTGTCCGGGGAGGATGGCGCGTGAAGGGCTACCGCATCGCCGACCCGCGCGCCCGCGGGCGCGCGAGCCAGAAGCACACCGAGCCCAGCACGCAGAAGCCGACGGCGATCAGGAACGCGACGCGATAGCTTCCGGTCAGGTCGTGCACGAAGCCGCCGAACCACGGCGCGACGCCGCCACCGATGCCGTTGCCCACGCTGAGGATCCCGTAGAGGACGCCGAAGCGCCGTCCCGGGAAGAGCTGGGACGCCATCGCGGTGATGATGGGGCCGCGCGCGCCGAAGCCGAGGCCGAAGAGGAGCGCGTAGGCGTACAGGGCCGCCGCGTGCGGCCAGATCTCGAGTCCGAGCAGACAGAGCGTTCCCGCCGCCGTGCAGCCGTAGGAGATCGTGGCCGACGCCGCGCGTCCGATGCGGTCGGCGGCCATGCCGAACAGGATCCGACCCGCGACCGAGAGCAGACCGGTGAGCCCGAAGATGCCCGCCACGAACAGGCGCGGGAAGCCGTGGTCCACCGCGAAGGCCACCGAATGGGTGACGACCGAGAAGACGGCGAGCGGCGTGCAGAGGTAGGCGAAGAAGAGCGCCCAGAACGTCCCCGTCCGCAGCGCGTCGCCGACGTCGCGGCGTGCCGGCGCCGGGGTCGGCTCGGCCGCGGCTCGAGCCGGCGCCGTCACGATCGGCGCCTCGCGCACGCCGAACCAGATGAGGGGAACGAGGACGGCGAGCGTGCCCACGCCGAGAACGACGTAGGCGGCGCGCCAGCCGTGCCCCGTGATCAGCCACTGGGCGAGCGGGCCCATGACCAGCACGCCCGCCCCCATGCCCGAGAAGGCCAGGCCCAGCATGCTGCTCCGCCGCTCGGTGAACCACCGCGCGATCAGCGTCCCGCTCGGCACCCAGCTCACCGCGCACAGCCCGGTCGCGGCCAGCACGCCCACGATCAGGTAGAGGGACCACAACGAGCCGATCCGGCTCGACAGCACACACGCGGCGCCGAGCAGGCACGCCCCGCCGAGCATGACGCGGCGCGGGCCCAGGCGGTCCACGAGGATCCCGATCATGGGCGAGAGCGCGCCCTGCACGACCGACGAGATCGAGAACGCCGCCGCGGTGGCCCCGCGCGACCAGCCGAACTCCTCGAGCAGGGCCACGAAGAAGACCGGGAACGAGAAGTAGAGGCCGGAGGCGATGGCCAGGGTGACCCAGACCGTGCCGACGACCAACCATGGCCGGCGTGAGCGGGAGGAGGTCGGCATCGCGCCATCATAAAGGCGAAGGGGCGACGCCCCCCTCGCGCTCCCCGGGTCGGTGGTACGATGCCGACACGCTTCGACCTCCTCGCGACCGGGGGATGGACCGATGATCAGGGTGCAGCGCCTGGGACCGCAGATCGGCGCCGAGATCCGGGGCGTCGACGTCAAGACCCTCGACGACGCGGGCTTCGCCGTGATCTATCGCGCGTGGCTCGACTACAACGTGGTGGTGGTGCCCGGCCAGGAGCTCGCGATCGAGGACTTCCTGCGCTACAGCCGCCGCTTCGGCGTCATCCACCCGCATCCCTCGAAGTCCACGCGCCACCCGGACCATCCCGAGATCACCCTGCTCGGCGTGAACAAGTTCGGGCCGGACGGGCGCCTGGATGCGGCGATCTATCGGCGCGGCGCCGAGGGCTGGCACACCGACGGCGCCTACGACGCCGAGCCCTTCAAGGCGACCCAGCTCTACGCGCTGGCCGTCCCGAGCCGGGGTGGCGACACGCTGTTCGCGAGCATGTACGCGGCGTACGAGGCGCTGCCGCAGCAGCTCAAGAACAGGCTCGACGGACGCAAGGGCGTCTTCACCTACGGCGGCCGGCGGAAGGCGACGGCGCTGCTCAACGCCGAGGACCGCGACTGGGTTCCCGTCCGGCATCCCATCATTCGCACTCATCCCGAGACCGGGCGCAAGGCGCTCTACTTCGACCCCGGCAAAATTCTCGAGATCGAGGGCCTCGAGGAGGAGGAGAGCGACGCGCTGATCGACGAGCTGACCGGCCGGATGATCCAGCCCGAGGGCGAGTACCGCCACCGGTGGCGCAAGGGGGACATCGTCATCTGGGACAACCGCTGCTCGTATCACAAGGCCGCGGGCGACTACCCGCCCGAGGAAGACCGCGTCCACTGGCGCGTCTCGATCAAGGAGCGTCAGCCATGATCCGTCTCACGGGAATCGGCCACGTCCTGCTGCGCGTGCTCGATCTGGAGGCCTCCAAGAAGTTCTACGCCGAGGTCCTCGGGTTCTCGGTCCTGGAGGAAGACCCGGAGCACGGCGGCGTCTTCATGGCGCTCGAGGGGCAGAGCCACGCGATCGACCTGTTCGCCGTCAAGGATCCCGAGGCCGCCGGGCGGCAGACGCCCGGGGTGCGGGGGCTCGGTCACGTCGCGTTTCGGGTGGAGAGCGAAGAGGCGCTCAGGGACGCGTACGCCACGCTCGGCAGGCACGGCGTGGAGGTGACGCGCTCCATCGATCACGTCAGCCAGAAGAGCATCTACTTCCAGGACCCCGACGGCAACACCCTCGAGATCTACTACGAGCGTCCGGACGCTCTGGCGATCTTCGCCCGGGGCCGCAACGACCGGGACGTGCCGCTCGTCTTCGACCGATAGGCTCTAGGAGGAATCACGGACATGACGATCACTGCGCGCATGCTCACGCAGGACAAGGACGGCATCGGCGGCTACCTGGCGCATCCGGACGGCGCCGGCGCCCGGCCAGGCATCATGATGGTGCACCACGCCCACGGCGTCACCGCCGACTACAAGATCGACGCGTACCGACTGGCCGGCCTCGGCTTCAACGTGTTCGTGCCGAGCCTGTTCAACATGTTCGGCATTCTCGGCACGAATCACATCGGCCAGGGCGCCGATCTGCAGCAGAAGCACTCCGACCCGGAGTTCCTCGGCAAGATGGACGAGGCCTGGCACTACCTCATCGGGCCCATGAAGTCGGACCCCGCGCGCACCGCGTGCATCGGGCACTGCCTGGGCGGCCGGCTGCTGATTCCCTTCGCGGCCGACCATCCTCAGGTGAAAGCCATCGTCCTCTACTATCCGTCCATCCGCGACGAGCCCGAGACGTCGCACCGGCCGCGCCACGCCTTCAAGGTGGCCAGGACGCTCACGTGCGCCTCGCTCGTGTTCTGCGCCGGCAAAGACCACATCGCGACGCCCGCCATCCAGGATCCGCTGTGGCAGAGCTTCGTCGCCAACGGCCAGCCCGTCGAGTGGCACTTCTTCTCCGATGCCAACCACGGCTTCCGCCACCCCGACAACGAGGGCTTCCAGCCGCACTACGCGGACCTCGCCTGGCCGCTCGTCACCGACTTCCTGCAGCGCCGGCTGTGATGCCATGACCATCACGACGCGTCAGATCGGCCCGTGCTTCGCCGCCGAAGTCGAGGGGCTCGACCTCCGCAAGCCGCTCTCGCCGGACGAGGTGGCGGCGGTCCACGCCGGGATGGACGAGCACGCGGTGCTCGTGTTCCGCGACCAGCGCATCGACGACGCCGAGCAGCTGGCCTTCAGCCGCAGCCTGGGCGAGCTCGAGCACGCGATCGGCACGAGCCTGCGGGCGCCGGACGAGTACCGCCTGCCGACCACGTTCGCCGACGTGTCGAACCTCGACCAGCATCATCAGGTGTTCGCGCGCGACGACCGGCGCCGGCTCTTCGCCATCGGCAACCGCCTCTGGCACTCCGACAGCTCGTTCAAGGCGATCCCGGCGAAGTACTCGCTGCTGCACGCGCGCAGCATCCCGTCCAGGGGCGGCAACACGGAGTTCGCCGACATGCGCGCGGCCTACGACGCGCTGGACGACGAGACGAAGACCGAGGTCGAGGACCTGATCTGCGAGCACTCGCAGATCTTCTCGCGCCAGCAGCTCGGCTTCACCGACTTCACCGACGAGGAGCGCGCGCGCTTCGCGCCGGTGCGCCAGCGCCTGGTGCGCACGCACCCGTCGACGGGACGCAAGTCGCTCTACCTGTCGTCGCACGCGGGCGGCATCCTGGGCTGGCCGGTGCCGGAGGCGCGCGCCTTCCTGCGCGACCTCGTCGAGCACGCCACACAGCGGCAGTTCGTCTACGCGCACCGCTGGCGCGTCGGCGACCTCGTGATGTGGGACAACCGCCGCACCATGCGTCGGGCGCGGCCGTTCCCCGTGCACGAGCCGCGCGACATGCGCCGCACCACGCTCGTCGGCACGCCGACGGTGGCGCAGGTGACCGCTACGTCTTGATCCCGAGCAGCTTCACCGCGTTGCCGCCGAGGATGGCGACGCGATCGGCGTCGCTCAGGCCCGGCGTGCCGAGGACGTGGTCGACGGCGGTCTTCGTCCACGGATACGGGAAGTCGGTGCCGATCATGAGCCGACTGACGCCGACCTCGGCCGCGAGGTGGCGCAGGCCTTCGGGCGTGAAGACCATCGTGTCGTAGTACATCTGCTTGAGATACTCCGTCGGCTTCTTCTTGATCGGCCCATGCGGTCCGCCCGGGCATTGCGTGGGCTGGGTCGAGCAGCCAAGATCGGAGCGCGCCGCGTAGGACGGCAGATAGCCGCCCCCGTGGGCCCCGCAGATCTTCAGGCCGGGGAATTTGTCGAGGGTGCCGTCGAAGATCAGGTGCGAGAGCGCGATGGTCGTCTCCAGCGGGTTGCCGATGATGTTGCCCAGCAGCCCGTTGCCCTTGAGCCGCTTCGGGATCTCGGAGGCGACGCCCGAGCCCTGCGGATGGATGAAGACGAGCACGCCGAGCTGCTCGGCCTTGGCCCAGAACGGATCGAACTTCGGATCGCTGATCTCCTCGCCGTTGACGCTGCCGCCGATGCCGGCGCCGCGCAGCCCGTACTTCTTCACGCCGTCCTCGAGCTGCTCGGCGGCCAGATCGGGATACTGCAGCGCCACCGTCGCGAAGGCGACGAAGCGGTCGGGATGGGCGGCGCAGGCCTCGCCGAGCTTCGAATTCTGGATCTGACAGATCTGCCTGGCGAGATCGCGCTCGGTCTTGTACCAGTACGGGTTGATGCTGAGCGCCTCGACGTCGATGCCCTGCTCGTCCATCGCGCGAAGCCGCTCGGACACGTGCGTCACCATGCTGAGCTCCGGCCGCGTCGGCGGCGCCGGCGCGCCGAGCGTCATCCCCACCAGGGCCATCGCCTCGGCCACCGCGCAGTGCGCGTGGACGTCGACGGTCTTGACGCGCCGGCCGCTCACCACGACCTCGCGGCGGCGCGTCTGCGCGCGGACGGGCGCGGCGGCCAGGAGATCGCAGCCGACGAACGCGAGGCCGGCCAGCGCGCCCGTGGTCGTCCCGAGGAATTCCCTGCGCGTGGTCATGATGGATCCTCCTTTTCGACGGGGCAGGGTATCATGCCGGGTCATGGGACGCTTCCTGTGGCCCCTCGCCGTCGTGGCCGCGCTCGCCATCGGCTGGGCGGCCGCCGGCGTCGCCGGCAAGACGTCCGCCGCGCGCGAAACCGAGCAGCTGAAGCAGCAGGTGTCGACGCTGCAGGCCCGGCTCCACGCGCGAGAGGAGATCGCCGCCGCGCGGTCGTCCGACGCGGGCGGTCGGCCGGGGACGCCATCGGCGTCCCGTGCCTCGACGCCGGGTGAGCGCGGCCTCGCGGCGGCCGTCACGGAAGACCGCGTCCTTCGCGATCTGCGCGCGCGCGGCGGCGGGCCGGCCGATCGCGCGGCGTCCCGCCCCGGATCGTCCGGATCGTCGCCGAGCATCGAGGCCGCGCTCGACCGCTTCTACCGGTATCTGGAGGCGACGAAGGGCACGGAGGGGCGCGAGCGGTGGCAGCGGGCGCGCGAGCTGGTCGAAGAGCTGCGGGCCATGGGCGACGTCGCCGGCGTGGCGCTGATGAAAGTGCTCAGCGCCGGCAACGACAGCGACGAGCGGCGCGCGGCGGCGCGGCTCCTGGGCACGCTGCAAGTGCCGCAATCGCTGCCGCTGCTGAAGGACATCGTCGAGAAGGACAGCGACGTGCTCCTGCGCCGCGCCGCCGCCGTCGGGCTGCGCCAGCTGCAGACACCCGAGTCGCTACCCGTGCTGGAGAACATCCTGGCCAACGGCGGCGACGATCGCTTCGTCCGCCTGAGCGCCGCGTACGGCCTGGCCGAGTCGGGCCGGACGGGCGGCGTCACCGGGTTGGCGCAGATCTTCCAGGAATCGAGCGCCGACGGGCGCGGGCGCGAGATGGCGTTCCGCGCGCTCGTCTCGCTGAACGACGAGCGCTCGCTCCCGTTCATGCGCCAGGTCGTGGCGTCGGAGGCCGAGCCGTCGTATCGGCTGCGCGCGATCCAGTACCTGACCGCGCAGGGCGATCGGCAATCCGTGGCGACGCTGCAGGTCCTCATGCAGTCTCCCACCGAGCAGGCGTCGATTCGCGACGCCGCCGCGCAGGCGTACCGGACCCTCGGCGGCAGGTGATCGTCTCCGCCGACGTCGTCGTCGTCGGCTCGGGCGCCTTCGGGGCGAGCGCGGCCTATCACCTCGTGCGGCGCGGCCTCCGCGTGGCGGTGCTCGAGCGCGCCGCGCTCGCGTCGCAGACCTCTCCGCGCGCGGCCGGGCTGACCAGCCAGGTGCGGGCCACGCCGGCGCTCACGACGCTCGCCCGGCGCGCGGTCACGAAGCTCGCCGCCTTCAGCGACGAGACCGGCCAGCCGCTGCGCTTCACCCAGAGTGGCGCGCTGAAGATCGCGCGCACCGAGCGCGACGCCGAGCAGCTCGCTCTCGAGGTGACGCGCGGCGTCGCCGCGGGCATCCCGATCGACTTCGTCTCGGTGGCGGAGGCGCGGCGGCGGCTGCCGATCCTCGGCGAGCGCGGCATCGTCGCGATCACGTGGAGCCCGACCGACTGCAACGTCGAGCCGTCCGAGCTGCCGCTCGGCTACTGCCGGGCGGCGGAAAAGCTCGGCGCCGTGCTGCTCCCGCACACGCCGGCCACGGGCTTCGAGATCGGCCCGCGGGGCGTGGAGGGCGTGCGGACGCCGCGCGGCACCATCGCGACGCGCGCGGTGGTGGACGCCGCCGGCGCGTGGGCGCGCCTCGTCGCCGCGGGGCTGGGCGCGCCGCTGCCGGTGGTGCCGACGCGCCATCAGCTGCTGATCACCGAGCCGATCCCCGGCGTCGGACCCGAGTTCCCGATCGCGCGCGTGATCGACGTCAACGTCTACGTGCGCCACGAGCGCGGCGGGCTGATGCTCGGTGGCTACGAGCCCGATCCCGTGCAGGTCGACGCGGCCACGCTGCCGCCGGCCTTCGACGTCGCCGACCTCCCGCTCGACCTCGAGGTGCTGTGGCGCCTGGCCCGCAGCGTGCGCGAGCAGTTTCCGATCTTTCAGGAGCCGACGATCCGCGTCGCCGAGCACCGCGGCGGGCTGCCCACGCTCACGATGGACGACCGCTACCTCGTGGGACCGCTGCCCGGCGTGGCCGGCGCGTGGGTGATGAGCGGCTGCTGCGTGGGCGGCCTCAGCGTGTCGCCCGCGCTCGGCGAGGCGATCGCCGAGTGGATCGTGGACGGCGCGCCGGCCCTCGACTGCTCCGACATCTCCCCCGCGCGCTTCGCGGGGCCCATCGACGAGGCCGCGTTGCGCGAGCGCTGCCGGCACGCGTACGCGACCCACTACCGCGCGAGCGGCGGCGCGCCCGCTCGGTGAACCAGGGAGAGAGCATGGACGATCAGCGGCTGGCGACTTCCGACCCCGCACGTCTCGCGAGCACGCTGGAGCGCGTCCACGACGCCGACGTCGCGGAAGCGCTCAACGCCATCGACCCTCCGGCCGCGGCCCGCGTGCTGGCCGCGCTGCCGTTCGATCTGGCGGTGCGCGCGCTCAACCAGCCGGAGCTCGATCACCGGGCGCGTCTGTTCGAGCACCTGCCCATCGAGAGAGCGGTCGCGCTGATGGGGGCGATGTCGGCCGACCAGCGCGCGGAGGTCTTCCGCGACCTGCCCCAGCGCACCGCGGCGCGGCTGCTCGCCGCCGTCGACACGAGCACCCAGGAATCGCTGCGCTCGCTCCTGAACTACCCGCCCACCACGGCGGGCGGCATCATGACCACGGAGCACGTCGAGGCGCCGGCGACGTGGACGGTGGAGCGTACGCTCGTCCAGATTCGCAGCGGCGGCCATCCGCGCCGCCCCGTCTATGCGGTGTACGTCCTCGACCCCGTGGATCGCCGCCTCGTCCACACGGTGACGCTGCGCGAGCTGGTGCTCGCGGATCCGACGCGCACGCTGCTCGAGGTCGGCGACCGGCACCCGCCCGTCACCGTGCACGTGTGGACGGATCGCGAGGAGACGGCGCGGCTCATCGCCAAGTACGACCTCCTGGCGGTGCCGGTCATCGACGAAGGCGGCCACCTGCTCGGCATCGTCACCGTGGACGACGTCATCGACGCGCTGATCAAGGAGCAGACGGAGGACGTCCACAAGCTCGGCGGCATGCAGGAGCTCGACGAGCCGTACACGAAAGTCGGCTTCGGGACCATGATCCGCAAGCGCGGCGGCTGGCTGTGCGCGCTGTTCGTCAGCGAGATGCTCACGGCGACGGCCATGCAGCACTTCGAGGGCCAGCTGAGCCGCGCCATCGTGCTGACGCTCTTCATCCCGCTCATCATGAGCTCCGGCGGCAACTCCGGATCGCAGGCGACCTCGCTCATCATCCGCGCGCTTGCGCTGCGCGAGGTGCGGGTGCGCGACTGGTGGTGGGTCGCCATGCGCGAGCTCCCGACGGGCGTCACGCTCGGCGTGATCCTCGGCGCCATCGGCATCGCGCGCATCGTCTCGTGGCAGCTCTTCGGTTTCTACAACTATGGCCCGCACTGGGTCCTGGTGGCGCTCGCCGTCGGCTTCGCGCTGGTCGGCGTCGTGACGTTCGGCTCGCTGGCGGGGTCGATGCTGCCGTTCGTCCTGCGCCGCCTCGGGTTCGATCCCGCCAGCGCCTCGGCGCCGTTCGTCGCCACGCTGGTCGACGTCACCGGGCTGGTGATCTACTTCAGCGTCGCCTACCTGGTGCTACGCGGGACGCTGCTGTAGCGGCAGCTCCACCCGCCGGCCCGTCGCGCTCGAGCGCTGCCCGGCGTCGATGACCTCCTGGACGTCGCACCCGACGTCGGCGGCGCAGAAGCCGGTCACGTCGCGGCCCGCGCTCACGCAGGCGAGGAAATGCGTGGGGCCGTCGCACTCGTCGGGACCGAGCGGCGGCGGATCGAGGAAGCGGCTGCCCTCCGGCGAGACGACCTGCACGCGCCCGGCCCCGGCGCGCTCGCCCTCGCGCGTCGGGCGCGGCTGGTGGACGAGCAGCGTCCCGCGCTCGCCGTAGACGATCATCGCGAAGGCCGGCTCGCCGCCGATCTGGGTCCAGCTCGCTTCGAGCAGCCCCAGCGCGCCGGGGTAGGAGAGGACGACCACCGCGTTGTCTTCGGCGACGAGGCCCGCCTTGCGCGGCGGTGGCGTCACCGCGGTGACCGCCTGCGGCCGGCCGAGCACGAGGCGACAGAGCACCGCGCCGTACCCGCAGTAGTCGACGAGCGCGCCGCCGCCGTTTCGCCGCGGGTCGTAGAGCCAGTCGCAGAACTGCGGCGAGCAGCCGAACTCACGCGGCCCCGCGTGGCCGCCGCGGTGGCTCAGCTGGACCGGCGCGCCGACGGCGCCCTCGAGCGCCAGCGTCAGGCCATGACGGAGCGCGGGCCGCCACGCCGTCGGCCAGTTCACCATGAGCGGGACGCCGGCGGTCCGGGCCGCCGCGAGCAGCGCACGCGCGCCGGCCAGGTCGGCGGCCATCGGCTTTTCGAGCATCACCGGGAGCCGGCGGCCCAGCGCGCGCACGCCGAGCTCGGCCGACGTCCGGTTGTCGGAGAAGACGAGGACGGCGTCGAGGTCGCGGCGCTCGAGCACGGCGTCGAACGTGTCGTGAGTGGCCACGGCGCCGTGCAGCGCACGGAGCCGGTCGCGCAGGCCCGCGTCGGGATCGGCGGCCGCCACGAGGCGGCCGTGGTGACCGGCCGCCAGCGCCGAGAGGTTGCCCCACACGTGATCGTGGCTCAGCCCGAGGACCCCGACGTTCAGGCGCGGCATCGAGCCGACATTGTCGCAGCCGCCGGGTGAGTTGGCACCGCCCGTTGTATGATCCACCCCCGTGAGGGTGACCCGGCTCGACACCTACTTCCTCTCCGCGCCGCTGCCGCAGCCGGTCAGCACCTCGACCCATCGGATCACCAGCGTCAGCGAGGTCGTCGTCAAGCTCACGACCGATGCCGGCCCCGTGGGCATCGGCGAGGCCCACGGCCCGTTCCTGTTCCAGCAGGGACCGGACGGCCTGCGCACCGTGAGCGACATCATCAAGGCGATCACACCGCTCGTGGTCGGCCAGGACCCGTTCGACGCCGAGCGGGTCTGGCAGGACCTGTTCGCGCTGACCTACACCAGCGTGCGCGGCATTCCCACGCTGGCGCGGCAGCAGCGTCCGCTCGTGACGGCGATGAGCGCGATCGACATCGCGCTGTGGGACCTCAAGGGCAAGGCGATCGGCCGGCCGGTGTGGGCGCTGCTCGGCGGCGCTCTTCGCCGGCGCGTGCCCGCCTACGTGACGGGCTTCTACTACCGGGACGGCGAGCGGCCGGACGATCTCGTGCGCGAGGCGGCGATGTACGTGGCGCAGGGGTATCGCACGCTGAAGGTGAAAGTCGGCGGCCTCACGCCCGAGGCGGATGCCGAGCGCGTGGGCGTGATCCGCAAGGCCGTGGGCAAGGACGTCGCGATCATGCTCGACGCCAATCAGGGCTGGAACCTGCCGACCGCGGTGCGCGCGGCGACGCTGTGCGCGCCGCACGACATCTTCTGGCTCGAGGACCCGATGCCCTGGTACGACGAGCGGCGCACGCTGGAGCGGCTGAAGGCCGAGGTCGACATCCCGATCGCGGCCGGCGAGACGGAATACAGCCCGTTCGGGCTGCGCACGATGCTGGCCGAGGGCCTGGTCGACTACCTGATCATCGACTCGACGTGGGCCGGCGGGCTCACGACGTGGCGCAAGGCGGCCGTCATGGCCGAGCTCTACCAGATCCCGCTCGCCGCGCACCACGATCCGCAGATCCACGTCCACGCCATCGCGGCCAGTCCGACGGGGTTCATCCTGGAATCGTTCGCGGACCCGACCCGCGATCCCCTCTGGTTCGAGCTGTT
>Ga0209160_1003764_pt1 | contig 12282 bp, 15 predicted proteins | sample GraSoiAngelo_153_FD_186167 | JGI IMG/M metagenome (GOLD analysis project Ga0209160, IMG submission 186167) | Grasslands soil microbial communities from the Angelo Coastal Reserve, California, USA - 14_1009_12_40cm (SPAdes) (version 2) | ecosystem: Environmental > Terrestrial > Soil > Grasslands ...
CTGGCCTGACGCCCATGCAGCTCTCCGCGGTCATCGCTGATGGCCTGAAAAAATTCATGAATGATCCACAGGTTACCGTGAGCGTATCGGAAATTAATAGTCGGCGGATCTATGTGACCGGGGAAGTCACCCGCGCAGGTGCCTTTCCGCTGCTGCCTAACATGACCGTATTGCAGGCGCTTTCGAGCTCCGGTGGGTTCACACAATTTGCCAAGCTCAAGAACATCTATGTCTTGCGCATCGAAGATGGCAAACAAGTGAAGCTTCCCTTCAACTACAAAGATGCAGTCAACAGCAAGAGGCCTGACCAAAATGTTTTGTTGCAATCTGGCGACGTAATTGTAGTGCCATAGGGGATTTAGATGAAACGACACATGCGATTTTTGCTAGCATCGGCAGCTCTCTTCCTCAGCGCTTCTTTGCTCTCGGCACAGGAGGATAACTCCAAGCCAAGGCCTGCGGCCCGCGAGTATCCGCCGGTGATCCAAGGTTTGGGCGAGCTGGATTCGAATGGCGATCAGGGATCAACGATCAACCTGAATCCGGACACCCGCCCGTTGACCGGCGTGCAGAATCCTACGCTGGGCACGCCAGGAATTCGTCACAGTTACTGGTTGCCAGGCTTCCAGTACGCCAATACCGTCCGGTCAAGCGCGCTGAACCAAGCAACTGCTTTGGACTGGAATACGACCAGTCTTGTCACCGGGAACTTAAGTGTGCTTGAAACCTGGAGCCGGGCACAGCTGGCCGTGAACTATTCGGGGGGCGCAAGCATTTCCTCGGACAGCGCACAAGGCAATTCTCAGTTTCAGCAGTTGGGCCTGATAGAAATGTTCGATTGGGGGAGATGGCAGCTGCACTTCCTCGACCAGTTTTCGTATCTTCCCGAAACCCAGTTCGGTTTCGGTGCCGGAACAGCTCTGTCCATCCCTGGTGTGGCTGGTCCTCTCGCTCCTCCGCTGCCGGGTCTGCAGAGTAGTTATGTACCCAACCAAAGCGTTTTCACGACTTTTGGCCCCCGTTACAGCAACGCCTTTGCAACTCAAGTGGCCTACACAGTCAGTCCCCGAGGATCAATCACAGCAGCGGGCACGTATGGCATCCTCCGTTTCGTCGAAGCGGGAAACATCGAAAGTAACAACGTCAACTTGAATATCGGCTATGACTATGTGTTGACAAGCGCGGACACGCTCGGGGTTCAGTACCGCTTTAGCAGTTATCGCTATCTTGGCAATCCACAAGCAATCAACGATCAAGTTGTTCAGTTCATGTACGGTCACAAGATCAGTGGGAGGATTGCTCTGCAACTATTTGGCGGACCCGACGTGACCACTCTCCGGGTGCCAATTGACAACTCTACGAACAGAGTTTCGGGATCCGGGGGGGCCAGCCTCACCTACGCCTTGAATCGCGGTAGTATGGCTCTGAGTTATGATCACGGTATTAGTGGTGGGAGCGGAGTTTTTGCCGGAGCGATCACAGATCAACTGCAGTTTAGCCTTGCTCGTCAACTTTCCCGGGAATGGGCGGCCAGTCTCAACGTGGGCTATTCGCGAAATGGGAGCGTTGTCAGTCCCGCTTCTTCACAGATATATAATTCATGGTACCTGGGCGGTGGGCTGAGCCGACCGTTTGGACGAAATGCCGATTTTACCATCGGTTACACTGCCCAAATCCAAGCATCGAATCAAGCCGTTTGCGCAGCGGGTACCTGCAGCACGAACTTCACCTTGCACCAGATTACTCTCGGGCTCCGATGGCATCCTAGACCCTTCGTGTTGCGATAGGCCTGATTCGCGAAAATACTGACGTTTGCCGGGTAATTGTTCGCCAGAACACAGCTAGCAATGGGGCAGCATCGCGGGAGATAGCGAGAGTCTAGAAACCATGTACAAGAGCTTTTTCGGGCTAAAAGAAAACCCGTTCAACGTCAATCCAGATCCGCGCTACCTCTTTCTTACCAAAGAGGCTGAGGAAGCACTAAGCGGACTGATGTATGGCGTCCAGAATCGCAAAGGTTTCATTACTCTCATCGGTGAAGTCGGTACAGGAAAAACCACCCTCATAAACCGCCTTCTCGACTGGTTGCATCAACGGCGGGCAAGGACTGCGTTTCTATTTAATTCCCGGATGAATACGAATCAAATGTTCGATTTCATTCTGGCGGAGTTCGGTATTTCCTGCGAACCTCAGAACAAGAGTCAGCAGTTGATGCGACTCAATCAATGGCTTCTCGATCGTTACCGTGCCGGTGAAACGACCGTGCTCATCGTGGACGAAGCGCAAAACCTGACCCACGCTGTGCTTGAAGAGATTCGGCTGTTGACTAACCTCGAGACATCCACGGAGAAGCTGCTACAGATCGTGTTGTCCGGACAGCAAGAGCTGGAAGAGAAGCTGAAGCTGCCTCAACTGCGACAACTCCGGCAACGCATCATGCTCCGCTGTAAGACGACCCCTCTGACGAAAGAGCAGACCCATGACTACATCGCCGAGCGGCTAAGGATCGCTGGAGCATGCGGTGAACTGATTTTCAGCCCGCAAACCGTTGACACTATCCATTTGTATTCTTTAGGTATTCCACGCGTGGTGAATCTGCTTTGCGAACACTCGCTCATCAATGCTTACGCTGAACACCAGCGACCGATCTCACCCAAAATCGTTGAAGAGGTCGCACATGAATTTCAGCTCGATCAGGTCGAACCAACTGCACCCGCGGAAAGTACAGGCATGGAGTCGGATGTTTATGATTCGGAAAGATTCATTCAGAATTTAGGACAAGCGCTTTCGCGGTTCCGGATGGGCTCTTCAGGGACGACACCGTCCCGCGGAAGAAAGTAAACACATGAAATTGCGACGATTCGCCGCACCACACTGCAGCAGTGCCCTTTCTTCCGGCTGATGCGTGCAAGCCTTTCCCCCCTCTGCCAGACTTTGACACCGACTTTGCAGGCCGTTTCATATAAACGTATTCTATTGCAGTGATGCGAGGATGCCATGAGGCGCTGAGGCAAGTCCATCAGCGGAGTGAAATCGTTCGGTGCGAGAAGCTTCTGTGGGACAATCGGGAATAGATTTCTATCTGGTTGAGCCAGCTGGCATGAATGAGCCCATGAACGACAACCGGATTGCCGTGCCTATTCCGGAGTCTTTGGGCTGCCGTGGAGCCTTGATGCGCAGAACCGCTGCCGACGATCCAGAAGACGCTCCGTGCACCACGGTAGGGACGGCGCGTCATGACCTGATCCACGAGGCCATCAAAGGGTGCCAGGCCACCATGGGTTTCGCGTCAATGCTGGGCCGCAGGGCCTTCGGCCCGCGAAATCTCACGAAAATCGTGTCTGTAACTGCCTTGTTTTCAGCACGGGCACGGCGTCTTTCGAGCCTGTAGCCATGTCCAAGAACGCCAATGGGAGTCACTATCAGCGCTTACATGTTCTGGACCCACGACAGGCTTGGAGCAGAGCGGCAGCCCGACGACAATCCACGCAACCTTGCGCAACGCAACGAGTCAGGTGACGTTCAATCCTGCGCAGTACAAAGAACGCGCAATCTGTTGTTACTTAAGGGCGTGATCTATCTGAGGCGGGCTTGGCACGGTGCCCACTCTGCAACGGCTCGGAGTGCTCACTTTACGCACAACGGTAGCGAGGGCTTGGTGGGGCGTCTAGCGCGGCGGTATGACTGCAGATACGCCGGGAAACATCAATTGGAAGACCGCGGCCAGCTGCAACGCCCTCAACGTGGCCGATTACTTCACCGTGCACAACACCGTTTCGGAATCCAGCGCCGATTCGGATTGGGGCTCCTGCGGTGCGCCGGTGTTGCCTGATCTGTAGGATAGTGCGGGTAATACCTGGCATCTAGTCTAGTTTCTGTATGGAAACGCCTATTTCAGCAGCAAAACCCTGATTTACAAAGGGAATTCAAGCACTTAGCCGGCCTGTGGTTGGTTGCGACGGCATGTGACAGCCTGCGATTGTTGCCGGATTCCGGCACCACGTGGAAGAGTGTGTTAAGAAAAACACCAGCTTCACTGGGCAAAGAGAAAGCGGAACGATAGTGTTACGCGGCTTTTCGCTTACGTGACCGTTTCGTTCGCAAGGCTGCAATTCTCATCAAGTTGTTGGCCAGCACGGCCGCGCCGACCCATAATTCAAAGCGCTTACGCCCTTCGTCGAGACAGCGCTTCATGCCACGACCGCGGAACAGCACGGAGATGGTCCCTTCGATGCCAGCTCGAAAGCGCTGCCCTTTTTTGAAATCGGGACTCTTCTCGTAAGTTTTGCGCTCGTCCGTTTTCTGTCCGCCGCACTGCGGGATACAAACCACCTTCACACCCTTTCGCTCGCACAACTTCACATTCTTCTCGCTGAAGAAACCCCGATCCGTACCATACAGTTCTGGGACGTGGCCGAACATTTTCTTGTGGCGTTTCAGGGAAGGTTCCACGTGTTGTTCATCGTTAGGGTTTCCCTCGAGCACTTGGTATTGCGTGATCAACCCTTTGGCACTTTCGGCAAGAAAAACTTTGTGGCCGAACTCCAGCGGTGTTTGCACCTTGCCGCGCTTGATCAGGTCGGTGTGGGCTTCAAAGATGGAAAAGATCTTTTTGGCGTTGGGAACTTGCTCTCCCTCGAGCACGCGACGGCGAGCCTGATCGATCACACGGTCTCCCAGCTTACAATAGTGCTTGATCTCCTTCCGGAGCTCGGGGATGGCCAGTTCAGCGGCCAGATCCTTGCCGCGTGCTTTCTTGGTCTGCTCCACGACCTTTCGCGCGCCGGTCACGACCTCCTCGGTCACTCCGATGAGTTCACGATATTTCTCGGTTTGTCGTTCGTGCCGTTGCTTGGGCGTCATCCGCTGGATTTCTTGCATGCGACGTCGTGCCACCCGCTTGCGATTGTGGAACCCCCGAATCCGCTTCTGGACTGCTTTTTTGAGGCGGCCGACCAAACGAGTGACCACGCGTACGACATCCCATAACAAGGTGTTGTCGGTCGGGTGATGAATGTCCGTCTGCACGACAGTGCAGTCCACCCGGAGTGTGTTGCCATCTTCCAGGCCGAGATCCACCGCCGCGTCCACCACCAGCTCATTGATGGCTTTCACCGTCTCCGGAGTCAGCCGATGAAAGGCGCTGTTAAACGCATGATGTTTGGGCACCGGCTGGCAATAGAATTCCGTGAACTGGCGCAGCGTGTATCCGTCGGCGATGCGTTCCCGGAGTTCGCGATAATCCCAGTTCTTGACGCTCTTCAGTACGAAGGAGCGCAGAACCTGCGAGGGAGTTAACCCGTTACGACCCGTCGCGGGATTTTTTAGGCCTCGTTCCAGATCGCGTCGTACCGCCTCGATCATCTCTTCGTTCTCATCCAGAAAGTCGGAGATGCTCTGCAGCAGTGGTTCCAACGAGATGCCTTGCTGGAGCAACTCCCAATCGGCGAAACTGATTTGGGATTTCGCAGTTCTCGGCACTCTTCAGTTCTCCTTTTTTTTCGACGCTTGGTCTCTTTCTCGCTTCAACGCCTTGACATAGCGTGGTGCGGCCTGGAAGAGCAGTTCCTGCAAGGCCCGCCCGTTGTCCAAACAACGGCGCACTTCGGGGACCAGTTCTTCCGGAACGTACACGGCAAAACGGCGCCCTTTCAGGCGCCCATAGAGGACGTAGCTCGGGTGCTGCTCGCCGGATTGACAAGCGCGGCAGTTTTCGCGAACGCAAGGGCTGCGGCGCAGGCTAAGCGAGCCCAACATGGCGGGCCAGAGATCGGCCGTTTCGCTTTGAAGCCAGAGTAGGACATCGGAAGGAGCTGCGGATTTAGTAGGTGCCATGTGTTATATGTGCCATAACTCACACATACTTGTCAAGAGAAAAATGAAACAAAATAAAACAATCCACCTGAAAAAACGCGCGAACCCCTGTTTTTATGCGGTTATTTTGGCTTTCACTACAGAAACTAGCTAGAAAGTATCCGGGCTGGGGCGGATCCTGGGCCTACGTAGGCGATCAGCTCCTTCATTTCTTGACCGTGGGTTTCGCCGCCTGGATGCTCTCGCCGGTCCAGCCATTCAGCGAACTAAGCGCGCCATTTCAGGAAGTCAGAGCTATCCCGAATAAGTTTCTTGCCGTGCCGGTGATTTACTTGGGCGTGGTCTTCGGCGGCGGATATCTGATCCGCTTCCTGATTCGCTCACTTGCGGAAGGCTTAAAAAGCCATTCACCGGATAGGTCCAGCGAGCAATTGCAGAACGCCGGGCTTTACATTGGCTGGCTGGAACGGTTCCTGGTTGTCACTGCGCTGCTCCTGCAATCACCGGCAACGGTCGGCCTGATCCTGACGGCAAAATCTATCGCCCGCTACCCGAAGTTCAAATCCGAGGCCTTCGCGGAATATTTCTTGATTGGTACGCTCCTGAGCATCTCGATGGCGCTCCTCGGCGGCGCGCTTCTGGCGAAGCTCATTTTTGGCCAGCTGCGAGTCTCGGGATAAGATATGCGGCGTCCGCACCTGCCGGCGGACACCCATCAACTTTCGTTTAGCCTCGCTTCTGCTAAAATCTCCGCATGGCCCCATCCCCAGTTTCTCCGCGCCTTGCAAACATCCGACTGCATCCGATCAAGTCGCTCGATCCCGTTTCCGTGAAAGAAGCGCGCATCGGCCCGGCGGGCGGCCTGGAATTCGACCGCGCGTGGGCGCTTTACTCCGCCGACGGACAATGGGTTAACGGCAAGCGCAACGCGGCCGTCCACTTGATCCGCGCGGTATTCGCGCCGGACTTCAGCTCTGTCGTTTTTTCGGTTCCCGGCGACAGTCGCAAAATCCCAACGAAGACATTTGCGTTCCCGGGGGACACGGCGTCCGCCTCCAAATGGTTTTCCAACTTCTTCGGGCAGCCGATCACCATCCGCCATGCTCCCGAAGGATTTCCGGATGACACCATCGCCAACGGCCCAACGATTATCTCCACCGCTAGCTTGGAGGCTGTTTGCGGGCTTTTCCCCGGTATGGCAATCGAGGAAGCGCGCTTGCGCTTTCGCACCACACTCGAAATCGATGGCGACCGCTCTGCCGCCGCACCTGCGGAAGTCCCGGCATTCTGGGAAGATCAACTCTTCGGCGAGGAAGAACGCAGCGCCGTGCGGTTTCGCATCGGCGAAGTGAATTTCGAAGGCAGCAATCCTTGCGCGCGGTGTCCGGTTCCCCCGCGCGACCCTCACACGGGAGTCATCATTCCCGGCTTCCAAAAGATCTTCACCGACTACCGCCGCTCGCATATCCCGGCATGGTGCCCCGAATCCCGCTTCGACCACTACTACCGCCTGGCCACCAACACGCGCGTCGCCTCGACGGAAGCAGGTAAGACCCTGCGTGTAGGTGATTCAGTCGTTCTCTTTTGATTCCATCGTCGTTCTCAGGGCACACCATGACCGCCGACCAACCCCATGCCGCGACCCGGAAAGACTCTTATTCCAAAGCGGCCGACCACGCCATGAGTTCGACCGACCGGGAACCTAGGCGTTGAAGACGTGATCATGGTGGGGTCGATTCCTCGAGCCCGCCGGCGTACGCACTGTTAGGTTACTTTGAAACAAATGGCGAGCTTAGACTAGCGCCTAGCTAACGCGCAGACGAAGCCGTGGTGGCAGGTTCTTTTTCAAGGAGCTGCTCTTTGCGGTAAACGAGAGAGTTGATGTCGTAGGTCGCCAGTTCAAAGCCGTGACCGTGCGTGATGGCATCGGTAGGGCACGCTTCCACACAGTAACCGCAGAAGATGCACCGCGAATAGTCGATGTTGTACACGCTGGCGTAGCGCTCCCCGGCGGAGATGCGGTTTGCGTCGACGTTCTCCGCGGCTTCGATATAAATACAATTTGCAGGGCAGGCGGCCGCGCAGAGGAAGCAGCCAACGCATTTTTCCAGGCCGCTTTCATCACGGTGCAGGACGTGGATCCCGCGGTAGCGCGGCTGGAAATGTACGGGCTCGTACGGATAGTTCTCCGTGACCGTCTTACGAAACATGTTGCGGAAGGTCACGCTGAAGCCCTTCACCAGTGCGCCAAACGTCTCGCCCACTTCGCGTATAATCGATGCCATAACCACGAGTCTAGCAAACGACTTTGGGTCGGGCAAATCTGGCCTGGGCACGGCTTCCCAAGGCCGCTCACACCGTCAGTGCCTGAATGATCTGCTTCCCGTGGAAGCGCCCGTTTTCGATGAAAATTTCGCCAGTATGCCGTCCGCCGATCACCACGCCGGCCAAATGGATCCCCGCAACATTGCTCTCGAGCGTATTCGGATCCAGCGCCGGCTTGCGGCTTTCCGGATCGAGCCGCACGCCCAGGCTTTCAATGAACGTGAAATCGGGATGGTAGCCGGTGAGCGCGAACACCCGTCGCGCCGGCAATCTCTTCTGGCCGGCCCCATTCTCGACTAAAACTTCTTCATTGGTGATCCGCTTCACGCGCGTCTCGAACAACGCTTTCACTTGGCCCGCCTTAATCCGGTTCTCAATGTCCGGCCGGACCCAATACTTGATCGTTGCACCAAGTTCCTTGTTCCGGTGCACCAGCGTCACGCGTGCTCCGTTGCGATACAGGTCGAGCGCCGCTTCCGCGGAAGAATTCTTCCCGCCGATCACAACCACGTCCTGATTCCAATATTCGTGAGGCTCGCTGTAGTAGTGCGATACATGCGAGAGGTCTTCCCCGGGCACGCCCAATTTGTTCGGCAGATCGTAATATCCTGTCGCCACGGCAATCTTTCTGCTCCGGTACCTCTGTTCCGTTCCCTTCTCCGTTTTCGTTACTACTGTGAAGCTTTCATCCCGGCCATCAACCCGCACCACCAACTCGTACAGCCGTAATTCAAGCGCATCGTGCTCCACCGCCTTGCGGTAATACTTCAGCGCTTCGACGCGAGTAGGCTTTTCCGCTGCGCAAACCAGCGGCAGATCGCCAATTTCGAGCAGCTCCGGCGTCGTGAAAAACACCATGTTCACCGGATAATGGAAAATCGAGTTGCAAAGGCAGGCTTTGTCGATGACTAGCGGCCGCATCCCGGCGCGCTTGGCTTCCATGGCGGTCGCCAGGCCCGTCGGCCCCGCCCCAATGCAGATAATGTCGTATGCATCCATGAGCAGTTCAGTTTGCCGTGAGTTTCCAGCAATTGCAAATCACCCGAAATCTACTGCTTGGGAGGCACATCCAAGACGTCCGCAAGTTCCCGCCGGAACGATTCAAGTTCGTCCAATTTGTCAGGCGTGGCTTCCACTTCGTTCTTTTTCCAGACGAACACTTGGCGCCGGCCGCGCTTCAGCTTCACACTAAGGTTGCCCTCCACAAGGTATGACGGGGGCGCGAGCAGCTTAATTCCGCCGCTCGGAACAGCAGCCAAGACCGCCGCGCAATGGCCTTTCCTCATGCACAAGGCACTCTCGTAAGGCGGAATCGCAATCGCGCGAAAGCCAGCCTCGAAGAGCCGCTCGATGATTTGCATTTGCTGCGGCGAAAGTTCAACCATGGAAGAAAAGTGCGGGAGCGGGACTTGCTGGCCCCGAGTCTTCTCGAAGGGTCACGTCCCGTCTTTGTTCTTTGTAGTGTTAGGCCGCTGTCGAATCGGCCTCCGAAGAGGATCCCTCGAGCTGTGCCAGGATTTCGCGCAGCGTCGAAATCAGCTCAGCGCGCGAAACATGACTTTTCTTGAACTGAATCCGGAATTTAAATGTCTCCGCCGGCGGCTCGAATTGAAAGATGAACGGCCGTGGCCGCTGCGGTCCCGACTGCTCTTCGCGGCGTTCGCGGCGCGCCTCATCGCGGGTCAGCCCTCCCTGCATGATGCGGTGGAACATCTCGATCATTTTCTTTTCGGTGGGCTGACGCGCAATCTGCAGCAACAGCGACTTGGAAATAATTCCATGCTCGACGCACTTCTTTCTCAGCGAATCGGGGATATTGCGAAGCGACAGAGTTTCGGTCACCGACGACCGCGCCCGGCCGATTTTCTTGGCGATGTCTTCGTGCGTGTATTCAAACTGTGTGCTCAGACGGTACAGCCCATCTGCTTCTTCAAACGGCGTGAGGTCTTTTCGCTGAATATTCTCGATCAGCCCGATTTCGAGCGTCTCCGCGTCGTCGGCGGTCTTTTCGATGCACGGCACTTCGCGCAGCCCCGCAGCGCGCGACGCATGATAACGCCGCTCGCCGGAGATGATATGAAAGCAGTCCTCGCGCGGGACGTAGCGCACCAGCAGCGGCTCCAATACGCCCTTTTCGCAAATCGACTCCGTGAGTTCGCGCAGGTCCCCAAGCGCCTTGCGCGGCTGGTCGGGATTCGGGCGAATTTGGTCCACGCGAATCATGCGCCCGACCGCCGCACCGCTATAGCTTGTCAGCGATTCTACATAATGCGCGTCATGCCGCATCTTCAGCGTGACGGGTAACCCGATCCTCTTCGACACGTTGGATAACCTCCCCTGCAAGTTTCTTGTACTCGACCGCGCCGGGTGATTTTGGCGCAAACGTCAAAATCGTTTCCTTGTAAGCAGGGCTCTCTTCCAGCCGCACGTTCTTGGTGATTTTCGTCTTGAACAGCACTTCACCAAATACCGATCGAATCTGCCCGTGTGTGTCCTTCGAGATATTCGTGCGCTTATCAAAAAGCGTAATCACCACGCCCAGAACTTTCAGCGCCGGATTAGGGCGCGCGCGGATTCGCTCGTAGGTCTCCAGCAAATCATCGGTTCCTTCGATGGCGAAGTACGCTGCCTGGATGGGCACCAGCAAATGCGTCGAGGCCACCAGCGCATTCACCGTCAGGATCCCCAGCGATGGCGGGGTATCGAGAATTACGTAGTCATAATCTTTCACCACCGGAGTCAGCGCATCTTTCAATTTAAATGGCGCATCGAATTGCCCCGCGAGCGCCTGCTCCAGCTTGGCAAGCGCCAGCCGGCCCGGCCCAAGAAACAACATTGGATCCTTGGTCGGCTTGATGACCGTGGCCAGCGTGACGCGGCTGTCACTCAGCACGTCGAACATGCTCGTGGATATTTCGCCGGAATCATAAAACGCAATTGTCGAATTGGCCTGCGGATCGAGATCGATCAGTAGCGTGCGCTTGCCGCGATGCGCCAGCGCCGCGGACAAATTGATCGCCGTCGTGGTCTTTCCCACGCCGCCTTTTTGATTCGCAACCGTGATGATGGCAGTCATGTGTTTCTGCCTCCGCCCGCGCGCGAACAATTGAGCCGCCGCGATCCGGGAACCGTGTTCCTATATATGGGTGTCGCCTTCAGAAAACCCCCAAGGCCTAGGCTAACTCTACGTTTGCAACCTGTTCATTGGCAAGAGAAAAATGGGCGGATCGGCGGGAGCACGGTGGAAAACAGGAGACCGGTTGCAGGGCGGATGGGTGATTGTGGTCCGGGATAACCCTAAAATCGAGGTCCCCAAAATCTGCTGAAGGCGATTGCAACTCTCGGCCGCGTTGCCAGCCCGCGGCCTTCGTGGCCGCGCCATACCAACGCAGCGTGGCAGGAAATCTGGTTGATGAGATTTGGCGAGGCGCAGCTTTTCTCCTACGGCAAATCCCTGGGGTGCCACGGCGAGGCAGCCTTGGTAACAATGGCGACCAAAACTTGCGTCCCTCCACGTCACCTCCTCGGTGTCCGGGCTCAATGGATTTACTTACCGATATTGAGGTCTACAAACTCAACAGTATCATTATCCTACGAGTCTCCTACGACTGCAGCAACGGACCTAATTTGCTCCCCAGGCTATCCGTGATCTGATGGTGCGCTCCTCTTTTTGGACACCGACCTCATCTCAAGGACTTGTGCCCGGAAGTAGGAAATTGCGCCTTCCGAACACTGTGTACTTGTTCCACCGTGTTTATTCCGCACAAATCTCAGGCTGCGTCATCGTCCCTGCTTGGTGCAAGGATGTTTGTCCCCGAAAGGCGTAATTCTCGCTGTCACGGCGGGTTTGGAAATCCGGCCCAGCTGAGCGCCGGCGGAACCCGCCGACCGTTCAGAAACAGAGATCTCTTGCGCCACGGACGCGCCGCTACCTAGCGGATCGGCAGTGGAGATCCTTGCTGAGAATACCGAGCGGCCATGCACCGTTCGCGTCGTGCGACTCGAGCCTGGCGATATGCCGTGGGGCAAGCTGCAGGTGGGCATACAGAGTGGGGGATTTCAATTCCAAAAGTTACCCCTCAGCAGACAGCGAGAGACTTGATTCCTAAGGAATAGTCTGCCCCCGCCTCCCTCACCGCTCCC
>Ga0209160_1003769_pt1 | contig 12274 bp, 10 predicted proteins | sample GraSoiAngelo_153_FD_186167 | JGI IMG/M metagenome (GOLD analysis project Ga0209160, IMG submission 186167) | Grasslands soil microbial communities from the Angelo Coastal Reserve, California, USA - 14_1009_12_40cm (SPAdes) (version 2) | ecosystem: Environmental > Terrestrial > Soil > Grasslands ...
GGCGCAGGCCGCTCCCATCGCCGCCGCCGCCGCAGGCGACTCGGTGGGGCCCGAAGGGCCGCTGTACGTACAGGTGTCGGTGTCCCAGAACCAGGACTGGTCGCAGCGGCTCGCGCAGGAGCTGGGGCGCGCCGGGCTGCCGGCGAAAGTGCTGGCGCCGGCGACGACCGACGAAGGGTACCGCGTGGTGCTGGGGCCCTACCCGACGCGCGCGGTCGCCGAGGGGATCGGCCGCAAGCTCGGCCGCCCCTACTGGATCTATCAGCCGCAACCCCAACCGTGAGAGACCTCCGGGCATGAGACTGAGCCGGCTGGAGCTGTCGGGCTTCAAGTCGTTCGCCGGAACGGTGGAGCTGCCGTTCGAAGCGGGCGTGACGGCGATCGTCGGCCCGAACGGCTGCGGCAAGTCAAATATCTCGGACGCCGTCCGCTGGGTGCTCGGCGAACAGTCACCGCGCCTGCTGCGCGGCGGAAAGATGGAAGACGTGATCTTCCAGGGATCGACCGGCCGGCGGCCCGTCAACGTGGCGGAGGTCTCGCTGGTGTTCGACAACGCGGACGGCACCCTCCCGATCGCCTACCAGGAGGTCCTGATCACACGGCGGCTGTCACGCTCGGGGCAGAGCGAGTACCTGCTGAACCGCCAATCGGTCCGCCTGCGGGACATCCAGGACCTGCTGCGCGGCACGGGGTTGGGCGCCGACGCGGCGGTTGTGATGGAAGCGAAGATGATCGACGCGCTGCTGTCCGAGAAGGCGGAGGAGCGGCGCGCCCTGTTCGAGGAAGCTGCCGGCATCGGCCTGTACCGGAACCGCAAGCAGAGCTACGAGCGCCGGCTGGAAGAGACCGCCGCCGACCTGGCCCGCCTGGAGGACCTCGTCGCGGAAGTACAGACGCAGGTCCGCAGCCTCGCGCGCCAGCGCGGGCGCGCCGAGCGCTTCACCAAGATGATCGACGAGCGCTACGGCGTGGCCGTGACGCTGCTGCGACGCGAGCTGGAGGACTTCGACCTGGCGCTCGGCGCGCTCGGCGTGCGCACGCGGGAGCTGGGCGAGACGCTGCCCGGCGCGCGCACCCGGTTCGCGGACGCCGAGCGCGAGCGGGAGGCGCGGGTTCAGGCGCGGCACACGGCGGAGGTGCGGCGCACCGAGATCGAGCGTCGCCTCGCGGACGCGCGGATCGACGCCGGCCGGTTGGAGGGGGACCTCGCCCTCGCGGCGGAACGGCTCGCCAACTCCGCCCAGCGGCGCACCAAGGCCGGCGAGGAGCGGGGCGAGAACGAGCGGCGCGCCGCGCAGGCCGGGCGCGAGCGCGAAGCGGCGGAGGGCGAGCGCGGCGCCGCCGAACGCGACCTCGCCGCAGTGCAGGCCGAGCTGGAGCGACGCACGGCCCAAGAGCAGGAGGTGCGCGAGCGTCTGGTGGCGCAGCGGGCCGCCGTGCGGGAGCTGGAGACCGAGCTGCAGCAGCGCGCCGAGGCACACCGGGCGCTCGAGGGTGAGCGCGCGGCGTTGGAGCGCGAGCAGGGCGAGCTGCGCCAGCAGTTGAGCGGCGCCGCGACCGAACGGGAGCGCCGTGAGGCCGCCGAACGCGCGGCGGGACGAGACGTCACGACCGCCGAGGAGCGCGCGGCGGCGGAAACGCGCGGCGCCGCGGAGGCAGCCGCCGCGGTGGAGCGGGCGCGGCGCCGGGTCGCCGAGCTGCGCGAGCGCGAGGCGCACGCGCGGGCGGGTCTGCGCCAGGCCGAGGAGGTGGTAGCGCAGCTGGCGGCGCGCCGCGATGCCCTCGCCGAGCTGGACCGCGAGCGCGTCGGCCTCGCACCGGCCGCTCAGGCCCTGCTCAAGGTGAAGACGCGCTTCGGCGACGCGGTGATCGGCCCGCTGTCCGATTTCGTGCGGACGGGTCGCCGCGACGCTGAGCTCGCCGAGCGGTTGCTGGGAGAGTGGCTCCACGCGGTGCTAGTGCGCGACGAGTCCGCAGTCGGGGAGATCCGCCGCTGGCACGAAGAGGTGCACCCCGGACCGCTGGTGCTGCTCCCGTGCCTCCCGGGTCCCCGCCTCGCGGCGGACGGAGAGCCGCTGCCGGCCGCCCTGCGGGTAGACGGCCCCGCGGCCGCGTGGGTGCGGGCGCTGCTCACCGGCCACGAGGTGCTCGAGGGCGGTCGCGCGCTGCGCCGCGCCAACGGCGCGGTGTTTCTCGACGGCGCCACGTCCGGCGGTCCCCTGCAGCGGCGGGCGGAGCTGGAGGCGATCGGGCAGGATCTGGCGGGTGCCGAGGGCGCCCGCGAGCGCGCCGGCACGGAGCTGCGCGGCACGACCGCGGAGCTGGCGCAGGCGGAGGAGGCGTTCGCGGCGGCCGGCGAAGCGGCGGAGCAGGCGCGCCACCGCGAGCTGGAGTCGGCGGCGCGCAAGGGAGACGCCGAGCGGGCGGCGGCGCACGCGCGGCGCGAAGCCACGGACGCCGCCAGCCAGGTCGAGCGGCTCAGCAAGCGGCTTGCCGCCGTGGAGCAGCGGCTCACGAGCCTGGGCGCGGAGCTGCGGGCTCAGGAGGTCGAACGGGTCCGCTTCGACGAGCGCCTCGGCGCCGAGCGAGCGCGCCTCGCCGAGCTCGAAGGTCACCAGGAAGCGGCACGCGAACAGCGCGTGCATTGGCAGGTCGAGGCGGCGCAGGTCGAAGCCCGGCTGGGAGCGGCGCGGGAGCGGACTCAGCGCGCCGCCGCCGATGCCGAGGCCGCCGTCGGGCACGCCGTCGCGCTCGGCGCCGAGATCGCCCAGATCGACCGGGACACGGGCACCCTCACGAGCCAGCGCGCCCAGTGGCAGGACGGCCTCCAAGAGCGTCGCGTCACGCTCCAGGAGCTGGCCGCCGCCGCTCAGGACGCCGAGGCGCAGGTCACTGCCGCCGAGGCCGCAGTGGCCGACGCGGAGGCGGCGGTCGAGGCGGCGCGCGCCGCGCTGGACACCCTGGGGGATGAACAGCACCGCTTGCAGCTGGAACGCAGCCAGATCGAGGGCCGCAAGCGCGCGGCGACCGAGCGTGTCGAGGCGGAGTGGCGCAAACCGCTGGAGCGCCTGCTCGCCGAAGCCCCCGAGGTGGCGGGCGACGTCGAATGGTTGCGCGAGGAGAACGAACGGCTGCGCACCGCCATCGAGGCCGTGGGGCCGGTCAACGCCCTCGCGGTCGAGGAACACGCCGACGAAGTAAAACGCCTCGAATTCCTGATGACCCAGCGGGACGACCTCGTCGCGGCCCGCAGCTCGCTCCAGCAGGCGGCCCGGGAGATCGACCAGACCGCGAAGCAGCTGTTTCTCGATTCCTTCGGGAAGGTACGGGAGAACTTCCGCGCCGTGTTCCAGACGCTGTTCGGGGGCGGCGAATGCGACGTGCGCCTCGCCAACGAAGACGAGCCGCTCACCAGCGAGATCGAGATCCACGCGGCGCCGCGCGGCAAGCGCACGCAGCGCATCCACCTGCTGTCGTCCGGCGAGCGGACCCTCGTGGCGGTGTCGCTGCTGTTCGCCATCTTCCTCGCGCGCCCCAGCCCGTTCTGCCTGCTCGACGAGGTGGACGCCCCGCTCGACGACGCGAACGTGGGGCGCTACGTGCGCCTGCTGTCGGAGTTCAAGGATCAAACGCAGTTCATCGTGATCACCCACAATCCGCGCACCATGCAGGCGGCCGACGCGGTCTACGGGGTCACGATGCAGGAGCCGGGCGTCTCGACGATCGTCGGCGTCCGCCTCGGCCAGCTCAATCCCGTCTGACCGCATGCGGCGTCCCCCCCCCGGCTGGGCCGCCCTGGTGCTCGGCCTCGCCGGGGCGGCGGGGGGAGGAGCCACGCCGTCCCGCTTCGCCGGGCTCACGGCGGTCGCGCCGCTGCCTCCGGCGCTCGCGTCCGTCACTCCGGACTTTGAGTGGTCGGCGACCGGCTTCACGCCGCCCGTGACCTACCGGCTCCGCGTCGCGCGCGACTCCACGCTCGCCGCCCCGTTCCTCGACACCACCCTCACCGACCAGACCAGCTACGCGCTGCGGCGGCCCATCAAGCCCTACGGGCCGATCTTCTGGCGCGTGGACGCCACCGACGCCATGGCCGTTACGGCGTCGACCGGCCACGTGGGGCCGATCGCGGTACCGGCGTGGATCACCCTCGCGACGCTGGACAACCCGCAGGGCACGGCTACGCCCGACATCCAGCCGACGTTTACCTGGCGCTCACCGGCTGTCGCCGCCCCCCCGGGGCCGTTCCGATACGACATGTTCGTGATCCGGCTGGGACAGCCGTTCCCGACATACGGCGTCGGCGGGCTCGTTGACACCACCTTCACGATCACCGAGCCGCTCGAGCGCAACGTCCAGTACCGCTGGAAGGTGGTCGCGCACCTCGGCCCGGACTCCTCCGTCACCGATAGTCGCGGCCCGTTCCTCGTGCTCGATCCGTCCGTTCCGGGCGCGACGATCCTGTACCAGAACTTCCCCAATCCGTTTCCCACGGGCGCTCAGGGGGCGACGTGCCTGTGGTTCGACCTCGCCACGACCAGCCGCACCGAGCTCGCCGTCTTCGATCTGCGCGGCAACCCCGTGCGCCACTTCGTGCCGGGGCCAGCCTTCCCCGGCGTGCTCGACGCCGGTCGCTACGGTCGCGGCGGGCCCGGCGGCCCGACGTGCGACCCGCGACTCTCCTGGGACGGCCGCGACGACGGCGGGGACCTGGTGCCGGCCGGGGTGTACCTGTACAAGCTCAAGGTGGGCGACGTAATTCTCTTCAAGCGGATCGTCTTTCGCGGAAGGATTCCGTAAGTGGAGCTCGTCACCGTCGGCACCGGCACGGTCGCCCCCTCGGCCCACCGCACCGCGCCCTGCCACTACGTGGCCCGGGGCGGTCTGCGCATCCTGCTCGATTGCGGCGCGGGCAGCCTGCACCGCCTCGCCGCGCTCGGCCTGCCGTGGCACCAGGTCTCACACGTGATCGTCTCCCACTTCCACCCCGATCACTGGGGCGAGCTGCCGATGCTCGTGTACGCGCTCAAATACACGACCGTCCCGCCGCGCCGCGACCCGCTCGTGGTCCTGGGGCCGCCGGGCGTGGTGCGCCTGCTCAAGACCCTCGCCCCCGCGTACGGGGAGTGGCTCCTCGACCCCGGGTTTCCGATCGGCTTCCTGGACGTCCAGGACGGGGAGCCGTTTCCGCTCGACGCCGATGTGAACCTCGAGACGTTCCCCGTCCCCCACACGCCGGAGAGCGTCGCGGTGAGCCTCACCGCCCCCGAAGGCCGGCTCGTCTACACCGGCGACACGGGCCCTTCGGTCCAACTCGCCCGCTGGGCGAGCGGCTGCGATCTGCTGCTGGCCGAATGCTCGCTCCCCGACGACCAGCCGCTGGACATGCACCTGACGCCGACGCGCGCGGGGGAGCTGGCCCGCGAGGCCGGCACCCGGCGCCTCGTCTTGACGCACTTCTATCCCCCGGTCGAAGCTACGGACCCGGCCCGGCGGGCCGCCGCCGCCTTCGGCGGCCCGGTGACCGCCGCGAAGGACGGGGACCGGTTCACCATCGGAGGGGGAGGAGGACGGGCGTCGTGCTGATCGTGATGCGTCACGGGGCGACCGACCAGGAGGTGCAGCGGGTCGTTCGCGTCATCGAGGAGATGGGCTACCAGGCACGTCCTATGCCGGGCACCCAGCGCACGGCCGTCGGGCTGGTGGGCAACGACGGTCGCGTCGACGCGTCGCGGCTGGAGGGCCTCCCCGGCGTCCAAGACGTCATTCACGTCAGCAAGCCGTACAAGCAGGTGAGCCGGGAGTGGAAGGGGGAGCCCACGGTCGTGGCGCTTCCGGGCGGTGTCGCGATCGGGGGCGTCGAGGTGGCCGTGATCGCGGGGCCGTGCTCGGTGGAATCGGAGAAGCAGATCGTCGAGGCCGCCCGCCTGGTGAAGGACGCCGGCGCGGTGATCCTGCGCGGCGGCGCGTTCAAGCCGCGGAGCTCGCCCTACTCGTTCCAGGGGCTGGGGCGTCCGGCGTTGCGTTTCCTGGCCAAGGCCCGAGAGGAAACGGGGCTGCTGATCTGCACCGAAGCGATGGACGCCGAGGCGGTGCAATGGGTCGCGGAGATGGCGGACATCGTGCAGATCGGCGCCCGCAACATGCAGAACTACTCACTGCTCAAAGCGGCCGGCCGCTGCGGCAAGCCGGTGCTCCTCAAGCGCGGCATCGCGGCGACGATCACCGAGCTGCTGCTCTCCGCCGAATACGTGCTCGCCGAGGGCAACCACCAAGTGATCTTGTGCGAGCGGGGCGTGCGCAGTTTTGACACTGAGACGCGCAACCTGTTCGACCTGACCGCGATTCCGGTGGTCCACAAGTTGTCGCACCTCCCGATCATTGCGGACCCCTCGCACGGCACGGGGTTGCGCGAGAAAGTGATCCCGATGGCGCGCGCGGCCGTGGCCGCGGGCGCGGACGGCATCATGGTCGAGGTGCACCCCAACCCCGAGGCGGCGCTGTCGGACGGGGCGCAGTCGCTCTTCCCGGACCAGTTCGCGCAGCTGATGCGCGAGGTGCGGGTGATCGCCGAGGTGATCGGGCGCCGCGTCGCCGAGCCGGCGTCGGTAGGGGCATGATCGTCGGACGGTCGGACGGTCGGACGGTCGGGCTGTTAGGCGTTCTCGCCTACCTGTCAGTCAGTCCGACGGTCCGACAGTCCGACGCCTTGGCAATCCTAGACCGCGCCGCGACCACGTATCAAACCGTCTCTACGTTGAGCGCCGATTTCACCCAGATCATCGTCAACCCAATGATCGGCGCCCCGGACACGACATGGGGCCGGCTGTACGAGATGCGGCCCAGCCACTTCGCGATGCGGTTCACGCGTCCCAAGGGCGACCGCGTCGTCGCCGACGGGCGCTGGCTGTGGCTGTACACGCCGAGCACGACGCCCGGCCAGGTGATCCGCACGAAGATCCCGGAGGTAGGCACCACCGGTCCCAACCTGATCGGCCAATTCGTCGAGCGGCCGCGCGAGCGCTACCGCGCCCGCTACGTGCGCGCCGACTCGCTCCCGACGGGCGTGGCCGACGTGCTGCGGCTCACGCCACTCGCGCGGGACTGGCCGTACGACGACGCGCTGATCTGGGTGGACCGCGCGACGGCCCTCCTCACCCGACTCGACATCGGGGAAAGCTCCGGTCAGCGCCGGGTGCTGATCCTGCGGAACGTGCGGGTCAACAGCGGCGTGCCGCAGCGAGAGGTCACGTTTTCTCGGCCGGCCGGCGTACGAGTGGTCGACGCCGACTCCGCCCGGGATTGACGCCTTGCGGGCTGCGCTCTCGCGTGCATATTGGAACACAACTCAGATGCTATGAACCCCGAGGCGCGATGTCGTGTGGTTCGCCAATGCCTCGACGGGGAGCAAATCGCGAAACCGGCTGAGTGGGGCCACCCACACAGCCGGTTTTTTCTTGTGGGGACCCATTGTCTCGAAACCTCGGGGGAGTTCCCATGGAATCCGCGGAGTTCATCGGCAAGAAGCACAGCATCGTTTACATCCGGATGCTACTCGGCACGGCGTTTTGGGTCGGCCTTCTGCTGTTGCTGGCGACCGTCAAGGACATTCGACCCTACTCACAATGGGTTCTGCTGCTTGTGGGTCTGGTACTCCTCAGCGCCGCTTTCAGGTGGCTGGAACTCAGGAGCATCGCTTGGGTCGTGACCGCCGAGGATGTGATCGTGCAAGGCGGGTGGCTGCCGTGGAAGAAGTACCGTTTCGAAATCCCCATCAACTCCGTTTTTGAGGCCTACTACAGCATCGGCTTCTTGGCTAAGCTCCTCAATTACGGGCATTGCACACTCCGACGGACGGAAGGAACGACATCCAGCTTTTCCGTGACCTACCTCGCCAGAGCTCGGGAGTTGACGGGCTTGATCAATCAAAAGGTGAAGCAGTACAGGAAGCGGCAGGAGCAGCCAGCGGTAAAGCGGGCAGGTGGCGATGTGGACGAGTTGAAGGATTTGGCGTCCCTGAAGGCCAACGGGAGCATCACTGGGGCGGAGTACGAGACCATGAAGCAGAGAATCATCACCAGAGCTACCGCGCCTTGATGACGGGTGGCAGATCGGTGGCCAGCGCGGCGGCCATCTTCTCCGCAAGCGCCTCGTCCATCCCCCGCTTGCGCGCCAGCTCCAGCGCCGCCCGCCCCAGCAACCGATACAGGTTCTGGTCGTCGATCGTCAGGGACTCGAGGTGGCGCACGATCGTCTCCGCGTCACCCCGCATCACCGGACCGGTCAGCGCCTCGGGCGGCTGCTGTTTCGAGAGGTTCGCCAGGGTCCCTTCGACGAGCGGCCGCAGCGCCTGCCACGCTTCCGCGTCGGTGAGTCCGGCGTGCCGCAGCAGGCGCTGGGCCACGGCCTCGATCACGACGAAATAGTTCGACGCGAACACCGCGCCCGCGTGGTACACCGCCTTGTGCTTGGTCGCGAGGCGGAACGGCTTGAGCCCCACGTCGCGCGCGAGCTGCTCGGCGGTTTCCACCGCCCGCGGCATCCCCTCCACCGCCGCCCACGCTCCCTTGAGACGCTCCGGCGCGCCCTCGGGATCGCTGATCGTCTGCAGCGGGTGCAGGGAGCCGAGCGCGGCCTGGCTGGTGACGAGTGGCCCCAGCGCCTCCTGGCCCTGCACCCCCGAGAGGTGCAACACCACGTGCTCGGCGCGCACCGTCTGGCTGTGCTGCAGTATCAGGGCGAGCCCGCGGAGTGCGTCGTCGCGGACGGCGAGCACGAGAACGCTAACCTCCCCGATCCAGGGGGGCGGGCGATCGTCAGGGCCCACCGTGAGGGTGAGCGGCGCGGGGACGGCCGTCTTGCGCCGACCGTGGAGGCGGACCGGATAGCCAGCCCGAGCCAGCGCCAGCCCCAGGCCGATCCCCGCCCGGCCCGGTCCGATGATGCCGACGGTGGGGTGTGGCCGGTCGGCCACCTAGTTGCGCAACGCCGGCGCAGCGGCCGCCACTCGGGCAAGCAGGTCGGCCGGTGATTTGGCTCGGCGTGCGAGGGCGAGTGCGTTCTGCACCTGGGGGTCCTCCCCCATGCGGCGGCGGAACTCCGCCGGACGGCCGAAGACGTAGCGGGCCGCTTCGACGCCGAGCTCCAGGGAGATGAGCGAGCGCGCCCCGGCGACGACACTGTCCGGCACGCTCACGCCCCGGGCCTGCAGGCGGCGCGCGACTTCGTCCACCATCGCCGGCGTCACGGGGAAGCTCGGTGTGGTGAGGTGGCCACCGGCCTTGAGCTCCAGCGCGTAGCTCGAGATGACGTCGCGGTACACGCTGATCTTGCTGCCGAGGGTGCGCAGGAAGCCGCGCTCGGCGGTGGTGTAGGTGTCGGGGGCCACGAACACGTCCGGCCGGATGCCGCCGCCGCCGCGCACCAGGCGCCCGCGGTCCGTGTGGAAGACGAGCGAATCCGGAACCGCGGTGCTGTCCTTCCCCTGCTCGGACGCGGTGACCTGGGCGTCCTGATCGGCCTCGTTGCGGCTCTTGCGCTGGATGGTGCGCCCGCTGGGCGTGTACCACCGCGCGGTCGTGAGCTTCAGCGCCGTCTCCGGCGTCAACTGCCACAGCGACTGCACCAATCCCTTGCCGAACGTCGGCGTCCCGACCAGCACGGCCCGATCGTGGTCCTGCAGCGCGCCGGCGATGATCTCCGCCGCGCTCGCCGTGCCGCCGTTCACGAGCACGACGATCGGCAGGTTCGGCCACTTCTGAGGATCGCGGTCGCGGTACGTGCGGCTCGCGCCCGGCGCCCGCCCGCGCTGCTCCAGCACCTCCTGCCCCGGATCGAGGAACAGGTCGCTAACCGACACGGCCTGATCGAGCAACCCGCCCGGATTGAATCGCAAGTCGAGCACCAGCGACTTCATGCCGCGTTTCTCGAGGCTGTCGACCGCCGTCGCCAGCTCCTGGCCGGACGTCTGGTTCACGGGATTGAGCGAGATGTAGCCGACGTTGTCGTCGAGCAGCATGGCGACCTGCACGGACCGGACATGGATCACCGCGCGCGTCATCTTGAAGGTAATCGGCTGCTCCACGCCCACGCGCCGGATCTTGAGCTCGACGCTCGAGCCGGCCGTGCCACGCAGCTCGCGCACTGCCTGGTCGTTCTTCCACCCTTCGGTCGAGCGCCCATCCAGCATGACGATGCGGTCCCCGGTCAGCACGCCGGCGCGCTCGGCGGGCGTATCCGGCAGGGGCGCCACGACCGTGATCCAGCCGTCGCGCACGTCGATCTGGATGCCCAGGCCGCTGTACTCCCCGGTGGTTTGCTCGGAGAGCGCGTGGAAGTCATCGGGCTTCAGGTACACGGAGTAGGGGTCGTGGAGCTGGTCGAGGAGGCCGTCGATCGCCATCTGATAGAGCCGGCGCTCGTCGATCGAGTCCACGTAGAAGTCCGCGACGCGCGCGAGCACGTCGTCGAACAGTCGGGCCGATTGGTACACCGACCCCGAAGGTGTCGCGCTGCGCTGGAACAGCCACCCGCCCGTGGCCAGCGCGAGCACCGCCGTGACGATCACGAACACGATCTGCTTCCGCTTCATGACTCCCCCCCGACTCTCAGTTGTAGCGCCGCGGCGCTGACCGTGCGCCACGCGGCGTCTTGCACCGCCGTCTTGGATCCCGTCGCATCAATGTGCACGACGCCGGGCCCGGCCGCCCGCCGGTACGCCTCGAGCACGCGGCGGTGAAACGCATCATCGAGCCGCTCCAGCCGGTCGGGCTCCTTGCGCGCCCGCCGCAGCCGCTCGCGCCCCACGTCCACCGGGACGTCCAATACCAGCGTCAGGTCCGGCACGAGCCCGCCGGTCGCGAGCTGCAGCGCCGCGTCCACCGCGTCCGCCGGGAGGCCGCGCCCCGCCACCTGGTAGCACCGGGTGGAGAGCTCGAAGCGGTCCGCCAGCACCAGCTGCCCGCCCGCCAGCGCCGGCCGGATCACCCGGGCGACGAGATCCGCGCGAGCCGCGAGGATGAGAAACAGCTCCACCGCCGGCGACAGATCGTGCTGCGACTTGAGCGCGATCTTGCGCGCGGCTTCGGCGACCGGCGTCCCGCCGGGCTCGCGCACCGTCACCACCGGCCGTCCCTCGGCCAGCAGTCGCGCCGCGAGCCAGCGCACCAGCGTCGTCTTGCCCGCGCCCTCGGGGCCCTCGACCACGATGAACACCCTTCCCCCTTCCCCGGCCCCTTACCCGAGCGTGATGATGGGGCTCGCGGACCCCTTCTTGATGCCGTCGTAGATGCGCTCGTTCACCCGGGCCATCATCTTCTCGAAGTTGGCCTGGGCGGCGACCATCTGCTGATACACCGGATTCGCTTGGACGCTTTGGAGCAGCTGGTCGTACTTCTCGACCTGTTCGCGCGTCGGCTCCTTGCCGCCGGCGCCCGCCCGCTCGAGCTCGGAGGCGAGACGCTCCAGCTCCTCGAGCTTGGTGCGGCACTCGGCGTCCTCCCGGAGTCGCTCGCTGGCGCGCTTCAACGCCTTGTACTCGTCGCTCTGGCCGAGCAGCCGCCCCAGCTCCTGCGCCTTCTCGTCGATCACGCGTCCTCCCGGGGGAACGCCACCGCGTAGCGCGGCCGGCCGAACAAGTCCTGGTGGATCTCGATGCGGCGCCAGCCGTGCCCCTGCGCCAGGGCCCGCACCGCCTCGGGCCGGCGCTCGTTGATCTCCAGGAACAGCGCCCCGCCGGGCGCGAGCAGCGGGGCTGCGCCCGCCAGCAGACGGCGGGTCGCGTCCAGCCCATCGGTCCCGCTCACCAGCGCCTCCCGCGGCTCGTAGTGCCGCACGGCCGGATCGAGCGCGTCGTACTCCGCGGCGGTCACATACGGCGGGTTCGCGACGATGACGCGATAGCGCTCGCCCGCCAGCGGCTCCAGAAGGTCGCCCTCGCGCACCTCGACCGGCGTCGGCGCGGCGACGAGCTCCGCGTTCTCCCGCGCCAGGGCCGCCGCCCCACCCGAGCGCTCCACGGCAATCACGCGATCGAACGTTCCCTCCACTGCCAACGCCACAGCAATACACCCGCATCCCGTCCCGATATCCGCCACCACCCCGTTGCCGGTTTCCGGCGACCGGTTACCGGGAACGGGCGACCGGCCGGCCCATTCCAGCACCAGCGCAACCAGCCCTTCGGTCTCTGGCCGCGGAATCAGGGCGCGCCCGTCGAGCTTCAGATCCAGGGTCCGGAAGGCCGTCCGGCCCACGGCATAGGCGAACGGGATTCCGCTCG
>Ga0209160_1003771_pt1 | contig 12273 bp, 5 predicted proteins | sample GraSoiAngelo_153_FD_186167 | JGI IMG/M metagenome (GOLD analysis project Ga0209160, IMG submission 186167) | Grasslands soil microbial communities from the Angelo Coastal Reserve, California, USA - 14_1009_12_40cm (SPAdes) (version 2) | ecosystem: Environmental > Terrestrial > Soil > Grasslands ...
TTGGCGTCCTATGCGGCGCTCTTCTCCAGGCTCGGTGTCGGACTGGATCGCCCGGTGGTCATTTACAGCGCCGGAGAGACCCGGGACATCGATGCAACATACGTCGCGTGGATCTTGCAGGGTCTGGGCCATCCGTCGATCGCTCTGCTCGACGGCGGATTCGGCAAGTGGAGCCTCGAGAACCGCACCGTCACGCGGCGCTACCCCGTCGTCGACCCGACGGCGCTCGTACCCGCCGGATTCGCTCCCGATCGGGCGACGGTCGATGAAGTGCGGGCAGCGTTGCGCGATCGCGACGTCGTCATCGTCGATGCGCGCAATCCGGACCAATACGCGGGCCGCGCGGGCGCGCAGCTTCGGCGCGGGCACATTCCCGGGGCGATCAACCATTTCTGGCAGGGCGACCTGAGCACGGTGGACTTCGCCACCGTGTGGAAGCGGAGCGACCAGCTCCACGCGAGCTACGCGGCGCAGGGCATCGTTTCGGACAAGACGATCATCGCCTACTGCAACGGCGGACTCGAGTCGAGCCACGTGTATTTCGCTTTGCACGACGTGCTCGGCTACCCACGGGTGCGGGTATACGACGGCTCGTTCACGGAGTGGAGCGAGCGCCTCGAGCTTCCCATTAAGACCGGCGATGAGCCATAGGTCGCAAGCCGCAAGCCGCCAGTAGGCGCACTTGCGCCTTGAGGCTTGCAACTTGAGGCTTAGCCATGGACAAGACCGGCTACGGTCTCATCGAAACCATGCGCGTGCGCGACGGCCGTATCCCGTTCCTCGACCGCCATCTCGCCCGTCTCGGACGGTCGCTCGGCGAGCTTGGACTTCCCAAGTCTTCCCAAGATGTCGCCGCACTGGTGCAGCCCTTCGCCGCCACCGGGGACGCGGTGCTGCGTGTAGAGGTGCGGGATGGCCGGGCGAGCGTGACGCTGCGCGACCTAGGCGCGCTCGCGCCGCCGGCGGTAGTCAGCGCGTCGGAGCCGCATCAGCCGTATCCTCACAAGACCACGGAGCGGGATTGCTTCACTGAGGCGGCCCAGGAAGCCGAAGTGGCGGAGGCGGACGATGCGCTGCTCCTCACCCACGAGCGGTGGGTCGCAGAGGGCACGGCGTGGAACGTGTTCTGGTGGGAAGGGGACGCGCTGTGCACGCCGACGCTGGAGCTCGCGATCCTGCCGGGGATCGGGCGAGCGCGCGTGCTCGAGCTCGTGCAGCGCGTGATGCAGGGCCGGTACCGGACGCCGGCCTTGGCGGGAAGGAGCCTGTTTCTCACGAACGCCGTGCGGGGCGTCGTGCCGATCGCGTCGCTCGATGGAGCGGTGGTGCCGGGCGATGCCCGCACCGCCGAGTTGGCCCAGCGCTTCTGGCTGCCCGCGTGACGGGTGGCGCATACCTGCATCACCGGGTTCCCTGCAGAGAGGCGTTGCCGCAACACCCGCTCCAGCGCCCAGCGTGCCCTCACCGCACCAGCATTTGTGCCGCGGCCGGCGCTGCGGCGCCATGTCATTACAGCACAACGATATACTACACGCGAGAAGCTTGTGGCCCGGGTTCTGCGCGTGCTCACGGAGGCGGCTTACCCACGGCTTTGGTCGTGCGGGGGAGGATGGCCAACAGGCGAGGAACCGAACCGATGGTCCCACCGACACCACAGGCCCGAACAGCGACGGCGCCGTACACCGGCGACGCGATCGACTGCGTTGTGACGCGCTCGGTGATGGGCAGCGAAGCCGCCCGGGCGGCGGTGGCGCTGCTCTCCGACGCCGAGCGACAAAGGGCGAGTCGTCTGCTGTTCGAGCGCGATCGCGACCGATTCATCGTTGCGCGTGCACGCTTGCGGCAGCTGCTGGCGGCGCGACTGGGCACGCGACCGGACTCGGTCGAGCTGGTCTACGGAGCACACGGGAAGCCCGCGCTCGCCCCCTGGTACGCGGACACGGACCTGCGCTTCAACGTCTCGCATTGCGATGACCTCACGCTGTACGCCTTCTCTTGCGGACGCGAGATCGGCATCGACGTCGAGGCCGTCCGTCCGATACGCGACGCGGACGACATCGCAGCCCGCTTTTTCTCTCAGCGCGAGAACCGGGCGTACCGAGCCCTCGAACGGCGAGACCGGCCCCTGGGCTTCTTCCAGTGCTGGACGCGCAAGGAAGCATTCATCAAGGCGCTCGGCGACGGTCTTTCCTATCCGCTCGATCGGTTCGACGTGTCGCTCACGCCGGGGGAGCCCGCGCGAATCCTCCGCGTCGAGGACACGCCTGGAGACCGCTGCGGATGGCGTATGGACAGTTGGTCCCCGGCCCCCGGGTTTGTGGCGGCCGTCGTGATCGGTCACAACGAATAATGGCTTCGGCTCCCTACCAGTCCCCGTGGGCGAACGACGAGGTGGAGATGTTCCGCAAGACGGTTCGTCAGTTCGTTCAAAAGGAGTTCGTGCCGCACCAAGCCCGCTGGCGCGAGCAGCAGCGTCCCGATGCGGAAGCGTGGACGCAGGCCGGGAGGGTCGGCATGCTGCTCCCCGACCTGCCCGAGGCGTACGGCGGTGGCGGCGGCACGTTCGCCCACGCGGCCGTCGTGCTGGAGGAGCTGGCGCACGCCGGTGTGCATTTCGGCTCCGGTATCCAGAGCATCGTGGCACACTACATCCTGGCGTACGGCAGCGAGGAGCAGAAATGCGGTTGGCTCCCACTCATGGCGCGGGGCGAGCTGGTGGCGGCCATCGCCATGAGTGAGCCCGGCGCCGGCTCCGACTTGCGGAGCATCCAGACCACGGCCCGGCGGGACGGCGACCAGTACGTCATCAATGGCTCCAAGACGTTCATCACCAACGGCGCACTCGCCGGCCTCGTGTGCCTGGCGGTGAAGACGGACCCGCGCGCCTCTGGGGTGAAGGGCATCTCCCTCATCCTCGTGGAGACTAAAGGCCTTGGCGGATACCGGGTCGGGGGCTCGCTCGATAAGATCGGCATGCACGGCCAGGATACGTGCGAGCTGTTCTTCGACGAGGCTCGAGTCCCGGCGGCGAATTTGCTCGGGGACGCCGAAGGCAAAGGGTTTTATCAGATGATGGAGCGCTTACCCTATGAGCGCCTGGGCGTGGGCGTCGTCGCGGTCGCGACCGCGGAGCAGGCGGTGGCCATCACAACCAAGTACGTGAAAGAGCGCACGGCGTTCGGCAAGCCACTGATCGACTTGCAGAATACGCGCTTCAAGTTGGCCGAGTGCAAGACGGAAGCGCATGTCGGCCGGGTGTTCCTCGACCACTGCATCGAGCGTTTCATCGCGGGCCAGGGCGACGAAATCACCGCCGCGATGGCGAAATACTGGCTGAGCGACTCCCAATGCCGCATCGTCGACGAGTGCGTTCAGCTGCACGGCGGATACGGCTACATGACGGAGTATCCGATCGCTCGCATGTGGGCCGACAGCCGGGTGCAGCGCATCTATGCCGGCGCGAATGAAATCATGAAGGAGCTGATCGCGTGGTCCCTGTAGACGCCCTCGAGCAACGACCGGTGAATTCGAAGTACGCCGCCGCGGCGGGTCCCGCGCAGGATCCCTGTTTGCACCACCTCATCGAGGCACAGACCCGGCGCACCCCTGGTCAGGTGGCCGTGGTGTTCGAGGACGAGCGGGTGACCTACGGCGAACTCGACCGTCGGGCCGACCGCCTGGCGCATCATCTGCGACGGTTGGGTGTCGGGCCGGACGTGCTGGTGGGCCTGTTCGTCGAGCGCTCGCTGGAGATGGTGGTGGGCATACTCGGCATCCTGAAGGCGGGCGCGGCGTACGTGCCCATCGATGCAGCGTATCCACTCGAACGGATCGCATTCATGCTGGCAGATGCGAACGTCAGGGTGCTGCTCACGCAGCGCAGCCTCGTTGGAAGTCTGCCGACCGACGTGGCGGAGGCGGTTTGTCTGGACGCATTCGACTGGACCGACCCTGCGGCGCCGCGACAGGACGAGTCCCGGGTCGAGGCCGGGAACCTCGCCTATGTGATCTACACGAGTGGCTCGACGGGCCGTCCCAAGGGCGTCTGCATCGAGCATCGCAGCATCGTCAACTACGTACTGGGCATCGCCGAACGTCTGCAATTCGAGCCCGGCATGAATCACGCGACGGTGTCGACGATCGCCGCCGACCTCGGCAACACCGTGATTTTCCCGGCGCTGGCCACCGGCGGCTGCCTGCACGTCATCTCGCAGGAGCGAGCCGAGAACCAAGCGCTGCTGTCCGCATACTTCAGCCGTGAGCAGATCGACGTTCTCAAGATCGTGCCGTCACATCTGGCTGCCCTGCAGACCGGGAAGAATCCGGAACGGGTCATGCCGCGGCGTCGCCTGATCCTGGGTGGCGAGGCTTCGCGGCTGGACTGGATTGAGCGCGTCCGCGCCTTGTCGCCGAGCTGCGAGATTTACAACCATTACGGTCCCACAGAGACGACCGTCGGAGTATTGACGTATCACGTCGGCCCGGAGGTACCACACACGCAGTCTGGTACGCTCCCGCTAGGGAGACCGCTGCCCAACAGCCGCATCTATCTGCTCGACGGCGGCGGCCAGCCCGTCCCAATCGGCGAGAAGGGGGAGCTGTGCATCGGCGGTCCGGGGGTGGCGCGGGGCTATCTCAACCGCCCTGACCAGACCGCCGAGAAATTCGTACCCGATCCATTCCTTCCCGATGCGGCTGGACGACTGTATCGTAGCGGCGACCTTGCCCGTCTCCTGCCGGACGAGAATATCGAGTTTTGCGGCCGGATTGACGACCAGGTGAAGATCCACGGCTACCGGATCGAGCCCGGTGAGATCGAAGCAGCACTACGCGGGCAGGGCGGGGTGCGGGACGCCGTGGTGCTGGCGCGCGAAGACGAGTCCGGGGGTAAGGAGGTGGTTGCGTACGTGGTGCCGCAACGGGCACAGCAGCCGCTGTGGACCTGCAAGGCGCTCCATCTCTTGCCCGACGGCTCGCCGGTGGCGCATCTGAACAAGAACGAGACGGACTATATCTACAACGAGATCTTCGTGCTGCAGGCGTACCTGCGACACGGGATCACGATCGACGACGGCGACTGCATCGTGGATGCGGGCGCCAACATCGGACTGTTCACCGTGTTCGCCAGCCGGATGGCCCGGAACCTCCGGATCTTTTCCTGCGAGCCCAATCCTGCCGCCTTTGCCTGCCTGGCGGCGAACGCGGCCGCATGGGGCACGGCGGTAAAATGCCTGCCGCTCGGTCTCTCCCGTGAAAGCGGATCGGCGGAGCTGACCTTCTTCGAGGGGTTATCGCTACTGTCCGGGTTCTACGCCGACGCGGCGACGGAGCGCGAGGTCGTCAAGAACTATGTGTTCAACCAGCAACCTGCATCACCGAACGACGAGCGGCTGGCGGCGGAAATCGGCGATTTGATCGATGACCGCCTGCGTGCCCGATCGGTATCCGCCCAATTGCGAACCCTCTCCAGCGTCATGGCCGAGGAAGGCATCGACCGGATCGACCTGCTGAAGATCAATGTCGAGAAGAGCGAGCTGGATGTCCTGCGCGGACTCGCGCCCGCTGATTGGCCCAAGATTCGGCAGCTGGTCATCGAGGTAGATCAACGGGAAAACCTGGAGCCGATTACGACCCTCCTCGAGGGGCACGGTTTTGAGGTTCTCGTCGAGCAGGACCCGCTGCTGCGAAAGACCGACCTGTGTTACGTGTACGCGATTCGGCCGTCGCCCACGCGGTCCCGCCTCGTACGGCAACAACCTCCCGACGCGCACGTCCGGTCGCTACCGCCCGTGGACGAAGCAATTGTGACGCCCGCGACGCTCCGCAAGTACCTCAAGGACCGGTTGCCTCCGTACATGATCCCGGCGGCATTCGTGCTGATGGAAGCATTTCCGCTGACGGCCAACGGCAAAATTGATCGCCAGGCGCTGCCCACCGCCTCGGACGAGCAGCGACAGCCCGTGCAGGATTTCGTCCGGCCACTCACTGAAACCGAGAAGGCGCTCGCCGCCATTTGGACCGAATTGTTGAGGGTGGAGAAGGTCGGTATCAACGACGACTTCTTCGACCTGGGCGGGCATTCGTTGCTGGCGATCCAGGTGGTGTCGCGGATCCGGGATGTCTTCGGGGTGGAGTGTCAGACGCGCACGGTGTTCGAGCATCCGACGATTGCGGGATTGGCGCGGGTGCTGAGCGACGCGCCGGGGGAGGGGGCCCGAGGGGGGGGCGGGGAGGGCGAGCGGCCGCGGATGCGGATCGGGCCGCGCCCGCCGGAGGGTCCCTGGGCGCTGTCGTTCGCGCAGGAACAGCTCTGGTTTCTCGACCAGCTGGCTCCCGGCAGTCCGGTCTACCACATCGTGGATGTGGTGCGCCTCGAAGGACGGTACGCGGCGGCGGCGCTGCGGCGGGCGTTGCAGGAGGTGGTGCGGCGGCATGAAGTCTTGCGCACCGCGTTTACGCAGCGGAACGGCCACCCGATGCAGATCGTCGAGCCGACGGTGGACCTGGTGCTGGCGGAGCACGATGTGAGTGCGTTGCCGGAGCCGGCGCGGGAACGCGAATGGCAGCGGGTGGTGCAGGAGCAAGGGCGCCAACCGTTCGACTTGGCGCACGCGCCGCTGGTGCGCGCGACCATGGTGCACTGGTCCGCCCAGGAGCACCGGCTGTTGCTGACCATCCACCACATCATCGCGGACGAGTGGTCGATGGAGCTGCTGCAACGGGAAGTCAGCCAGTTGTACGAGGCGTTTGCGCACGGGCGGCCGTCGCCGCTGCCGGCCGTGCCGATCCAGTATGCGGATTTTGCCTGCTGGCAGCGGGAGTGGGTCCGCGGCGACGTGCTGCAGCGGCAGCTGGCGTACTGGCGGGAGGCGTTGACGGGGGCGCCCGCGGTGCTGGACCTGCCCACCGACAAGCCGCGGCCGGCCGTGCAGAGCTTTCGCGGCGCCACGGAGTTTTTTGCGCTGCCGGTGCCGTTGGTGGAGCGGCTGAAAGCGCTGGGGCGCCAGGACCAGGCCACGCTGTTCATGATTCTCGAGGCCAGTTTTGCGGCCTTGCTGCACCGCTATACGGGGCAGGACGACCTGCTGGTGGGGACCCCCATTACCGGTCGCACGCAGCGTGAAACGGAGTCGCTGGTCGGGAACTTCATCAACGTGGTGGTGCTGCGCGCGCGGTTCCCCGAGCGGCTGACGTTCCACGGCCTGCTCCAGCAGGTGCGGGAGCAGGCTCTCGGGGCCTATGCGCATCCGGACCTGCCTTTCGAGCACCTGGTGGCCGAACTGGCGCCGGAGCGGGACCCCAGCCGCACCCCCCTGTTCCAGGTGATGTTCGTGCTGCATAACCCCGAGGGTGTGTCGCAGGTATCGAACCTGGCCGCCCAGGAGGTACTGGGGACCGGCACATCCAAGTTTGATCTGACCCTCTTCTTCTCCGAGACCGAGCGGGGGCTCGAAGGGTTGGTGGAATACAGCACCGACCTCTTCGACGCCCCGACGATACAGCGGCTGTGCGGGCATTACCGGACGCTGTTGGAAGGGATCGTCCGCCAGCCGGACCAGAGTATTGCCACGTTGCCGCTGCTCACCGGCGCCGAGCAGCAGCAACTCGTGGTGGATTGGAATAACACCGCCGCGGCGTACCCGCAGGATCGCTGTCTTCACCAGTTGATCGAAGCGCAGGCTGAGCGCACGCCCGACCGCGTGGCCGTGGTCGTCGACGAGCGGCACCTGACCTACGGCGAGCTCAACCGGCGCGCCAACCGACTCGCGCACCATCTGCGGGGGCTCGGGGTCGGCCCGGATGTGCTCGTCGGGCTCCTCACCGAGCGCTCTCTGGACATGGTGGTGGCGCTGCTCGGCATTCTCAAGGCGGGCGGGGCCTACGTTCCTCTGGACCCCGCCTATCCCAGAGAACGCTTGGCTGGAATGATCAAAGACGCTGCCGTGCGCGTGCTGGTCACGCAGGACCGGCTGAGACATGGTTTGCCGCCGCAGGAGTCCTTGGTCGTCAGCATGGACGGCATGGCGGACGAGATCGCCCGGCATGATGACGGCGATCCAGCGATCGATGTTCGCTCCGAGAACCTGGCATATGTGATCTTCACCTCGGGCTCGACCGGGCGCCCGAAAGGCGTTGCCGTTACGCACCGTTCGCTGGTGAACCTGCTCGAGTCGATGGGGCGTGAGCCGGGCTTGACTGAAGCGGACGTGTTGTTGTCCGTGACGACGCTGTCGTTCGACATCGCGGCGCTGGAGCTGTACCTGCCTTTGATCAAGGGCGCGAGGGTCGTGCTGGCGAGCCGGGACGACGCGCTGGATGGCGAACGGCTGATGAGCCGGTTGTCGTCGTCGGGAGCCACCGTGATGCAGGCGACGCCGGCGACTTGGCGCCTGTTGCTCGAGTCGGGTTGGGGAGGAAACCCGGGCCTGAAGGTGCTGTGTGGGGGAGAGGCGCTGTCGCGGGATCTGGCGGACGAGCTGCTCCGACGCGTCGCCGCCGTCTGGAACATGTATGGGCCGACGGAGACCACGGTGTGGTCGTCGGCGTGGCGGGTGGAGCCAGGCGAGGGTGTGGTCTCGATCGGACGTCCGATTGCGAACACGCAGATGTGGGTGGTGGACGCCCGGCTCCAGCCGATGCCGGCGGGGGTGCCTGGGGAGCTGTGCATCGGGGGCGTCGGGGTCGCCCGAGGGTACTGGGAGCGTCCGGATTTGACGGCCGAGAAGTTCGTGCCGGACCCCCTCTCCGGGGAGGCCGGGTCTCGGATGTACCGCACGGGGGATCTGGCACGTTGGCTTCCCGACGGACGTCTCGAGTGCCTGGGGCGGATCGATCACCAAGTCAAAGTGCGGGGATTCCGGATCGAGCCCGGGGAGATCGAGGCGAACATCGCCCGACATCCGGCGGTGCGCGACGTCGTGGTGATCGCGCGCGAAGACATCCCCGGGGACAAGCGACTCGTGGCTTACCTCGTCGCCGACCAGCCGCCGGCCGACCTGGTCGACCAGCTGCGCGCGCTGATCCGCGGCGCGTGCCCCGAATACATGGTGCCCGCTCACTTCGTCATCCTCGAGGCACTGCCGCGGACTCACAACCGTAAGATCGATCGTAAGGCACTCCCCGCCCCGGAGAGGACGCGGCCGGATCTCGGACAGACCGACGTTGCGCCGCGCACGGACGCCGAGCAGCAAGTGGCCCGCGTTTTCTCCGAGGTACTGGGCCTGAGCCGGGTCGGGGTGCACGACAACTTCTTCGCCGACCTGGGCGGGCATTCGTTGCTGGCGATCCAGGTGGTGTCGCGGATCCGGGATGTCTTCGGGGTGGAGTGTCAGACGCGCACGGTGTTCGAGCATCCGACGATTGCGGGATTGGCGCGGGTGCTGAGCGACGCGCCGGGGGAGGGGGCCCGAGGGGGGGGCGGGGAGGGCGAGCGGCCGCGGATGCGGATCGGGCCGCGCCCGCCGGAGGGTCCCTGGGCGCTGTCGTTCGCGCAGGAACAGCTCTGGTTTCTCGACCAGCTGGCTCCCGGCAGTCCGGTCTACCACATCGTGGATGTGGTGCGCCTCGAAGGACGGTACGCGGCGGCGGCGCTGCGGCGGGCGTTGCAGGAGGTGGTGCGGCGGCATGAAGTCTTGCGCACCGCGTTTACGCAGCGGAACGGCCACCCGATGCAGATCGTCGAGCCGACGGTGGACCTGGTGCTGGCGGAGCACGATGTGAGTGCGTTGCCGGAGCCGGCGCGGGAACGCGAATGGCAGCGGGTGGTGCAGGAGCAAGGGCGCCAACCGTTCGACTTGGCGCACGCGCCGCTGGTGCGCGCGACCATGGTGCACTGGTCCGCCCAGGAGCACCGGCTGTTGCTGACCATCCACCACATCATCGCGGACGAGTGGTCGATGGAGCTGCTGCAACGGGAAGTCAGCCAGTTGTACGAGGCGTTTGCGCACGGGCGGCCGTCGCCGCTGCCGGCCGTGCCGATCCAGTATGCGGATTTTGCCTGCTGGCAGCGGGAGTGGGTCCGCGGCGACGTGCTGCAGCGGCAGCTGGCGTACTGGCGGGAGGCGTTGACGGGGGCGCCCGCGGTGCTGGACCTGCCCACCGACAAGCCGCGGCCGGCCGTGCAGAGCTTTCGCGGCGCCACGGAGTTTTTTGCGCTGCCGGTGCCGTTGGTGGAGCGGCTGAAAGCGCTGGGGCGCCAGGACCAGGCCACGCTGTTCATGATTCTCGAGGCCAGTTTTGCGGCCTTGCTGCACCGCTATACGGGGCAGGACGACCTGCTGGTGGGGACCCCCATTACCGGTCGCACGCAGCGCGAAACGGAGTCGCTGGTCGGGAACTTCATCAACGTGGTGGTGCTGCGCGCGCGGTTCCCCGAGCGGCTGACGTTCCACGGCCTGCTCCAGCAGGTGCGGGAGCAGGCCCTCGGGGCCTATGCGCATCCGGACCTGCCCTTCGAGCACCTGGTGGCCGAACTGGCGCCGGAGCGGGACCCCAGCCGCACCCCCCTGTTCCAGGTGATGTTCATTCTCCACAACTCCGACGGAGTCTCCCAGGCATCCAAGGTGTCCGGCAACCGGGCCCTGGAGACCGGGACGTCGAAGTTTGACCTGACCCTTTTCATCTCGCAGACCGAGCGCGGCCTCGAAGGGCTGATGGAGTACAGCACCGATCTCTTCGACGCCCCGACGATTGAGCGCCTGTGCCGACACTACGGCACGCTGCTGGAAGCGATCGCGCGCGATCCGGACCAGCCGCTGTCCGGGTTGGCGCCGCTCACCGACGCCGAGCGGCAGCAGCTGGGGCGGATCCGTCACCAGGTGAAGGGGCGGGGCAAGGCGGTGCTGGCGGCACACGACGCGGCGGCGCCGCGCGGAGACGCCGTGGCCCCTCGGACACCGACGGAGCAGCTGGTGATGAGCGTGTTCCGCGGCGTCCTGGGGCGCGCCGATTTCGGGGTGGGCGACAGCTTTTTCGACCTCGGCGGCCACTCGCTCACGGCGGCGCGACTCATGGCCCAGCTGCGCGCCGTTTGCGGTGTCGACCTCGCGCTCCGGATTCTGTTCGAGCACCCCAGCGTAGCTGCGTTGGCCGAGGCGATCGATGCGCTGGCGTGGTCGGCGCAGGGGAAGACGCAGACCGGGGGCCCGCGCGAGCGGGAGGAGATCGAGTTGTGATGGTACCGACGTTCCTCGCGGAGTTGCGCAGCCGCGATGTCGAGGTGTGGGCCGACGGCGACCATCTCCGGTGCGCGGCTCCGGCCGGCGTGCTGACCCCGGACCTGCGCGATCAGCTGCAGCAACGCAAGAGCGAGATCCTGGAATTCCTGCGCTCGGCCAAGTCGCTGGCTCAGCAGCAGCGCGCCATCGTACCGCTGCAGCCCCGCGGAACACGCACTCCGGTGTTTGGCGTGGCGGGACATAACGGCGACGTCTTCTGTTACCGCGCGCTCGTGCAGCACCTGGGCGAGGACCAGCCGTTCTTCGGGCTGCAGCCTCCGGGTCTCGATGGCCGGAGCGAGCCACTCACGCGCGTCGAGGATCTCGCGGCGTATTTCGCAGCGCAGATCCGCACATTCCACCCGAATGGCCCCTGCATCATCACCGGCTTCTGCGCCGGGGGCGGTGTCGCGTTCGAGCTGGGGCGACAACTCTTACAGGAGGGCGCCGCCATCGAGTTTATCGCGTTGTTTGGGAGCCCGTATCCCAGCTGCTACCGGTTTCCGACGCAACTGCAACGGCGACTCGTCCAGCAGATGGAGCGGTTCGGCAGGCACGCTCATGCGCTCGGATCGCTCTCGCTTGGAGAGCTCCGCCGATACGTCGTCGAGAGGCTAGGGGGGCGGAGGGCACGCCGTGAGGTCGTGGACGCTGCCGCGCGCGATCCAGTGCTGGTGCGACGCGCCACGGTCGAGCGTGCCACGATTGCGGCGCTGCGCCGCTACACACCTGGCCATTTCGCGGGCCGTCTGATCTTGCTCTCGCCAAGCCGGGAATGGCTGGCCTCCGGTGCGCTCTGGCGATCGGTGGTGGAGCGCGCCGAAGAGTATCTCGGGCCGGCGGGATGCGACGGCGACACCATGCTGCGTGAGCCCTACGTACCTGATTTTGCCGCGCTGTTTCGACGTTGTCGCGAAGCCCAGGATGCCGGTTAATGCGCTGGACTGTGGCACAACGGGCCCCCCGCAGGCCCGTTGTCGTCAACGGAAATCGTTGCCTTGCTCCTTGCGGAGGGCTTCAGGGCGCCGTCACGGACCTACGGAACTCGTCGCCGACC
>Ga0209160_1003772_pt1 | contig 12272 bp, 11 predicted proteins | sample GraSoiAngelo_153_FD_186167 | JGI IMG/M metagenome (GOLD analysis project Ga0209160, IMG submission 186167) | Grasslands soil microbial communities from the Angelo Coastal Reserve, California, USA - 14_1009_12_40cm (SPAdes) (version 2) | ecosystem: Environmental > Terrestrial > Soil > Grasslands ...
TAGACGATGCCGTGTCCCGGCGGCACGAACAGCGGAACGTTGTTCAGCCGGTAGCGGTAGACGCCCCAGACGATCGAGCAGAAGATTTCAAAACAGGTGGCAACTCCAACGCATATCCACACTTGCACGCGCTGCTCTTTGGGCGCCTTGAATGCGGCGAGGTAGAGGACCGCGAACGTAAGCATCCCCAGCGCGTACTGCTGCCACTGCGCGGTGACACGGCTGTCGGCGAACAGGCCCAGCGGCGTATAGATGAGAAGGTAGGCGTGCAGCCAATACGGCCGCACGCCTGCGGCGATTCTCGAGATTACTTGAGGGTGCCCCTTTCGTCGATGATGCTGCCCTGGAGCGTCCAGCCGGTGCCGTTCCAGGTGATCACCTGCTCCTGCATGATCGCGAAGTGGTCGGACGAAGTCGTCTTGACCTTGATGCCTGGAAGCAGGAATGGATTCGTCTCATTCAGTCGGTTGGCGGCGATATCCATGGCGTTCTTCCGCGTCATGTTGGTGCCCGCTTGCTTCAGCACGTCGACCATGGTGTAGGCGACCGCGACGCCGTAGATGTTGAAGCCGTCGTCAGGCTTGCACGTCGAGCAGCTGGCGATGATCGTCTTGTACTGCTGCATCCCTGAGTCACCGGCCCACTGCGGGTCGGTCGGGTCTTTGATGTAGCTGACGCTGGTGACGTTGGCGAGCGCCGCGCCGTTCTTCTTCGCTGCGGCCATATAGATCTGGGGGTTGGACACCGAGTTCAGGTAGATCGTTGGTGTCCAGTGCAGTGCCGTGATGATGACGAGGGACTGAACTGCCGGCTTCGGAGTGGCAAACAAGAAGACCGTGTCAGCGTTCGCGGCTTTCAGCTTCGCGAGTTGCGCAGCTGGGCTTGCGGCGGTGACATCGAAGCTCTCCTTGTCCACAATCAGGGAAGCACTGGCTCCAAGTCCGTCGGTCAGGCCCTTCAGATAGTCCTGGCCGTAGTCGTCGTTCTGGTAAAGCACGCCAATCTTGGCGTTGGGGTGGTTCTGCAAGATGTCCTTGGCATAGATGCGTGATTCGCCCTGGTAAGGCGGCTGCCAGCCGAGCGTCCACGGGTTTGAGCTGAAATCTTTGTTGAACGTGGTCGCCCCCGTGGCCACGAAGAGCTGGGGGACCTTCTTGCTGTTCAGGTAGTCACGCACGGAGGTCTGATCCTGCGTGCCGAGTCCGCTGAACGTTGCGAACACCTGGTCCTGCTCGACGAGCTGCTTGGTCAAGGGCACGGTCTGCGCGGGGTTGTAGGCGTCGTCGTAGATCTTGAACGTGATTTTGCGGCCGTTAACACCGCCCTGGCCGTTGATGTACGTGAAGTACGCGTTCTCGGCATTCGCGATCGTGCCGTACGCGGCGGCCGGCCCGGAAAGGGCGTTGGTGGTGCCGAGGAGAATCGAGTTGCTGGTGATTCCGACGTCGGTCTGTGGGGCAGGAGCCGGGCTGCCACCACACGCGCCGAGGGTGACCAGGAAGGCCGCCGCTGCGGCCAGGCGAGCTGGGTTTCGTCCCATAGAAATTCCTCCTACGTTGATAGACAAGTATTTAAACAGTCTGTGGGTTTGGCGGCATCTGTCCAGTCTCTCGATCGGCGGCACCGCGCAGGCGGCGGTTGAGGGCGACGTAGCCTCGGTGGAGAAGGCCGACTATCCCGTTGGGGGCGAAGATCATGATCAGGATCAAGATCGCCCCATAGGTGACCGCCGGGCCGGCGTTCTTGACCGTGGACGCGATCTGGTCCGGGATCCAGGACTGGTTGGGCACCCATTGGCTCGATTCGATGGGGAGGAAGTAGGCGAAGACCGCGCCCAGCAGCGGTCCGGGGATGGAAGCCAGGCCTCCCACCACTGCGCCGACGAGCAGCTGTATGGACAGCGACACCGGGAACGTGTCCGGGCTGACGAACCCGGCGGCGAGCGCAAAAAGCGCGCCGGCGATCCCCGCGTAAAAGGCGGAGATGCCAAAGGCGAGCGTCTTGTAGCCAGCGATGTTCACCCCGGATGCCGCGGCCGCCACCTCGCCGTCGCGGATGGCTCGCATGGCGCGGCCCGGCCTGTGCCGGACCAGGTTCCAGGCGAACCACAAGAGGATCAGCGCGCAGAAGAGGCAGATGTAGTAGATCCACTGGTCGCTTGTCATCGCGGTTCCGGTGAGGAACCCATAGGCGCTCTGTGCGAACGCGGGCGGGTCGGGCTGGGTGAGGATGATGCCCTGTACGCCGCCGGTGAGCTCGGCCGGTCGCTTGATAAGGCTTGGTGTGACGACTGCGAGCGCGAAGGTGGCGAGCGCCAGGTAGAGGGCGGAAAGGCGGAGCGCAGGAATGCCGAAGACAAATCCGACCATTCCGGTCAGCAGTCCCGCGATGGGAATGGTGGCGACGAGGTCCATTTTGAATCGGTGGGCCAGGATGGCGGACGTGTAGGCGCCCAACGCCATGAATGCGCCGTGGCCCAGCGAAAGCTGCCCGCTGTAACCGACCAGGATGTTCAGGCCCATGATCGCGATGGCCAGGATCAGCGCCTGCGCCCACTCGCTCGCCAGGAAGCTGCTGATCACAGTCGGAAACCCAATGAAGAAAAGCACGACAACGCCAACCAGCCAGTAGCGGGGCGGGGCCCGTCGAATGCGTTGCAGCATCACACGCGCCTCGCCGCGGCCCTGCCGAACAGGCCGTTTGGCCGGATGATCAGGACCACGATTATGATCGCCAGCCCGACAGCAAGCTGGAGGTCACCTCCGACGAATGGAAGGTAGGCGCCGGCGAGGTTGACCGTGACGCCGACGATCAGCCCACCGACAACAGCGCCGATCGGGCTCTCGATTCCGCCGAGGACCGCCGCGGCGAACGCATAGATGATGATCGACTGCATCATGTTCGGCTCGAGCAGGAGGATCGGGGCGACCATGATCCCAGACACCGCCCCGACAGCCGCCGCCAGGCCCCAGCCCAGGGCGAGCATCCAGCTCACCTGGACGCCGAGCAGACGGCTGGCCTCCGGGTGATGCGCCGCAGCGCGAAGGGTGAGACCCACTGTCGTGTGTTGGAGCAGAAGGTAGACGGCGAGCAGCACCAGCCCTGAAACCCCAATCACCCCAAGGTCGCGATAGCTGATGAACACGCCGAGCAGGTCGATGGTCTGCGCCGAGAAAGCGCTTGGGAACGATCGCGGGACATATCCAAAAATGAAACCGGCCAGCCCGTTGAGGAGCGTCGCCAGGCCCAGCGTGATGATGACCAGGGTCAGGATCGGCGCTTTCTCCACCGGGCGGATCACGACACGCTGGATCACGATGCCCCCTCCGAAGGCAAGCACGAGCGTGACTGGCAAGGCGATCCAGTAGCTCATGCCGCGGTTGATCAGAGCGTAAGCAACGAAAGTCGCGAGCATGGCCATCTCACCCTGGGCAAAGTTGACGAGCCCCATCGCGTTGTAGATGAGGACGAGGGCAAGCGCGAGGCTGGCGAAGATGCCGCCGATCGCGAGTCCGCCGACGAGCTGCTGCAGGAACTCTTGCATCGTTAATACCCGAGGTATGAGCGACGGACCGAGTCGTCGCCGCGGAGCTCCGCGGCCGCTCCGTGAACCGCGACTCTGCCGACCTCGAGGACGTACGCCGTCATCGATAGGTCGAGTGCGATGCGAGCGTTCTGCTCGACGAGCAGCACCGCGACCTGGCTCGTCTCGTTGATCGAGCGGATGATCTCGAAGATCGAGCGCACGATGATCGGAGCCAGGCCGAGCGACGGCTCGTCGAGAAGCATGAGTGTCGGCCTCATCAAGAAAGCACGCGCCAGGGCGAGCATCTGCTGCTCGCCGCCTGACAGCGTGCTCGCAGAGAGGCGGCGCCGCTGCTTCAGCACCGGGAAATACTCGAAGACCCGGTCGTAGTCCTTCTTCACCTCCGGGGCGTCGCGCCGGAGATGCGACCCGAGCCGGAGATTTTCGTCAACCGTCAGCTCGGTGCAGATGCCGCGGCCCTCCGGCACGTGGGCGATTCCTCGACGGACGATCTCCTCGGTCGCCATGCGGCGCAGCGAGCGGCCTCTGAAACGGATATCCCCGGTCCAGCGCACACCGCCCGTGATTGCACGCAGGGTTGTCGTCTTGCCCGCGCCATTCGCCCCCAACAGCGAGACGACGCCGCCATCGGGCACCTCGAGTGATATTCCGTGAAGCACAGACGTCGGCCCGTATCCGGCACGAACCTCCTCCAGCTCGAGCAGCGCCATCCTCAGGCCGCGCCCAGGTAGGCCTCAATCACCGCTGGGTTCTTCTGCACCTCGGCCGGCGCCCCCTCCGCGATCTTCTTGCCAAAGTCCAGGACGACTACGCGGTCGGAGATGCCCATCACAAACGCCATGTGATGCTCGACGAGCAGCATCGTCACCTTCAACTCCATGTGCGCCCGGCGAAGCAGGCGTGCCATCGCCTCGACGTCCTCGTGGCTGATGCCGCCCGCAGGCTCGTCCAGAAGGACGATGCGCGGGCGCGAAACGAGGGCCCGCGCAAGCTCGACTCGCTTCTGAATGCCAAAAGGCAGCACAGCGACGGGCCGCTCCGTGTACTGTCCGAGCCCTACGAAATCGATCATGTCGAGCGCGCGCTTGCGGGATGCGGCCTCCGCGCTCACCGCGTTCGGCAAGGGAACGGACGCCTGCAGCCATCCGCTCTTCGTGTGCACGTGGTCACCGACCATGACGTTTTCGAGCACCGTCATCGACCGGAACAGCGCAACGTTCTGGAATGTGCGGGTAAGCCCGTGCCGGATCACGTGGTAGGAACGGATGGACTGCACCGAGCGGCCTTCGATCAGCACGGCGCCGGCGCTTGGTCGGTATACCCGCGTGATCACGTTGAACAGAGTCGTCTTGCCGGCGCCGTTGGGCCCTATCAGCGCGACGACCTCTCCGGCCTCGACTGCGAAGGACACGTGGTCGAGTGCGACGACCCCTCCAAAGCGGACGCTGAGGTCACGAACTTCGAGGAGCGCCACAGCCGAAGTCTAAGTTCGGCTCGCCCTCAATTCCATCAGCCGCTTGACTGAGCCGGTTTCCATTCGACTGGAGGGCCCACTCGGCGGCACGCATGTCAGACTCAGCGGGCTTTGATGGATTCCTCATCGAGCCGGCGCCTCTCCAGGCCATTGGGAACGCCGCTCCTGGCCGCGGTGATGCTCATCGCAGCCTGCGGTGGGGGCGGTGAGACCAGCGGCACCAACACCGCGTCAGCGCCGGGCATCACGGCGACCACCATCACCATCGGAAGCCACCAACCTCTGACGGGACCGGCCGCCCCTGGATACAACGAGATCTCGCAGGCCTCGAACGCCTATTTCAGGTGGGTCAACGACCACGGCGGCATCTACGGACGGCAGATCAAGTACCTCTACGAAGACGACCGCTACGACCCCCAGAACACATCGACAGTCGTCCAAAAGCTCGTGGTGGAGGACAAGGTCTTCGCCATCTTCAACGGGCTCGGGACCCCGACCCACCTTGCGGTGGTCGACTACCTGACATCGCAGAAGGTTCCCGACCTGTTCGTGGCTTCGGGATGCGATTGCTGGAACCAGCCGGCGAAGTATCCGCAGACGTTCGGCTGGCAGCCGGACTACATCATCGAAGGCAAAGTGACCGGCAAGTACGTCAATGACACCTTCTCCGGGCAGAGGGTCGGCTACCTGTACCAGGACGACGACTTCGGGCAGGGCGGGGCGAGCGGGCTGGACTCACAGATCTCGTCCGAGAACGTTGTGTCCAGGCAGAAGTACGTGCCGACCAACACCGACCTGGGGCCACAGCTGACGTCCCTGCAGCAGGCAGGCGCGACGGTGGTCGTGCTCTACACCACCCCCGGGTTCACCGCGATCACCCTGCTCACCGCCGCCGGTATGCACTACAACCCGAGATGGGTCGTGAGCAGCGGCGGCGCGGACCCGACGACGCTCGGGGGACTCCTGCTCAATTACTCCACCGGAGCCGTGGGACCGCAGGCGCTCAACGGCATCGTGACGTCCGGATATCTTCCCGCGACTTCCGACACCTCGAATGACTGGGTCGTGCTCTTCAAGCAGATCCACGACAAGTACATCGCGACGCTGCCCTTCGACGGCAACGTCGAGTACGGCATGGCAGTCGCGTATTCGTTCGCGCAGCTGATGAAGAAGGCAGGTCGCAACCCGAGCCGGCAGGACGCCGTCAATGCTCTGCAGAAAGGGCAGCTCGGCCAGGGTCCTGGGCTGGTGCCTTTCGGATACTCGTCGAGCAACCACCTCGGTTATCAAGGGATGCGAATGGCCGTCATCCAGAATGGCGCCGCGCAGTACATCGGCTCGGTTTACACAGCGACGGTGGGCGGCCCGGTCACGGCGTGCGGCGCCTGCGCTTCGCAACCAATGCCGGCCAACGGAATCCCCTAGAGCCGCGTCGCGGGACGCTGCTCAGTCGTCCGGCTCTTCGGGAGCGCTGAGCTCCGGATACCCACCGTCGGGGACGCCGGTGCCCCACTCGGTCGGCGGCCCCCACTCGGCAGCGGGCAGCTGCGGTTCGGAGGCGGGGGGTTGCTCAGCGGGGGCGGGTGGCGCCTGGGGCGGCTGCTCAGGCCACGCTGAGGGATCCGGCGCGACCGCCGAAGTGGGTGGCGGTGTTCCGAAACCGGCCGAGTAGTCGGGGCGTGTCGCGCGGTGGACCACTGCCGCCGCAGGAAGCGCGACGGTCCGGGGGCGCCGGACCATGCTGACCAACCAGTAACCCAACGCCAGGGCGATTGCCACAGCGCCGGCGATCGGAAGGAAGACGAACGGCGGCTTGGAGATGACGTCGAATCCGTTTAGCGTGGCCGCGACCGGGCTCGCGATCGGCGTCACTGTTGGGCCCACCGCCGGCGACGCCGAGGGCGATTCGGAGGGCGAGGGCGATGCTGAGGGTGTCGGCGTCGCGGACTCGAGGGCGAAGTTCGCGCATGGGTTCGGAGGCACGCTTGCGCAGAGTTTGTGCACGCCGGGCGCGTCCGCCGAGAACGGTTTGACGCGCGTGTTAAAGCTTCCGCTGGCATCCGCGGTCGCCCCACCCGCGACCTTGTCCGGCTGGTCCCAGTACAGCGTGACCTGCTCGTTCGGCAGAAACTGGCCGCCGGTCACATTGACGACGGTGTTCGCGGGGCCATTCGTGACGTCCAGAGATAGGAAGGCGTTGACCGGGATCGGTGTGGGCGACGGTGGGCAGGGTGTCGCGCCCGATGCAGTGCCGCCGCATTCGGCTCGTACCGGCGGAGCGTGGAGGAAGAGAAAGGTGGCGGAGGCTGCCGCGGCGAGCATCACGATGGCTGGACCGAAACGAGGGAACCCCGGGACACGCATTGAAGCGCGGGAACGATAGCAGAGCCGGATTGGTTACACAGGCGGCCAGGGGATCGACCAGGCGGAGGTCGGCTCCGGGAAGCGCCATTGGGGGTCGAGCACCCCTCGCAGCCGGCGCTTGAGCATGCGGACCTCCGGCGGGCTCAGCAGCCCCTTCATCGTTTCGCCGAGAGCTCCACGCTGGACCTCGAGCAGCGCTCGTTCGATGTCATCGCAAATTTCGGTGGGCAGCGGTTGTCCGGAAAAATCCCAGATCACCGTGCGCAGCTTGTTGTCGACGTGGAAGGTGAGGCCGTGGTCGATCACCCACACGTTGTCGTCCGCGTCGAAGAGGCAGTGGCCGGACTTGCGGTCGGCGTTGTTGGCGATGACGTCGAACAGCGCGACGCGGATCCATGTCTCGTCGTGCTGGTTGTTCTCGCCCAGGAAATGCCGGCCGTCCGCTTCGACGAACAGCTGCATCGCCCCCACGCCATGCGGCGCCTTTTCGCGCACCACAGTCGGGGGAATCCTCGGCCAGCCAAGCACCTTGCTCAGCTCATACGCAGCAACCTCGCGCTGGTACAGGGTGCCGGCCGCAAAGTCCCAGAGCGGGGATTCCCCGCGCGCGGGCTTGTACACCGCGCGCAGGTCCGACGGGCGATGCGGTCCCAATCCGGCCAGGAAGGTGTAGTTCGACGCGCCGTGCAGGAGGCCGAGGATCTTGACATCGGGCAGCCCGGCAAGGAGCTGCTCGGTGGCCTCAGAAGATTGGCCGTGCACCGTTCATGACCGGACACGGGTGGCCCGAGGGGTCCATGGGCAGTCCGCAGCGGGGGCACAGAGGGCGCCCGGCGGAGAGCACCGACTCGGCCTGCTTGGAAAATGCGACGACCTGGTCTTGGCTCAGCCAGAACCGGACGCTCGGCGCGTCGACGGCTTCGGTGGCTTCGGTCGATTCGCCGACCGCGGCCTGGCTCGCCACGAGCACGAACATGCGGCGAGCCTCGTGATAACCGAGGCCCATCTCGCCGATCTGCCACTCCGGGTCGCCGGGCTGTGGGGTCGTCGAGGCGGTTGAATTCTCGGCCGCGGGCCCCTCGATCTGCTGGGCCTCGAGCATCTGGTGCAGGCGCAGGATCAGGGCCTGGACCTGTGACTTCTCACAGCCCAGCGTCATGGAGCGTCCCGAGCCCGTGGCGAGGAGGAAGAACCGGCGCTGGCCCGGCTCGCCGACGGCCGCGACCTCGATGCGGTCGACCGGGTCGAGCTCGTAGATGGCCATCGCCTAAAGACTAGGGCGCAGCTTGGTTTTGCAGCCTCGAATGCGGGGAAGAAGATCACAGGTAATCACTTCGAATTCAAACCATCCCATCTGGAGGAACAGCGACATATGCCAAAAACCGTAGGAATCGACCTGGGGACGACCAACTCGGTCATCGCCGTCATGGAAGGCGGCGAGCCTGTGGTCATCCCCAACTCCGAAGGTTCCCGCACGACGCCCTCCGTGGTCGCATTCACCAAGTCCGGCGAAAGGCTGGTTGGCACCTTGGCCCGCCGTCAGGCGGCCGTCAACCCTGAGAACACCGTCTACTCGATCAAGCGGTTCATGGGCCGCAAGTTCAGCGAGGTCGACTCAGAGCGGAAGATCGTGCCTTACCAGGTCAAGCCGGGCAAGGACGACCGCGCCGTGGTTTTCGTTCCGAACGCCAACAAGGAATTCACTCCTGAAGAGATCTCTGCCCTCATCCTGCAGAAGCTGAAGGCCGACGCCGAGGCCTACCTGGGCGAGAAGGTGACCGACGCGGTCATCACCGTGCCCGCGTACTTCAACGACTCCCAGCGCCAGGCGACCAAGAACGCCGGGCAGATCGCCGGCCTCAACGTCCTGCGCATCATCAATGAACCCACGGCCGCTTCACTGGCCTACGGCCTGGACAAGAAGGCGAACGAGACCATCCTGGTCTTCGACCTTGGCGGCGGCACCTTCGACGTCTCCGTGCTCGACGTGGGCGACGGCGTCTTCGAGGTCAAGGCGACCAACGGTGACACCCACCTCGGCGGTGACGACTACGACCGCCGGATCGTGGACTGGCTCGCCGACGAGTTCAAGAAGCAGAACGGAATCGACCTCAAGACCGACCGCCAGGCCTTGCAGCGTCTCACCGAGGCTGCCGAGCGGGCCAAGATCGAGCTTTCGAGCCGGCTCGAGACCACCGTCAACCTGCCGTTCATCACCGCAGACCAGACCGGTCCGAAGCACCTCGAGATGACCCTGACCAGGGCCAAGTTCGAGTCGCTCACGGCCGACCTGACGGAGCGCACCCGCGGGCCGTTCCTGGCCGCGCTGAAGGACGCCAACCTCACGCCCCAGCAGATCGACGAGGTTGTGCTGGTCGGGGGCTCCACCCGCATGCCGATCATCCAGCAGCTGGTCAAGAACCTGCTCGGCGGCAAGGAGCCGCACAAGGGCGTCAACCCGGACGAGGTCGTCGCCGTCGGCGCAGCGATCCAGGCCGGCGTGCTCAAGGGCGAGGTCAAGGACATCCTGCTCCTGGACGTGACGCCACTTTCGCTCGGCGTCGAGACCCTGGGCGGGGTGGCGACCAAGCTCATCGACCGCAATACGACGATCCCAACCTCTCGGTCGCAGGTCTTCTCCACCGCGGCCGACAGCCAGACGTCCGTGGAGGTCCACGTGCTCCAGGGCGAGCGCGAGATGGCGCGCGACAACCGCACGCTGGGCCGCTTCCACCTGGACGGCATTCCGCCCGCGCCCCGGGGCATGCCCCAGATCGAGGTCACCTTCGACCTCGACGCCAACGGCATCCTCAACGTCAAGGCGCAGGACAAGGGCACCGGCCGCGAGCAATCCGTCACGATCACGGCTTCCTCGACCCTGAACAAGGACGAGGTGGACCGGATGGTCAAGGAGGCGGAGGCGCACTCCGCCGAGGACCGCGCCAAGCGCGAAGAGGTCGAGCTTCGCAACCAGGCGGACCACATGATCCACCAGGCCGAGAAGGTGATCAAGGACAACGAGTCCCGGATCCCGGAAGACGTCAAGACCGAGGTCAACACCAAGCTCGAGGCGCTGAAGAGCGCGGCCAAGGGCTCGGACACCAAGGACCTGCAGAGCAAGATGGACGACTTCAATGAAGCCCTGCAGAAGATCGGGCAGCACATCTACCAGGGCGCAGGGGCCGCGGCTCCAACCGGTGCACCATCTGACGGCACGCCGCCCGGCGAAGAGAAGAAAGAAGGCGACGTCGTCGACGCCGACTACCGGGAAGTCAACTAAATAGATCGCGAAATAAGGTCCTCCCCATTCATGGGGAGGTGTCTGGCGTAGCCAGACGGAGGGGCTGAAACGGACCCGAAGTCGGGTCCGAGCCCTTATTTTTGCTCCTCCCCATTCATGGGGAGGTGTCGGGCGCAGCCCGACGGAGGGGCTGGAAGAAACCCGAATTTCGGTCCAACCCATTATTTTTTGCGCCGGTGATCACCTACCTCCGGGCCCGGCGCCGACTGTGGGCCGCGGCCGGCCTTCTGGTGGGAGCGATGCTCACAGTCTGGAACCTGATCGTCGCCGCGCCGCTGTTCGTCACCGAGTACGCGGTTCGCAACGATTTCCGTCTCGCTTACGCCGCTGCCCTCGTCGGGCTCCGCGATGGCTACGGACGGCTTTACGACCTTTCGGCTCAACAAACGGCGATCCGCAGCCTTGGGCCGGCGTTCAACCCGCAGCCTTTCATCTCGCCGCCTCCGCTCGCGTGGCTGGTCACTCCTCTGACGTTCGTGCCCTTCACGGCGGCGCTCGTCATCTGGTCCGCGCTGCTCGTCGCCGCCCTGCTGTGGACCTGGTACCTGCTGGCGCCAGGGGAGGGGCTGGCCAGAGCCGCGCACCTGCTCCTGTGGATCGGCGTCTTTCCGGTCGCCTTCGGCGTGATGGTCGGGCAGCCAGGCGCCCTGGTCGCGGCCGCGGTGGCCACCGCGTGGTGGCTGCTCCGCGCCGACCGCCCGTGGCTCGCAGGGCTCGCCTTGAGCCTGCTCGTCTTGAAGCCTCAGCTCGCGCTCCTGGTACCCCTCGCGCTGCTGGTCGCGGGTTACCGGAAGACGTTCGCATCGTGGCTCATCGCATCGGTCGTGATCGGTCTGATCGCCCTGGCTCTGCTCGGCGTCGACGGTGTGGCGCGCTACCGCGATGTCCTCGCGCAGACGCAGACCGCAGCGTGGGACATCACGCGTCGCTATTCGATCTCCGGCCCACTCGGCCTCGGGTGGCCGCTGCGCATCGCCGAGGTCGCGGTCCTCGCCCTGACAATCGTGGCCGCCTGGCGTCAGCGGCACAGCCCGGAGCGCGTGGTCGCCGTCGGGATTGCCGGCTCGCTCCTGTTCACCCCGTACCTCGGGTTCCAGGACTTCCTGATGCTGTTGGTAACGGGATGGCTGCTGGTCCGCTCGGGCGCAACGGCCGTCCAGGTGGCGATCCTGGTGGTCGGCTACGCCCTGCTCGAGCTGGCCCTCGTCGTCATGGCGGTGCCGATCCTGGTGGCCGAGGCCGCGCTCCTGCTGTCGATGCTCTGGAGCCGACGGTGGGATTCGAACCCACGACCTGCCACTTACGAGGCGGCTGCTCTGCCAGCTGAGCTACGTCGGCAATTTCATCGTTGAAATTTGGCGATGCTGCGAGCGCCTAGGCTACCATCGACTGGGGATGCGAACGCTCGACGTGGAACGGCTCGCGGCCGGCGATTACGCCGTGATCAAGCCTCTTCTCGTGGAGCTCCATCTGACTGAGCAGACCCATTATTCGGACCACCCGCAACTGCCGCGCGAAGAGATCGAGCGGCACCTCACCCAGGTCCCGTCGGCGTTTCGCGGCGAGAACGTCATCTACGCGGTGCG